>Ga0187863_10002810_pt1 | contig 13078 bp, 8 predicted proteins | sample June2016WEW_11_1_FD_132975 | JGI IMG/M metagenome (GOLD analysis project Ga0187863, IMG submission 132975) | Peatland microbial communities from SPRUCE experiment site at the Marcell Experimental Forest, Minnesota, USA - June2016WEW_11_10 | ecosystem: Environmental > Terrestrial > Soil >... | reverse complement strand
GGCGGGCTACACGGCGGCGATCTATGGCGCTCGCGCCATGCTCGAACCGGTGCTGATCCAGGGCGTCGAAGCCGGCGGTCAACTGACCACCACGACCGACGTCGAGAACTATCCAGGCTTCGCCGATGTGATCCAGGGCCCCTGGCTCATGGAGCAGATGGCCAAGCAAGCGGCCCACGTCGGCACCAGGCTTGTTCCCGATCACGTCAACAAGGTCGATCTCGCCAGGCGCCCGTTCCGGATCGAATGCGATTCCGGCGATATCTATTTCGCCGAGGCGCTGGTGCTGGCGACCGGCGCGCAGGCGCGCTGGCTCGATCTGCCGTCGGAGCAGAAATTCCGCGGCTATGGCGTGTCGGCCTGCGCCACCTGCGACGGCTTTTTCTATCGCGGCAAGGAGGTGCTGGTGATCGGCGGCGGCAACACCGCCGTCGAGGAGGCGCTGTTTCTCGCCAATTTTGCCGCCAAGGTCACGCTGCTGCATCGGCGTGACACGCTGCGCGCCGAAAAGATTTTGCAGGATCGGCTGTTCAGGAATCCGAAGATCGACGTCATCTGGGACAGCGAGCTTCACGACATCGGCGGCAACCACAATCCGCTCAAGGTCACTCACGCGCATCTGAGAAACGTCAAGACCGGCGCAATCACCGTGCGCCCGGTCGACGGCATTTTCATCGCCATCGGCCATACCCCGGCGACGGCGCTGGTGGCCGGACAGGTGGAGATGAAAGCGTCAGGCTATATCAAGACGGCGCCGCATTCGACCGCGACCTCGGTCCCCGGCCTGTTCGCCGCCGGCGATGTGGCCGACGAGGTCTATCGACAGGCCGTCACCGCCGCCGGCTTGGGCTGCATGGCTGCGCTCGAGGCGGAACGCTTTCTCGCCGCGCAGGCGGAGCACCGCGCCGCGGCGGAGTGAGGAACAGAGAACGGAGGACTGACGACAGAGGACAGATGAAAGATCAGAGCTGACGGATGAGCGCGTCGATCCTTCGCCATCCGACCTCTGTCATCCGTCAACCGTCGTCCGACAAAATGGACTGGGACAAGCTCAAGGTCTTTCACGCCGCCGCGGAAGCGGGCAGCTTCACCCATGCCGGTGAGCAGCTCGGGCTCTCGCAATCGGCGGTGTCGCGCCAGGTCAGCGCGCTCGAACAGGAGCTGTCTGTTTCCCTGTTTCATCGCCACGCCCGCGGCTTGATCCTGACCGAGCAGGGCGATCTGTTGTTTCGCACGGCGCACGACGTGTTCATGAAGCTCGAGGCGGCGCGCGCCAAGCTGACCGACAGCCGCGAGCGGCCGAACGGCGACCTGCGGGTGACGACGACGCCGGGTATCGGGCTGCATTGGCTGACGCCGCGGCTCGGCGAGTTCCTCGATCTTTATCCGGATATCCGTATCTCGCTGTTGACCACGGAGGAGGAACTCGACCTTGCCATGCGCGAGGCCGACGTCGCCATCCGTTTGCGCCAGCCGACGCAGCCCGACCTGATCCAGCGCAAGCTGTTTTCCGTGCATTTCCACGTCTACGCCTCGCCCGAATATCTCAAGCGCTTCGGTACGCCGCGGACCTTCGAGGATCTCGACAATCACCGCCTGGTGGTGCTCGGCGGCCACGTGCCGCAATACCTGGAACGCGCGCGCTGGCTGATCGAGGTGGCGCGCGACGGCAAAGGGCCGCGCACCGCCCAGCTCGTCATCAACAACATTCTCGGCATCCTGCGCGCCTGCCAGCGCGGACTGGGTATCGCCATGCTGCCGGACTATCTGGTCGAGGGTAACGGCGGCCTCGTGCAACTGTTCTCCGATGCCGATCCGATCGCGCTCGACGCCTACTTCGTCTATCCGGAAGAACTCAAGTCGGTCGCGCGCGTGCAGGCGTTTCGCGACTTTCTGGTCGCCAACGCGCAGCGCTGGAATTTCTAGCGCCGACCGCTACGGCTTGAGCTGACCGCTCCCGAAGATCGGCGCCAACAAGCCGAGAACGGTGGACGCTAAAAGGACAACGAGTCCCGCAATCGCCGATGAATACCAGTCGAGTACAGTGAATGGGCTGTTCGGAAGCGCGAATGCCCAGGCGCAAAAGGCGATCGCGGATGCAACCATCTCCCAAAGCGGCAAGCTCGAAAACAAGAGCGGAAAATTCTTGCCCGCTTCCTTGATTTTAGTGGCGTATACGAGCCAAAACACAACGGGCGTGGCTACGAGAAAAATCCAAAAGGCGATCTACTCTGCCTTTAGCATCGGTTTTGGCGAGCTATCAAGAGCGGCCAGAACGGCGACATAGCAGGTCAATATCTCAGCCGGTATGTAGCCAGTGACGACGTTCATCGTTGTTTCGACGGACGCGGCGGTTGGCGCCGGCGCATTGGCGCCCGTAGACGCAGTCGCATGCAGCGGCGGGTTACTAGCGGCCCATGCAATCTCTGAGTATTTGCTCGGCGCCTTTCCGGCAGGCGGAAAGTCGGTCCGACGCGCAATCGCGGCATTCGCAAGGGAATTTAGGCTCATGACATCCTCCCCTGGGAAGCAGTCTTTGCGGACTCCGTGGACGTGCAGTATTGGCTCTCGCCAGCCGAGAGCCACCTTACAATGTTTCAAAAACCATAGAACTATACCGTGTCTCTCCCACGGCCTGTCCATCGCGGTACGTCCGGCTGCGCACAGCCCGACGATCTTGTCTGTGCAGTATGGCTGACATCCCCGGCGTCCACATTGCGGGCGAAGAAACCCGGATCGCATTCGTGCGTGGTGCTGCGAGGCAACCGGGTACTGGGCCTACGATCGCCAGAAGATTTGGCGATCTCTCCGTTCCGTCATCGCGGCCGTCGCACACTTCACCAAATGTTGCCGTGCGCGTTACCGGCCGCGGCGTGACGCCGATCCCGGACCTCGGCTATATGATTCGTGACTTGCAGCCGGCGCATGATCTATTCGGAAAACCGGTGCCCACCGCCGGATCAAGTCCGGTGGCGGGCTTTTCCGGATCATGCTTGTGGAGGACGCCCATGCTGACACGCAGACGTGCTTTGTACGCCGGTGCGGCGGGACTGGCGGCTCTGGCCCTCGGCCGCCTGACGCGGCCCCAAACCGCTAGGGCGGCGGCCAGTTACGAAGTCACCCACACCGACGCCGAATGGCGCAAGCTCTTGAGCCCCGACGCCTATGAAGTGCTGCGCCACGAAGGGACCGAGCGGCCGTTCACCAGTCCGCTGCTGAACGAGCATCGCGCCGGCACGTTCACCTGCGCCGGCTGCGACCTGCCGCTCTATTCGTCGAAGACCAAATACGACAGCGGCACCGGCTGGCCGAGTTTTTGGGCGCCGCTCGACAAAGCCGTCGACGAGACGCAAGACCACTCGTTCGGCATGACGCGAACCGCCGTCTCCTGCCACCGTTGCGGCGGTCACCTCGGCCATGTCTTCAACGACGGGCCGAAGCCGACCGGCTTGCGCTACTGCATGAACGGCGTGGCGCTGAAATTCGTGCCGATGGCCGCCGGGTCGAGCTAAATCGCAGGCAAGGTAGCCAGAGGTACGGCTGCGTATCATCCCGCCGCGCCGCCGCCAATCCGCGTGGGGTCGTGCGGCGGAACGGTGAGACGGATTAACCCCGGAAATAATCGCGGGCGCTTTTGGCCGCGGCGATCGCGGCCGAGCGCAGCGCTTCCAGCCGCCGGACAGCGGCAAACGGCACCTGCGGCCGCAGCGCCACCAAGCGGTCGCACAGCGCAAGCCGCTCGCGCCAGAGCCGGTCGATCATCGGGTGGTTCTCCGTTGCGCAGGAATCCACGCGCTCGATCGCCAAGTCTTCAAGGAGCTCGTTGGTAAGCGCCACGGTGAGCATGACGCCGGGCGAAAAGCGCGCAAAGCTTTCGTCATAGGCGATCTTCCAGAACCAGGCGCCGCGCCCGCTGCGCAAGGTGACCGTGGCGGCAATCGCACGGCCGTCGACCAGAATGCGGTTGATCGAAACCTTGCCTTCCGCCGCGAGCCCGCCCACCGCGGTGCGCAGGAAGCGGTGCAGATCGTCCCGATCGGCCGTGGCCGTGCCGGCCCGGCCTTTCCAGCCGCCGGCCTCCAGTGCGAGGAAATCGCCGAGCGCGGCGGCGACCGCAGGCGGCTCCGTCGCCGCGGTGAGCAGCACAGCGCCGGTCTCGCTCAAGCGGCGCCATTGCCGGCGGAGTTCTTTTTGTCGGCGCGCGCCGATGGCTTGCTCGATGTAAAGCGACCGCTCGCCGCTCGGCGCCAGCAGCGCCCGGCGCCGGCGATTGAAGGCGGCCGTCGGCATCTGCGCCCGCCTGACAATCATCGCGAGCGCGGTTGTGACCGCGCCGTCCGCGGGCAGGAAGGGCAACAGCAGAAATCCCGGCAGCGCCGGGTCGCCGGCGAGATACGTGAGCCAAGCGGCGATGACCGGCTCGGCCGCTTCGCGCTCAACGAGCGGCACGCCGAGCGGGCCGTAGGAATGCGTCAGGCCGACGAGGACCGGAAGATGCAAGCCGTAGCGCCGCCGTTCGATCCGCGCCGGGAAGAAGCCGAGCAGCCGGCGCGGCTGCGTTTGCGACCAGACCAGCACCGCGCCGGCGTCGCGTCCGAACACCCGCGCCGCCGGCAGGGCGAAGGCGGGCTCATAAAACACGTTGGGCTCGATCGCGTGTTCGGCCAGCTCGCGCCATTCGCCGGCAATCGGTTCGAGTTGCGCAAGTGGGCGCCATTCGGTCGCCAACGCATTCGCCGCCTGGCGATCGGCAAGCGTTGCGCGGCGCATGCCGGCGATCGCCGCTGCGGCTTCCGACGCAAAAGCCAGATCGGTCGATGCGTTGACCGTCACGATCGGCCTCACGCTTCCTTGGGGCCGCCGAAGATGAAGCAGTGCAGGCCCAGGCGGTATTTGGCGACTAGGAACAGGCTCACCGACTCAACGACCAGCGCGACCGCGTTGGCAATCGCGGCGCCGGCGATCCCGAGCGGCGGCAACAGCGCGATGCAGAGAACGAGATCGATGGCGAAGGCGCCGCCATAGACCAGCGCACAGGACCGCCGCTCGCCGAGCATATTGAGGAGCCGTTCGGCCGGCCCGACCGAGGCGCGCGCCAATAGCCCGACGGCGAGTATGAACATCAGATAGTAACCGGAGACGAAGTCGGGGCCGAACAGCCGCAGCAGCGGCTCGCCCAGCGCCAGAAACAAGGCGATCATGGCGAGCGACGGCCAAAACGTCAGACGGACGGAAAGTCTGAGAAATTCGGCGAGCCGCTTGCGATCGCCGGCGACGTGATGTTCGGCGAACTTGTGGGCAATGGTCTGCCCCACCGAGAAATAAATGAAAGCGACCAGCGCCAGCGTCTTGGCGGCGGCGTAATAGATCGCGACCTCGCCGGGCGGGCGGAACTGCTTGACGACAATCACGTCGGAATAGGTGAGCAAGAGATAGAACGCCTCGACGACGAAGATCGGCGCCGCGGTCGCGAGCCACGTGGGCACCGCATAGGCCTTCGGCCCGGCATCGACTTTGCTCGACAGCCGGCGATTGAGCACGACCGCCTGGCCGATGGTGACGCTCCACAGCGCGGCAATGCCGATGAGCGTCGCCGTGACCGCGTCGGTCGGCAGGCCGAGCGCATAGGCGACGCCGATCAGCGCCAACAGTACGAGCTGGCGCAACACGTAGGTCGGCATCAGTCCGAGATTGACCCAGTCGTAGGACCGCGCCACGCCGCTCAGCACCTGGCCGAGGCCGAACATCGGCAGCGCGGCGCAGGAGATGTAGAGCGGAACGATGGTCTCGGCGTCGAGATGCGGCGCCAGGATGGCGACGGCGATGGCGCCGACGCTCGCGATCGCGGTGGCGATGATCGCGGCCAACCAGCGGCTGCCGAGCAGAAATCCGCGCAGCAGCGCGAATTGCTTATGCTCGGTGTATTCGGGGATGAAGCGCTGCGTCGCCGAGCCGAGGCCGAGATCGACCATGCCGCCGAGCAGCAGAACCCAGGTCCAGGCATAGATGTAGATGCCGAATTCGAAACGCCCCATCCAGCGCGCCAACAGGATCTGCGAGATAAAGGCGATCAGCGCGCTGACGACGCGGATGAGATAGGCCGCACCGGCAAGCCGCCGCGCCAGCGAGTTGTCGCTGCCGTCGGCAAAGAGCGCGCGCACCCGCTCGATCGCGCCGCCGACGTCGGCACGCCAGGAGGTGCGCCAAAGCGAACGCGGCGCGGGTTCGGAACCGATCGATGCCAAAACGACCTCCGCGCCGCCACAAGCGGCGCCATGGGCGAGCGTTCATGGCTAGCAAGGAAGCGTTAAGAATCGGTTGGAAGACGTTAATAATCTGCGGTGGGAACTTCCCGGCTCCGGCGCCGTGACAGTTGACCGAGCTTGGCGCTGACGGGGGCTGTTGGCTAATGTTTCGCCGTGGAGAAGACCAACCGGCCACCGGCACTGAGAGGCAAGGACGCTTGACCTCGATCAACCTGCTGCACGCAAGCTGTCGGTAGATTGTTGGCGCAAAGGAAAGCGCATGCGAAACTTGCGGTTGGGAAGCGCGCTGTTGATCTCCGCGCTTTCACTGTCGGCAGCTGCGGCTGTCAGAGCCGACACGAGTCCTTTGCGCGAAACGATTTGCGCAGTCTCCGCATCCCCGGCGCAAGATTTGATGCCAATCGACCGGGCCGCCTTGGCACCCGGCCCTGCCGGTAGCGCCTGCGTTCACACCCGCAAATCGCCGGCGTCTCATTCAATCAAGGTTGCGGTCGGCTATTGCGTCGACCGCTGCTATCAGCAATTCGATTATTGCCACTATCGACACGAGCGGTATGAGCACTGCCTTCGCCGCCTCGCTGCCTGTCAGGCAAGCTGTTGATGGCGATCCGCTCTCACGCGGCGGACCGTAGGGCTTCGGCGCGGAGGCGACCCGCTCGCCGCGCTCAATAATCCTTCAGCAACCGCTCGATGTAATCGAGCTCCTCTTGCGGGCGCAGCACGTCGCCGAAGCGGCGGCGCAATTCCTCGATGATGCGGCGGGCGCGCTGCACGTCGATCTCGCCCGGCACCTTCACCGTATAGTCGTCGCCGTAGTCATGCCCGCGCAACGGACGCCCGAGCGGATCCGTATCGCGCTGCCCGCGCGGCATCCCGAGCCGGCCGTTTTGACCGGACTTGGGGCCTTGGCCCATTTGCTGCTGCATCGATTGCGCGAGACCCTGCGCACCCTTGCGCAACGCGTTGAGCGCACGGCCTTGCGAATCGACGGCGCTGTCGGCATTGCCTTCGCCGAGATTGCCCTCGGCCTCGCCCATGGCTTCGCCGGCCTGGCCGAGTTGGTCCATCCCGTTTTGGCCTTGCCCTTTCTGGCCTTGCCCCTTTTGCCCTTGCTGGCCCTGCTGGTTCTGGCCGAGGCCGCGATTTTTCAGGTCGTCGAGCAGCTTGTTGAGGCGGTCGCGCAGCGCCTGCTGGTTCTGCCGCAGCTCGCGCATGGCATCGTCCTGGTGCTGGCCTTCCTGGCCCTGCTGCCCTTGCCGCCCTTGCTGACCTCGCTGTGCGTTCTGCCGGCTTTGATCCTGGCCCTGGCGGAAGGTGCGATCGCGCAGGTCCTGCTGTTGCCGGATCATGTCACCGAGCTCATCGAGCTGCGACATCATCTCGTCCATGTCCAGGTCGTCGCCGTTCATGTCCGGCGTCGCCATCTGCAGGTTTTCCATCATCTGCTCGAGCTGCTGCAGAAGCTGACGCGCGGCATCCTTGGCGCCGTTGCGCGCCAGGTTCTCCAGCCGGTCGAGCATGTTCTTGAGGTCCTGCGAGCGCAGCGTACGCGCATTGCGGTCGAGCGGCCGCGCCAGCTGCTGGCTGTTCTTCAGCTGCTCCTGCATCGCCTGCATGAAGCGGTCCATCGCCGCGCGCAGCTGATCCATGAGTTGCTTGATCTCCTGGTCGCTGGCGCCGCGTTCGAGCGCCTGGCGCAGCGCCTCCTCGGCATTGCGCAACGCCGCCTGGGCGTCGGAAACGTCGCCGTCCTCGATGCCGACCGCCATCGACCACAGCCGCGCCGCCACGTCGCGCAGGTCGTCGTCGCTCTTGGCGTGAATGAGCGACCAGAAAATCGAACGCAGGCCGAGATAGACGCCGGCGTCGGGCGTGAACTTTTCCGGCGCCAGCGCCAGCGCGTCGAGCGCGGTGATGACGAGCGGACGCGTCCCGGCATCGAGCGCGAGATTGCGCCGTTGTTCGACCAGCGCCCGCGCCAACGGCTTGGTGAACACGCGCTCGGGTAGGCGGAACGCGAACGGCTCGCTCTTGCCCTCGTTGCCGCCCTCGTCGCGGGCGATCAGGGTCATCACCACGTCGGCGCCGGCCCAGGGATGATCGGTCAAATCCTTGATGGTCTGGCCGACGCCTTTCTTGGTGCGCGCCTGCGGCAAGATGAGCGCGAAATCGGGCGGCCCGTAGAGCGGATGCGGCCCGGCGCCGCTTGCCGCGGGCGGGTCTTTGCGGGCAAACGTGGCCTGCGCCTGGGTCACCCCGTAATCGTCCTCGAGGCGGTAGGATAACAGGAGCGAGCCGCGCGCCTGCTGCTCGGGATCCTTGGCGAGCGCGATGGTCGGCGGCCGGTCGGGAATGGCATTGAACGCCCAGGTCAAATCGTCGCCGACACCACGCAGCGTCGCGCTGCCGGTCGCCGCGATCTTGAACCGGTACTCTTGCGAGCCGGCCGGCGCCTGCACGGCTTCCTTGGCGGGGATCACGCCGCCTTTGCCGAGAATATCGAGACCGAGTTTGCCGGTGGCGCGCACCACAAGCGTGCTGCCGACCGGAACGGAAACCGGCTCGCCGGCATCGCCGGTTTGCCGCCCAGGCTCGCCGGGATGCGCGCCGGCAAGAATGACCGGCGGCCGGCCGGTATAGGCGGGCGGGGTGACCCATGCGTCGACGCGGAAATTTGCCGGCAGCACCACGCCCCGCCAATCGAACGCCGCGGCGATGCGCTTCCAATGTTCGCCGCCGGCGGCGATGAAGGTGGCGATGCAAGCGATCAGCACCAGGGCGCGCAGCGCGTAAGGATCGCGCCCGGCGATCCGCGGCGACGGCCAGCCCACTTTGAAGGCGCGCGCCGCGGCGAGTGTGCGCTCGAGGTGGGCTTGCCACAGCGCCAGCGAATACGGATCCTGCGGCGTGACGGCGAGCTCGTCGACGATCGTCGTCGCCGGGCGATGGCGAAGGCCGCTGCCGCGATCGAGCCGGCGCAGGCCATCGGCGGCAGCGGGCACGCGCAAGCCGGTAAACCGGAAGGTTGCCGCTATAGCGGCGATCGTAAACAGGAGCATGACCGCGGCACGGCCGGCAGGCGGCAGCCAGAGCCACAGCCCGAGCCACGACGCCGCCAGGAACAGACCGATCATGGTCGCGAGCGTCGCCAGAGCGGGCCACAGCCGCTCCCAGAAGATCGCCCACCGGGCGCGGCGCAAGGCCGTGCCGAGCCGAGATCGGGCGTCGGCATCTGCGTGAAGACGCCCAGAGGCGGGACTGCTCGAAGGGGTTTCCGTCAACCAGGATCTCCGCGGAGCAATAACTCCGCCTAGCAACACTTTAGCATGAGGGCGGGTTCAAGGCACCGGCCCGCACCGGTTTGGCGATGCAAGATCAGAGCCAGGGCGGCAGGCGGTCGAGCGCGATCAGCTCCTCGACAATGACGCGCGGCCGCACCAGCGCCCATTCGCCAGCCCTGACAAGGACTTCGGCGACCAGCGCGCGGGTATTGTAGGTGGAAGCCTCGACCGCGCCATAGGCGCCGGCGGTCATGACGGCGAGGAGATCGCCGGGCTTCGGCTCATTGAGCGAGCGGTCCAGCGCCAGGTAATCGCCTGATTCGCAGACCGGCCCGACCACGTCGGCGATGATTCGAGGCGCACCTATCGCGGGCTCCCGGATCGGCCGGATGTCATGGTAGGCCTCGTAAAGCGTCGGGCGCACCAGATCGTTCATGCCGGCATCGACGATGACGAAGGTCTTGGCCTCGCCCCGCTTCACATAAAGCACGCGCGTGACCAGGATGCCGGCATTGCCGACGATGAGGCGGCCCGGCTCGAAAATCAGTTTGCAGCCGAGGCCTTGCGTCGCGCGCTTGACGATGGCCGCGTAGGCGGCGGGATCGGGCGGCGGCTCATTGTCGTCGCGGTAGGGAATGCCCAAGCCGCCGCCGAGATCGACGTGGCTGATGTTGTGACCGTCGGCGCGGAGCACGTGCGCGAAGTCAGCCAGCAGCGCGAAAGCGTCGCTGAACGGATCGAGCTCGGTGATCTGGCTGCCGATATGCATGTCGACGCCGACGACACGCACGCCCTTGAGCTTGGCGGCGCGAGCATAGACCTCGCGCGCGCGGCTGATGGGAATGCCGAATTTGTTCTCGGCCTTGCCGGTTGAGATCTTGGCGTGGGTCTTGGGATCGATGTCGGGATTGACGCGGATCGAAACGGCCGCCGTGCTGCCGGCGCCGGCAGCGATCGCGGCGAGCAGTTCAAGCTCCGCCTCGGATTCGACGTTGACGCAGAGAATACCTTGTTCGACCGCGAGCTTCAGCTCATCGGCGGTCTTGCCGACGCCGGAGAACATGATCTTCTGCGGGGCAATACCGGCGGCGCGTGCGCGCAAAAGCTCGCCGCCGGAGACAACGTCCGCGCCGGCGCCGAGCCGTCCAAGCGTCGCGATCACGGCCTGGTTGGAATTCGCCTTCATCGCGTAGCAGACGAGCGCATCGACGTCGGCAAAGGCGTCGGCGAACACCCGATAGTGCCGCTCCAGCGTCGCGCTCGCGTAGCAATAAAACGGCGTGCCGACGGCCTCCGCCAGCGCGACGAGATCAACGGCTTCGGCGTGCAGGACGCCGTTGCGATAGGCGAAGTGATGCATGGAGCGTGTTTAGAGCATGATCCGGAAAAGTGGAAACCGGTTTTCCGAAAGGATCGTGCTTCCTAAGCTGCTATTGGAGCAGCGGATCGAGGAGAAACGACTTCTTCTGGGTCGGCGCCGGCGGATTCGCCGTCGCTGGAGCGCCGGACGCGTCGGCGGCGGAAGCCGCCGGCGGGGGCGGCACCGCCGCGCTGGGCGGGGGATCGAGCGGCCCTTTACGTCCGCAAGCAGATAGACCGAGTGCGATGGCCGTGACAAGCACGGCCAGCGTAATCCTGACGCTCAAACGATCAAAGGCCAAAAGACACTCCCCACCCGCTCGCGACGCACCATAGCAGATCGAACCGCAGCGGCGAGATTTTGGCGATCACACCTTGCCAGCGGGTTTATCCGTTCCCGCCAGAATCAGACGCTAAAGCCGCTTCAGCCAGCGTTTGGCCTGCGCGCGCACGTTTTTGGGCGCGGTGCCGCCATAGACTTCGCGGCTTTTTACCGACTTTTCGACCGACAGCACGCGAAAGACCGCGCCGGTGATGCGCGGCTCGATCGCCTGCATGGCGGCAAGCGGCAGCTTGTCGAGCGCAACCGCAGCCGCCACCGCCGCCGCCACGATCCGGCCGGTGATGTGGTGGGCCTCGCGAAACGGCAGTTTGAGCGTCCGCACCAGCCAGTCGGCGAGATCGGTGGCGGTGGCATAGCCCTCGCCCGCGGCTTGCCGCATGCGCGCCAGGTCGGGCTCCAGGTCGCGCACCATGCCGGTCATGGCGCCGATCGACACGGCCAGCGTGCCGAGCGCGTCGATCGTCCCTTCCTTGTCCTCCTGCATGTCCTTCTGATAGGCGAGCGGCAGCCCCTTCATCACCATGAGCAGCGCGGTGAGCGCGCCGACGACGCGCCCGGTCCGCGCGCGGACAAGCTCGGCGGCGTCGGGATTGCGCTTCTGCGGCATGATCGACGAGCCGGTGGTGAACTTGTCGGAGAGCCTGACCAGCCCGACCAGCGGCGACGACCAGATCACGATCTCTTCGGCGAACCGCGACAGATGCACCGCGGTGATGGCGCAGGCCGACAGCGTCTCCAGCACGAAATCGCGGTCGGCGACGGCGTCGAGCGAATTCGCCATCGGCCGGGCGAAACCTAGCGCCTTCGCGGTCATGGCGCGATCGATCGGGAAAGAGGTACCGGCAAGAGCTGCGGCGCCGAGCGGGCTTTCGTTGAGGCGGCCCCGCGCGTCGGCAAAGCGGCCGCGGTCGCGCGCCACCATCTCGACATAGGCAAGGAGATGGTGGCCGAAGGTCACCGGCTGCGCCGTCTGCAAATGGGTGAAGCCCGGCATCACGGTCGCGGCGTGCTCCAACGCCTTCTCGGCCAGCGCGCGCTGATAGGCGGCAAGCGCGGCGTCGATCCCGTCGAGCCAATCGCGCACCCACAGCCGGAAGTCGGTCGCCACCTGATCGTTGCGCGAGCGGGCGGTATGCAGCCGCCCCGCGGCCGGCCCGATCAGCTCGGCGAGCCGGTTCTCGACATTCATATGGATGTCCTCGAGCGCGCGCTTGAAGGTGAATTTACCGGCTTCGATCTCTGACAGGATCGTGTCTAGACCGTGAGCGATGCGCTTTGCATCTTGCGCCGTAATGATGCCGGTTTTGGCGAGCATCGCCGCATGCGCCTTGCTCGCGGCAATGTCCTGCCGGTAGAGGTGGCGGTCGAAATCGATCGAGGCATTGATTTCCGCCATGATGGGGTCGGGATCCGCCCCGAAGCGTCCGCCCCACATCTTGTTGCTGCTCATGTTGCGTCCGCCGAGGTTTTACCGCCGATGACCGAGCTGCCCGCCGAGCCCTATGACAAAGTCCGCCGCCGTAAAATGACCGCACTGGCGTTGTGCGGCGCCATCGCCGTGCTGGCGGGGGTATACGAGATTGGGCGTCTGCGAAGCAATCCGGCCGCGGCGGCCTGTGCGTCCGCGGTCGAGACCGCCGGGCGGATCGCCCCTTTGGCGCATGGCGAAGTCGCGGCGCTGACGGTGGCGCATACGCCGTTCCGCGTCCCGGACCTCGCATTCAAGGACGCCGAAGGCCATCAGCGGACGTTGGCCGACTGGCGCGGCCGCACCATCCTCATCAACCTCTGGGCTACCTGGTGCGTGCCATGCCGCAAGGAGATGCCGG
>Ga0187863_10002809_pt1 | contig 13084 bp, 10 predicted proteins | sample June2016WEW_11_1_FD_132975 | JGI IMG/M metagenome (GOLD analysis project Ga0187863, IMG submission 132975) | Peatland microbial communities from SPRUCE experiment site at the Marcell Experimental Forest, Minnesota, USA - June2016WEW_11_10 | ecosystem: Environmental > Terrestrial > Soil >... | reverse complement strand
TCGGTGTGCGCGGTCGGCTCGGTTTCCACCAGGTCTCCGGCGGCCTCCACGGTCACCGAAGAACTGGCCCGGCCCAGTTCGAGTCCGATTTTCAGATTCGCCGGAACCGTCGAGCGAACCTCCACGTCCTCGGAATGGGACGCAAAACCCGGAGCCGCCACCGTCAAGTGATATGGATTGAACGGCACGTTCGGAAAATTGAAGCTGCCGGAACCATCGGTTGCAGTGGTCCGGTCATAACCGCTCACCGCATTGTGGATCGTTACCGTCGCGTTGGCCACCACCGCGCCCGATGGGTCCGTGACGGTGCCGGCTATGGAGGAAGCATTCCCCGATTGGGCCCATCCTGGGGGTCCCATGGCCAGCCAGATCAATACGCACCACTGCGTTGCCAAAAAAATTCGTGTCAATCGCATCCTCTTATTCTCCCGGTAGCAAATGCGGCCCCGGCGATCGCAGTCGCCAGCAGCGAGTGGAAATTTGACACGCTACACGCCGTTCAGCGTGCGGGGCGTGACGGGAAACCGCTTATTTTTGGCAGGGCCGGATTAAACGGGAGGTGCGCGCGGAATGCTGGGGGTGTTGCTTGATTCGACCGTCGAGAACGGCTGCTCGACGGCTGCGAAAATCGCCACCTGCAGGGGAATCTGAACTTGCGTCTGCGTGGCCGGCTGCGGGATGGCTGCATGCGCGATATGGCAGACCTGGCAAGTGCAGTGAGCTTCGTCGTGAGCGCTCCCGTCGAAGTGGGCGACCACCTGCATGCTCAGCATCAGCACCGCGAGCATCAGCGGTGGGGCCAGCAGCCGGAGAGGAAGTCGCTTCAACACGTTAGAACGCTCACTCCTGACCGATATCGTAAACCGGGTCTCCACCGACCGGCAAGGAATCTCTTTTCCCCGATGTGCCGGTTTCACATAGGGGAAAACGCGGCCGATTCCTGGCACCGACAAGGCTCCATCAGACCTGCAACACGTCGCCATCGCGAGCGACCAATTCGTAGAGAACGGGATTCACGAAGAATCCGAGGAATAGCCGCGAAAGTAATCCCGCGACAATTACGATCGCAAACGGCTTTTGCGTGTCCGAGCCGATTCCGCTAGACAGCGCCGCCGGCAGCAGTCCCAGGCACGCGACCAGAGCGGTCATCATGATCGGCCGCAGCCGCAAGAGGGAAGCTTCCCGCGTCGCCGTGCGGATGTCTCTGTTTTCAAGGCGCAGTTTATTGATGTAGGAAACCAGGATCACGGCGGTCTCGACGGAAACCCCCATCAAAGCGAGAAGCCCCAGAACCGAAGACACGCTGAAAGGCGTGTGGGTCAGCTTGAGCGCGATCAGGGCTCCGACGGGTTCGGTCATCACGACGCCGAGCGCGATCGTCACCGGAAACTTGAAATTGCCGTACAGCGCAAACAGGATCACGAAAATCAACAGCACCGCGAGCGGACCGATGATCTCCATTTGACGGCGTGCCTCGAGATACTCTCCGTACTCGCCGCCCCACTCCAGCCGGTAGCCGGGAGGTAACGACTTCTCGATGTCCGCGATGGCCCGTTCGCCATCGGCGACGGCACTTTGCAAGTCCCGCCCCTCGATGCTGTACTGCACGCCGATATAGCGGGAGTTGTTTTCCCGATAAATGAACGACGCGCCGCTGGCCTCGTGAACATTGGCCAGCTCGCTTAAAGGAATCTGCTGACCCGCTGGCGTGCCGACAAGCAAATTGCCGATCTGCTGTGCATTCTCCCGGAATTCGGGTTTCATCCGCACCACGAGGTCGAACAATTTTTCACCCTGAATCACTTGCGTAGCCGCTTGGCCTCCCACGGCCGCCGCCACAATGCCTTCGACATCGGCGACGTTGATGCCATACCGTGCAATCTTGTCGCGGTCCACGTCGATCAGCAGGCTCGGCTGGCCGAGCTCGCGCACCACCGTCAGCTCGGTGAACCCTGGAACCTGTTGCAGTCTTCTTTTAATCTCCAGCGCCCTGTCCTGCAGCACGTTGAGGTCGGGACCATACATCTTCACGGCCAGCGCGCTCTTGAGCCCCGTGAGCGCTTCATCGACGGCATCTTCTGCCGGTTGCGTGAAGTTGAAGATGATGCCTGGATATGCCTGCAGCTTTTTCTGAAGGTCTTCGGTCAACTCTGCCTTGTTGTGAATCGCCCCGGTTTTCCAGATGGCGTCGCCATACGGTTTGAGGCCCACGTAAAATTCGTCGTTGAAGAACCCGGTCGGATCGGTGCCGTCATCGGGGCGGCCAAGCTCGGAGCCCACGTCGGTGACCATCGCATATTTCATCAACAAATCGCGAATCTGCGGAGAAAGCTTGCTGGCTTCCTCAAAGGAGATGGTGTACGGCATCGTAGCTCGAATCCACAGAGCGCCTTCGTCCAAATGGGGCATGAATTCGCCGCCGATGAAGGGAACCAGCAGCAGCGTCAGCCCCAAAATCACGGTCGCCACCAACATCGTGGTCTTCGGATGATCGAGGCACCAGTCGAGCTCGCCCATATATTTGCGGCGCACCCATTCAAACGGCTTGTTGGTCCGCTCACGCACTCCGCGCTTGAACCAGTAGGCGCACATCACCGGCACGAACGTCAGGGTCAGGATCAGCGCCCCGATCAGCGCGATCGACATCGTGTCCGCCATCGGATGAAACAGCTTTCCCGACGGCCCGCTCAGCGCATAAATGGGGATGTATCCGGCGATGATGACCGCCACCGAATAGAAGATCGGCCGGTCCACATCCTTGGCCGCCGCGAGAATCACGTCCTCCAAATCGTATTCCTGACCTTCGCGCAGGCCCAGCTCGCGGAAGATGTTCTCCACCATCACCAGTGTTCCATCGATGATGATCCCAAAATCGATGGCGCCGATCGAGAGCAGGTTCGCGGCCACGCCCCGCGCGTGCAGAAAAATAAACGAGAAGAGCAGCGCCAGAGGAATCGTCAGCGCGACGATCACCGCCGCACGTACGCTCACCAGGAAAAACATCAAGACGATCAGAACCAGGGCCATTCCCAGCAGGAGGTTGTGTTCGACCGTGTCGATCGTCAGCCGCACAAGGTCGCTGCGGTCGTAGTAGGGCCGTACTTTCACGTCCGGAGGCAGGATGTGTTCGTTCAGCTGCGTCGTTTTCTCCTCGACGCCTTTCAGCACATTCTGCGTCTGCTGGCCGCGCAGCATCATGATGACGCCTTCTACTGCGTCATCCGTTTTGTTGAATCCGAATTCCCCGAGGCGAGGCGCGCCACCGATCGTGACCTCACCCACGTCGCGCACACGCACCGGCACGCCGTTCTGCGACCCGATGACGACGTCGCCGATGTCCCGCGTGTCGCGGATCAGTCCAAGGCCCCGCACGTAGTAGAACTGGCCTCCCTGCGAATAGAAGCCTCCGCCGGCATTGGCATTGTTGATCCCAAGCTGCTGCAGGATCGTGGGAACCGTGATGTGATATCCGTAGAGCCGCGCCGGATCGAGCAGCACTTGATACTGCATCACCGTGCCGCCAAACCCGGAATCGTCGGCAACGCCCCGCACTTGCTTGTATTCGCGCTCGATCACCCAGTCTTCGAACGTTTTCAACTCTTGCGGCGAGCGGTCCGGGCTTTGAAGGACGTAGCGATAAACGAGCCCCGACGGGCTCGACAGCGGCGCAAGCGACGGCGTTACGCCCGTGGGAAAGTTGACCTCGCTCAGGCGCTGGAAAACCACCTGCCGCGCGAAATAATCGTCGGTGTCCTCATCGAACGTCAGAATCACATCCGACAGCCCATACAGGGAAATCGACCGCATCACCGACATCTTCGGGACGCCATTCATTTCCACTTCGGTCGGAAGCGTGACCAGGCGTTCAATTTCTTCGGCGGCGTGCCCCGCCCACTGCGTGATGATCTCCACCATCGGCGGCGAAAGATCCGGGTACGCGTCGACCGGCATGTGCTGGAACGAAATCGCCCCGCCGACGACCAGAAACACCACCAGCATCAGAATCAGGAATCTCTGCCGCAGCGCGAACTGGACCAAGTGATGAATCATGCAACCTTACGCCTCACTGCTGAAACGAATTGGCAAACTGAAGGAACAAGCTGCCATCGCCCACGACTTTGTCGCCGGTGGAGAGCCCTTTGGTAATCTGCGTTTGGCCGTTCTGGCTTGGCCCGATGTCCACGGGGCGGCGTCCGAACTGGTTGCTGTTGGTTGCCACATAGAGAAACGGCTGGTTCTCGTCGTCGCGCAGAACCGCCGCATCCGGCACGGCAATCGCGTTCGATATGGTGCCCGCCGTCACTGTGACGGTGCAATACATGTCCCGTTTCAATTTGTCACCTTTGTTATCCACCACGATACGGGCTTGGAGCGTCCGTGTATTCGGATCCAGGGCCGGCGAAACGTAGGAGATCTTTCCGTGAAATATGTCGGGATAGGCGTCTGTCTGCACGGAGACATCGTCGCCATCATGCACATAGGACAGGTCGGACTGATACACGTTCGCCAGCACCCACACCGTGCTCATATCGGATATCGTGAAGGCCTGCGTTGTTCCCGCTTGCATCACCTGGCCGGGAGAGACGAGGCGCTCGACCACTTCTCCGCTGATCGGCGCCAGCAAGGGAATTTGTGCGGAAGAAGGGGCCTTCGCCAGATCCTCGGGGTTCTTGATTCCTAGGATTTTCATCCCCTGCTCGGCCGCGTTCCGGTCTGCTTCGGCTTGGGTGCGGTCGGATTCGGCTTGCTGCAAATCGCGCTCGGCGATCGCGTGGTGCTCGTATAAATCCTTTGCCCGCGCGTAATTCTTGTCGGCAAGGCGGAACGAATCGGCCGCCTTTAAATATGCATCGAGGAGTTGCGAGTAGTCGGGGCTGCTCACTTCGAGCATCGCCTGGCCTTCTTTCACCTGCTGGCCCGGAACCACCAGGATGCGGCTCACCGGGCCACCCACCTGGGTGATCACAGGCGTGGTCTTGAAGGCGTTGTAGGCAACCGCTCCGGTGAGGCGCAGCGTGCGAGTGAGTTTGGTCGGTGAGACGGTGACGACCTGCACGTGCGACATCTGGTCCTGGGGAATCGTGAAAAGCGCCGGCGTATAGGACTTGGAGCCTTGCGCCGAAAAGGAGGTCATCTGGTTGGCTTGCTCGGCCGAACTGCACGAAGTAAGCGCGAAGGCCAAAAGCAATGACGCTGCGATTTCAGGCAAACTCGCGCGGTGAACGGTGTGTCTCGTTTTCATGGCAAGCTCCTGGTCCCCACGGCTTGGCGAAGTTGCTCGACTGCGAGCAGATACGAAGCCAGCGCCTGCCGGTAGGCAAGCTGCGTGGCCCGGTAGCTGCGTTCGGCGTCCAGAAAATCCAGCAGGCTTGCGGCGCCGCGCTGGTAGGCGTATTCGCTGATGTCGCGATCCTGCCGCGCTTGGTCCAGATACCCCGAGCGATACAGGGTAACGACCTGATCGTTGGTGCGCAGGTTTTCGTATGCGTCGCGCACATCGGTCAGCACTTGGTCGTTGGTGAATTTGTCCTGCTCCTGGGCTTGATCGATGGCGTAGCGCGTGCGCGCGATTTCGCCTTGGTTCCGGTCGAAAACGGGCAGCTGAATCTGGCCGAACAGAGAAACCGTGTTGGCATCGCTTACGTGCGTGTAATTGATTTGAGCGGTGACATCGCGCTTGCCGATCGCCTTCTGCAGCTCGTACTGGCTGTTTGCCGCGGTCACGCCCTGCAGCGCCGCGCGCAGGTCCGGACGGTTCTGCAAAGCCTTCGCTTGGAAGTCTTCGGCATTGCCTGGCAGCGGCTTGTAATCAAACGAGCTGGCGACCTCGTACTCTGCGGGCACCGATTCATATCCGATCAATTGCCGCAGATCAGAAAGGCCCTGCACGCGTGCGAGCCGCGCTTGCGAGACGTCGGTCTGGAACTGAAGCATCTGAAGTTTGATCTTCAGAAGGTCGTCCTCGCTGATATCGCCCGCTTTGTAACGTGCCTCGCTGATCTCCACGGTATTCTGAAAGCTGCGGAGGTCCTCTTGGGCGAGCTCCAGCGTGGATTCGGCCAACTCTACGTTGATGAACTGCTGGGCCACGCTGAACGTGAGGGTGCGCTCGTTGTCAGCCACCTGCGACCGCGTCACTGCGGTTGCGTCTCTCGCGGCTTGCAAACGGTGCTGGCGTTTCTTGCCGCGCTCGAACAGATAGCTGATGCCAAGGTCGAACTCGGCCGAGTTGGAGAGGAAGAGGGAGTTGAAGTCGCTCGGTTGGAAGAACGGCAAGAACTCAGCGTCACCGAGCACCACCGGATTCGGGCGCAGGTTGGCCGTGGTCTCTTCGGCCTGGTTCTGCTCAATCGTGGTGCGAGCTGCCAGAAGGCTATGGTTATGCTGCAGCGCCATCTGGATCGCGTCATCGAGCGATATCTTGAGCGATCCTTGGTTCTGCGCCAGCACCTGCGCTTGCGATGCTGGCTGATGGGGCACGACGCTTGGCGCCGAGTTTGGCGACGCTGCCATTTGAGCATGCGCCACGCTCCCAAGGCACGCGGCAAGCATGAGAATCGAAAAACAAGCACGCTGTACACGCATAGGCTTTCTACCTTCCAATAAGAGGGAAAAGATGGATCAAGCAGGCGCCAGGACGAAAACGCGGTCACTCGCCAGTGGTCGCTCGATCGGTTGATGATTCAGGTGGCAGATCTGGCAGATGTTCTCGGGGGTAGAACTCGGGTGATGATGCAGCAGTCCCCCGAGCGTCGCCGCTAGCAGCATCAGGGCCAGCAGCGCCAGAGCAACGGCCCAGCTTCGGATTGACTTCTGATAGGGCATCTGCGGCGGGATGCCCCCACATCCCAGGGAATCATATAGTGGACCCGCCGGAGAACCAAACGGTTGCGCGCTACGAAGTAGCCGGGAAGCCACTAGGGGTCAGTGGGCGTGCTCGATGGCCTTCTCGACGAGCGCGACGCAGTTCTCCACGCGTTTGCGCAGAGGCCCTTCGATTTGCTGTTGCCGCTCGCGCACCGCGAACAGCTCGTCGGCAATATTGAGCGCCGCCAGCACGGCCACCTTCAGCGAATCCACCGTCCGCGTGGCCTCGGCTACCTCGCGCATCTTTAAATCAACGTAGGCCGCCAGTTCCGTCACGTATTCGATGTTTTGCTCCGCGTTGACGTTGTAACTCTGATCGTAGATGTCGATTTTCACGTTTCCGCCCCCCGCGACTGAGCCGCCGCCATTGTCGGCGATTGCCAACCGCGACGCAAGAAGCAAGGCAGCTAACTAACTAAAGCAGGCAGAAGGAGGTGGAAACCACGAGGCGATAGGCCTTCGGTTGGTCGAGCCGGCCTCTGGCCGGCTCTCTACTGCGCGCGGAGCGTAGCGCCCAACTTTGCTTCCAACGCACCGACGATGCGCGAGGAAAGGTCCGTGATTTGCGTATCGGTAAGCGTCGCTTGCGCGCTTTGGAACGTGACGCGGATCATCAGCGAAAATTTTCCGGCGGGAATCTGGCCGCCGCGGAACAGATCCGCCGCTTCGATCTCCTGCAGCTCCGGGATGTTCAGATCTCGGATCGCCTTGGAGACTTGCGCGAAGGTGATTTTGTCAAAGAGCACCAGCGAAAAGTCCCTTTCGACCGCCGGAAAGCGAGGGATCGGTGCGAAGCGAAGCGCCGCGCGCGCGCCCTCCATACCGTTGAGAAGTTGTTCGAGCCGCAGCTCGGCAACGAAAATATCCTGTCGCAGCTTGAGTTGATCCGCAACGCCGCGAGCGAGCTGCCCTGCGCCCCCCACCGCTTCGCGGGCGGGGCTATGCAGAAAAACTTGTGCCGCGCGCCCCCCAGCCAGCCAGCCAGGGCCGCCTCCCTGCCATGTGAAGCCGCCGGCAAGCTCGCCGATGCGATCGAGATCGCCCTTCCAATCCGCAAAACTGAACTCGCGAGCTTCTTCATGAATTGTTTTCGCTCGCGCCAATCCCGTGGCCCCCATCGTGAAAACGGGCGTTTCCACTGGCTCGCCATTGCGCTGTTCATAGGCCCTGCCAATTTCGAACAGTCGTAAATTGCGCTGGCTGTGATTCAAATTCCATTCCAGCGTCGAAACCATGCTGACGATGCCGCTTGAGCGCATCACCGACGCATCCTCGGCGAGCGGGTTGCCGATCACCGCGGGCGCCGTGCCTGGGGGAGCGAACAGTTGGTTGCGCCGCGCGTCGACAATAGGGATCGCGACGATCTCCTGGTATCCGAGGGCGATGATTGTCTCGCGCAGCCGGTCCAGCGCAACTGCGTGCGGCAGCCGGTGCGCCGGCAGCTTCGCAGGCGGCAACCGGGGAGGAAATTTGTCGTAGCCATAATGCCGCGCGACTTCCTCTATTAAATCGATTCCCCGCGTCACGTCGCGGCGCCAGGATGGCTGCTCACATTGCCACACCGCGTCGGGGGAATGAGCGCTCCGGTTCGCGCCATCTACATCGATGCGAGCCGGACCGAACCCGAGAGCGGTAAGAATCTGCTCGATGTCGCGGTCGGGAACCTCGGCCCCCATCACGCGCAACAGGTCCCTGCGGCTGATCCGAATCTTCGGTGGCGCCCCCCGGCGGGGATACACATCAACAACGCCGGCCAGGACTTCCCCGCCCGCTACTTGTTGGATGAACTCCGCCGCGCGCCGCGACGCCAGCTCCGCTATCTCCGGATCGGCTCCCCGTTCGAACCGGTAGGAGGCTTCGGTGCGCAGCCCCAGGGCTTTCGACGTTCGCCGAATCGAAATCGGGTCGAACCATGCGGATTCAATCAGGATGCTGCGGCTGCCGAGGCGGATTTCGCTGTCGGCGCCCCCCATCACTCCGGCGATGGCGACTGCGCGGGATGAGTCCGCGATCACGCACATTTCTTTCGCCAACGTGCGCTCTACTCCATCGAGAGTGCGCATTTTTTCGCCCGCGTGGGCGCGCCGCACCACGATCCGCCTCTCGCTCAGATGGTCCAGATCGAATGCATGGAGCGGCTGGCCCAGCTCGAACATGACGTAGTTTGTCACATCAACCACATTGTTGATGGATTTCTCGCCGATGGCTTCCAATCGTTGCCGCAGCCAGTCCGGCGAAGGCTGCACCCTGACGCCGCGCAGCACGCGCGCGGTGTAGCGCCCGCAAAGCTCGGGCGCTTCGATTTCCACACGCGTCGCGTCGGCGGCTTTTTCGGCGGATTCTTGCAGCTTCGGCTCGACGGCCTTGACCGGCAGGCGGAATATCGCTGCGATCTCGCGCGCGATGCCGGCGTGTCCAAGGCAGTCGGGACGGTTTGCGGTAATCTCGGCATCGAGCACCGGCCCGGCCACCGATTCCTCAATGGAATCGATTGCCACGCCTGCCAATGAAAGCCGCTCGCGCAGCACCGGCGGGGGCGCGGTCAGGTCCACGAATTCCTTCAGCCAGTTGTAGACAACCTTCATCTCGGCCTATGCAACGTCTCGGAAGAAAAATCGCATCGTCACGGAAATTGGCTCAGGAAGCGCACGTCATTTTGATAGAGGAGCGGAAGCTCGGGGATGCCATATTTCATCATCGCGAGCCGGTCGACGCCCATGCCGAAGGCGAAGCCCGAAAAACGCTCCGCGTCATACCTCACGAAGCCGTAGACAGCCGGGTCCACCATGCCCGCGCCGAACAATTCGATCCAGCCGGAAAATTTGCACACGCGGCATCCGCTCCCCCCGCAGACGTGGCAGGTAGCGTCTACTTCCGCCGAAGGCTCGGTGAACGGGAAATAGCTCGGCCGAAGGCGCGTCTTCGCCTGGGGTCCGAGAAATTCACGGACGAAATATTCGACGGTGCCCTTGAAATCGCAGAAGGTGATGTCCGTGTCGACCGCGAGTCCTTCGATCTGGTGGAACATGTAGCCGTGGGTCGCGTCGGGATTGTCCCGGCGATAGACCTTGCCAGGCACGATGATCCGCACCGGAGGCGCCTGCCCTTCCATGGTGCGGATCTGCATCGGGGAGGTGTGCGTGCGCAGCAGATGCCCGCCGCGAGCACCCTCGATGTAAAACGTGTCCATGTTGTCGCGCGCGGGATGATGCTCGGGAATGTTGAGCGCCTCGAAATTGTAGTAAGGCGTCTCGATCTCGGGGCCCTCGACGACGCTGAACCCGATCGATAAGAAAATCCGCTGCAGCTCTTCGTAGGTTTGCCGGATCAGGTGCCTCGTCCCGATCACCCGCTCGATGCCGGGGAGCGACAGGTCAATTTGCGCGCCGGCCTGCGCCGCCTTCTCCGCCGCCGTTTCGATTTCGACGCGGCGCGCCTCAAGCACGCTCTCGACGTGCGCCTTGAGAGCGTTCAGTTCCTGGCCCACGGCGCGCTTCAAGTCGGGTGATGCTGGTTTCAGCCAATTCTCGGAAATTTTGCCGAGCGCCCCGGATTTTCGCCCGACCCAGCTAGCAAGAAACGCACTCCAACCGGCGGGATTGGCGTGCTGGGCCACCTCGTCATCAAAGTGCTGACGCAGCTGGGCGAAGTGCGCCGCGACTCTTTCGATCGTGGCGTCGCCCAGCTCGGCGAGCGTTTTGTCGACGATTTCCTTTCCGTGCATTTAAGCGATGGGCGGAGGCGGTGCGGCCGGCGCGCTGCCGAGGTGCTGCTTTGCTGAGGCGACCAGCGCCGTGAATCCTTCGGCGTCGCGCACGGCGATGTCGGCCAGGATTTTCCGGTCGAGCTCGATGCCGCTCGCCTTGAGACCGTGAATCAACTGGCTGTAGGTGAGGCCGTTGTTGCGAGCGGCCGCCCCGATGCGCTGAATCCACAGAGTGCGGTAGTCACGCTTGCGCGTGCGCCGGTCGCGGTAGGTGTAGCGCAGCGAGCGGTTCACCGCCTCTTTCGCCGACCGATACAGCTTTCCCTTTGTGAGGAAAAATCCTTTGGCGTGCTTGAGCAGCTTCTTGCGTCGCGCACGACGCTTTGTACCGCGTTTGACTCGAGCCATTGCTGAGGTCTCCTTATGCGCCCTGTGGCGCGTGAAAGTTCTCGCGGCGCCCGGAACCAGCGCGGCAGATTTAGAAAATCGTCAGGGAGACAAACAGGGTCCGCCGGGACGCGAAAGATCGTCCTGCGGACGGGTTTGTCTCAAAGTAACTGCTTCTATTTCTCGCCGCGATCACCGCGGCGAGAAGCCGGCCGGCAGGCACCCGCTAGGCTCTGCCTGGCACAGAATCCGCATTTCTGCGGATAAAATTGCCTGAGACTGGACGAGACTGCATCCGAAAACACGTCAAAAACAGGCACCGGAACCCTACATCTCTGGGCGAAACAATCGCGATTATTTGCCGTAAGGAAGCGCGAGGCGCACGTTCGGAACGTCGGAGGGATGCACGACTACCTTGTTCGCAAGCTTCCTCTGGCGCCGGGGCGCCTTGGTTCCGAGCAGGTGCCGCTTGCCCGAGTGCCACCGCATGATCTTCCCCGTGGATGTGATTTTAAAGCGCTTCGCGGCGCCGCGGTGCGTCTTGAGCTTCATCTTTTTGTTCTTCTTCACAATTCCCTCGTCCAAACTTTTTTGGCGGCCACACAGTCTTCCGCGAGTCCTCGCCTACTGCAGTGAAAATGAAATTTTGCTACGCCTGGCCGCCCGCGGCCGGCTGCGCAGGACGGGCCGGCGCTGTCGCCGCCGCGCCTTTCTTCGGCGCGAGCAGCGCGAGAAGGATGTTGGCTTCCATGCGCGGGCCAAACTCTACTTGCGCGTGATCCATGATGTCCTTCAACAAGCGGTCCATCTTAGCGCGGCCCACATCCTGGTGCGCCATCTCGCGGCCGCGGTGGAAAATCATGGCCTTCACCTTGAAACCGTCGCCGAGGAAGCGGATGATCTGATTCTTCCGCACCTGGTAGTCATGCTCGGCGGTCGAGGGCCGGAACTTCACTTCCTTGATGTGTGAACTCTTTTGATGTTTCTTCTGCTCGTGGGCTTTTTTGTTCTGCTCGTATAGGAACTTTCCGTAATCGACGAGCTTGCAAACCGGCGGCACGGCGTTGGGTGAAATCTCGACGACGTCCAGGCCGGCCTCGCGCGCAGCCTTCATCGCGTCGAACAGGGTCATCACGCCAAGCTGATTCCCCACTTCGTCAACCACACGAACTTCGCGAGCACGAATGCGCTCGTTGACCCGAAGACCGCTACCAGGACCACCCCGTTCTGCGATAAACCCACCTCCCGGGAACAGCGACCCTCAGGGTTCGCCACCCGCGTTTCGTTCCACCCCGTGCACGGAAACCCGTTTAGAGGGAACAGGCCGGAAAGTATAGCACGGCCCCGGCCGTGCGCTGCAATAGGGCATTTACCGTTTGCTTACGGTGTGAAAACGCCGTGCCGACCTTCTTTGTAGAGCAGGACCAGAGAGCTCTCTGGTTCGCCTTGCCGGCAAGACGCGGGCGCTGCAAAAATCCCACCCTGGCCTCCCCCGATGAGGTCGCGGGCCAGATCAACGAATGGACTTCGAGGCGGCTTCGGCGCGCAGGTCGGTGATGAACTGGTCGAGGGGGCGGGGGCCCAGGTCGCCGTTCAAGCGATGGCGGACCGAGACGGTGCCGGCTTCGGCTTCCTTGCCGCCGACGATCAGCATGTAGGGGATTTTTTCGAGCTGGGCGTCGCGAATTTTGGCTTGCAGCTTTTCGTTGCGGTCGTCGAGATGCACGCGCAGGCCCGATTCCTTCATCCGGGCCGCAACCCTTTGGGCGTACTCGCTGAATTTTCCGCTGACCGGGAGCACGGTCGCCTGAAGCGGCGCAAGCCACACCGGGAAAGCTCCTGCATAGTGCTCGATCAGAATGCCGAAGAAGCGCTCGACCGAACCGAGTAGCGCGCGGTGCACCATGAGCGGCTGGTGGCGCGCGCCGTCTTCGCCGACATATTCAAGGTTGAAGCGCGCCGGGAGATTGAAATCGAATTGGACCGTGGTGAGCTGCCAGGGGCGGCCGATCGCGTCGATTAGTTTGATATCGATTTTCGGACCGTAGAAGGCCGCTTCGCCGGCGATGCGCTTGCACGGAACTTTCAGGCGCTCGAGAGTGGTTTGGAGCGCAGCTGTCGCGC
>Ga0187863_10002806_pt1 | contig 13093 bp, 10 predicted proteins | sample June2016WEW_11_1_FD_132975 | JGI IMG/M metagenome (GOLD analysis project Ga0187863, IMG submission 132975) | Peatland microbial communities from SPRUCE experiment site at the Marcell Experimental Forest, Minnesota, USA - June2016WEW_11_10 | ecosystem: Environmental > Terrestrial > Soil >... | reverse complement strand
GCGAAAAGGTTATGGCCGAGATTCTGCAGAATCTCGAACCGGCAATCAAAGAAAGCGGCGCAGTGGTCACCCACGCTTCGCTTCCCGTCGTCTGGGCTGATCATTCGGAGATCACACAGCTCTTGCAGAACCTGATTGGAAACGCCATCAAGTTCCGCGGCGCCGAACCGCCCGAAATTCTGGTGCAGGCCGAACTCGTGCAGGCCGGGAAAGCAGAGTCGAATTGGCGGTTCAGCGTGAGCGACAACGGTATTGGTATTGCGCCCGAATATCTCGAGAATATTTTTGTCGTATTCCAACGCCTGCACACCCGCGCCGAATACTCCGGCAACGGCATCGGCCTCTCCATCTGCAAGAAGATTGTCGAACGCGGCGGAGGAAAGATCTGGGTCGAGTCCACTCCCGGCCACGGTTCGACTTTTAAGTTCACTTTGCCATGGCACGAACCTGCGGGGGAAAAGCCAGACTCCGAGCGCATGTCCGCATCAGCTTCCTAGGACTAGTGTGGAGCGGACACTCCTGTCCGCTTGCTTTTGAACTTTGTTTCCTTGAGCCCGGCAAAAATAATCCGGCAAAAACCCAACCGCGAACGCAGGGGACAAGCGGTTGGCCTCGCCTTGCCCCGTACATTTACAAATCTCTACCACATGACCTTGCAAGTGCTGCGCCCACCAACCGTTCTTCAGGAAAGAAAGCGAGGTTACGATGCACAACCGAACGACCGTGCTTTACGTGGACGACAATCCAAAATCCAGCCGATTGCTCAGCAGTGTCCTGGAAGAATGCGGTTTTCAAATGATCACAGTGAATGACCCAATCGAAGCACTCGCGCTCTGCAAAAGTACCTACTTCGATCTTGCCCTTCTAGACTACGAAATGCCTTCAATGTCGGGCTCGGAACTTGCACAGGAGGTCAAATTTCTCGTCCCCGATGCTCCCGTAGTCCTGCTCTCCGGCCGTCAATCCCTTCCCAAATCAAAACTGGCATTCGTCGACGCGCACTTCGGCTTCGGCACCTCCCTGGACGATCTCCTGTGGACGATGCGAATCCTGGCGCGGCCGAAAACGTTCACGATTCATGATCATTTCGCCGATCAGCGGGCGATGACGCAATGGGCAGACTCGACGTAAGTCAGTACTCAGTACCCGGTACCCAGTACCCAGAAAAATCGACAGCCCAATGGTTTTGGGTTTTCTGGGTACTGGGTACTGGCAGCTGGGTACTGTCTCCCAAGAAAACTCTTCCCTCCGTAGCCCGCACCCCCTACACTAGACCCAGGCAGTCTGAGGGCTCTCCCAGCCCTCGAATCCAGGGGGGTTCTGTGCGCGTACTGGTCACGACCGACACGTTCAGCGGAGTTTGGACTTACTCGCGCGAACTGGTCTCCGGTCTCGTAACTCACGGCGCCCAGGTTACGCTCGTCAGCTTCGGAGAAATTCCCCTTCCCCATCAGACCGCATGGATGGATTCGCTCCACGGCCTCGAATACATTCCCACCGCATTTCGCCTCGACTGGATGCAGGAGGGCGTGCAGGACTTTCACGCCGCCCAGGATTATCTGTGCGCGATCGTGCACGACACGCGTCCCGATTTTCTGCATTTGAATCAGCTCAGTTTTGGCGCGCTACCCGTAGCCACGCCGCGCCTCGTAGTAGCGCACGGCGATGTCATCACCTGGTGGCTGAGCATTCACGGACACGAGCCCGCCGCCTCAGCCTGGCTCAATTGGTATCGCGACACCATCATCGCCGGCCTCAAGCGCGCCGAAACCGTCGTCACCACTTCGCGCTGGATGGAAGAGATGCTGCGCATCGCCTATGGCGACGGCTTTGAAGGACACGTCATTCCGCCGGGCCGCAATCCAATCTACTTCAATCCGTTCGTTACCAAGGAAGAGTCGGTGCTCGCCATTGGGCGCTTGTGGGATACGGGAAAGCAGGTAGCTTTGCTCACCCAGCATACCCATCGGTTGCCGGTGTGCATCGTAGGAGCCGATAATCCCATCCCCGCCCCGGCTGTGCCGATCCGCGCTGACGTTCGCGTCTCCACTGGCGAACACGAGATCTCCGTCAAAGGCGCGCAGACCGAATCGCAACTGCGCTCGCTCTACAGCAAGTCAACAATCTTCGCCGCCACATCGCAGTACGAGCCCACCGGCCTGGCTTCGGTCGAAGCCGCTTTCTCGCGCTGCGCCCTGGTCGCGAATGACACAGAGGTCTATCGCGAACTCTGGGGCGACGCCGCCCTGTACTTCGAACGCAACAACGCCGAGAGCCTCGACGAAGTGCTCAGCCAACTCAACGGAGATAGCGAACTCGCCCGCCTCTACGGCACGCGCGCCTACAATCGCGCCCGTGAACGCTTCACCGCGCGCCGGATGGTCGATGACTATATGCGGCTTTATAGGCGTCTTCGAAGTTCGAAAGTCACGGCAGCTTGACCCGCCTTGGAACTGGCCCTTTAGTGCAATGAACCCGCCACGGTATGGAAATCTTTTGCAGTGTGCCTGATCTGATCGCCGGATTTCATCATTCCTTAATGTTGCAGTCATGTTGCAGAAACATATCCCACCTAATGTTCTCGAAGCTTCCGCCATGCGGCAGGTCGTGTGCCCTGCGCCAGGCAATTTTCCAGGAAACGGAGAACACAGCATGTTTGATCAGCAGCAAACCCTTGCCACTTTCAGGCGGGCGATGGCGTCACTACTGACGATGTCCATTGCCCTGGGGCCGACCGTTGCTCCCGCATTCGCCTCGTCCGCCAAACCGGTAACAAAACGGGTCGCAAGCCGCCCGGCCGCGGCGACACCAATTCAATATCTGGTCGTGATTTTCAACGAGAACGTCTCTTTCGATCACTACTTCGGAACCTATCCCAACGCGCTGAATCCGAAGTTCGAAAACAAATTCGTAGCGAAAGTGAATACGCCGACGATCAATGGATTATCGGGCGCCCTGCTCACCAGTAACCCGAACCTGAACCCCGCCAATGGCACGGGCGCCACCAATCCGTACCGACTGGATGTGACCCAGGCTGCGACGGCGGACCAAGACCACAACTATGGGCCGGAGCAACAGGCGTTCGATTCCGGCTTAATGGACCTGTTTCCATTGAACACCGGCACCGCCGGACCACCGCCGGGAGGTGGGGGAATCAATAATACGAATGGCCTGGTCATGGGCTATTACGACGGAAATACCGTGACCGCCCTGTGGAATTATGCTCAGAATTTCGCAATGAGCGACAACTCCTTCGGATCGACCTTCGGCCCCTCGTCAGTCGGCGTCATGAACTTGATGGCCGGCCAAACCAATGGAGTCGTGGCCTACCTGAACGGAACCGGCAGTTTTGTGCCGGACGGGAACGGCGGCTACACGAACATCGACGATCCTGATCCGGTTGGAGACGTTTGCTCCAGCCCGACCCGCAATCAGGCGCAGATGGGTGGCGTGACCATCGGCGATCTGCTGAACAACGCCGGCGTGACCTGGGGAGCGTTCATGGGCGGCTTCAATCTATCAACTGTGAACCCGAATGGAACGACGGGTTGCGGCCGCAGCACGAAGTCCAATATCACGGGTGAGACCGAGAGCGATTACATTGCGCACCACTCGCTCACCGGGTATTGGCCTACAATCGCCAACCCAACCCACGCGCGGCCTTGCGGCGAAGCTTACGGAACCGGCGGTTGCGCCAACCACAACTATGATCTCCAGGATTTCTTCACCGCCGTTCAGACCGGTCAACAGCCGGCCGTGAGCTTCATCAAGGCGCAGGGCTTTCAGGATGCGCACCCTGGCTACTCCGACCCGATCGACGAACAGGAGAATGTCGTCAACATTCTCAACTTCCTGCAAAATCCGGCGAACAATCCGAACTGGAATAACACCGCCGTAGTCATCGCGTATGACGACTCCGACGGATGGTACGACCATCAGATGGGCCCGATCGTAAACACCTCCAATGGACCCGGCGACGCTTTGACCGCACCCGGCTTCTGCGGAACTGCAGCACCGCAACTGGCGGGCATTTCCGGCCCATCGGCCCTCGGGCGCTGCGGTTATGGTCCGCGATTGCCAATGCTGGTCATCTCACCGTACGCGAAGGACAACTTCGTGGACCACACGGTGACCGACCAGTCCTCGATCATCCACTTTATCGAAGACAACTGGCTGGGTGGACAACGCATAGGCGGCGGTTCTTTCGACGCGATTGCCAACTCCATCGTCCAGGACTTCAACTTCGCCAAAGTGAGAACGAACGGAACTCTGTGCCTGAATCCGGTCACGGGGGAAAAAGAAGCCCCCTCGAAGTGCGGGCTGTAATTCCAAAACTGTAATCGCTTTGAACCGGGCAGGCACGTGGACTCAGTTGTTCACACGCCTACCCGGTTTTCTCGTAATGTTGTACGTGCGCGTCCCGACCTATTCCCGCGTCGACGTCGCATCTCCCGTGTGGTGGTCGTCAATCTGAAAGCGAAGGAAATCGTGAATTGCTTTCAGAGCATCGGGATTTGCCGTCTTAATACGCACTCTTCCACCTGCATTCAGCTCCTCGAGGCTATAAACAATTTCAGCGCTTTTCGCTTTCATCGTTGGAACGCCGGGAGGTGTCTGGCTATGAACGAACATGGGTATGGAAAAGTCACCGTTGGAAAACATTGTGACAATATGCGCGAGGTGGGCGCGGATGGCACCGATGCTTTCGGAATCGTTGCCATCGTTAGCAATTACTTCAATAGCACCTCCGTCCGAGTAAAGCAGAAAATGATGGGTGGTCTTATCGTGCGGGAATCCCATCGCCTCATTACCGTGCTTCTCTACATCGGCTTGATGCTGTTTGTGCATGGGACAAGTTTGCGTGCCCTGAGCTGCCGACTGCAGTCCACAAAGTAAAAGCAACGCGATAAATGTCTTCATGATTGTTAATTCCTCCGAAACCGCCTCGCGGGAGCGCCCTTATGAGGCGTGTCGCTAAGCGAGTGCAGCAGATGCGATTTTTGTCCTTCACCAGCACGCTCAATGCGCTGTTCCCAGTCGGACAGTACCTTCTTCATATACCGTCTCGTTTGCTGCAGCGCCTTAATGTCTGCTTCGATATTCTTAAGTTTTTCTTGAGCAAGTTGGTAAACGCGACCGCAGGGAACGCCCCCACTATCACGAGCTTTCAGCACCTCGGCCAGTTCAGCCAACGAGAATCCGATGCGAAGTGCCCGTTGCACAACCAGCACTCTTTCCGCAGCGCTCTCCGGGTAAATGCGATAACCAGACGCTGTTCGCCAGGCTTGGGGCAGAATTCCGATCTGTTCATAATGTCGAATTGTGTCTGGACTCACGCCGGTTGCCTTGGCGAGAGCGCCGGAACTGAAAGACTTGGAACTTTCGCCTTTCACCATAAGGACTATCAACCCTGGAATGCATTCCAGAGTCAAGCTGTTTTTAGCACATCTCGAAGCAATCCGGATTGCTATCATGCCCTCGTGCCGACAACCAAACTGATCGCCCTGATTGCTGTCTTTTTTTTCACGAGCATGATTAGCGTAGTAACCGGAAGCACATCGCTGATCACAGTCCCTGTCATGATTCAAGTCGGAATCGAGCCCCATGCCGCCATCGCCACGAATATGATGGCCCTAGTCTTCATGAGCCTTGGCGGCACCGTGCCATTTCTCCGGGGAGCTGTTGTGCCTCGCAGAATGCTTCCGGGCCTAATCGCCGTCACCATCATTGGATCTACTCTGGGCGCGTTGCTTTTGTTGCAGGTCTCGACGCGAGCCCTGGAACTGATCATTGCGATGGCCATGGCAGGAATCGTTATTTTCTCCGTCGCAAAGAGGGATTTCGGCATGGTGGAGGGTAACGCGATCTTATCGGGCAAACAGCAAATAGGCGGATACGCGGCAGCATTTCTGCTCGCGATATACGGCGGTTTTTTCAGCGGCGGCTATGTGACGTTGCTGACCACTGCACTAATACTGCTGGCGGGTATGACTCTTCTGCAATCGGTGGCAACGACCAAGATCATCAACATTTTTTCGTCCGCAGCTGCGACAGTAATATTTGTTCGTCGCGGCCTTGTTGATTGGAGGCTTGGCGCCCTCCTCGGGCTTACGATGTTTCTGGGCGCAATGATCGGCGGATACGTCACGTTGAAGCTGAACCCTCTCTGGATTCGACGGATATTTGTGGCAGCCGCACTTGGGCTTGCGGTTAAGATGGCGCTGGGCGCGTTCGGCCATTAAGGCGCAGCCAGGAGATCAATGTCCACAACACGACGAGCATTTCTGGCGCAGAGTGGCATGACGACGATGGCTGTGGCCACGCGGCGCGGCATGAGTTATGCGATGTCGCATCCCGCACAGCCCCACTACCGCACGCAACTGAATGCAAGTTCGCTGGCGCAATTTGTAGATCCGCTGCCGCTGCCGCAAGTCATTCCGCCAAGCGGAAAGCGTCCCAGCCCGGATAATCCGGCGGTACAGATTCCTTACTATCGCGTCCCTATGTGCGCCTTCGAAACCAAAGTGCATCGCGATTTGAAGCCGACTCGCATGTGGGGATATGCGTCGACTTCGCCTGGCCCGACGTTTGAAACGCGCAGCGGTGAAGGATTGCTGGTGGAGTGGGTCAACGAACTCCCGACAACCCATTTCCTCCCCATCGACCACAGCATTCACGGCGCTGAAGCCGGCAAGCCCGAAGTGCGCGCGGTTGTCCACTTGCATGGCGCCAAGGCTCCGCCAGACAGCGACGGCTATCCCGAAAATTGGTATGTGCCGGGCAAATCGGTGGTGAATTATTACCCCAACCGGCAGGACGCCGCGATGCTCTGGTACCACGACCATACGCTTGGGATTAACCGGTTGAATGTCTTTGCAGGACTCTTCGGCGCGTTTATCGTGCGCGATGAAATCGAAGACGCGCTGAATCTGCCGAAGGGAAAATACGAAATTCCGCTCGCGCTCTACGACCGCGTTTTCGATCTTGAAGGGCAGCTGAACTATCCCGTCTCAGACAACGAGAAATCGCCGTGGGTGCCGGAAGTCTTCGGCGATGCCATTCTCGTGAATGGCAAATTGTTTCCTTATCTGGAGGTCGAACCGCGAAAGTATCGCTTCCGCGTGCTGAACGGGGCAAATGGCCGTTTCTTTCATCTGACATTCTCTGGCGAGCAAAAGCCGGGTGAGCGACCGGGGTCTATGTTCAGCGGGCAGACGTTTCACCAGATCGGAACTGACCAGGGACTCTTGCCAACTCCTGTGGCAATGAAGCTGCTGTCAATCGCACCGGGAGAACGCGCCGACCTGATCGTAGACTTCGCGGGCAGCACGGGAACGAACGTCATTCTGAAAAACGACAACATCAACGTAATGCAGTTTCGCGTCGCAGCAAAAGGCGGACGCGACGAGAGTGCGATGCCGCAGTCGCTGCGGCCCGTCCCCCTTATCCCGGAGAGCACGGCGGTGAAGACGCGAGACCTGGCGCTGGTGGAGATCCAGGACCTCGTGCAGAAGCCTGTGCACATGCTATTGAACAACACGCACTGGAGCGCACCCGTGACGGAGAGCCCTGTGCTCGACTCGGTCGAGATCTGGAACCTGATTAACACGACGGACGACGCGCATCCGATTCACCTGCATCTAGTGAAGTTTCAGATCCTGGATCGCCGGACATTCGGCATCGCCGACTATTGGACGAAGAACGAGATTAAATACCGGGCACCGGCTACGCCTCCGGAACCGGGCGAAATGGGATGGAAAGACACAGTGGTCGCGGCGCCGGGGATGGTCACGCGCATCATCGTCCGCTTCGAAGGATTCACCGGCCGCTACGTCTGGCACTGCCACGTCCTCGAGCACGAGGACAACGAAATGATGCGCCCGTTCGATGTGGTGGCGCGGTGACCCAACAAAGTAAGTTGTCATCCCGAGCGAACCGGGGCCCCCGGCGCGCCCGGTTTTGGCGCGTTGGGGTGGGGAAGCGAGGGACCCATACTCGATCGACAATTTCAGCGAAGACGACGATCTCCTACCTTTCCCTCTGAGCTTTATTGCTCGGCCACGCGTCAAACAGCGAAGTCGCATTCACCGAGCCGAGTCCGGTAGCCAGGTCATATCCAACTGTCGCCGGATACGCGGGCTCGCTGGTCGAGGTCGACGTCGAAAGTTCGCCGATAGTCTTGGTGCCGTTACCAAAGCAATCGTACGAGAGCTTCGAGCCTTGCCCGCAAGGAATATCCATATCGCCTTGCGTGACGTCGTTAAAAATGCAAGACGCCGCAGGCAGCCCACCGCCAGTTTGACTCGCATTGCAAATCTTCGTTCCTTGCGTAGCAAACTGGCTAGCCGCCAGAGCGTAGTAAACGTAGTTCGCATTTCCCTGCCGGCCATATTTCTGATCAATCAGCGCTTGAATTCCAGCCATCGCCGGCGAGGCGAACGATGTCCCGCCGCCACCCTCAAGCAGCGCGTCGTTGTTCGCGGTACAAGGAGCGCCGCCTTCGTTCTTATCCGACATGCACTCGACCAGAAAACTTCCCCAAATTCCATCGGCAGAGAAAAGCGCAAGATCGGGCTGATCGCGCTCACCATCATTGGGAATTCCCGGCACGCCCGTCTGCCAGGAAGGCTTGGGATTGCCCTGACACGTTCCGCTGACCACGCCTGGAATCGATGGCACCCCGGTGAAGCAAGTGCTCGGGCCTCCGCTGCCGCCCACCGAATACCGAAGCGCTTTACCGAGTTTGCTGTGGCAGAACCCAGACGTCCCATACGATTGCGTGTAATCGCCCAACGCAAGTATTGGATCGCTATAAATCAGTTCGCTCGTGCAACCATCATTCCACGGAATCTCCGGAATATACGACAGCGCCGAAGCCTTCGTTTGCCCATCATTCTTGGCGCTCCAATAATCGCTCACCGGAACGCCATTAACGTCATGGTTGTACTGCGCCATGAAATCAGTCCCGCCCACATCAACCGCATAAGCCGAGGCTGTGTTATCGCCGCTGTTAATCCCGAGATGCGAGAGGAAGCCTTCCACAGGCGAGCATTCATCGGCGCCAGTGTCACCCTGCGCGATAAAGAAAGTCGTGCCCAACGCCGTAGCAATCTGGGCTTCGCGATTCTCCAGCGCAATCTCTGTCTGGCCCGTGATCGTCTCGCACAGACCATAGCTATCCGAAATGATGTCTGGCGGTTCGAGGTCCAAGAGATTAAGGATGGCGAGATCGAGCCCCGAAACACCGCGAGCACTGTGGCAAGCAGAGAGCTCTATGTTCGCGTCAGGAGCGGCCACGCTAGCCCATTCGACATCAAGCGCGGCCTCGATCTCGTCTCCATTCTGGCCAGGATTCTTGCAGTTCGGGTAAATCTGCCTAAAGTTGCCGTCCTTGAAACCTTTCAGACCGAACGTGTACCGAAAGTCCGACCAATCGGATGCATGCGCGAGATTAGAATCCTCGACCAGCGCGATCGTCACACCTTTGCCCGTAAATCCACGCTTCCAAAGCGGCAGCACGTTATAGATGATGTCGAAATCGTAAGGGCTGACCGTATGAAAAGTTTGCCCCTGATATTTGACATTGAAGCGCGGCTTCCATTCATGCGTAGCAGCGTTATAAGCAACCGGCCCAAGCTGAATCGAATGCGGCCGCGGATAAAAATCGTGCAGCGAAGCGATGCCTTCGATGGCTGGCGCGAGCGCCGCGGGGATCTTCGGATCGTTCATATTGGCAATATGTTTCTCGCCATTGGGCAGAACCAGATTGTGGATCTCAGTGTGGAACGTGTCACGAATCTGCCCGGCTGTCCCAGCGACATCGATCATCAAACCATTTTGATAAACGCGATTCACCGCAAAGCCACGCGATTCGAGCCAGCGCTCTATCGTCTCTCGATCCTGTGGAGCAGCCCCAAACCGTTCGCCGAACTGTTGCGGGGTAAGCCAGAGATGGAACTCCGCCGAATCCCGATGATGCATCGCGTCAATCAACTTCTCGAGGCTCGCCTCGGTTTCCGGCGCAGGCTTGAGCACAACCAACAAATGATCGAACATCAAGTCATCCGCGACTGGTCCGCGATCATTTTCAGCGCGCAGAGCAGCGGGAGTCGTATTGCCAGCGAGCCGAAGCAGTTTGGTCTCGTCAATGGCGCCAACGATCACAGGGCGAGGCCGGTCAACCGCTGCCTGCGCGAATAGGCAAACTGATCCGAAGACAATAAAACTGACAAGGAGAATCGAAGCATAGCGCCGCATAAGAACCTCCAGAAGCAGCGAAAAAAACAGCGGTTCCACAGGGAGATGGAGAGAACCACGGAACTCGTAACCCGGCCATGCTAGCCGCATTTCAGAACTCCGGTCAAGGCGGAAGAAATCCGCAACAGGAAGCTCTGAGCGCGCCCATGCTATACTTTTTAAGCATCCTTTCTGTTAGATCATCCTGTCAGATAAGTAGACGGAGGACGGTATCGACAAGCGTTTTATCCGCATGAATGAGCGTATCCGGGCGCGCGAGGTACGCGTGATCGGTGACGAAGGGGAACAGATCGGCGTAATGCCGCCCTTCGAGGCGCTCAAGATGGCCCGCGAAAGAAACCTCGACCTGGTAGAGATTTCCCCGACCGCGCAACCGCCGGTTTGCCGCATCATGGATTACGGGAAATTCCTATACCAGAACGAAAAGCGCGAGCGCGAAGCCAAGAAGAAGCAAAAAGTAATTACGGTTAAAGAAGTTAAGTTTCGTATCAACGTAGACGATCACGACTACGAAACGAAAAAGAATCACGTGCTGCGCTTCCTCGACGAAGGAGACAAAGTCAAAGCGACCATCTTCTTCCGCGGACGCGAAATGACGCGGCAAAGCCTGGGCCGCCAGATCCTGGAACGTCTGATTAAAGACGTCGACCAGCGGGGCCTGGTGGAGTTCCGCCCGCGCCAGGAAGGCAATACGCTGCACCTGATTCTGGCGCCGAACAAGAAAGAAGGCGGAGCAAAAGAAAAGCCAGCGCCGCCGAAGCCAGCGCCACCTCCCGCGTCGCGAGGCGGCGCGCAAACAGCGTAAAATCAGTCGTCAGCTATCAGTTGTCAGTCATCAGTAAAACCTCGCAGCGCAATCAATTCGCGCCATGTAAACGCTGATGATCTAACTGAGAACTGACAACTGAGAACTGAGAACTGACTTATGCCTAAACTGAAAACGCACACCGGCGCTGCCAAGCGCTTCAAGAAAACGGGTACGGGGAAGATCGTTCGTCACAAGGCAGGCTTGCGTCACATCCTGTCGTCCAAGGCCAAGAAACGCAAGAAACAGCTGGGCCAGGCTACATTGGTGAGTGACGGAGATTACAAAAAAGCGGCACGCATGATCCCGTACATGTGATGCACAAGAACTAAAGAGCGGCGGCGTTCGCGCCGTCCTTAACGAGTATGCAGCACCGAACCAGGCAAGACCAAGTCTGCGGAACGAAACACTCCGCAGCGGCGCGTGAAGAGGTCGGGCTTCAGAAATCCCTTTCCTTCGTGGAAACGTGGTAGAAGCCTCCTTACCTCCAGCCGCCATACGAAGTAAAAAAGGAGAACAGCAATGCCTCGTGTAAAACGCGGAACCAAACGCCGCGCCAAGCGCAAAAAGATTCTTGAACGCGCTAGTGGATACTTCCTAACCAAATCCAAACTCTACCGCTCGGCCAAAGAAGCCGTAGATCGCGCTCTGAAATTCGCCTACTCCGGCCGCAAACAGAAAAAGCGCCAGTATCGCTCTATCTGGATCGTGCGCATCGGAGCCGCCGCCCGCCTGAACGGCCTGAACTATAACCAGTTCATCAGCGGACTGAAAAAAGCCGGCGTAGAACTCGACCGCAAAATCCTCGCCGATCTGGCGGTGCACGATCCCGCAGGATTTGGCAGTCTGGCCGAGCAGGCAAAGAAGGCCAACGCGGCAACTGCGACAGCATAACTGTAGCTCTCAGTCGTAAGTTATCGGTTCGCTAAGATTTGCCGTCTCACTAAGATTTGTCATCCCGAGCCGCTCTTGCGAGGGATCTGCAGTTTTCGCGGCGTCGAAAAACGGCAGATCCCTCGCTTCGCTCGGGATGACAACTTCGTTAAGAGTTTCTTGGGAAGCATGCCCTACTCCGTCCCCAAACTAACCGACTTCTCCGCCGCCGCGCTCGACAGCGCGACGCAAGAACTTCTGTCTGCGCTCAATCAAGAATCCGAAGCAGTCGCTTCTGAGAACGACTGGAAGGTCTTCCGCGATCACTGGATGGCACGCAAGAACGGCGTCCTCACCCAACTCAACGATCTCTGGTTGAAAATTGCGCCGAAGGAGGCCAAGCGCGAAGTAGGCCAGCGCGTTAACGAACTTAAAACGAAAGTCGAGCAGGCAGTCGACGCCACGCTAATCCGCATTCAAAGCGGAGCGTCCTCAAGCAAACTAGCCGCCGAGCGCCTCGACATCACCCTCCCCGGCATTCGCCGCCCCATAGGCGCGGAGCATCCCGTCATCAAAACGATGAACGAGATGATCGCCGTCTTCCGCAATCTGGGCTACTCGGTCGAAGAGGGCCCGGAGATTGAAACTGATTTCTACAACTTCGAAGCGCTGAATTTTCCACCCAATCATCCCGCCCGCGATACGCAAGACACACTCTTCATCGCCGGACAGGAATCGAAGCCGCTGCGTGATCGCCTGCTGCTGCGCACACACACGTCGCCGGTGCAGATTCGCACTATGCAAAAGATGAAGCCGCCGGTGCGCGTCGTGTGTCCGGGAAAAGTTCATCGCAACGACGCCCTCGACGCGACACACTCGCCTATCTTTCATCAGATCGAAGGCCTCGCCGTCGATACCAACATCACCTTCTGCGATCTGAAGGGCACGCTCGACCACGCCATGAAAGCCATGTTCGGCTCAAGCGTGAAGACGCGTTTCTATCCGTCCTTCTTCCCTTTCACCGAGCCGAGTGCGGATGTGCAGATCAGCTGCATCTTCTGCGATGGCAAAGGCACGCGCGACGGCGCTCCCTGCCGCAACTGCAAAGCCAGCGGATGGATCGAACTGCTAGGTTGCGGCATGGTCGATCCGAATGTG
>Ga0187863_10002803_pt1 | contig 13107 bp, 10 predicted proteins | sample June2016WEW_11_1_FD_132975 | JGI IMG/M metagenome (GOLD analysis project Ga0187863, IMG submission 132975) | Peatland microbial communities from SPRUCE experiment site at the Marcell Experimental Forest, Minnesota, USA - June2016WEW_11_10 | ecosystem: Environmental > Terrestrial > Soil >... | reverse complement strand
GAAGCATACCAGGAGTCACGATTACTGCGCCACTTTTAGTGACGACAATCCCAGGCCGTAACCGACACCCTTCCGCAGATCAGAACCCAAATCACGAACCGCACAGGCCGTAACTCCGGACTAAACCAGGACTACCGGAGGCGATGGCACCGTCGAAGCGGGCAAGATCCGCCCGGGCGCTGTCCAGCTCGCCGCGGTGCACCGCGATCAGCGCCCGCAAGGCCAACGCCTCGGGCCACACGTCTAGACCGGCCTCATACACCTGCAGCGCGGAGTCCAGGTCGACCACGGCCTCGTCCCAGCGCCCAGCGGCGAAGTGCGCCCTGGCCCGCCAGCGCTTGATTTGCGCCGCGACCGGGGACTCGGCGTTCTCCCCGGCCAGCGTCCGCAGCCGCCCCACCGTCTCCAAGGCCTCCGCCAGGCGGTCCTGCTCCTCCAGGATCCAGGCGTACATCACATGACTGTTGGTCATGAAGGCCTCTGCGGTGTAAGCGGATTCGGCGTCCCGGACCGCCCCGCCCCCGTACGCCGCGGCCGCGTCCAGATGGCCCTCGTTGGCCTCGGCGAGCGCCAGGCCCTGCAGGCACATGGAGCGGACCGCGGCGTCGCCGAGTCGGGCCGCGGCGGCCAGCAAATGATGCATACGGTCCAGCGCGCCGGAGCGACTCCCCAAGGCGATGGACGCGGTCTCCTCAACCATGCGCAGCAGGATCTCGACCCGCTCCGATCCGACTCCCGAGGCCAGTGCCCGCTGGCACAAGGCTCGGGCTTCCTGCGGCCTGCCCCGGACCAGGAGAAAAGCTGCCAGCCAGGAGGCGGCCCGCCCGCGGACCTGCACGTCGACGGTCTCGGCGACCACGCTGGCCGCCAGGCGCTTCCCCTCCTCGGCCCGCCCGGCCCACACCAGGACCACGGACAGGTCGGTGCGGATGACATCGCGATCCGTCGCCTCGGCCGAGACCAGCTCGGCCGCCCGCTCCAGCAGCGACACGGCGGCGGCCGGGTCGCGCGGCGCCGCGGCCACGCCCGCCCGGTGCAGCCACCTGACGGCGGCGGTGTCGCCGGGACGGGCGCCCAGGGACAGATGGTGGGCGACCCGCCAGGCGGGGGCGCCGCTGGCCGCCAGCCGCTCGCCCAGGTCCCGGTGCAGCGACCGGCGCACGGGCAGCGGCCAGTCCTTGTAGAGAGCGTCGTGGATCAGCTCGTGCCGGAACGACAGCTTGTCGCCGCTAGCTTCTACGATCCCGGCCTGCACCGCCGTCCGGAGGGACTCGGCCAGCACCAGGGTGTCCCGGCCGGTGAGCATGGACAGCTCGGCCATATCGACCGTTCGGCCGCCGATGGCGGCCGCCCGGAGCAGCTCGATCGACTCGGCTGGGAGCAGGCTGAGCCGGTGCAAGATGCTGGCGGCCAGCGCGGCGGGCGCGCCGCCGCCCGCCACCTCCGCCGTCCCGGCCGGGTCATAGAGATCCGCCCCAGCTGGACCAGCGTGGTGAGCAACTCGACCACCAACAGCGGGTTGCCCGCGGTCTGCGCCACCCGCTCCGCCAGCTGCGGACCCGGCGGGCCGCCAGCCAGCTGCCCGGCAAGCGAGAGCGCCGACTGGGTGTCGAGCGGGGCGAGGTCGATCACGGCGCCTTGGCCATGGCGGGCGGCGTCGGCCAGGCCCGCGACCGCCTGCTCGTCGGTCGGCCTGGTGGTGGCCAGGACCAGGGCCGGATACTGCGGGCACAGCCGGGTCAGCCGCCGCAGCAGCGCCATGCTGGAGCGGTCCGCCCAGTGCAGGTTGTCGATCACTAGCAGGAGCTCGGCTGTCGTGCACAGCGACTCGAACACGCCGACCAGCGCCTCGATCAGGTAGTGGACCTCCACTGGGATGTCCTCGAGGCGCCCGGACCAGGCCTCGTGCCCCGCGATGCGCCGGGCCAGCCCGGCCAGTGCTGGATCGGGGGCCCGCGGCGAGACACCCAGCGCGTCGCAGATAACGCCGAATGGCCTGGTCTGCTCGAACTCGCTGGCCTCCGCGGACCGCACGGCCATCCCCCGGGCGCTGGCATCGCCAGTGATCTCACCGACCAGGCGGGTCTTCCCGATACCGGCCTCGCCGCGCAAGATCACCACGCTGCCGCGGCCGCCCTCGGCCGCGGCCAGGCACCAGCGGACCTGGCCGAGCTCCTGGTCCCGACCCACCAGGTCCGGAACCGCCGGGCTGATACCGGCGCTTGCTCCCCCCTCCAGCTGCAAGCCAGCACCACCTGCCCAGTCGTTTCCGGCCTGTCCGCCGAGCGCCCCGCCCCGTCATCCGCACCGCCGACTCTTCGAGGGTAACTCTGCGAGAAGCAAAAATCCGTAATCGTTACGGACGTTCCGCGCCGGCGGCGAGCGCATCGTGTCAGAGGGCTGGGTAGCCATGGGGGACCAGGAAACCACCCGTCCGACGGCTGGCACTGGATCCAGTGCCTGCTGCCCCAGCCGCCCTTGGGATCTGCGTCAAGGCCGGGGAGGGGAACAGCGTGCCGATCCTGTCATCCGGGGTGCCCGCTGGCCTGAACCTCGGCCCTCATGGCTTCACCGGGGACGCGTCGCCGTTTGCCCTGTCGTGGGGCACCGTCGACACCGCCGCGTCCACGCTGTTCGGGAACCCGGACTCGGCGACCGGCCTGCTGCTCACGGGCTACCAGTACCCGACCGACGCCGGCTACGTCGGCGCATGCCGCACCGCTTATCAGGTGGCCGCGCAATGGTTCGGCGGTCTGCGCCCACGCGCGGTCGCCGCGCTCGCGGCCATCAAGGCATACGCCGACGCCACGACGGCATACGGCGACCTCCAGCGGGCACTCGCCGCAGCGGACGCGTCGGCCGCCGCAGCTGTCCTGTCACCGCTCGAAGAGCTAGCGACGACGCAGGCTGCCGCGTCTGTCTCGCTGGCCGCGGACTTCTCCAGCTTCGCGGACACCTTCAAGGACGCCGTAGCGGCCGTGCTGGCGCTCAAGCCGCTGCCGTTCGGGATGCCCGACCCGGATGATCCGACACGGCAGTTCCTCGCCCCGCTCGGGAGCGCCGGTCAAACGATCCAGCAGATGCGCGGCGCGTGGTCGGCCTTGGGCAGCGACCTCAAGCAGGTGGCGACAATCCTGCGGACGGATGCTGCGGCGGCATCCCAGCTGCTGAGGCAGCTTGGCCTCGCGGAGGCCCAGGCAGAATGGGAAAAGGTCGGCCAGGAGGCGGGGGCGCTCGCGGCCACGCTCAGCTCCCAGTCGGTCTTTCCGGATACCGGCCTTGAGCTGAGCCAGGCCCGGCGGCTGGGCTGGTTCACCAGTGACGAGTTCTCGAACTGGGGACAATCGTTCCGCTGGAACTACACGGTCCAGGTCGCCCAGGATGGCAGCGTAGGGCTGGCCGCCGCCGACGGCGACAGGCCGACGGTGAGTTTCCGGCACCTTCCTGGCCGTGATTTCGGCTACTACCAGATCGTCGTCCTGAGCACGGGCCAGTGCCTGGGCACCGAATCGGACCAGCCCTCGCCCGGGACCGCCGTGGTCCTGACCGACTTCACCGGCCGGACCACGCAGATGTGGCGGCCGTTCATCGCCAACGAGGTCGGGTTTCTGCAGATGACGGTGCCCTGGGCCCCCGCGCAGACCGAGACGGGGTCGCTTACCGGACTCTTCTTTGTCCAGCAGCAGACCGGCCTGCTGCTCAGCGCGGCGACCGGTCACGATCCGTTCCCGTCCGACCCCGGTCCCGGACACGTCGTGCCGCTGACGCTCACATCCCTCACGCGGGCGCCGCCTCAGCTTTCGAACGGGACCGTCGTCTTCCAGACCAGCTAGCTAACGACCACGAGGAGATTCCGATGACCACCGCAGAACGCGCGCCCGCTCTTGCCCCGACATCGAACCCGTTCGCGGTCAGCCAGGCCGACTGGGTGACGATCCAGGTGTACGTCGAGAACGCGCTGCACCTTCCCGTCACTGACGAGGCGATGGCGACCATGCTCAAGACCGACGTAGCCACTGCGCAAGCCGACTACAGTGCCCTGACCTCGATCTACGCGGGCATGGCCGGTCACAGCGCGACCTGGAAGAACCACACCTTCCCGCTCACCGTGAACCTCGCCAGTGACCTCGTCCACTACGCCACCAAGGCTGGGACCTTCTATGGGGCGCTGAAGCAGTACATCCCCGGGGTGATCAAGGGAGATCCGGACGCAAAGTCGGCGTGGGTCGAGATCATCAACAGCCTCCTCCAGTCGGCGACCACCATGGGCAGTGATGCCAGCAAAACCAATCAGTTGGTCACGGCGTTCTCCGACGCAACGGACGCGGATGCGGCGACGCTGGCCCAGGAGTCGGACCGGCTGAACACCACCTACAACCTGAAGCAGGAGCTCGCCGACCTCGTGAAGCGGATCTCCGATCTGCAGCAGATGCTCGCGGACATGCAGAAGGAGTACGACGAGGATGTCATCATCGCGGCCACGAGCGCGACGTACGCATGGATCTTCCCGTTCGGGACGATCGCGTCTGCCGTTGTGGCGGGAAAGTACGGCTCCGATGCCGCGGCGGTCAAGCGGGCGATGGACGCGGCCAAAGGAGAGCTCGACCAGGCCAAGGGCCAGTACGCGACCGACAGCGCACTCGTCGCGATGCTGTCCCTGGCTGACACGTCCACGACCCAGATCCAGGGCAGCCTCAAGAACGCGCAGCCAGTGATCGAGAAAGTCAAGGGGATCTGGGCGGCTCTCGCCCAGGACCTCACGTACCTGCGTGACATCGTCAACCAGGACATCGCCAAGGCCGCACCCGTGATCGCCAGCCTCGGCGTCGACGAAGCGATCGCTCAGTGGCAGAAGATCGGGGCCGAGGCCGACTCCTACCGCGTCAACGCCTTCGTGACGATCAGCGTCGATACTGGCTCTGGCGCGCCCGCCTCGAACGGACACAGGTGAGCCGGTCATGGCCACGGCTTCTCCTCCCGCGTCCCCGGTGAATGCGGCCACGTTCGCGCCGGGCGCGATCGCCGCGCCTGGAATCGCGGGCGGTCCCGCCCTGAACCTCGCGATGCCCGCCTGGCTGGAGATCCAGGTCTACGTAAGCAACGCGCTTGCCCTGCCGACGGACGCTGACCAATTGCGCCGGTTCCTCGGCCCGGCCGCCCCGGCCAACATGTCGTCGTTCGGCGATCTCATTCAGGCTTATGCGGCGATATCGGGCCATTGCCAGCAGTGGCTGGACACGACGTTCCCCCGGACCGTCAGCCTCGCCGGCGACATCGCGAATTATGGCTCGACCAAGGCTCCCGCGTACTACCCGACGATTCTCAAGGAAGCTGACGTCCTGGTCGGCGACCCGCAGAACGTGGCGGCGAAGAGTGCCCTGCGGGGCATCCTGCGGACCCTCCGTGACGCGGCGGCGGGCTGCGCGGACAAAGCCAGGGCCGCTGCCACCGAGGTGCAGGGGTTCGTCGAGCAATGCCAGGCCGACGAGGAGGTGCTGGTTGGTCCCGACGGCGACGGCGGCCTCTATCACACCTACGACAAGAGATGCGGGTCGGCCAGCGAGGCGGTCCATGAGCTGCAGCGCGAAATCGCCACCCAGCGGCAGGTTCTCGCCGACGCCAATGCTGAGTACAACCGGGACGTCACGATCGCCGCGACCACCGCCACCTACGCCTGGGTCCCTCCTCCCGTGGGCCTGGTCGCCGCGGCTGTCGTCGCGGGAATCTACGGCCAGCGGGCGGTGGACGCCCTCCGGGCCATGAACGCGGCGCAGGACAAGATCGCAGCCGACCAGGCCGAGCTGGCCGTCATGATGAACACCATGCAGGCGCTCGATATCGGACGAGACAGCCTGGGCGGTTTGAAGCAGCAGTTGGCGGTGGCGCTGCCTGCGCTCGAGCGGGTTCACGGGGTGTGGTCCGGCATGACCGACAGCCTGACCCAGGTGATCGCCACGATCGACGACAATGTCTCCGCGGTGGCGCCGATGATCATGAGCGTCGGTGTGAACGAGGCCCTCCGGGAATGGCATACGGTCGCGCTCGCCGCCGATGCCTATCGCACCCGGGCCTACGTGCAGCAGACCGGCGATCCCACCCAGACAATGCTCGGCTGGAAGGTGTCCACGATGATGGCATCGGGGCAGTCGCGATGAGCGCCGCCGCGGCGCCCGGCTCCACTGGGTACGACTGGCAATCGCTCTACGACGGCCTTCTCACGAGGGGCGGGATTCCGCTCGCGGCCGAGCAGACGATCACGCACTCGCAGGCGACTTTCCGCGGACTGCTGGTCGACTTCGAGCAGGCCTACCATGCGGTGGCCCACACGGTCGCCGCGCCCCTGGTCACCTCGATCTTTGCGGACGTCGTCACCGTTCCCGCTAACTTCGTGTGGCCGGTGCAGCAGGGTGCGCTCGTCGTCGTCGCACGCCTGATCCAGGCGGGCGACGACGCGGGCGTGATGCTCGATCTGGCCGACGACACGACGACGACCGCGATCGTCTTCGCCGACGAGATCTCCGGAGGGCTGAGCGTCACCGCCACGACGGGAGTCACGCCCGCCGACCGGGCCTCGTTCACGCTCGACGCGGCACCGCCGTCGGGTGGCACGCAGTTTCACTTCGACGGGGCTGCTCCGGTGGCCACTCCGCGCACCCGGGCGCAGGGGATCGCCATGTCGCCAACACCGTCCTTCCGGCAGGCCCTCGCCACGACGTTCATCGCCGCGTCGCTGCTGTACGACGAGCATCCGCACCTCGCCGTCGCCCAGCTTGGCTGGGTGGCGCACTGGGCGGCGGTCTCGCCGGATCTCGCCAGCCTGCTCTTCCGCAGCTCGGCGCTGCTCGCGCTGCTACAGGGCCAACTGGCGGCGCAGGGCGCCGGTGCGAGCTTTGTACCTTTTCTGTCGGCGGACGTGTACCAGGAGCTCGCGCAGTCGTTCGTCAGCGAGGCCGCCGAGTACGAACAGTCCTACGACCAGCTGCGCACTTGTCAGACCGTCGACGACGATTTCCGCCGCTACGCGAGGACGCTGCTGGCGAACGAAATCTATGAGACGGACTACGCGAAAGCGCTCCTCAAGCAGGCCGGCTCGAACTACGACAACGCGGTCGAGGCCGTCACGATCGCCGAGACCTCACTTGCCAAGGCTCGACACGACGCCGCACAGGTACAGATCGACTTCCGAAATAAGGGTGTTCCGGAGTGGGAGGAAGCGAAGATCCTCGACGCCGTCGTCAGCCTCGGAACCGCCGTCGTCACGTTCGCCGTGGGAATCGCCGGAACGCTCGTCGGCGATCCGGCCGGTGCGGCGGGGGCAGCCCAGGGGGCAACCGAGGCGGCCGGTGCGGCCGCAAAGGCCGCCAAGACGGGCGGCGAGATCGCGGGCACCGCCGAGAAGGTCGCCGAGAGCGCCGAGCAGCTGAAGCAGACGGCCGAGTCCCTGACGAAGCTCTATGAGCTCTCCAAAGCGGTGATCGAGGCGAGCAGGCTGATGGCCGACTCCGCGTCCTTCGCGGCCCAGATCGAGGACCTGCCGACGTTGGCCGCTCCAGACCTGACCTCGAGCGCAGCGGACTGGCGGGCGTATCAGCTCGCGGCCGACAACGTGCTCGCTGATCCAATCTCGCAGGGGGTCCGGTATGCCGAGGACCTCAAGCAAGCCGTGGACACGGTCGTCGTCTACGGCCAGGCGCTCGTCGCGGCACAGCTTGCTGCGGTGGTCGCGGGGCAGCAGTACGCCGCGGCGAAGCTGCGCGCCGGGCTCGCCGCCCAGGAGCAGGCCCAGCTGAAGACGTGGGTCGGCCAGCTCGAGGACCAGACCGCCATCGACGCGGATCTCCTGCAGGCGCTGTTCCAGCGCTACCTCGACGCCAAGGAGTCGCTGTTCGCGGCGATCCAGAGCTACCGCGCGTCGTACTTCTACTGGGCACTCGACTCTTCGCAGGTCTCGGTGCGGGTGAGCGACGACGGCCGGGCGCTCAACGAGGGACTGCAGTCCTTGACCGGGATCCAGTTTGACAAGCAGCGCGCGTGGAACCGATTCGACCCGCCGCCTCAGGAAATGACGGGCCGCGGCAAGCAGGTGGTGGTCAAGGACGGGGCTTTCCTCGCTGCGCTGAAGACGGACGGCGTCGCGAGCGTTCTCGTCCCGCTCGATCACCCGGAGTTCGACGGCTGGGACCGCGTACGGCTCACCACCGTGCGGGTCTGGCTGGAGGGGCTGAAGGTGCCCGCTGACTCGAAGATCAACGTCAGGCTCTCGACCAGCGGCCAGTATCAGGACCGGTTCGGGAGCGAGAGCTTCCGGTTCCAGACCAAGCCGCTGATGCGCGGCTTCGAGTACACGGTGGCCGGGAAACAGAGCACCACCCACGACTGGCAGTTCGAGGACGGCAGCTTTGGGTCCCTGGATATCGACGGGACAGTGGACCAGGAGGTGGCCTACGCGTACTTCGAGCCGACACCGTTCACTCAGTGGACGATCGACCTGACCGAGATTCAGCACCGCGATGCCTCGCGCGTGACCAAGGCCACGCTCGTGTTCTTCGGCAGTGCCATCCAGCAGCGAGGCAATCACGGCGCTGACGCTCGCTGAGCGGCTGGCACCCGGCCGGGGGCGCAGGGGACCGTTCTGCCCTGTGGGAGACCCCGGCCAGCTGTCATTGGGGAGCCTCCCGGGGTCTGGGCAGGATTCCGGGCGGGCTGATCTCCCCGCGCCCGGGTTCATCCTGGGACGCGCTTTCCCGTCGGTCCTCCTCGCGTTCCAGGCGCCTGTAGAGATCCTCCAGGGTGGACGCGGCGACGGACCATGTGGCCCGGGGGGTTGCCTGCCAGCCGTCCCGCGACTGCCTGATGTGCCACTGAGGGAACCGCTGGCGGATGTCGGAGAGCGCCCACAGCGGCTCCTCCTCCGCATCGGCGCCGCTCACTCGCCGTCGCCTGCTGGCGCGAGCGCCAGTACCCGGGCGATTGCGTCGGCTGCGGTCGCCACGTCGGCCGCTGGCGCGATCCGGTCCGCCCACGGCCACCAGAACCATTCCGCGTACGCCATGACCGTCTCCGCGAGCATCGCCGCCGCCGGGTTGATGACCGCTAACCCGGGCGGCCGGCCGTCGTGGACGGTGAGCCGGGCCTCGTAGCCACGCGCGTTGAGTTCGGCGGCGAGCTTTTCTAATGCGGCGGTGTCATTTCCGGGCGCGTGCAGCATCGCGTCCCTCCTGTATGTGATTGCGAGCTTACTAGCAGTTAACAACCGCAAGGCGTAGCTTGGAAGGCGATGCCCGCTGCCCGCTGAGGGAGGCAGCAGGCAGCAGTCACGCAAAGTTGGTGCAGGCGATGTCCGACTTAGGCAGTGAGCTGCGGCGCCTGCTGGCGGAGCGGGGCATGTCCCTGCGCGATCTGGCCCGGCACGTGCCCTGCGATTCCGGGAACCTCTCGAAGATCGCCCGCGGTCAGAAACGCCCTTCGCCTGAACTGGCAGGGCGCCTTGACGAAGTGCTCGGCGCCGGAGGCGGGCTTGCGGCACTCGCGCCTGCCGTGGCACCCGGCGCGCTGGTCACCGACCTTGACCTGATCGAGCTGGCCCGCCGCGCCGAAGCCTCCGACCTCGGCAGCGGCACCCTGGACCTGCTTAACGTCGCCGTGGACGGCATGTGCGGGGACTACCCGGGCGCTGACGCAGCGGCATTGTCGGCGCGGGCTAGGGGGCACCTGCGGTACGTGACGCGGCTGCTGGGCGGCCGGGTCACGCTGGCCCAGCACCGGGAACTGCTCGTGATCTCCGGGTGGCTCTCGGCGCTGATCGCTTGCACCTGCTATGACACTGGCGACGCAGTGACCGCGCGCACAGCGTGCCGGATGACACGGCAGTTCGGCAGCCAGGCGGCCCACGCCGTGCTCGTGGCATGGTCGTTCGAGATTGCGGCCTGGTTCGCTCTCGTCGAGGGCGGCTACCCCGAGACGGTGGTCTTGCCGGAAGCGGGGCTTGAGCGCGCGGGTGCCCGGGTACAGCTATCGCTCCAGGCCAGCCGCACTCGGCTGGACCGGCTACCACCCCCGGAGCAACACGAGGATCACTTCGTGTTCGACGGCGCGAAGTACGAGTTCTACGTGGCGACCATCCTCGCCTGGCTTGGGAGTAATGACGCCGCCGCTGAGGCGCAGGTGCGAGAGGTCGTCCGCCAGTGCGGCGAGGTTGGCGGATGGCCGACCCGGCTTGGCACGATGCGACTCAACATCGGGCTGCTTGCGGCTAGGCGCGGCCATCTGGACGAAGCCATCAGCCACGGCAGCGCGGCGTTGCGGCTTGGCTGAACTGCTGCCCGGTGCTGGGGAACTGTGCCGCGCCATGGCCGACCGATACCCCGGTGGGCACTTGGTGGACAAGTACGGCGAGGAACTCCCCGGGTGGCGCGGCAGGGTCGAGCCTCTCGGTTGCCCGAGGGAACTGCACCTAAATCTCAATGCGTCCTGACCGGTGAGTTGATCCCTCGGGAGCCGGTGGTGAGCGGGCAGCCGGACCGATAGATCAGGTGGAAGACGATCGGTCGGACAGTGCTGCTAGCGCGGATCGCGGCGACTTGTTCGTCTAGCCGACGCCAGCCGGACGGAGTGGTGGCGGAGAACAGGTGGACGATCGCCAGGATGGCGTCCAGACCCGGGAGGTCGTCCGCTCCGGCAACGGTGTACAGGATGCGTACGGCGGCGATTGTGGGCTTGAGAGCGGAGGAATCGCGGGAGGATTGGCGACGATTCTAAGGAGGAGGAATCGGTAGCAATCCGGGAATAATACCTAAAGATGTGTCTGTACCCTGATGTGCACTGTCCAGAATGTTTGGCCTGGTCGCTCAAAGGTTGTTTAGTTGTGTCTGGGCGGACGGACGTGTCATGGCCGGCCTATCTCCGTGTGTTAGCCCGGACCTGGTCACCGACCGTTGCGGCGCGGACTGCAGGATTGACAAGAGCGGCCACTCATGGCGGCACGACACTGGCGGGGCGCCGCTGATCGAGAAGACGGAAGAGGACCCTGCAACCTGCCCTATTGGACAGCAAGCCGGGGAACTGGATAAAGGCTGATGTGGACCGGCTAGTTCCGTGGTTCAATTGGAAATTCGAGGCCTGGACCCCGCTTCGCCCGGATTTTTGCATGCAATGTCACACTCCCGGCGGAAAGCGGCAGATATGACAGTCCTCGGTAATGTCCCGGATCCGGTCCCCGCCGTAGTCAGTACGGTGACCGGACTCATCTCGGTGGATGCGCCCGGAGTACCTGGCCCGGTTGCAGCACAACGGGCTGGCGTGCCGGGCATCCAGGCGGAGAAGCCCTTCGACCGTGTTGCGCGGCTGGCCGCGATGGTCGTGGGCACGCCGCTGGCGTCCGTCACGATCACCGATGAGCATCCTTCCTCCGGCTGGATCTGTCCCGACCCACTGGATATTGCCGGCCAGTCGGACGCAGTCAGCCAGTTGTTGTGCCAGCGTGTGATCGACTCCGGGGGAAAGCTGGTCATTGACGACGCCCGGGTGGACCCGCGCGCCACGATCAGTGGCGCGGCCAGGGCGGCACCCGTGATCGCCTGGGCTGGGTTCCCTGTGTGTGGCCCCGACGGCCATGTCGTGGGCGCGCTGTGCGTGGCCGACCACCTGCCACGCCACTGGAGTACGGGCGACGTCGAGGTTTTGGAGACCTTGGCCTACGTCGCCTCGGGTGAAGTCGCGCTGCAGGTCGCAGCGCAGCACGGTGCGGTCCGCGCCGTGCTGGCGCAGACCCTGCAGGAAAGCCTGCTGCCGCCACGGCTGCCGATCATCCCGGGTCTGCAGGTGGCGGCGCGGTATGTGGCCGGGGGGACAGGGGCTGAGGTGCTCGGCGACTTCTACGACGTGTTCCCTTCTGTCCGGGGCAGCTGGGGGATGGTGGTCGGCGACGTGTGCGGCAAGGGGGTCCGGGCCGCCAAGAGCACCGCGCTGGCCCGCTACACCCTCCGCGCGGAAGCGCACCGGGAGACCAGGCCGCGGCTGATTCTGGCGGCCCTGAACCAGGCGCTGCTGGAATGGCTCACCGACGACCCGCGCTTCCTGACCGCGATCTATGCCACGGTCCGCACGACGGCTGTGGGAGCGACGGTGCGGATCTGCTCCGGCGGTCACCCCCTGGCCCTGGTGCACCGCGCCGATGGGCGCGTGCAGACATTCGGGCGGCCGGGGACCCTGCTCGGGATCCTCCCCGATCCCGAGCTGTACGACTCACGCGCGCTCCTCCGGCCCGGTGACAGCCTGGTGCTGTTTACCGACGGTGTCACCGAGGCCCGCAGCCATGTCGACCACGACCTTTACGGCGAGGACAGGCTCCGCGACGTCATCGCCGGCCTGGGAGACATGTCCGCGGCGCGGATCGCGGACGCCATCCAGCAGGCCGCGCTCGCCTTCAGCGGCGGAGCCAGCAGCGACGACACCGTCGCCCTGGTATTGAAGGTCCCCCGGCACGAGACGAGCGGACAGCCGTGGTAGCCACCCGGATCCAGGAAACCGTCGGTGCCGCAGCCTGCCACGTCGGGGCGATGGGGCGCGCTCGGAGTCTGAGAAGGCGGTCGGCAGGCTGGTGATGACAGTGCGTTCCGCGGTTGGTGTGCGGAGCCGTGCTCAAGGCAGCTCAAGGCAAGCTTCGCAGGCGAATACGCGCTGCCCCTGCTTCTGATTGCCTCATACTCGGAGCTAAGCCGGGCGCTCACTCGCGAGGTGCCGATGGATGACCCGAACGACCCGTATAGCCGGGATAACTTGTCATGGAACTGGTCATTTGGCGGGCCGAAGTGGCGGCCGTTCAGCGGCCGAAGCGGGCGCGGGCCGCGCGTTCCACCGCCGCCATGGGCCAGGAAGCCGCCGAAGCCGAGTAAGGCCGAGCACGAACAGGCAAAGCGCGCCGAAGCGCGAGCAGAGCGGCTGCACCTGGTTGGCCTGACCAACGCCGGGGTGATCATCATGGGCGTGGTCCTCGGCGCGGTGGTGGTCATGCTCGTATTGGTGCTGGTCAGCCATCATTAGGGACTGTCCGGGTGTTTCCGGTTTTTCCATGCCAGCCTTGCCCGGACAGTCGGCACGACCGCCAGG
>Ga0187863_10002798_pt1 | contig 13115 bp, 16 predicted proteins | sample June2016WEW_11_1_FD_132975 | JGI IMG/M metagenome (GOLD analysis project Ga0187863, IMG submission 132975) | Peatland microbial communities from SPRUCE experiment site at the Marcell Experimental Forest, Minnesota, USA - June2016WEW_11_10 | ecosystem: Environmental > Terrestrial > Soil >... | reverse complement strand
TTATTGAACTCCATCACCGGATTTAACTATTTCGTAATTCCTTACGGCGCTTTGATTTTGGCGCTGCCATTCGTAGTTATTCGCGGTGCTTCGACGCCTCGGCTGCGGCCGCTCCTGATTGGGTTCTGGCTGACCCTAATCTTCGGTCTGGGTGGCACTACGCCCTTGCCGCGGTGGCTGCTCGGCCGGGCGTTTGAGATTCTCACCTTTGAGCGCTTCACGTTCTGGGCGACGTTGATGGTCATGCCCATCGTCGGTTTGCTCGCTGTCGAGTTGCTCGATCGCTTCCAGGCGAAAGCAGCAGTGGCTCTGTCATTAGGGGCCGTGGCGACGATCGGTGCGGCGCTCGCTTGGCTGACGGCCAACCCTTATCGCCCGGCTGCTGCGATCAATGTGGATCCTGTCATCGCATTCCTCAACCGCGATGGACACGATTCCTATCGCTACTTAACGTTGGGGTTCGGCAGCGAACTTGCTCGCGTGTCGACTTACACCGACGCAAGCAGTGTCGATGGCGATTACAATTCCGCGCGTCTGTTGCCCGAGATGACGCATTATGGTTCTGCACAGCTCACGAATGCCAAGTTTTACGGATCGTCAGGTATGGCATCGTTGCGAGCCATGCTCGAACACGCTAATCGTTACGGGCTCAAATACATTTTCGTGCACGATCGTTACTACGAACCCTTGTTGACATTTGCCGGCTGGCGGAAGACCGAAACGTTTGATACGGGTGAAATCACTGCATGGTCGAAAGACGACGTTCCGCCCGCTCATCGGATCGACTCAGACGCAATTCCCCCTGCCTGGATGGGTCTCATGTGGGGAACGCTCCCGATCGGCGTGAGCGTGCTGGCTATTTTCCTGGTGCTTCTCCTCCCAGCGCGGCCGAGGACGCGAAGAGTGATCGAATCTCCCATCGCCATGGAAGAAAGGGAAGGGCACTTCGTCGCCTAAGGGGTTGAGATGAAACGTACCTTGGCGCTTGTAATCATCATCGTCGGCGTTACGGCTGTATTGCTCGTCGTCGGTTTGAAAGGCCCTGGGATATCCACCGGAACGATTGGCGTTGCTTCCGGTTCAGCGTTGCCAGGATTCAGCGCCAATGTCTCGACGCCGGAGCAAGCCCTCGGGAACTTTCTGCTCGACGTCCAGAAACGTAATTGGGACCGGGCATTCTCTGTTGTTGAGCGAACGAACAGTAGCGCGACAGAACAGGAATTTACCCAGGAATGGATGGGCACGAATGGCGGCTTGCGAGCATTCTCCGGGTTGGAAAAGTACGACGCCCGCCCGCTTCATGCCACCGACTCCGAAGCGCAAATGCGTGCTCGATTGGAGTGGGCGACGCCTGTGGGGCCAGTAGAAGATGTGCGCGACTTTCACCTCGTGAAGCGAGGCGATCAATGGAAGGTGATATGGGATGAAACTCCGGCGCCAAATGTGCCGGCGCAGGTCATTCCGGTGAACTACCTCCGCTGGGACTTGGTGAGCGGAAATGCCGCCGGTAGCGAATGGGGATCGCGCAACGTCGACGGGCCTCACGTACGCATTGTTTCCATGAATGCCGTCGACTCCGCTGAAGGCTCAGTCGTCATGGGCGAGGTCGTCAACGAAGACACAATTCCAGCATTCGTCAATGTTAATGCCACACTCGTCGATGCTTCCGGAAATGCGATTGACGATGAAAGCAGCTTCGACAAGATTATTCATGTGTTGTTGCCGAAACAGGTCTCGCCTTATCGCATCGATTTTCCGCACATAGACTTAAGCAAGGTTAAGAACGTGCGAATGGATGTGAAAGCCACGCTTGTACCAGCGTCGTCGGATCCAGTCATTGGGGTCATGAATCAGAAGCTCGATGCGGATGCCCAGGGGCACTCCGTACTCCACGGAGAGCTGATGAATGAGAGCGGCCAGACCGTAAACATTCCCCACGTCATCGTCAGTTTCTACGACAACAACGGCAAAGTTGTCTGGGTGTCGGACGGTTACGTGGAGCAGGCCCTACTTCCGCAATCGAGTGAGCCCTTTGCAGTCGAGCTTCCGAAATCCTTGGCCGGAAAGGTGCAGAACTTTCATGTCGTGGTCAATGAATACACTCTGCAGAAATCATAGCGTGCGGAACACTCTGATTCTTGGGTTAGGCGTTGTGGCGCTTGCCGCGGTCGCACTTTCTCAGACTTTGAATGTGCGCGTTCCTTCTGCGGCGGTTGCTGGGGAGTCGATTTGGATTGGGACGACTGGAAGTGGTTCTGCGACGTTTTACTTGATTGGTCCGACAGTTTCATTGAAGCACGATGTGCAACTTGGCAGTGAGATTGTCGTGCCTTCGAAGCAAACGGAAATAGCTGGCCAGTACAAGGCAGTCGTATGCGTCGATCACTGCCAGAGTGCCGATTTTTATGTCGCACCTGCCAAACCGGCGAGCCTTACCTTCCTCGTTCATCCTTCTCGTGTTCCTGTCGGACAGAATGACGCGATCAGTGGTGTGGCTCTGGCGTTCGACGAATTCGGCAACTTGATATTCGAGCCTTCCACCGTAGATTTCCAACTTGCTGCTAAGGGCTCAGCTCTAACCACCCGAAGCGTCCAAACTCAAAATGGCATCGCCTGGTTCCGTGCGCCTTCCGGAAAGGCGGCCGGAGCTCTGCAGGTTACGGCATCGCTTCATGATGTTTCAGCGCGTAGAGTTGTTCAGCAAGTCGCCTCTGATCCCTGCAATCTGCGAATCAAAGGCCAACGCACACCAAAGGGCGTTCTTGTCGAGACCGAACCGATACGAGATTGTGCCGGGAACCCAGTCCCAGATGGAACGGTCGTAACATTCACTGCGAAAAATGGAAATGAAATCAGCACCGTGGATGCGCCGGTGAAGCAGGACGTTGCTCGTGCGCAAATCCAAGCAAAGGGTACGCTTGTAGTGTCTGCTGCGTCGGGAGTCGTGATGGGGAACGAGCTTCGGCTGGAGGCACAATAGGGATGCTAAGAAGAGCGGATAAATCGTATGCTCGCGCGTTTTGTTCGCGGGGGATGTTGTGGCTCGTGGGTGGCGTATTGCTTGCCGCGCTAGGGTGCTTTGCAACTGATACCGCTCCGCAAGTCGTGTTGGACGCGACGAAGGCCGCACCTCGAACGGTGGAAGCTCTCACTCAACGCAGCATCGTCCGCGACTACCGGTTTGCGTGGACAAATCTGTCTGAAGCATTGGCTTCTAATTCCGCCAATCCGCTAAATGGACTGTTCGAAGGGACGGCAAGCTCTTGGCTGCATGATGAAATTAGCAACCAGCTCAAAAATGGCCTGACCTCTCGCTACCTCAATCAGAATCACAAGCTGGAAGTGGTCTTCTATGCGCCGGAAGGGGACGTGATGGAATTGCACGATACGGCTGAATATGATCTGGAGGTGCTTGACGGTAACAAGAGCATTCACAGCGAACATGCGGTCGTCCATTACATCGTGCTGATGACCCCGGGAGCGGACCGTTGGGTTGTCCGCCAGATTCAATCCGTTCCCCACTTCTGACGCTCTTCCGCCTGCCAACCACCCCAAACCCCATCGCATCTAACTTCGAGCAAGGGTGGAACCCAATGGAGTCTTCTTTTGTCGAAACGGTTGCTAATTGCTGCGATTGCGTGCTTCATGGTGGGCGCCGGTTGCACCACGCCCGGAATGCACCATGCATTGCAGCAAAACCTGCAAGCTCCCAACTCCTGGCCTAAAACCCTCGCGGTCTACATGCCCTGGTTTGGCGACCACGTTCATATGGATGTGGGCTACTCCAGCTACGACCCAGCCGTTTTGAGAAAACAAATTCAGCAGGCACGCCACATGGGCATTTCCGCCTTTGCCGTGGATTGGTACGGAAAGAGCAATCCCTTCTCGGACCACAATTTCGCTCTTCTGCAAGAGGCTGCCGACGAAAGTCATTTCCAGGTTGCCCTCCTTTACAACGAACCGGAAGACGAGGACGCACAAGCTACCGACGAAGCGATGGCCGCTTTGGACGAGGCCTACAAGTCATACATTGGACCCGAAGCGATGCATCGCGGCGCCTACCTGACTTACAACGGCCATCCCATGATCTTCATCTTTCCCAAGCGGGGACATGTCGACTGGAACCGTGTAATTGAACACTGCAGCGGATGGGATTCGACTCCGCTACTGTTCTATAAAGACGAACCGCCTGCGCAATATTCATCTGCTTTCGCTGGACTCTATCCCTGGGTACAGCCGGGACAGAAAGGGTGGACTTCGGACGGCAGCAATTGGGGGGAGCAATATCTGGATGACTTCTACAAAAACATGAGGAACAAGCATCCAGACAAAATTGCAGTCGGTGCAGCATGGCCCGGATTCGACGATTCAGCGGCGAAATGGGGATTGAATCGGCACATGCAAAGCCGGTGCGGGCAGACATTTGAGGACACGCTGCATCTTTATACGCGATATTTCGACGCGGCACATCCATTGCCCTTCATCATGATCGAAACATGGAACGACTACGAGGAAGGCACTGCAGTCGAGCGGCTGAATTTTTCAAACTGCGGCGAGAGTGCGAAACCAAGCACGTCTTCGCCGTAATAGTTCTCGCTCTTGAAGAAAAAGGACAGGCGAACGAGGCTTTGCGTTTTAAGCGGAATGTCATTGGAGCTAGCCGACATGGGTCAATCTGAGGATTCGAAGCCTTTTGAGCTGCTATCCGAGCTCCTACTCGCCCCGCCTGCAGGCCCGTCAACTCGATTTGTAAGGGCAACGGATCCGGGGGCCGGCAGCGCTCCCGATCGCGCTTTTGAAAGGGTCGCGACCTTGACTCAAGGTGAATTCGATGACCTCCGCGGCCTTGCGACAAAGAATCACGTGATCATGCGTTCGTTCGAGCCGTTGCAACGAATGCTGACGGTCGAGGGAAAGTCAGAGGCCTCCGCGTGGGTTGGCGCCGCCATGAAAGAAGAAACCACCCGAATCAGCCATGCCCTCGACTTTCTTCGGCAGATTTGCACCACGCTCGAAGAGGATGGCTGTCCTGTGGTGGTGATCAAATCGCTGGATCATTGGCCAGACTTAGGCAGCGACCTTGATCTTTATACCGATGCCGCAGCGGCCACGCTCATCGAAAGTATGAAGTCTCACTTCAATGCCAGCCTGGCTGAGCGCAGCTGGGGGGATCGATTGGCAAATAAATGGAACTTCATTGTCCCCGGCTTGCCTGAGCTAGTAGAGGTCCACGTGGGCCGTCTTGGGCAGACGGGCGAACAAACCGCTCTGACGCGCTCGCTAGCCTCAAGGAGTCAAACGACTGAACGGATGGGCTATGCCTTTCGAACGTCTGCTCCTGAAGACCGGATTGTGATTAGCACGCTTCAACGGATGTATCGGCACTTTTACATTCGATTGTGCGACATCGCCGACAACGGCCACCTTTTAGACGAGGGGCTCGTTGACTTTGGGCTTTTGCAAACTCTTGGGACTGCTTCCGGGCTTTGGGAAGGTATCGCTACCTACCTGAGAATCGTCTCCGAATATTTACGGGCTTATCGCGGAGATGGCGTGCCCTTGCCTTCGTCCGTGACCGGGGCAGCCAAGTTCGGCTTGGATCAATGCCACTTTCGCAAGGATTTCCTTCGTGTACCGATATTGCCGCATTCGCTGAATCTGTATGCGGCGGAGTTGAGAACTCTAATTCTTAAAGGCGATCTTCGAAATGGATTTCGACTCAGCTTGCTTCCCGGATTAGCAACCGCAGCGGCTATCGAACAAAAGATCACCGGGAGCGACAAAGGGATATGGTGAATGCCGGAAGGGTATCTGGTTGGCTCTCTACTGGTTTTACTGGATTGAAGCCGCCTGCCGGAGTCCCTAGCCTCGAATTAGGGTTAGCACGGTCAAATCTGATTCCGTATGAGGGTCGTTACGAGCGAGAGCCCTTTTGTTATGCCACACGGAATGTATTGTTGTACCTGGTGAGCGAGCTTTCGCGTGACTCGAATACTTCTGGTTGATGACAATCCGGCAGTTCGCCGCTATTTGCGGGCGATCCTTGAGCAGCAGGACTCGTGGCAAGTATGTGGTGAGGCGCGCACGGGTGCCGAGGCTTTGCATCAGGTGTTGGAGGCTCCGCCGGACCTGGTGGTGCTTGATTACCAAATGCCGGACCTAAACGGCGTCGATGTAGCGAAACAGATTTCCGAGTTGTTCCCAAAGATCCCAATTTTGATGGTTACTCTCCACCTTTCCCGGCAACTGGCCGATGCCGCTCGCCAAGCTGGAGTCCGCGGAGCTTGCGCGAAACAAGATATTGGCTCAGTCGTGGAAGCGGTCGACGTGTTGTTGCACGACCAGACCTACTTCCCCGTGATTTCAGCTGGGCAGGGTGCGTGAAATCCTCAGCCGAGCTGTTCGTTTCGCGATGTCCGCGAAATACATGATTTCCTGTATTGGACGTTGCAGTTGCTGAAGTTAGCTTCGTGTGGAGTGATTTTGAGCGTTTCCCATATTTGGCGTGCTGTGGTGTCGAATTCACGGACTATTGGTCAGGCTGTCACATCCTTTCCGAGGTAAAATGTGGCGAATCGTCTGGTCGGTTTCCCTCTAAAGGAACTGAAACGGAATGACAATTCGCATACTTTTGGTCGATGACCATCCCATTGTCAGGCAAGGCTTGAAAACCCTGCTGGAGGGGCATTCGGGATGGGAGGTCATCGGAGAGGCTTCGGATGGCGCCGAGGCCGTCGAGAAAGCTAAGAATTTAAGTCCGGACGTTATGGTGTTGGACGTAACCATGCCAAGGATGAATGGGTTAGAGGCTTGTCGAGTCTTGCGACGACAAGCTCCCCAGTTGGAGATTTTGTTTGTCACCCAGCATGACTCGCCGCAAATGATGCGAGAGGCGCTGGAAGCAGGCGCCCGAGGCTATGTTGTCAAGTCCAATGCCGCTCGCGACCTTTTGGCAGCTGTCGAAGCGGTAAGTCAGCATCGGGTTTTTACTGCGCTAAATGGGCGGAACGTGCCCGAGTTGAGTTGATATTCGTCGAATCTGCAGTCAATTTTCCTCTGGGGGAGGTTGGAATTATGAAACTCAGGATTTTGTTGGCTGACGATCACGAAATCGTGCGCCGAGGATTGCGCGCGCTGCTCGAAAAGCACGAAGGATGGGAAGTGTGCGGCGAGGCCAGCGACGGTCGCGAGGCCGTGGAGAAGGCCTTGCAATTGAATCCCGACGTGGTGATCGTCGACATCGGTATGCCGAACCTAAATGGCTTGGACACCACTCGTCAGTTGCTGCAGCACGACCCGCACTTCAAGGTCATTGTGCTTACGATTACTGACTCGGACCAGGTTATCCGAGAAGCGCTGGATGCGGGAGCGAGGGGCTTTGTGCTGAAGTCCGATGCCGCCCGCGATCTGGTATCGGCCGTCGAGGCTTTGCAGAACAAGCGAATGTTCTTCACTCCCCGAGTGAACGATCTCGTGCTGGCGGGCTTCCTGGAAAAGGGACAGACAGTTTCGCGCAACGAAGCACCTAAGCTTCCCACGCTGACGGCACGCGAACGCGAGATCACTCAATTGCTTGCGGAAGGGAACAGTTCGAAAGAAGTCGCCTCGCTTCTGAATCTCAGCACGAAGACAGTGGAGACGCACCGCAGCAATATCATGCGGAAACTAAGTTTTCACTCCATTCGCGACCTGGTCGTGTACGCGATCAAGAACAATCTGATTCAGATTGAACTGCCGCCGCCGCCGAAAGCACCAGCGGGCCCGACGGCGGCGTAGAGCTCTCAGATGGCCCGCGCCCAGTCCCAGTTAGCGTAAAGTCTCGCCGGGGTAATACCCATTTTGAGTGCGGACGGTTAAGCGCTTGCGCGATGGCGCTCTCGCATCGACTCTGATCTGTTGGTACCCTTTTCCAGCAGTGCTTCCCGGGTTGTAGGCAAGCGTATATTGGCTGCGTATATCATGCGCGATCGCGCGTGTAATCGAGTCAACCTCATCGAGGTTCTCTGGAAAAAACGCTACCCCGCCTGTGCTCGCAGCAAGATTCTGCAGCGCTTCTCGTGCCGACTGAGTCATTCCCTCATCCGTCAATCCAATGGCGTAGAGAATCGGGCCTTTTTCCGACTGCAGCTTGCGAACTGCATCCTGCAGCGTCTCGCGGCTCATGTTGTCTTGCCCATCCGTGATCAGCAAGAGAATCTTCTTATCGAGTCGTGGATTGTTTCTCAAGTGGACATTTGAAGCGACCACCGCGTCATACAGGGCTGTGCTGCCGCGACTTGAAACCTGATGCAAGGCAGTCTGGAGCAGGGTGACGTTCGAAGTAAAATCCTGGTCCAGATACGGCGTCTGACTGAAGTTCACGATGAAGGCTTCATCCTGTGGATTGCTCACCTGAATCAAATTCAGAACCGCTTGATTCACTTTCCCGCGCTTGTCGCGCATCGATCCGGAGTTGTCGACGACAATTCCCATCGCGACCGGCACATCCTCGCGCCGGAACGAAGTGATGGTCTCGGGCTGCCCATTTTGATAGATAGTGAAATCGTTTCGACTGAGTGACGTAACCGGGCGACCGGTTTCATCGACGACTGTTGCGTGCAGAACGACTTCCTGAACCTGCTTCTTGAAGACGAAGCGTCCCTGATCTTCTGAACCCGGTGCCTGCGACTCAGGCTGGATAGCCGGCGATTGATCAGCAGGTTCTGCGGATGCTGGAGGCCGCGCGGTTCGAGGCGGCAGACCCATTGGATCGTCTCCCCCTCCTTGATCACCCGTAGGGGGCGGCTGATTCGGCGTTGTGCCCTGAGCAAGCATTATTGTGCTTGCGCCCGCTATAACCATGCCGATGAGCGCAATCCTCATCCACCAACGAAGAAACGATGTGGAACCTCGAAACATGAAGCAGCCTCCCGCGACATCGTTTAGATGCAGACCTTACAGAACTTGCCAGTGGTTTTGTCACGGCTCGATTAAAGAAATAACACGGATCATTCAGATTCAATCGAGTTACTACAGGGAACGCTGTACACGGGCATCCGGAATATCCCGATCCCCGGAATTCCGGAAAAACTTACACGAAAGCGTCGAGCAGCCTCGGTGTTGAAGTGAAGCGAATGCAACGAAATCAGAGTTTGGCAACATTTGTGCAACTCCACCTGGTTGCGCTGGGCGTTCCCTAAACACTTGTGGAAACAAAGCGAGAATTCTTCGTCACTCTTGTGTTTAGAAACACAAGAATCAATTTTGGGAGGAGCAGAAATGTTTCGGATCCTGATTGCAGACGATCACGAAGTGGCCAGGCGGGGCATCCATGCTTTGCTCGAGAGTCATCCGGGCTGGGAGGTCTGCGCGGAAGCGGGGGACGGACGAGAAGCTGTAGAACTCGCCGCCAGCTCAAAGCCTGACCTGATTCTGCTCGATATTGGCATGCCAAATCTGAATGGATTAGAAGCTGCCCGCCAAATCTTGGCAGTCTCTCCAGATGTTCCGATTCTGATTCTTACAATGCATGATTCCGATAACGTGGTACGCGAAGTGTTGCGAGCCGGAGCTCGAGGCTTCCTGCTGAAGTCCGATGCAGGACGGGATCTGGTTGCAGCGGTCGAGGCTTTGCAACTGCAAAGAACTTTCTTTACCACTCGCGTCAGCCAAATGGTGCTGGATGGTTTCTTGGATCGAGGAAAGCTGGATGGCCAGCGAGAGAGTAGCGAAGACGGTGCCAGCGAACTGCTGACAGCACGCGAGCGCGAAGTCATTCAATTGCTCGCTGAAGGCAAGACCAGCAAGGAGGTCGCAGTGACCCTCAATCTCAGTGTGAAAACTGCGGAGACCCACCGAACAAACTTGATGCGAAAACTGGGATTGCATTCGGTTGCTGACTTGACGCGATACGCAGTGCGAAACGGCATTGTCCAGGTCTTCTGAGCAGTGGAGATTCCCAATACTGCATCCGCAGTACCTCCAAACTTGCTAATCCCATTACATAAGGAAGATTACTCGAATGGATCAGTAGTTTGCGGGATACACGATTCCTCTCGAGCTGCATAGGTTGGACACTGATCTTTCGTCGCGAAAGGAACTATCGACATGCTATGGACGATTGCTGTCGTGTTGCTGATTCTGTGGTTGCTGGGCATGGTCAGTTCTTACACGCTTGGCGGTTTCATCCACATCCTGCTGGTTCTCGCCGTCATCGCCGTGCTGGTTCGGATCATTCAAGGCAGGAGCCCAGTGTAAACAGAGAAAGCCAGCCAGACAGAGCGTCTTTTAGCGCTAGAAGCAGATTGTAATTTTGATTGGCTCGTTGCAAAAGCACCACGCACCAAATTGCGAGGACCAGTGCAGAAAATTTCTGACAAGGAGAATTACACACGAATAAAGATCGCGTGGAAGGCAAGGTTAAGGACGTGGCGGGTCGTGTCGAACGGCAGGTGGGCGAGTGGACGAACGATCCCAAGAAGCAAACGGACGGGGCCGCGAAGCAAGTTGAAGGGAAAGTTCAGAACGCCTGGGGCAAAGTGAAAGATGCTGCTCAGGATGCGGCCGATAGCGCCAAGTCCAACTCCAAACCGCCGCGAAGCGTTCCCGAGGATACCGAAACGGAAGAATCGGTGACGGCGCGAAAGTCACATTGATAACACGTGAATAGTTAGGGCTCACCGAGCAGGGCCGTTAGTGAAAACGCCGGCCCTGCTTTTTTCATCCTCGAAAAAGGATGGCCGGCGCGCGGTGGACCGAAATACAGCGAAGACTTGATGGAATTTGGACTGGCGGCCAACTAGGGTGTTTGATGACCTTCGATATTGGTGAGACGAATTCTGCGGAGGTAGACCAGCGTACCGGGAACTGGAAAGCTGAGTCGCTTCGTCTTCGGAGATATTCCCTATGAATCGAAAGACGAATCTCATCGCCGGGATCCTTCTTACCGTTTCAAGCGTAGCCTTCTGCCAAGATCAGCAGAGTGCGTTGCAGGTTCCGGAGGACGCATTCACCACAAAAGAGCTCATTGCCTGGTCGAGCTTGCAGAAGCCTCAACCCGCGCCACAGCCGCTGCCACCCCCCGACACTCCGGTACCGCAACCTGATCAGCAAGCGGGCTCCAGCCAGAAACCTTCTGAAGGTCAGGCGCAGCCTCAAGCGCCGAGTGCGCAGTCTTTCGTCGGCAAGATCGTGAGAGAGGGGGGAACGGTTGTGCTGAAAGTGGCTAAAAATACGACTTACCAACTTGAGGGAGCCGGTGACACCACGCAATACGAAAATCGGAACGTCAAGATCGACGGCAATCTCAACGCCTCCGGGAACACCATCCACGTAGTAAAAATTGAGTTACTGTCTTAGGCTTTTTCGGTCTGGGCTACACGATTCACCCGAGTGCGGTTGAAGCGCGAATTGGGTAGCGTGGAGAAGCCTTTTCAGGAAATCCCACATCAAGTTATCCGCAGGTCGGTTTTGGAGATCTCTATGTCCGCAAACGCCACCGCCGCGTACGGAATGTACCCACGAAATGTTGCTTTGCCGGAAGTTGTGGGAGCACTCAATCAGGCTGGTTTCGATAACGCGGATATCTGCATGGTCCTCTCGCCCGCGCACCCCGATGCGGCTGCTGTCAGCGATGCCAGCATCCTGGATGCTGAGCCAAAGACCACTGCGACGAGTGCCCGGATGATTGGATGGTTCTCCGGGTTTGGGGCCGTTGTGATTCCGACTGTGGGTTTCTTCGTTCGTTCGCAGGCATTTCTAGAGGCTCTATTTAGCGAGCAAACTCCTTCTTCCCTTTCGCGAGGATCGCGAACTCTGTTAGGCCTTGGATTTTCCCAGCACGACGCCGAGCGACTGGGACACCAACTGTGTGATGTGGGGGCACTGGTTTATGTGTCTTGCCGCGAGGGAGCCAAAGCAGATGGAGCGATTCAGTTACTGCGCAATGCAGGAGCGCGAGAAGCGGCGAGCTTCGATTTAATGAAAGCGGCGTCTGCCGCTGCGTAAGCCCAAGCCAGGATTCTTGCGATCAAACGCTTGGCCAGTTCCTTCCGGAAATTTCTTCATACTCATAGCGGAAGGTTGTCGCGGCAATTTCGGCGGTGCTCCTATCCCTTGCAGCTCATCGAGTTAGCGTGGCCCTTGCACATTCGCGATGGCATGACAGTTGCAACCAATTGCATGTAGCTTTCAGTGGCCCTTGCCCGTCGAGTCGTTACAACTGGGGGTAATTTTGCACATCAACATGCGCAGGCTGTCGATCGAGATCGTCACGATGGGCACCGCGATTGCATTTGCTCTCGCGCTGCTGATGGCTACTCTGGGTGCTGCGGCTGGCGCTGTTGAGAATATCCAAGACGCGCAGACCCCTGCGGGTGGAGACCTAGCGTACGAGGGCATGGTCACCTGTTCCAGGTGTGAAGCGAAACACTCCGCTGCTCTCAGCCAACCAGCAGATGTTTGTGTCCGTGTCTGTGTACACGGAGGGGCGAAGTTTGCTTTGGTGAATGCAGACGCAACATATCTGCTGGATGGGGATATGGCTGCTCTAAAGAAAGTGGCTGGTCAGCGCGCCAGAATTGTCGGGTCCCTGAGTGGCAAGACAATCAAAGTTTCTTCCGTCTCGGCTCAAATCTAGCCGACCGCTGCACACTTCCCAAGTGCACCCCGCCACCCCGCTTGCCTGTGGTCAAGGACTTCCATCTCCGAAACTAAAGCATCCGCTGGATTCCTTGTGTCAGCCTTGCGTGACCATACTGACCTGGATGTTCACGGTGGATTCTTGTAGAACCTGTGAACGTGAGGGCCTTGATCCACGACGTATCGAAACTTTGAAGTATCAAAAACTCTTAAGAGGTATTCAAATGTCAAAAACCAAAATCGCACTGTTGTTCATGATTCTGTGCTGCGCGAGCTGGGTCGTCGCGCAAAGTTCCTCGTCTGGAGGAATCGCACCGGCCGGTGGTTCGGGATCCGCTGGGCAGAGCTCAGCTCCGGGGGCGGCGACTCCGCCCGCCGGAACCGCGACTCCTCCTGCGGGAACTGCGACTCCTCCGACTGGCACAGCAACTCCGCCCGCAGGACCTCCTGCTCCTGGCGCTGGCACAGCAACTCCGCCCGCAGGACCTCCTGCTCCT
>Ga0187863_10002797_pt1 | contig 13120 bp, 12 predicted proteins | sample June2016WEW_11_1_FD_132975 | JGI IMG/M metagenome (GOLD analysis project Ga0187863, IMG submission 132975) | Peatland microbial communities from SPRUCE experiment site at the Marcell Experimental Forest, Minnesota, USA - June2016WEW_11_10 | ecosystem: Environmental > Terrestrial > Soil >... | reverse complement strand
CCGCGCCAAACCCTCCTTCAGCCCGATGTGCCGCTGAATGCGCCCAAAGTAGACGTTCAACTTCCCAACATGGTGCAGTGGGCTACGGCCGCGCCTGCCGAGCCTCAGCTTCGGTTGTCTCCGACAGCCGCCGCGCCTAAGATCAGGCACCGGGCCGTGCGCGACATCGCAGTTCCCGTAGTCGCCAACAATGAGAAAAACGCTGGTCCTCTCAATATCGCGGCGGCGCCGGTGGTAAATCTGCAGCCTCAGATGCCGATCGGTTCGATGGCTGCCGTCGCCCAGAAGCAACAAACGCGCGCGGATTCTGCCGCCGCCCCCGAAATTGGCGCGTCCGCAAACGACCCTAGCCTGCACCGCTTGATTGCGCTATCGGTGACACCCGGGCCACCGGCTCCGCAGCTGAGCGTCCCGCAGGAGAATCTTGCCGCGCGCATCTCGATCTCTCCCGAGGGAAAATCCCCCGGTAGTTCTGGAGCCGCCGATGGCGGGTCGGCCAACAGTGCCCCCTACGCGGGCGCGGCAGCCACAACCGGCACCACGGGCGCTCAAGCAACCGCAGGCAATCCGCAATCGTTGCCCGCAGCGGTCATCGTGAGCGGAGGAAACAGCCGCCCGGGTGGAATGGGGTCAGGCGGCCTCGCGCCAGCCAGGCTGAACCTGAGGCCGGCCGCGCCCGATTTTACGGCCCCTGTGAAGAGGAGCTCATCCATGGCTCGCGCCATCGATCCGAGCGTGCCTCCTGAAAAAATCCTTTACGGCAAACAGGTGTACACGCTCGACGTAAATCTGCCGAACCTCACGAGCGTCGCCGGAAGCTGGATTTTGAATTTCGCGCAATTGGACGAAGACGACGGGCCTCGGTCGCCGCCCAAGGGTCAGCTCTCGGGCCCGGTCCCGATGGAAAAAATGGACCCCAAGTATCCGCCCGAACTGATCAAGCAGCACGTCGAAGGCCAGGTGATTCTCTATGCGATCATCGGGAAGGATGGCGCCGTGCGGAATATCGAGCTAGTCCACAGCGTCGAGCCAGAACTCGATAAGGATGCCATGGAAGCATTCTCGCACTGGAAATTCCGCCCCGGCACGCGCGACGGCGCTCCCGTAGACCTGGAGGCTGTGATTTATATTCCCTTCCGCTACCACCCGGTGGAATAGCAGGCGATCCACCTCTGGGCCCCCCGCCAATCCCGGCCAGCGGAAGAACATACGGGTGTGAAACAGCGCTGGCTGCCTGAAAATGCGGCAGGCTCTCGACCGACAGGGGGAACTCATGCCCGCTACAGGCCCACGGCAACAGCCCACTCCCGAGCGTTTCTTCAACGCCCTGAACGCCTACGCGCAGACCGAGGCGATGAGGGCCGCCATTGAGCTGGAAATTTTCACGGCCATCGCCGAAGGCAACTCCACGAGCGCAACGATCGCGAGGCGCTGCGGCGCCGGTGCACGAAGGACCGATGGTAGTGAATGTCGGCAGACTGTTTCCTCAGAAGTGTGCCCGGAGCTCGCGAAACGCAGTAAGGATCACCAATTTACCGACGCCGCTTTCCACCGGCGCCCTGTCGGTGTCCCAGGTGGCCGGATGGGGTATGAAAACCGCGTTGAGGCCGGCTTGCAGCGCGGGATTAATGTCGGTGAGCGGGCTGTTGCCCACCATCCAGCCATTGGATTTCACGATCTTGAATTGTCCGATCAAGCGCTGAAAGATGCCGGCATTTTTCTCCATTACGTTTTCAATGGCGTCAAAATAGGATTGCAGCCCGGACCGCTCGACCTTGGCGGCTTGTTCGGCGGCTTCTCCCTTCGTGAGCAGGATTAGCCGGTGGCGTTTGGCAAGATAGGCCAGCGTTTCCGGCACTCCTTCGAGAATTTGTGGCGGCGTATTTTCAAGCTCGGCGGCTGCTTGTTCGATTCCCTTGATCACCTCGCGGCGCGCCATATTTCCAGCAAGCTTTAGATACGTCTCCTCCAGTGACCGGCGAAAGCTGCGCACGCCATAGCCGTGCTGCCGGATGTTGCGCCGTTCGGTTTCATTAAGGATGTGACGGACGTAATCCGGCGTGTAACCTAGATATTCGAGCTGGGAAACGAAGTGCGCGATCGTCTTGTCAAAGAACACATTGTTTTCCCAAAGAGTGTCGTCTGCGTCTATGATCAGGCTGTTGCGCGCCATCCAGGGCCCCCGGCTCCAAATCTTGCGTTACTCGGAAGTATAAGAGAAGGAGTTTCCGCACGCGTGTGAATCAATGACAACGGGAGCCCCCAAGGGCTACGCAGGGTCGGTGCTGTCGGGATCAAGCCGAAGCGGGAAGGAATTCGTAGCGTTCGATGCGGGCAGCCACGCCGCGGCGCCCGTTTTGGGATTCGACGCGGAGCACGCGGGCGTAGCAGCGGATATTTACGTCCCCCGCCAGAGTAATTTGTTGCGGAAGGGTGAGCACAAACTCAATCGAGCTGCCGGTTTCCAGGCTGGCCTCGATCGTGAAATACAGCCCCCGGAAACTCACATCACGCGTTTCGCCTTGCCGCTCCGTGACGCTGTCGCCAGCGGAAAAACGGACTTTCACAGGGAGATTCATCAAAAAACGCCGCGCAGCGCGGCGCTCCACATCGTTTCCCATGAACGCTCCATTTCCCCAAACGACAGTTCAAGCTATCATCGGTGCCCACGCGGTGCAACGGATTTTCCGAAACCGCGGGCCGGAAGCGAAGAAATCTGTATTACTCGAGTTTTCACATCCCTGCGAAAAGGATCCTATGTTACAGGTTTTTCATCGCAGCTTTTTCCTGGAAGGACCCGCAGGGCGCCTGGAGGCCATGCTTTGGACGACTCCGGCGGCTTCACTGAATCTGGTCGCGCTGGTGTGTCATCCCCACCCACTGTTTGGAGGAACCCTGCATAACAAGGTCGTCTATCAGGCAGCGAAGGCTCTGCATCGGAAGGGAATCCCCGTGCTGAGATTCAATTTTCGCGGCGCGGGCTTGAGTGAAGGTGAGCATGACCGCGGGTCAGGAGAGCAACAGGATGTTCGCACGGCGCTCGACTATCTGGCCAAGGAATTCCCGGGCCGCGCAATTCTGCTTGCGGGATTCAGTTTTGGATCATGGGTTGGCCTGCGGGTGGGCTGCGAAGATGACCGTGTGACAGCCTTGATTGGGGTTGGAATCCCGGTTAACAAGTACGACCTTTCTTACTTGACCGATTGCGCGAAACCGAAGCTCTTCATTCAGGGTGAAAACGACGAGTTTGGTCCACGCGCGGACGCCGAAGCCTTTGTCAGCACGCTTCCTGAGCCCAAGCGTCTCGTGGTTGTGGGGGGTGCGGATCACTTCTTTGTGGGAAAGCTCGACCAGGTGGGGGCTGCTATCGATCAGTGGATGGAGGAGCTGCGGTCTGGTTCGAGCACGGTGCAAACGGGCTTAGCGCCGTGACTCGAAGACTTTGAGAAAGTCTTCTCGCCCCGCAGGCTCGATACCGGCGAGCGCCAGATTCTCCTCCACGTGTCCGATCCGGCACATTCCTACTAATGCCGTGGTGATTCCCGGTGCGGACCGGGCGAATTGCAGCGCGAGGGCGGAATCACTTCGCATTCCCCATGCGTCGCGCATCGAGGCGGGCAAATTCTTGGTGAGCTGACCCTGCAGGAGAGCCGCGCTCGAAACCAAAGTAATTCCGAGGGCTCGCACCGCCTGCACCATGGCCAGCGTTTTGCCCGCGGCCACCTGGTTCGGCCGCGTCAGGGCCTCGGGCATGGCCAGATTCAGAGGCAACTGCACGAAGCGGAAATGGTGATCCTTGCCGCCGGCTTCGGTGGCCAATCCCACCATCTCTTCGAGCGCCAGATAGCCCGGTGATTTCGGGTCTTCACGGAATGCGTTCCACGTGGCAAGCCCGTAGGCGCCGATTTTCCCGGAGCAAACAGCGGATTCAAGAAAGAGAAATGCCTCTCGAATACGCCGGTTGAATTCGTCCTTGGATATCTCGCTGAGCTGCGTTTCCGGGTTGTGCAAATAAAAGACGTCGAGGCACTGAACTCCCAGATTTCGCCGGCTTCGCTCGAGTTGATCCGCCAAATAGCGCGGCGTCATGCAGTGGCAGCCCGCCGCAATATCCTCCATCCCGAAGACCCCGTGTTCGACGAACTCACGCGAAAAATAGTCGCTGGGATCGGCGGGGAGGTCGCCGTCGGGCGTCAGAAAGCCCGCTTTGGTGCAGAGAACGATTTCGTCCCGGGAGAAGCCCTTGGAAACCAGTTCCCTTAAGGCGGCGCCAATTGACCGTTCGCTGCGTTGGAAGCGGTAATTGATGGCGGTGTCTACGACATTGAAACCGCCTTCCACAGCAGCCACCACCGCGCCGCTATATGCTTGGTCGGTCGCTTCATCGGCCTCTCCGAGATAGGTGCCGATACCGATCGACGACAGCACCAGGCCGCTCGGAACCTCCCGGAAATGTCCCGCCGCCGACCGTCCCCTGAAACGCGCCGCATAACGCAAAGTTCCTTGCGGAGTGGCCGCGCCGGCTAGGAGCTTGGGGTCAGATGTTGCGGCCGACGGCATGCGATCCTCGCTAGCGAATTCATCAGTGAGAAGAAAGGCGAAGTATAGCAGAACGAACCGAAGCGGAACGCACCCGACCAAAGCTCAGGAGACACTGCGGGCAGTCATTTCCTGTGCGGGATTACCTCCGGCCAAGCCCTGCGCGATGATGAGTTCCCGTGCCTGAACGCGAATCTTGGGCAAATTCCGTGCGAAAATAGCGCCGCCCACGATTGCACCCAGCCCCCCGATGGCGACCGTCCAGGGCGCCCCGATACGATCCGCCACCGTTCCCGAAAGGAGCGCTCCGATCGGGGCCATTCCCAAAAACATCATCGAATACACCGCCATCGTCCGCCCGCGCAGCCGGTCGGGCACCATCGCTTGAATGAGCGTGTTGGTGGCGGCCATTTGCACCATCACAAAAAATCCCACCGGTACCAGCAGCAGCACCGAGAGGGGATAGTAGCGCGAGAACGAAAAAAGGATCAGAGAGGTGCCGAAACTCGCGCACGATATCGCCACAAGTCGCGCCAGACCTTGCAGCTTGGTTCGCGACGCAAGTACCAGCGCACCCAGCAGCGCACCCACGCCTGTCGCACCCATCAAGACTCCGAGAGTCCGCGCATTCCCATGCAGAATGCGCGCCGCAAAAATGGGCATCAACACGGAATAGGGAAGGGCGACGATGCTGATCGCCCCCGTCAGCAGCAAGAGAGTCCGGATCGGCGCCGTGTTACGCACGAAGCGGAATCCCTCTAAGATGTGGTCGAGCGGCGACGCGTCGTGCTTCTCGATCGCCGATCGCGGCACGCGCATCATCAGCAGCCCTGCGATCACCGCAACGTAGCTCACGGCATTGGCGAAGAAGCACCACCCTTCACCGATACTGGCGACCAGGATTCCCGCCACCGAGGGTCCAATCACGCGCGCGCCATTGAACATAGACGAGTTGAGCGCAATGGCGTTCATCAGATCCTCACGTCCTACCATCTCCACCAGAAAGGACTGGCGAGCCGGCACATCGAATGCATTCACGACGCCCAGGAGCGCGGCCAGTAAAATAACCTCCCAAACGGTAACGCGCTTGGTGAGTGTCAGAAACGCAAGAAGGAAGGCCAGGATCATGGAGCTCGTTTGCGTTGCGACGATGATGCTCCGCCGGTCGAACCGGTCGGCCACCAGCCCTCCGACGGGGCCCAGAAGGAAGATCGGAATCTGCCCGGCGAACGCCACTGTTCCAAGCAGTAGGGAGGATCCGGTGAGCCGATAGACCAGCCAGGCTTCGGCAATGTTGTCCATCCACGTGCCCACCAGGGAAATCATCTGGCCGCTGAAGAAAAGCTGGAAATTGCGGTGCTTTAACGAACGCACCATATCCCGGAATCGCGAGCGATCCTGGGCGGTGGTGGCTGCGGAGGGTTCCGAAATTTCCGTTTCTGCCATACCGTTCAATTGTACGATGGTCGGGAGGGCATCTTTACGGGGATTCTGCCCGAGATTTACTTCTTGGACGGGGGATCGAGCTTCGAAAAGGCGTTTAGCCGCCGCAAGCGATCACGGGAATGCCGCGAGGACGGCCCCGCCGGAGCCCCCGGGCCTTGGGGTGGCGCCAGCAACCGTCCACAGGCGCGCAGGATACGCCGGTAGGGCCAGTCGGCTCCGCGGAAGAATATTTCGCCTTCCCGGGGGTTAGAGTAAAACCAGCGCGTCAGCAGAGATAGGTGTTCGCTCAACTCGGGTGGCGCTATGAGTGGCCGGTACCGTTGTTTGTGTTCTTCTGGCGAATGGAAGGTCGTCTTTGTGCTATCACCGGAGGTGGCGGGTGGATTTTTTCCGGCCGCCCTGGGCGGATCGTCCCCGGGTGAATTGAGCCCCGCACGCAGGATCGCTTCCACTGATGTGGGCTCGCTTGACAGTTTAGCGAACCGCAGAAAGATAGGCTCGCTGAGCAACCCTCCCCCCACCGGAAAGGCCGCGACCGTCTTTTCCTCGGCGGCGCGCTGGAGAATTACCGCGTCGAGTTCTTCGACGCGGCGCGTGAGTTCGGGCAGGCCCCGCAGCACCGCCGAAATTTTCTCGAGCTGCTTATGGAGTGCGGCGGCCCGCTCGAAATCCAGAGCTTCGCTTGCAGCTTCGCGCTCGCGTTCCACGTCCTGGATCAGCGGTGCGCCTCCTAGTTCGAGGCCTTTGAGCGCGCGGCCAACCTCCGCGTCATATTCCTGTTTCGTGCAGCCCGCAAAGCACGGCGCGAGGCACATCTTCATCTGGGAATACATACACCCCGGGAAGCTCGGGTCAGGCCGGATTCTGATCTGGCAGCGGCGAATCTTGAATAAATCGAGGAATTCCTCGCTAAACGACTGGGCCATCTTGCGCGAAGGGAACGGCCCGAAGTAGAAGTCTGCGTCCCCCCGAATAGAACGGGTCACGTAACATCGCGGATATTCATTTCGCAGGCTCACCTTCAGCATGGCGGGTGGGCGTATGCGTACCAGATCCCGATATCTATGAGGGAAGTACGCACGCGCCTGCTGGTAATGTGTAACCGCTTGTTCGAACTTGGATCCCGTGGCGCGATAACGAATCCGCGCAGCGGCACCGCGCAGATTCAGCCCCTGGGAGGGCGCCTCCGGGGGGCGCAACAGTCGCTCTGCGGCTCGTCGGATATCAGCGGTGCGCGCCAGATAGGGCTCCGCGCGCGGATTGGCCATTTCAAGAAGCAGGACACCCGGGCAGGCGGGAAGCGCCCTGAAGAAGGCGCTATCGCCGGCCGCGTCGAATTCCTGCACACCGTCCAGCTCAAGCATGCTGCCAGAATACAACGAGTCGCGTCGTCGAACCGAGAGCGGTGCAAGTTAACTGCCGTCCTTCGATCCATCGCTTCCCATCGCCGCAGCCTCCTGCTCCTTCCATTTTTCGAGCGGTATTCGCGGCATGAGGAACAGATCCGATGTGCGCACGTACCATCCCCTGCCGTGCATGCGCCCGATCAGTTTGAGTTTTGGCGTATCGATGTAATGCTTCGCGGCGTCGATCACGGCGTCATCGTGAACGTGCATCGCCACGACCCGGCCCAGCACGAGCCCGTTGTCGGCGCCGAGGTCGATGATTTGCATCAGCTCGCACTCCATCGATACCGGGCTCTGTGCTATGCGTGGTGGTTTGACCCGAACCGAAGGGAGCGTGCTCAATCCTGCCTTTTCGATCTCATTTACGCCCGCCTCGAAATCGATGGCCGTTATGTTCATCATTTCGGCGTTTTGCCCGGAAACCAGATTCACGACAAACTGGCCCGTCGCCCGGATATTGGCGCGGGTGTCTTTGGGTGTGGGAGGATTGTGGGAGCCGATGCCGATGCCGATCACCGGCGGGTCGCCCGAGAAAGCATTGAAAAACGAGAATGGCGCGGCGTTGATCCGCCCGCTCCCATCCTGGCTGACCACCCAGGCGATCGGCCGAGGAGTCACGGTCGAAACCAGGAGTTTGTAGCATTCCTGCGGGGGAATCTCGGTGAAATCAAACAGCATCATTCCTCCTGAGCCTGGGAAAATACGATGCGGAGATGGCGTTGCCTCAAATGCACCGTTTCTTGAGTCGATCTATCATATCCGCGTATTCGATGAAATTTTGAATTATCCGATTCTTGCAGCGTGCAGCGCAGGGACGCTTTTGTCGAACCGATGGCGAGGTCCCCGCACGCGATGGCGAAAACTGGGGAAGCAGGTAAGTGCTCTGGACTTGCGGTACGCGCTGGCATGGCACCTACTTCCGGTCCCTGGGCCCATCAGGCGGCAGGGTGGATATCGGTCCGAATCCCAACTTTTTCAGATCCCTGTCCTGAGCGGATTTCGATGCCGAACTGGGGAGGCTGTATTTCGGGTTCATCAAAGGCTTGCTGATGGGCAGCCCGCGTCGGTTCTGTGCTTCTTTGCCCTGGTAGCCGGTTTTTTTGATCGCCCAGAATGCTCTTTTTGCCGCTGCGGGCTTCGCGTCTCGGGTCACGGATGGGAATCTTCAAAAAGCCCCAAGCCTTTGAAACGCAACCTGAAGCACACCTGGAGAATTGCTTTCAACGGAATTAGATCCGGGTCGTTCCCCTTCCTCTGGCCCAACCCTAATCGGCAACCGGCGCGGCCGCTCTTCTCATCTCGGGCTGCGGTTGCCGCGCCACCAGCGAGGAGATCTCAAAGCGGTCGCCGACCTGTGTTCCCGAGCGATAGATCGTGTGGGCAGGAAGTTCCAACACACTGCTTGCTTTCAAAGAGACCCTGGAAATGCGAAAGGGCCGGACGTGTTCTTCCAAGTGAACGACTTCCTTCTGTTTGTTCAGGAAAATCAGATCGATGGGGAAAAGCATTCCGATCGTATGAACGCCCCGAGAAGGAACGATCCACAATCCCGTCCCAAGCCGAGCCCAGCGCTGGGTCTTGCCGAGCAAGCCGACCAGTCGGCGCACGTAACTATCGGCCACGATTGCCTCCGTTGCTACGAAGGTCTCTCGCGTCTTGTTATAGACATAAACCGCGCGCTTTTGATCTGCGTTGACCATACCCGGAGCCTCCCTGAAATGCCGAGGCATTACTCGATTGCTTTACCCCGTCGCCGCCAGATAATAATGAACAGCACCACCACTGCCAGAACGCCGGCTATGATGCGAATCGTTGTAATGTCCATTTCGCTCTCGCTCCTTTGCCTAATTCACCTTCAAACTCAATTCACCTGTCAACCGCACGGTCACTTGAGTGCAGGCAAGAGTTGCCGCATCAGCGTGATGACTGCGGGCCCCAGGATCACCACCATCAGCGCGGGGAAAATAAAGAAGACGAGCGGCGGCACCATCTTTACCGTCGTCTTGGCGCTCATCTCCTCGGCCCGCTGGCGCCGCCGGGTGCGTAAATCGTCGGAATGAACGCGCAGCGATTGGGCGATGCTGGTTCCGAAACGCTCCGTTTGGATCAGCATGGCCACCAGTGCTTTGAGCTCTTCCAAGCCTGTGCGCCGCGCTAGCTCCTGGAGCGCATCCAGCCGGCTCTTGCCGACACGCATCTCCAGATTCACCATCTGCAACTCTTCGCTCAGTTCAGGATGAGCGATCCGAAGCTCCTGGGCCACGCGCAGAATGGATTGATCTAATCCAAGGCCCACCTCGACACAGACCACCAGGAGATCGAGGCCGTCCGGAAGAGCCAGGCGCAACCGATGCTGGCGCTTCTTGATTCTCCAAAGGAGCCACATTTCCGGAAGCATAAAGCCCAGCACCGCCGCCAGGAGGAGAACAAAAATCGGATTGGACCGGTATACGCCGGTCACGAGAACGATTGCTACAAGAGCGATCGGCGTAAGGACCTTCATTCCCTGCACAGCCAGAGAGGCTTCCGAACTCCTATAACCGGCTCTCATCATCATGATCTGCGCACGCGAGGCCCGCGCTCCGGCTGCCGCCGGAACAAAGCTGCCCACTTTCGCAAGAAGGTTACGCGCCCGCTCCTTTTGCTTTCCGGCGAATCTCTCTTCCGGGCGGCGAGCGACAGGTTGTTTCAACTGCTCGAGCCGCTCCGCCACCCCCGCTTCTCCGGGATAGAACGCATACACCAGCGCCAGCAGGATCACCACGGTCGCCAGAAAAATTATTGCCGCCACGCTCGACACCAACTTCCTCCCTTCAGACCTCGATATGCACGATTCTCCAAAGAATTGCCGCACCAATGAACTGCATGATCGCTGCGCCCATCAGGAGCCTGATGCCCAGCGGATCATCGAACAGGACGTGGACATAAGCCGGGTTTAGGATCCTCATCAAGAGCAGCATGCCCATTGGCAGCGCGATGAGAATGACCGCCGTCAGGCGGCCCTGCGCGGTCTTGATCTGCACTTCACGATAAATGCGGAAGCGCTCCCGGATCACGCGCGCCAGCTCGTCGAGAAGCTGCGCAAGATTGCCTCCGGTGTCTTTCTGAATCAAAAGCGCGGTGACAAAGAACCGCACGTCAACCAGTGGAACGCGCGCAGCCATATTCGAAAGAGCATCTCTCAAAGGCAGCCCGAAATTCTGCTCTTCGAATGTCGTTCGGAATTCGCTCGCGACCGGTTCCGGCGAGTCCTTGGACACCATTTCTAACCCCGCGGTAAAGGCGTGGCCGGCCCGCACGGCCCGTCCCAGCAGGTCCAAGGCCTCTGGAAAGCGCAGCTCGAATTGCTTCAGTCTCCTGTTGCGCCGGAACCAAACCACCGCCAGCGGAATTGCAGCGCCTGCCAAAGCCGCCAGCAGGCCTACAGAGAACTGGCCATAAAACAAGCCCACGATCACGTAAGCAGACAGTCCGCTGACCCCGCAAAACAGGAGGATCTTGCCGGGTTTGGTGTCCATACCTGCTTGCGTGATGAAACCCTGCAGCCGTGTGGTCCACACGGATTTCATCATCAGTCGGTTCAGCAACGGCACGCTGCTCATCATGTCGTCGCGAACCAATTGCAGGTCGAGCGAGATGTCGCCCCGTTTCTCGGCTTTTCGCACCGCCTCCATGCGGTCGCGGACGACTTCAGGGTTCGTCGTCGATCCGAAAAACAACCAGAAGGCTCCGAAGACAATTGCTCCAACCAGCAGCGCGAGCAGCCCGATTAGTAGCGCCACAGGGGCCTCCTCTGCCAGCCACGGTCTCTACATCCCGGGCACCGGAGCCGTCGCGATGTTCTGGAATCGACTGACCATGGAGTTGCTTGGTTCATCGCTCAATATCCTCAGCGCCTCCGGGCAAATTCGAACATGCCTGCCGGCAATTCGATTCCCGTGACCAGCAACCGATCGCTAAACTTCGGGCGGATGCCCGTGGCCCTGAACTCCCCGATGACCTCTCCGTTTTCGCGGACCCCGTGCTTTTCAAAAATAAAAATATCCTGCATGGCGACGATGTCCCCTTCCATCCCGGTAATCTCCGCCACGTTCACAACCTTTCGCGTCCCGTCGCTCAGACGGCTTACTTGAACCACCACGTCGATGGCCGAAGAAATCTGGCGCCTGCAGACCGTATCGGGAATATTGAGATTGGCCATCGCCACCATGGTCTCCAACCGGCCCAGAGCGTCGCGGGGAGAGTTGGCGTGAATGGTGGTCAGCGATCCGTCGTGGCCGGTGTTCATGGCCTGCAACATATCGAGTGCTTCGTCGCTTCGCACCTCGCCGACGATGATTCTGTCGGGCCGCATGCGGAGCGAGTTGATCAATAATTGTCTCTGGTGAACGGCGCCTTTTCCCTCGATGTTCGGCGGCCGAGTTTCCAGACGCACTACGTGTTCTTGATTGAGCTGCAACTCCGCCGCGTCTTCGATCGTGACGATTCGCTCGCGATCCGATATGAAAGAGGAAATCACGTTCAGAAAAGTGGTTTTTCCGGCGCCCGTGCCGCCCGAAATGAGGATGTTCAGACGCGCCTTCACACAGCCCTGTAACAGTTCCAGCATGGCAGGCGTTAACGTCGAATTGCTGAGCAAATCTTCGGCCGTCAGCGGATCCCGGCCGAAGCGACGAATCGACAGGCAAGGCCCATCCACAGACAAGGGCGGGATAATCGCATTCACGCGCGATCCATCCGCCAGCCGCGCATCCACCATGGGGGAGGATTCATCCACACGTCTTCCGATCGCTGATACGATGCGGTCGATGATGCTCATCAAGTGAGCGTCGTCTCGAAACTGCACGTGCGTCATCTCGAGAATGCCGTTGCGTTCCACATAGACGCGCCGGTAGGTGTTCACGAGGATATCGGAGACGGTCGGATCGTTGAGAAGGGGCTCCAGGGGCCCCAGCCCGAAAACTTCGTCGAGAACCTCCTGCGCGAGCCTCTCCCGCTCCTGCAAATTCATGGGAGTGGATTCGCCGACAACGAGGGCTTCCAGTATCTGAGATACTTCCCGGCGGACCTCTTCCCTCTTGATTTCGTTGAGGCGGTCCAGATTCAGCTTCTGTATCAGCCTGCGGTGAATCGCCGTCTTCACCGCGCCGAAATCGGCTCGGGTTCCAGGGATGGGAGTAGGAGGCATGAACCTTTATCTCTTTCCCGTGAACGTAAAGAAGTTGCTCAGTCCGCCCCGCTTGGAAGCTCCGCGGGAAACCCCGGCCAGTTGATCGGCGAGTTGCCGATACTGGTCCGTCAAGACATTGTTGTGGTTCTCCATCAGCGGCGTTCCCAGATTCATGGCGGCGCTTGCCTTCCGAAAGTCGTTGGGCAGGCAAGCAAACACCGCGCGCTTGGTTTCCTTCTCGATACCTTTGAGCGGCTCTTCGTCACCCTTGTGCCAGCGGTTAACGACCAAGCGAATTCGGTCCGGATCGACGCCGAGACCTGTCAAGGCCAACAAGCGCCGCTGGAGGGTCCACAGCGAGGGCACGTTTGCCTCCACGACCATCAGAATCATCCGGGCCGTCGTGAGCATCGGACTCAAATCGGAGGCAAAGTGCGACCCCAGGTCAGCCAAGACCACGTCGAACCCCGCTTGCGCGACGTTGACAACCCGGCTGAGCGGTTCGGTAGGGATTTTTTGCCATTCTTCCGGCTGCATGGCACCGCCCAGAATCTCCAGT
>Ga0187863_10002791_pt1 | contig 13142 bp, 7 predicted proteins | sample June2016WEW_11_1_FD_132975 | JGI IMG/M metagenome (GOLD analysis project Ga0187863, IMG submission 132975) | Peatland microbial communities from SPRUCE experiment site at the Marcell Experimental Forest, Minnesota, USA - June2016WEW_11_10 | ecosystem: Environmental > Terrestrial > Soil >... | reverse complement strand
GCAGTCTTGTTGACCACGGCGTCGTTGAAAACCAGGTAGCTTCCCAGAACCGCTTCGCCGCGCAGCAAATCACACCGCATCAGCGAACGTTGCTCCACGGCGGCGCGGCCTTCCGCGATGGCGTCGAGCATGGTAAACAGCGAGCCGAGCGGAACGTCGGTGAGGAAGCCGAGCGAACCCAGATTCACTCCAAGTAGAGGAGCGTCCGTTGCGGCCGTCGCTCTGGCCGCTGAGAGTAAAGTCCCGTCGCCGCCCAACACCACCACCAGATCCAGGGGCCGCGCCGACATTTGCGAGCGCAGCACTTCCTCCTGTCCGTTGGAATACTTCGCCGTCTCCGGATCGACGATGACCTCGTAACCATGGGCGTGAAACCACTGCAGCAATTCGGGAACCGTCCGCGCAACTTCTGGCCTGTCCGGGCGGGAGATGATGGCCGCGACTTTCGATTGAGACGAGGGCTGGCTTGCCATGTTTGAAAGAGACAAAGGAAGATTGTACAGAATTCGAGCCAAAAAGCTTTGACGACGATGGATTAAAAGACTCCCCAGAGGAGGAACTCACGATTCCCTTCCGCGCCCAGGATGGGTGATTCGATTACGTCGATCCGTGTGCAGTTGAGTTCCAATAACGACCTCTTCACCTTCTCGACCGACGCCATTTGAGCGGCCTCATCACGCACAATGCCTCCTTTCCCAACGAATTCCCTTCCCGCCTCGAATTGAGGTTTGACAAGTACGATCACCTGGCGGCCACGGCGCTGTTCGCCAGAAGGTGGGAAAGAGGCGTTTACAACAGGAGGGAGAACTAACGTCGCTGAAATGAACGCAACGTCGATCACAATGAGGTCCACCATCTCGCCGATGACTTCGCTGGTCACATAGCGGGCATTGACTTTCTCCAGCAATCGAACCCGGGGATCCTGGCGGAGTTTGAAATCCATTTGCCCGTAACCGGTGTCAATGGCGATTACGCGAGTCGCGCCGTGCTGCAGCAGACAGTCCGTGAAGCCGCCGGTGGAAGCGCCGACATCGAGACAGACCTTGCCCGTGACGTCGATACGCCAGTGTTCGAGCGCGCGCTCAAGTTTGAGGCCGCCCCGGCTGACGTACTTCAGATCTTCGCCGAGCAGCCGGATCACGGCGTCCTCGGCGACTTGCGCACCAGACTTGTCGAGCTTCTGATCGTTCACCAATACTTTTCCCGCGAGAATGAGCGCCTGAGCGCGTTCTCGCGAGGCAGCCAGTCCGCGATCAAGAAGGAGTTTGTCGAGTCTAAGTTTCACGGTTGGCTCGTCACCAGATTTCTTAGCCGCGATCCATTGGCACGCGCAGTCGTGCCACGAAAGTGCCAGCCCCTGCGCCGGTGCAAAGAGCTGAAGCGACTCTCGCTTGAGTCACTTACAAAGATACAGTCGCGCTTTTCCACAGAATTATCCTCGATTGTGTTGAAAACTCCTTTGTCGCGAACACAACCCTTCAGCGAGAAAAAGAAGAGCCGCCCGACAATGGGCGGCTCAAGATTCTCGAACTGACTCAACTAGCCAGCCACTTCTTCCAGCAACTTCTGGTCAATGTCGAAGTTGGAATGTACGTTCTGCACGTCGTCCTGATCTTCGAGCGCCTCCATTAACCGGATCATGGTGTTGGCGGCCTGGCCTTCCAGCTTGATGTAGTTCTGAGGAATCATGGCTACGCTGGAGGACGCTGGCGCGATCCCGGCCTTCTTCACGGCTTCGAGCACAGCCTCATAGTCGGATGGCTCGGTCAGGATTTCCCAATTCTCGCCATCATCGTTCAGGTCCTCGCCGCCGGCTTCGAGAACGATGTTCATGAGGTCGTCCTCCTTCGCGGCAGTCTTCGGAATAATGATATCGCCCTTCTTGTGGAACATCCATGAAACGGCACCAGCTTCTGCCATGTTGCCACCATTCTTGCCAAAGCAGTGGCGGATTTCGCTGACGGTGCGGTTGCGATTGTCGGTGTTGATCTCGAGCAGAACCGCGACGCCACCAGGGCCGTAGCCCTCGAGAGAAAATTCCTCGTAGGTAGCGCCCGGCAGTTCTCCGGTGCCGCGCTGAATAGCCCGCTTGATGTTGTCGGCAGGCATGTTCTCGGCTTTAGCGGCGACGATGGCGCCGCGCAAGCGCGGGTTGGAATCAGGATCGCCGCCGCCATTCTTCGCGGCAATACTGATTTCCTTGATAAGACGGGTAAAAATCTTGCCGCGCTTGGCGTCGAGCGCGCCCTTCTTGTGCTTGATTGTGGCCCATTTTGAATGGCCAGACATAGCTAGACCTCGTATCTAATGATCTTGATTGGCGCGGGATTCGCCCGTAGAGGGAATCACAGGCTGCCTCGATAAGTCTGCAGGCGAACGGAAATTATAGCACGACTCTCTTCCGCCGGCTGCCAGATTACCCCATGATAAACAGCAGAGAGTGGCAGAGCAAGCTCTACGCAGTCGGGAGAGAAACTGTGTGTTCCCTATTCGGTTATTGACTGCAGTGGATACGCACCCCTAACATGCCAGCGGGGCGTTCTCGCATATGACTCACCAAGTCATAGGTCACTACCGGATCATCGAAAAAATCGGTGCGGGAGCCATGGGCGAGGTTTTTCGGGCTCGGGACGAAAGGCTGGGCCGCGATGTAGCTCTAAAGCTGATTCGCCCGGATTCCAGCGACAATCCCGATCATCTGCGCCGTTTTGAATTGGAAGCTCGTGCCGCCGCGGCCCTGAATCATCCCAACATTGTCGCCATTTATGACGTCGGGCTTGAAGCAGGATCTCCTTACATCGTTTGCGAATTACTGGAGGGCAAGACCCTGCGCCAACGGCTCGCAGAAGGAGCACTGCCGGTTCGGCTGGCGGTGGACTACTCGCTGCAGATCGTACAAGGTCTCATCGCGGCTCATGATCGCCGCATCGTTCACCGTGACCTCAAGCCCGAGAATCTATTTGTAACCAAGGATGGCCGGGTCAAGATCCTCGATTTCGGCGTAGCCAAGCTTCAATCCGCTCCGGGAGAATCCGGACGCCCGGTGGAAGATTTGACCACGGTAACCAGGAGTGGGGCGGTGATCGGTACCGTCGCCTACATGTCACCCGAGCAATTACGCGGCAAGACGGTCGACCATCGCAGCGACCTCTTCAGCGTGGGCGCGATTCTCTATGAAATGCTGACCGGACGGCGAGCCTTTCACGGCGAAACCGAGGTGGACACGATTACAGCCGTTCTTCGAGAGGACCCTCCGGAGATCAGTCTGGAGGAGGCGGGGATCCCCCTATCATTCCGGCAAATCGTCCGCCATTGCCTGGAGAAGGAGCCTGAGAAGCGCTTTCAATCGGCGCGCGACCTGGCATTTGCACTGGACACTCTTTCAAGCGCTTCCGGCGTAGGGACAGCACTCTCTGGTCGGGCAAAGTTGCAAGTAAATATCCTGCCCTGGGCCCTAGTGGGAGCGCTATTGATTGCGACGCTCCTGCTTGTGGGCAGGCAGGCACAGTTGGGCGCACCGTCGCTCAGCTATCGGCGCGTCACCTTTGAAGAGGGTACGGTGTATGCGGCACGTTTTGCGCCTGACTTTCACTCGGTCGTTTACGGTGCCGCCTGGAACGGCAAACCGCTGCAGCTATTCTCCACCGTCGGGGAATCGGTTTCGACTCAACCGCTCAACGTTACGGATGCGAACTTGTTAGCGATTTCCAAGACCGGCGAACTGGCGCTGGTGCTTCACGGCGCTCACATGGCGCACCTTAAAATTGAACAGGGTACGTTGGCTCGTGCGCCTCTGGCCGGAGGTTCTCCGAGAGAGATGCTGGAAGACGTCACTTGGGCGGACTGGGGTCCGAACGGCGAATTGGCGGTTGTTCACCACGCTGAAGGACGGGACCGGATTGAATACCCGATCGGCCATGTTTTGTACGAAAGCAATAGCTGGATCAGCCACGTCCGCGTGTCTCCACAAGCCGATAGGATTGCCTTTATCAACCATCCCACGATGTGGCATGATGGCGGGCTGGTTTGCGTGGTGGATCTTGCCGGACAAGTTCGGCCGCTCACCCGCGAGTGGGACTCAGCGGACGGCCTGGCGTGGAGTTCCGACGGAAAAGAAATCTGGTTTACGGCCGCCGAGAATAGTTACACCCGCGCCTTGCGGGCTGTAAGTATCAAGGGAGTAAGCCGGACTGTTCTAAAGATTCCGGCGGGATTGACTTTGCAGGACATGGCACCGGACGGCCGGGTGCTGGTGAGCCTGGATGCAGAACGTCTCGCCATGGCAACTTCCATCCGAGACGGCAAAGCATTGGACATTTCCTGGCACGACTGGGATGTTGCCAAAGATATATCGCGGGACGGGCAGTCCGTGTTGTTCGAGGATGCAAGCGAAGCCGCACCGCCTGACAGTTCAGTGGCGATTCGTAGAATGGACGGAACCCCACCGGTACAACTGGGGGAGGGGAGCGCAGGCGGTCTTTCCCCGGACGGCAAATGGGCGATTGCAATTATCCCAGGCAACCCGGGACGGATCACGCTTTACCCCATCGGTGCCGGCGAACCTCGAACGATTCCCGTGACCGGGCTGGAACACATCCACGGCGGCTCTTCACATTTCCTGGCGGATGGGAAGCGAATCACCATCAACGGCAACGAAGCTGGTCACGGAGTACGCTGCTATCTCGTGAACCTGGACGGGGGAAAGTTGACAGCGATAACCCCGGAAGGAATTACGGGCGGGTTGGTCTCGCCCGATGGTCAATATATTGTTGCCAACAACGGTCCGATCGCGGCAGTGTATCCGATCAGTGGGGGTGCTCCGCATTCCATTCCCGGTCTCGAACCGGGCTTTGTTCCTCTGCAATGGTCGGAGGACAACTCGGCGGTTTACGGATATCGCCCCGGCCAGGTTCCAGCGAGCCTGTACAAGGTAAACTTGGTTTCTGGCGCAAAAACTCTCATCCAGGAATTGCAGCCTCAGGCGACTACAGGTGTGGTTAATATCGCTCCGGTGGTTGTGACGCGCGACGGTTCCCGCTTCGCCTACAGCTACTATCAGGTTTCCTCGGTGCTCTTTGTCGTTTCCGGTTTGCGATAGTCTGGGCTGGGGCACAAGTCCAACCTATTCCAGAGACCCCGAAAAATCTGCCGGCACGTAATGGAAGAAAATGGAGGTCGAGGTATGTCCTGCGCTTAAGACGTCGCGGTAATGAGGCACTCTGGTTCCGCGGTAGACCAGGCCATCACCAAGGGCCTGATAAACCGTGACTGCGCCTTCGGGAGTGTCGAGGCGGATCGGCCACGAGGTGGCCAGGTCGGGCTCGGGAGAAAAATCCAGGCAGAGCGTAACGCTGAACTCGCACTGCTCCCGGTCGGTGTGCTTCTTCAGTTCGGCGCCGCTCAGATAAGACGCCAGATAGACATAAGAGGGCTTGACTGGCTCTCCCGCAATGGCGCTCACCGCCTTCGCAATCTGATGATGAAAGAATCGTGCGACGCTCTCGTTGTGGGCGACGTATCGCCGTGAGCTCTGATAGTCGCCGAGTCTGATTGTTCCCCGCCGGATCGCATGCCGGTAGTAGCGCCGCAACGCAGCCAGAATGAAAGGGTGAATCAAGTTGCTGAGCGTCACGTAGCCTTTCTCTCGAAATATCTGGGCGCGCGGCCTGACGATTTCGGACCATTCGGCAAGACGCCGCTCGGAGTGGCCTGCAGTCGTCAAGATAGCGGCGTCGGCTAACAAGGACCGCACTTCGTTGGGGAGTGAAGCGGGCGCGGGTTCGCCTGCCTGAAGACGTAAGACAACCGATTCCAGCTGAGTCCCCAACCAGAACGGATGCAAAGATCCGGTGGCCGGGTCTCGCACCCAGGCTATCGTGCGTTGCAAGCTAAACCCGTCAAGCAAATAGCGATGAGCCTCCAATTCTGGCGGCACTTGGCCAGGAGGCAGGACGGTGCAATCCGGGTTGAGGAATAGCTGGTCAGCCGGGCCCTGCTGCGGCGATTGTGATTCCGCTGGACGCCGCGGAATCAGGTGAAGCGGCAACTCGTCGAGCAGACAATGGAATTGCCCGGGGGGCAGCGTCGCGGTTTGCGTTTGCCGCGATGCTACCCCCATCAGGCTTGCCATCCATTCAAGCCACGCCGTGTCTTTTACTTGTGAAGCCATCCGTTTAGGGTGAATCGGCTGTCGGCGAAAGCCCGCGAGGGACAATGCACCGGGGTAATTTCGTGCAGCAGAGAACAGGGGAAAAACACGATCTGGTTCTGCTGCGGCACGATCGTCTGGTAGCTGCCAACGCTGAGGGGTTGCTCGCCTTTCCGGCGCGAGTCATGGATGCGCAACTCTCCGCCTTCAAACTGGCGCGGCTCGCGATGGAAAAAGTAGACGAATGTCATACGCCGAGAAGCAATCCTCTCTTGCGCGTCGTCGCAGTGGGCGTGGAAGAAGTCGCCGTCATTGCTGGCCGTGATCTGGACTTCCGAGTGGGTAATCGGGAACTCCTCGATCCCAAGCTGCTCCAGCACCGAGGCAAGCACAGCGTGAACCCGATTCAAAATGACTTCCTCATGCCTTCCCAAATCCATCAGCACCCGGGAGCGACGATGGCTGTAGTCAGTTACTCCTGGGATTCCGGTGGGAGAAATCACCTCGCTGCCGCGAAATTCCGCCTCATGCAGCAGCGTGTATTGCATAAGCTCCTCGACTTCCTGCGGGGCGAGGAATTCGTCCAGCACAACGCACTGTGCCCGCACCACAGCAGGGGCGTCTAAAACGCCGACGCTGCTGCCGGAGTCGAATTGGCTTTGCCCTACGGCTTGCCGCACAGGTTCATTCTGGTGCCGCACACTGATGCTCGGGGGCTGCGGTCCGCTGGGAGGTTGAGGTCCGCCGGGAGGGTGCGATCCTGGCGTATCCTGCGGCCCTGAAGGCGGTTGAGGAGGGTTGTTGCTTGGTGGCTGCGGCCCACCGAACACGGTTGCGGGGACATTCTCTTCCGTACCAACCGAAGCTGCACTGTTGGTGACGATTCGCTCGACGATGCTGCCGCCCAGCAGAGCAAAAGCTCGTTGTGCCACGGTCTCGCCGACTGAGCGAGCGATGGCTGCGGTTACAGCCGATTGAGTCTCCGGACTGCTGCCGGACGCGGCCCTGGCATTTTGCAGGAGACTCGTCAGCAACTCCCGCTCTCGCGGGCTCAGAATCCGGTCATCCTGCATCAACGTTTCAGAAAAGGCATCGAGAATCTGTTTCGACGTCATTGAGCACACTCCTCCCTGTAATTACAAGGGCGTTTAAGTTCCGGTTGGGCGAAGACGGGAAGCGCTAACGCGGAGACAGTAACAGGAAACCGCCAACTTTTCAAACAGAATTTTGTTGCCGCAGAATCGCGATCTTGGCTTTCAGATTGAGAGCCCTACCTGCCGGCCATCGCTCCCACCATCGAGTGAAAGACTTTCATCCCATCGGTGCAGCCAAGTTCGGGCTCGGCTGACCGTTCGGGATGGGGCATCATGCCAACGACGTTGCCGCCCGCGCTGCAAATACCGGCAATGTTATCCAGCGAGCCGTTCGGATTAGCTGACGGCGAAATCTCGCCGGAGGGTGTGCAATAACGAAATACGATGCGGTTGCCGCGTTGCAACTCCTCCAATGTCTCCTGATCGCAGAAGTAGTTCCCCTCCATGTGGCCGATCGGGATGGTCAATACTTCTCCTTGGGAGCAGCCGTTGGTGAAGGGAGTCGCAGCATTTTCCACTCGCACCTGCACCGGCTTGCAAACGTATTTCAGGCCGGTGTTGCGCATTAAAGCGCCCGGCAAAAGGCCAGACTCACATAGGATTTGAAACCCATTGCAGATGCCCAGCACCAGACCCCCGCCCTCGGCAAAGCGGCGCACCGATTCCATGACCGGAGAGAACTTCGCAATCGCACCGGTCCGCAGGTAGTCCCCAAAAGCGAAACCTCCGGGGACAATGATGGCATCGCAGTTCTCCAGATCGTGCGATTCATGCCACAAAAACGTCACCGGCTGCCTGGCGACTTGTTGAACGGTCCAGTAGGCGTCGTGGTCACAATTAGAGCCGGGAAAGATAATGACTCCAAATTTCATGGGCCTGTCCTTGGTGTGGGATTCGAGGTCAGTTTAGCACGTGCGGTTTCGCTGGATGAAGTGTAGCTGGGTTTCGGTAGTGGTGCAGGTTGGCTTACGCGTTGAGACGGTTAAGGGGGAGATCCCTCGTCCCGCTGGTGAAAACGCGGGACTTCGGGATGACGCCCGTGGAGCGCAATCGTTGAAGGATTTCAAATCGAACCACTACCTGGGTTGCCCAGAGGGAACTCTCTTCTACGGATTTTCTGATTTCTTAGTGGTCACCGTGTCCGGACTCGGGGGAGACAGGTTCGATGGAGATGGAAGCAACTGCAGGGGATTTGTTGGCGGGATCTGAGGACCGGCGTCGCCCGCTCCGGGCGAAGGCTGGCCTACGCCCTGATCGGACTGCGCTATCGGAGCCTCAGGCAAGGTTTTAGGCGGAATCCCTTTGGCCCTCACGATCGCCCAGTGCCACTCCTGATCGGGAAAGAGAGCGAAATTCAGCTGGGTGCGAAACAGCGCAGTCGCGGCGGGAGCGGCAGATCCCTTTACCCGCAACAGAACGGTCACGTCGGGCTGCTTCGGAAAAGAGTCTTGCATCTGCTGCGGCATCCCACTCGCTGCTGCGGGAACGATTCGCGCCGGGCCATAGCGGAAAGCGGCGTCAACGGCATCGGGACGTCTGACGATCGTCAGGCCGATCACCACTTCGCGCAGCTCCCATGCGGTCCCGTTGTGCATCGAGACCTGCAGCGAGTCTCCATCGATCGTGGCGGGCCCGTCGAGCTTGGCCAGTTCGTTACGCGGCAACTCGTCCAGCAGCAATGGATCGTTGAGCAGCGAACTGGTCTTCGCGCTAAAAGAAAGGCTGCAAGTGACATCGGGAGCGGAAACCTGAAAGTTCTTCCCTGCCGGATCGAGTGAGAACACAAGCGTAGACCCCGCCGCGTGCCTACTGTCCGCGTCATCCATTACTTTGGAGAGATTATCGTTGTCAATGACGACCTCAGACGAAGCGGTTCTCTTGCGAAAGCTGCGCGCCACATCTCCAAGGGGCGTGTCATCGTCTTCCTGCGCGCAAACGAACGGGGGCAAGGTCAAGAGGAGCATGCCCGCGGCCAGCAGGACCAATTTCAGGCGGCTTGAGGTAAGTGCTCGCAAGAGTAATTCCAGATATCGACGAAAGCCCGATCCGTAAACCATTCTGCTGCAACGGAACGTCGTGCGGGGACGATGTCGCCACCGCGAGGACAGGGGTGATCGCCATTAGTCGATCACCATGAAATGCAATAGTCCCTTCCAAGATTGTAGTAAGAAAGAGGGGCAAAGCAGAGATAACGCGGGCAAACCGAAGGACTAGCACCTCCGAGCGGAGGGAAAAGAAATGGGCGTGCGCTGACGAAATGGAAGCGCAACGGGGCGCACGCCCAAGACTTTGGTCTTGGCCTGAAGCTTTCTACAGAAGGCCCGAAGACCGCAAACGCGAGACTGGATCAGCAACTCGCTGCCGCTTAAATACCCAGCGTGCCACCGCAAAGCCCAGAGCTGCGTAACACAGATGCATGAACCTCATCGACACCCCCAAACCTCCGAATCGGTCACTACCTCAGGGGAGGATCAGCATCACTATCGGCAACATAGCAGTGGATCGTGAGGCTGGACAAGGCACAACGGTGCTATCCAAGTGGCACGGAAGTAATAGGGCATGGCCCGCGAGTGGGTTACGCGCGGGCGATGCCAGTCTGTTACTCCTTAGTGAGCGTCCGTATTTTCCGCTTCTCCGCTTCGCCCGGCGGGTGGAACCACGACCGTAGAAAGGCTGCCTTCCGCAGTCAGTTTCTGGAAGGCCGCCAGATCGTGCCGCTGCAGGTCATCCCAGCGGCTGAGCAGCTCTCCGCCTTGCCGCTTCAGCTTCTCAAACTGAAGTTGCTCCGCCTCCGTTGGAGCTGAATCCGCACTTCCCACGTCCATCGCAAGATAGGCCAGCTTCGCGTCAAGCTGCGGCGGGTAGGCGAGTGAATCCTCGTTTGCGCTGATGGTGAGATTGAGGAGTTGGTCTCGTACTTCTATCAATTTCTTATCGAGATCATCCGCCGACGTAGTGATCGCTTTGGCGCTAGCGTTCTCCGGCAGCCGCCGTTTCAGGCCAATCACTTGCGAACGCACATCCTGAATCTGGTTGACAGCGTCGTAAACGCGGTTCAGCTCCTCATGAATCTGAATCTGCATGCTGAACTGCTGTGCCAGATCAGCCGCGCTGACGTTGACCCGGGGATCCAGTTTCACTTCCAGAGGTGCAACCTGGCTCTCCCTGCCCACCGTTAGCCTAACCCGATACTGGCCCGGCACAGCCACCGGTCCCTTCGCGCCGCTGTTGTATTCCCACAGGTAATAACCGGGAACGCGATGAGCTTCTTCATAGCGCAAATCCCACACGAAGCGGTTTAAACCAGCCTCCAGCTTGATCTCTTTCTCGGGTTTCTTGTCGTCAGGATCGAGAGGCTCGTCAGGCAGCTCCGTTTCAGCGCTCGAATACTTGCGGATCGGCTTTCCCGAAGCATCCAGAATCTCCAACTTGGTTTCAGTCCCCGCTTTCGGCGAATCCTTGAGATAGAAGTAAATCACCGCGCCCTCAGGCGGATTCAGTCCGGTTCGCTTGGATGGGTGATGTTCCCCGCCGGCACCCGCCTGGATACGGTAGGCCGTCCCGGGCGTATAGAGATGAACATCCTTCTTCGCTACGTCGTCATTGAACTGGCGTAACGGGCTGATGTCATCCAGAATCCAAAACGCTCTGCCATGCGTGGCGACTACAAGATCGTTGTCCTTGATCACGAGGTCGTGCACCGGCACGGTAGGCAGGTTCAGTTTCAGCGGCCGCCAGTCCGCACCGTCGTTGAAGGACACATATACGCCGTTCTCGGTTCCCGCATAGAGCAGGCCGCGCTTCTTCGGATCTTCGCGGACGGCGCGCACGAACGAACCATCGGGAATGCCGTTGGTGAGTTTCGTCCAGGTCAAGCCGTAATCGCTGGTCTTGTAGATGTACGGTTTAAGATCGTCGCTCTGATGGCGATCAACGGCCACATAGGCCGTGGCGGCATCGTAGGGGGAAGCCTCAATTTGGCTGACGCGGCTCCATTCCGGCAGATCTTTGGGCGTGATGTTGGTCCAGTTCTTGCCTTCGTCGCGCGTAATTTGCACCAGGCCGTCATCGGTGCCAACCCACAGCAAGCCCTTCGTGATCGGCGACTCGGCCAGCGCGAAGATCGTGTCGTAGTACTCCGTACCAGAATCGTCGATGGTGATATCGCCACCCGAAACATGCTGCTTGCTCTTGTCGTTGCGCGTGAGGTCGGGGCTAATCGCCTGCCAATGCACTCCGCCGTCGGTGGTTTTGAACAGCCGCTCGGCTGCGTGATAAAGCGTGTTGGGATCGTGCAGGGAAATCAGTACGGGCGCGGTCCACTGGAAGCGATGCTCGAGAGCAGCAGCACCGTGAGCGTCAGAAAGCTCAGGCTGCTCGGTGATAGCCTTCACCTGCCCGATGCGCTTGTCGAAACGCGTGATGTTGCCCTGGTAGTCGGCGGCATAGACAATGTTCGGGTCCGGCGGATAAGGCGCGATGTAGCCGGCCTCGCCTCCGCCCACGTCATACCAGTCGGAGCGATCGATGGAGCCGTCATCACTGCGGCTGGCGATGGCCACCGTACCACTATCCTGTTGCGCTCCGTAAACCCGGTACGGCAGAGCCGTGTCGGTAGTGACGTGATAGAACTGTGCCGTAGGCTGATTGTCTTCGCGTGTCCAATTCTTGCCACCATCTAAAGTGACCGTGACCCCGCCATCGTTGGCCGCGATCATGCGCCGCGTATCTCTGGGATCGATCCACAAGCCGTGATTGTCGCCGTGCGGGACCTTCACCTTATTAAACAGGTGGCCGCCATCGGTGGACTTGTAGCTCTCCACGTCCATGATGTAAACGACGTTTTCGTCTCGAGGGTCGGCGAAGATGTGCATGTAATACCACGGTCGCTGCCACAAGCTGTGGCTGGGATTCACGAAGTCCCAGGTTTCGCCGCCGTCGTCGGACCGGTAGAGGCCGCCATCGGGATTACGCGCCTCGATGAGCGCATAAACCCGATCGGAGTTGGCCGCGACGGCAATGCCGATACGCCCATAAGGCCCTTTGGGCAGACCGTGCTCTTCCAGACGCTTCCAGGTTGTGCCCCCATCGTTCGAGCGATAAAGTCCGCTGCCCGGGCCACCGTCGGTCAAACTCCAGGAGGTACGGCGTGCCTGCCAGAGCGCGGCAAACAGAATATTAGGATTGTGCGGATCGAAGGCCACGTCGATGCCTCCGGTATTCTCATCTTTATAAAGAACTTTCTCCCAGGTCTTGCCGCCATCGAGCGTGCGAAAAATGCCGCGTTCGGCGTTCGGTCCGTAGGGATGGCCGAGGGCCGCCACAAAAACGATGTCTGGATTGTTGGGATTGATGATGACTTTGCCGATGGCGCGGGTATCGCGCAGGCCAATGTTCTTCCAGGTCTTGCCCGCGTCGAGAGACTTGTAAACGCCGTCGCCATGAGAAATGTTGCCGCGGATGCAGGCTTCGCCCGTGCCCACGTAAATCGTGTTGTGGTCTGAGTTAGCCACCGCCAGGCTGCCAATGGATCCACTTCCCTCTTTGTCGAACACCGGCGACCAGGTCATGGCTCCGTCAATCGACTTCCACACTCCTCCGCCGGTCGCGCCGAAGTAATAGGTTGTGGGGTCGCCCGGGATTCCGGCTGCGGTTAGCGAGCGGCCACCGCGAAAGGGACCGATCAGGCGATACTTCATGCCTTTGAAGAGTTTGTCTTCCGGCTTGTCCGATTCGTTCTCGGAAGCGGACTTCTGGTCAGAGGACGTGCCCGCTGCCGGTGTGGTCTGGGAAGGCTTAGCCGCCTTCGATTGACGCTCCGGCTTAGTCTGGGCAAAAGCCGCGCCCTGCGCCCAAAGCGCGAGTGTGACGAGAAACAGCGCAAGCCAAAAAGCTATCGG
>Ga0187863_10002783_pt1 | contig 13172 bp, 10 predicted proteins | sample June2016WEW_11_1_FD_132975 | JGI IMG/M metagenome (GOLD analysis project Ga0187863, IMG submission 132975) | Peatland microbial communities from SPRUCE experiment site at the Marcell Experimental Forest, Minnesota, USA - June2016WEW_11_10 | ecosystem: Environmental > Terrestrial > Soil >... | reverse complement strand
AGGTGTTCTTCGATGTAGTTTTTCACCTCGAAGATCGCCCTCTGGGTGTCTTTGGGTGGCAGCAGCGAGCTGTAGTCCGCCGGAAGCACATGTTCCAGCTCTGTGTAGTCGCCAATTCCGGGGCCAGCGAGATCTGCTTTCTTGTCAGCCATGCTGTTCTCCTTGCGATGCGGTCGACGTGCTACCCATTTCGCGCCCTTCGGCTCCGCTCAGAGCAGGCTCCAGCGGCGCGAAACGAGGACCCGCGGCTAACGCTATCTACCGCGTTATAAGCCTGGGAACGCAGGTCGCCATGTATAGGAGACACCTGCCCGGCCCAGACGGCAGTAACCTGCGTCACCCTGCTGTGTGCGATGAGACAAGTCCAGGTTGGCCGGGATCACGACAAAGGAGCGTTCATTCCGCCGCGGTGGCGACCGCCGGTTGCGGTGCAGGTTGCGATCGGTGGGCAAAGCGGATGGCGGACGACATGTCCTGCGACGGCTTCTCGATGATCTGATACATGATCCACGCCGCCCACATAGAAGCAGCCACGCCAATTACATCCAGCACTCCTAAATACCAGCTGGCATAAGGCAGCCAGTGGGAGAGGAAGCCAATCACGCTCACGCCGATCGGCAGGTGCAGCAGATACAACGAATAGCTCACATCGCCGACGCGGTCCATCGCGTGGCTATGGAATGTGGAAACCGCAATCAGCAATCCGGTTGGCACCGCAACCAGCGGAACCAGCACGCCCGACATCCTGAGCATCGCCAGAACCATTACCGCGATCAGTCCCAGCATCTGGCGGAAATCGATAATCTGCGCCCGAAATTGAAATACGAAAACGCCGATAAGAAAAACCGGCAGGTAGTGGAAGACCAGTCGGTCGGAATGACATGCGAAGTAAGCCAGCGTCATTACCGAGATGGAAATGAAGCGCGCCAGACGACGGCGGCTAGCCAGCAGCGGCAGTGCCAGCCCAATCAGCAAGTACCACTGAAACTCGATGGCCAGCGTCCAATAGACGACGTTGACCCAGGGGACATGGACCAGATCGTTCAGGTAGGCGAAATGCAGCAGCAGATCGCCTCCGGTGATCGTCATTCGCGGAATATGAAACACCGGAACCAGCACAAAGTTCGTGGCCAGGATGGTGATGGCGATCGACGCGAGGTAGGGCGGATACAGGCGCACGTTGCGCTTCAGCACGAAGCGAGGATAGTCGCGCAGCACGTAGCGCGAGCGATAGAGGCTCCAGGGAATTACAAATCCAGAGATAACAAAGAAGATGTCGACGCCAAGATATCCGTACCTGCCGGTCATCCCAAGGTATTTTCCCTGGCCACCGACAAAGTGGCCCCAGGCTACGGCCAGCGCCGCGAAGGCGCGGAGCGCATTGATGACGCCAATGCGTTGCTGGGGATTGGGTGTACTCACTCTCCCCTATGTTAAACGGCTGCTTCGGTAATCCGTCAAACAAAAGAGGGTGTTGGACAAGGGACTGCAAAGGGCGCATCTGGCGTTCGCCTTCGGTGGCGCCGTTAGCTCCTGCGGTGACAGCGATAGAGCACCCGCAAGACTGCTGCATCAGCGAGGGTGGAGCACGCCTTCAGGCGTGCGTGAAGAGCCGCTCGTTATGAAATCAGGCTTCAGCCGCTGAGGTAAATTTCGCGCGGAGTTACCTCAGTGGCTGAAGCCGACCCTTAATTTCAACCTGCGTTGATGCACGCCTGAAGGCGTGCTCCACCCGGGGATAGACCAATCGTGAATCTGTGCAGCGACACGCCGCGCGACCGGCAATCGAATACAATAATCCGAAGGGTGATCTGAATGAAGTGCCGCCGAACCCCTATGCGTTTAGCTCTAATGTTTTTTTCGCTGCTGCCATTGTGCCTTCCCATAGCCGCCTCAGCACAGGACCGCGGCGAGGGCAAACTCGATCCCTCTCAGCCGCAGGGCATCACAGTTGACGCTATCGTCCAGCAGTTCGCCGCCAAGGAAAAGCAGTTTAAGATCGCCCGCGAACAATACACGTACACGCAAGACGTGACCGTCGATACGCTGGACGGCGAAACCGTGGATGGCCAATACCACCAGGTGAGCGACATTCTTTTCGACGACAGCGGACGCCGCATCGAGCAAGTGACATTTGCTCCGCAATCCAGTCTGCAGCGGGTCATCATGACCCAGGCCGACTACGACGATATCCGGCATCGCCTGCCCTTTGTCCTCACCAGCGACGACATTGGCAAGTATCAGGTCCTCTACGTGGGCAAGCAAAAGGAAGATGAGTTGGGAACGTTTGTCTTCGACATCGCGCCTAAGCAGATTGAGCCTGGTCAGCGCTATTTCCAGGGCCGCATCTGGGTGGACGATCACGATTTCCAGATCGTGAAAACTTATGGCGAAACCGTTCCCCAAGTCCACAATCCCAAGCATCCCGAGAAGGAAAACCTCTCGCCCAAGTACACCACCTGGCGCGAGCAAATCGACGGTAAGTACTGGTTCCCCACCTACACTTACGCCGAGGACACGCTGCATTTCTCCGGTGGCGACGATGTCAAGATGCGGTACATCGTGAAGTACAAGAACTACAAACGTTACGGGGCAAAGTCGAAGATCACTTACGAGGGGCAGGAAATCCCGAAGGGCGATCAGTCTCAGTCTGGACAACAGCCGAGCGGTACAACCACGACGCCGAAACAGTGAGAAGGGCGGCATTAGCATTTGGCACTTAGCACTTAGCCAAGGCGCTCCGGCGTTTGACTAATTGCTAAGTGCCAACTGCTAATTGCGGTCTTCTTCGCTCAGTAGAACAGATACTTCTGCCACTTCGAATCGGACCTGCCCATCATGCGCATAATGTGCCGGCTGGTGTGCAGGTTGAACGCGCGGGGCTCGCGCATAAGCTTCATGCTGGATTCGTGAGGTAGCAGATTTCCCTTCCGGCGATTGCAGGTGTGGCAGCAGGCAACCAGGTTTTCCCAGGTGGAAGCCCCGCCGCGAGAACGTGGGATCACGTGGTCCAGCGTCAACTCGCCGGCGGCGAGGATCTTTCCGCAGTACTGGCAAGTGTTGCGGTCGCGCAGCAGGATGTTCTTGCGCGACAGGGCGCGTGTCTGATGGGGAATGCGCCTGTATTCCAGCAGGCGGATAACCGAAGGCACTCGCATGGCGACGCGAGCGGCGTGCAGGACATGTCCATTGGCTTCTTCCATCATGGCCACGCCCTTCAGCACCAGGATGATGGCGCGGCGCGCGGCACAGACATTGATGGGCTCATAGGACGCGTTCAGCACCAGCACGGGGGCGTGCATCGGCGTCCACTGCGGCGGCTCGTCGCCTGCCATGCGGGCATGATGCATGCAGCCGGCAAGTGACTTTCCGGATCGCGGCGCTGCGCCCTGGGGCTGCATTGACATGACCTGTTCTATACCGAAGTGCTGACTGCCGCTTCGGTTGCCTCCTCTTCTGCTGAATCGCCGGCCAGCCGCAAATCCGCGCCGTCGAAAGCGCGGGCCACGGTTGCGGCCCAAACTCGTTTCGCACCAGCCTTCTTCAGGACGCGGGCGCACTCTGACAATGTGGTACCCGTGGTCATGACGTCGTCCACCAACACAACGTCTCGGCCCCGAACTCGGGCGGCATCGGCGACCCGAAAAGCGTCGCGCACGTTGGCGATGCGCTCTTCCCGCGTAAGCCCCACTTGCGACACCGTGTCCCGCTGGCGAACCAGCGCGCCGCAGGCTACTTCCAGCCTTTGTGGAAGGCGCTTGGCCGCGGCACGTGCGATCAGCTCGGATTGATTGAAGCCACGCGAACGGCGTCTGCTCTTATGCAGCGGAACCGGAATCAGCAGCGGCTTCGCATCAGCGCAGCCGGCAAGCAACTCGGCGATGGCCTGGGCCAGCATTCCGCCCAGCGGACGGGCAACCGGCCTGACGCTCTCGTACTTCAGCAGATGGACGAGTCCGCGCACGCCGTCGGTGTACTCTCCGAATGAGGCCGCGCGGTCGAACTCCGGCGCGCAGTCGCGGCAATTGGCGCAGAGGCCGTCGCCCCTCAGCAATTGAGCGCTGGCCAAGCGGTCGCCGCAGATTACGCACTGTGGCACCCGGGTCGGAACGATTTCGGAGAGACACTCCTTGCACACGGGAATTCTGGAGATGTTATCGAGAGAGGTGCCACACAGTCTGCAATCGGAAGGAAAGAGGACAGAGAAGATGCTTTGCAGGAGAACTTGGAAGGGCGCAAGAACTACGGCGCGTTGCCGGGCGCGCAGGTCTCGCCGGGTTCGATTTAGCGTCTCACAACTGCTGAAGACGACCTCCAACAGTTCCATGCGGCACGCAGTTACGTGCCTATGGAAGCCCTGTCACCGGTGCGGGCGGGTCCGGGAAGAAGCGATGGTTGACGCTCGTCCGGTCCCGAAGCACCGTGACTCATCAGTATATGTGGTCGGAGAAACGGGTGCAATGCTGGATGAGATACCTTGCGGCGGATTCATCAACAATTTACGACAGAGAAGTCGAGTTGATGATCTTGCAAGAACAATATCACCGTCCCCTCGAGTCGGACAGCCGCGCAAGCGGCGACATTTGTTTTAGCCGCGGGCGTAAGCCCGCGGTGCTACGGGAAAATCACCGGGCCGCGGAGCGGCGGCACATCTGCGGCGCGAGACAGCATGGACCGCCCAGGTTCACACCCGGCATGTTGCGCTCACTTGTTCCTGCGGATTGTGCCGTCCCCTGAAGGGACTCAGGATTTTCTTTCCACCATTTACCGCGGGCTCCCGCCCACGGCTAAAACAAATGCCGCCCTTCGGGCTGGCCTCGTGATTAGTGCGGCACAAAGAGAGTGCGGACAGCAACGCTACACGAAAGAAAGGCCAGCACCCAAACGGCTGCGGCGTGGGATGAACTGCATGAGGCCGTTTTATTCCCCCACAATGAACTTGTGTTGCGCGGCGGTCAGCGGCACCACTGACAGCCTGCCCTGTCGCACCAGCGGCGAGTCGGCAAATATCGGCTTGGCCTTGATCGCAGCCAGCGAGACCGGCTTCGCAATCGCCTTTCCCGCCTTGATCTTCACCACGGGATTGCGCGGATCGGCGGCATCGACGGAAATCACCGAAGCGGTGCCGACGGCAGTCTTGTGATCGCCGGTCTCATAGATAATCAGGGGGTCGCCTGCTTTCATCTCCCGCAGATGCCGCAGGGCAACAGGATTCGAGACACCATCCCACACCGTTTCTTTGTCACGTTGCAGGTCGGCGAAAGAGTATTCAGAGGGCTCAGTCTTAAGAAGGTAGTCCATGAGTTGATCTCCCTTTCGAGGATGACATTCTAATCTGATCGGGTAGTGCGGCGCTTTAGCGCCGCATTCAGGCATTGTTCTCTTGACTCTAGCCGGCTTCAGCCGGCTCCAAAGGTGCTGCCGCCGACTGGAGCTGGCTCTCCTCTTTGAGGGATCGGCGTGACGCGGCGCTGAAGCGCCGCACTACCCGAGCGGATCCCCAATCGACTCCCCGCCAGTACGAAGCCGTGCCCTTCCACATGACCACATGGCGCGGCACTTGTGCCCGATGCCGCTGGCGTGCTAACTTGCGCGGTCGCTATAATTTGTGCGCTGCGCGAGGTCTGCCTTCATGAGTTCCACCACAACTGCTCCACCAAGGAAGTTTCGGTCCTACGTTCCCGACGACACCACCATGCCGGAGTTCACCCTCCGCGCGGTGCTGTTGGGTCTGGTCTTGACTGTGATTCTGGGCGCTGCCAACGCCTATCTTGGCCTGCGCGCCGGGATGACGATTGCCGCCACGTATCCCGCCGCCGTTATCGGCATGGCCGTGCTGCGCATCTTTAAGGGTTCGCTGCTGGAAGAGAACATCACGCGAACCGTTGGTTCCATTGGGGAGTCGGTCGCGGCGGGCGCCATCTTCACCATTCCAGCGTTCGTCATCTCGGGAGCGTGGCCAGTCTTCGACTTCGAGCACGCTTACTGGAAGTCATCGATTCTGATGCTGGTGGGAGGCGTGCTCGGCATCCTTTTTGTGACCCTGCTGCGGCGGGTGATGGTGGAAGATCCTGAGCTTCCGTTCCCTGAGTCGGTGGCCGCGTCGCAGATTCATATCGCGGGTCAACAAGGCAGCCGCGCCGCCAAGATTCTGTTCGGCAACATGGGCTTCGGTGGAATCATTTACCTCCTGGGGCAGTTCAACCTGTTCAACTCCAGCCACGATTTCGTCGTCAAGGTCGGCGAACTGGGCAAGAGTTTTGTGCGGCTGGGGCGGGACGCAGCTTCGCCCAAGCTTAGCGCCGGCGCCGTAACCACAATGTCAGCACCTGCGGTCAGCCCGGCCTATCTGGGCGTGGGGTACATCATTGGACCGCGGCTGGCATCGCTGAACTTTGCCGGCGGCGTCATTGCTTGGGGCTTGCTGGTTCCGCTGATTCTGTTCCTCGGCGGCCCGACCTTCGTATCGCAGTTTCTGCCCGCCGGAGCCACGCCTGGCGATTCCTTCTGGGCGGGTCAGGCGGACTCGGTCTGGAAATACATCGTCAAACCCATCGCCGTGGGCGGGATGTTGGTGGGCGCTTGCTACACACTTTTTCGCATGCGGAAGAACCTGTCCAGCGGCATGGTGCGCGCCGTTTCCGATCTGAAAAAATCCGCCGCAGCTCATGCCGGCACGGCCCGCACCGAGCGTGACCTGAACGGCAAGATCGTATTTGGCGGGCTGTTCGTCGTCCTGCTCTGTATGGTCGCCCTCTATACCAGCTACGCCGGGGTATTGAAGGGCGGAATCGTCGCCGCCATCGTGATGATCATCATCGGCTTCTTCTTCGCTGCGGTCTCGGGCAACCTGGTGGGGTTAATCGGCTCGTCCAACAATCCGATCTCCGGGCTCACGCTGGCCGCGCTGGTAATCGCCGCTCTGCTGATGGTGCTTATCGGCGTCTCCGGCATGAGTGGCGTGGCCGCCGTGCTGGGCGTGGCCGCCGTGGTTTGCATCTCGTCCGCCGTGGCCGGTGAGATGTTGCAGGACCTGAAGGTGGGACACATCCTCGGCGGCACGCCCAGCAAGATGCAGATAGGCGACTTTATGGGAGTAACGGTCGCAAGCTTTGCTTTGCTGCCCGTGCTGCTGTTGTTGAATCAGGCCGACATTAACAGCGGGGGCATCGGTTTCGGGGGCCGTCAACTTCCCGCTCCGCAAGCCGGACTGATGGCCATGCTGGCCAAGGGAATTGTTGGCGGAGAGATGGCGTGGCCGCTGATTGTGGTGGGCGTACTGATGGGCATCGGCCTGATCATGATCGAGGTGCGCAGCCCGATGCTGTTCGCCGTCGGTATGTATCTGCCGCTGGAGACGACGTTCGCCATCTTCCTGGGCGGCATGATTCGCTGGATGACCGACAAGATCCGCGACAGCAAGAACTTCAACGACGCGCAGAAGGCCCGCGTGGAAAATGCCGGAGTGCTGACCGCATCGGGATTCATTGCGGGCGAGGCGCTGATGGGAATCGTGATCGCGATCTTCCGCTACAAGCAATGGCCGCTGCCGGTGATCTTCCAGCATCCCAGCGTGTTTTCGGGATTCATCGTCCTGGTGATCCTGGCCATCGTGATGGTCCGCGTGCCGCTGGCCAATGCAGGCAGGCCGGATGAACCGGCGCCGCCGACGGCGATCATGTAAAGCGCGAGTTGTGGATGTCGTGTTCTCCAGGGTGGAGCACCGTTTCGGCGGTGCAGCTGACCTGCAAGTGACCGGCTTTAGCCGCTGCGGTAACGAAAACCTTACCTCAGGCGCTAAAGCGCCGAGCTGGCGATCAAGCCGGCTAATGCACGCCTGAAAGGCGTGCTCCGCCCACTCGCGTGAATGCCCTCATCTCTTCCCGCTCGCGGCAGCGTCATCTTTCGCAATGCGAAATCCTCGAGGGTGGTAATCCTTCGGTAGAAACTCTGCCGGGATGGCTGTGCGGTTCCCGTCGCGCAGTGAGTGATATACCGGCGACATGATCTCGACCCCGGCTGCGTAAAAGCAGTCCTGAATGTTGGCGTGCAGATCAGAGTAGATATAGACCATCTGCAATGGCTGGTTGGTATAGGCGTTGATTTCGTACTGCACATAGGAGTTCTCGAGAGCGTTCTGGAGAACGAAGGGCGTCGGTGTCGACAGAATGTGCTTCGTCTTCAAGGCCGCCTCAATCAGCAATTCGTGGATCTTGCGCCAAGGCGCGTCATAGCCAATGGTCACGGAGGTGTGGAGGATGAGTCCGTTGTTCTGAGCCAGCAAACTGTAGTTGGTGACAAAGCTGGCCAGGACGACGGAATTCGGAATGATGATCTCCTCGTTCCTGATGGTCTTCACATGCGTGGCCAGCATGGTCTGCACGGTGACCTCTCCCATGTTGTCGCCAATCTTCACCCAATCGCCGACGCGGAAGCCGCGCGCGTAGATCAGGATGACCCCGGCGACGACGTTGGCCACCGCCGACGTCGATCCCAGCGAGAACAGCACGCCGATGAAGATGCCGACGCCTTTGAAGGCCGGCGAGTTCTCGCCCGGCAAGTAGGGATAAATGATGACTGCGGTAAATGCGAATAGCAGGAAGCGAACGATCTTGTAGGTGGGTTGCGCCCATTCAGGATAGAAGCCGGCGATGCGGATGTTGCCGCGCTCGACCTCGCGCGCCAACACCTGGATAAACTTCATCACGTAGTACATCACCGCTACGATCACGACGATGTAAAACAGATTCGGCAGATAGTTCAAAAACGCGAGGCCCACGAACCTGAGCGGTGTGCCGATATAGCTCAGCAGCCTGGCGCCATGTTGGCGGGTCCACGGAAAATAGTTGAACTCGGTGGCCAGAAAAATCCAGGTGAACAGAAACAGCAAGAGGAAGCGCAGCAGCTTAACGCCGGCTATCAAGACAGCAGCCATTCGCTCGCCCGCCATGATCTGCGACTGCTGGATGCGAATCCCCTTAAATCGAGTCGCCATCGATCGCAACATAGTTAGCAGCCAGCGGGTGGCGCGGACCACCAGCCACACAATCAGCAGATAAAGCGCTAGCGTGACGACAGCGTAGATCGCCGCCCGGATGAGAAATTGGCTGCTGTGTTGCAGTCGGGCTTGCTCAATAGCATTTCGAATCCGGCCGGCGAGAAATGTTGCCAGCGCCTGCCGCGAGATGTGGTAGTGCTTAGCGTCATCGTCGGTAACCACCAGTAGCACGCTGTCGCCCAGCGTTATCGCTGTGCCGTAAGCAGAATCGCCGGCGGTGAGGTTCGCGAGGTCGGCGGCGGGAGCGTAGATGAGTTTGTCGAAGCGCTCCGAGGCGGCTTGGGCGCGGTCCTGCGCAGTAAAGCTGCCGATACCCTCGTAGATTCGCAGGATCTCGCGCCCTTCCAAGGTCACGGGATAGCCTGCGGTTTCCGAGCTCACCTGTGGTACGGGCTGCGCCGTGAGAGCCGTTGTAGCCAGCAAGAAGGCGAAGACTGCGAAGAGGAATTTGGCTGAGCGCAACGTGTGCCCTCCGGGCATGCACAACCTTAGCAGAACGTTTCTGCGGCCATGTTAGGGCATGTGGAGGCGGGACTCAAGGAAGCTGCGGGACAATGGATTGGAAAAGTCCTAATATCACGGACAGGAGGCGCGAACTGATGAGCTTGGACATCCCATCGAAGATCGAGCACGACATTCAGCAGTTTGCGCAGCAAGAGCAGTGGCTGAGTTCTGCAGCTCCGTCTCGAACTTCTTGATGTCTTTGGCGAGAAAACTCTGCATCAAAGAGCGCGCCAAGAAACCGAGAACGATTAGAACCGTGGCGTTGCTGCCCAGTGCAATCAGATTTTGGTAAAGCGCACTCATACACTATCGTCCGTCAGGAGCCGGCCACCCGCTGCAATCTTGCCTTTTCCTGGCGCGCCTTCAACCATTCCATCCAACGGTCAAGCCCTTCACCTGTGGTGCTGGAGACGTCGATGATCTCCATTCCGGGGTGGACGCGGCGAGCGTTCTCGCGGGCAAGGTCTGCGCTGAACGGGACGTAAGGCAGCAGGTCGATCTTGGTCAGGAGCATGAGCTCCGACTTGAAGAAGATGGAAGGATACTTGAGCGGCTTGTCTTCACCTTCAGTGGTGCTGAGCAGAACGATCTTCGCGTCTTCGCCGAGGTCGTAGCTGGAAGGACAGACCAGGTTGCCGACGTTCTCAACGATCAGGAGATCGAGATCTTCGAGTCCGAGATTTTCCAGCTTCCAGTCTTCCAGATGGCGTCCGATCATCTTGGCGTCGAGATGGCAGGTGCCGCCGGTGGTGATCTGCTTCACCGGGAAACCAAACTTGGCCAGCCGCCGCGCGTCGTTCTCGGTTTGCAGATCGCCGGTGAGCACGGCGACGCGTTCGCTCTTGTCCATGCGCTCCAGCGTGCGCTCCAGCAAAGCAGTCTTGCCTGATCCCGGCGAGCTGATGAGGTTGACGCAGAGAACGCCGTTCTGGCGGTAGCGCTCGCGCAGTTGCTCGGCAAGAATCTGGTTCTCGTTTAGGACTTTCTTTTCAACGGCGATACGGTTCATAAAGGCAGCAATTAGCAACTAGCAACTAGCAATTAGCTATCCTCGACCTCCATGTAGGCGATGTCGAGTTCTTCCCCGCTGATGCACTCGGTGGCAAACTCGCCGCACAACGGACAGCGCGGGTCGAAGTCGGTCATGCGAAATTCGTAAGCGCACTTCGAGCAGCGCTGCACGCGTGGAATTAATTCCAGATCGAGCGCGAGCGGCTCCAGTTCCGTATCCTTCACCAGGACCTCGAAGCCGAACCGCAGCGCGTCGCCATCGACGCCGGCGAGTTCTCCAATCTTAACCCCAACCTTCGAGATGTGAGCGCCGGGATGGCGTTCGGCTTCCTTTTGGACAGATTCGAGAATCGATGTGGCGATGCCAAGTTCGTGCATGGAAAAACCATTTCACCACAGAGACACAGAGGGCACGGAGAAGACTTGGAAGAATCACTTTTGCTTGAGCTATTGGCCCTCCCTGCCTGGTCCTCTGCTATGCAATGTCTAAATCAATTCATGGGAAGGCCACTAATGAAGAAATTCTCCTCTGTGCCCTCTGTGTCTCTGTGGTGAATCGACTTGAAAAATGTCCGTAATCGGACAGCACTGCGACCAGAGAACCAAAGTCATCATAGCTCTTTGGTGCTTCTCGCGCGATGTCGGTAATTTTCCGGAAACATCTTTGCGGCAACTTCGTCTATCACCTCGTAGGTGCAGCTCGTCTTCGTTTTTTTGGGGTTCAACGCAGAATAGGTAGCTCACCATGGCAAAAGAGTTGGTTCTCCCAGCCCGCGCCAAGCTTTCCGCGGAGCCAGGCCAGCGTCTTAGTTTCGTCCGACGGCGTGGCCCGACGCTCAATGGGATCAAAGACTGGGGCCGCGTGTGGGCCATCGGCTTTGTCCTGTGGACGGTGCTGGCGTTCCTGAGCGCCGCTGGCGCACACGTCTACACCGCGTCGGTCGGCAGTCCGGAAAGCTGGGCGCAGCTACTGGCCTGGAACATGACCATCTCGGCCGTGTGGTCATTGCTGACGCCGCCCGTCTATGCGCTGTCGCGGCGATTCACCTTCGATCGCAGCAATTGGAAGATCGTGCTGCCACTGCACTTGGCGGCCAGCATTGCGCTCACTCTCGTAGGCGCGTCGGTCATTGTCTGGCTGGAGCCGTTCGTCACCTGGACTCCGGAAGCGCACCTGCCGTTTTCCGCGCACATGCTCTCGCGTGCGTTCATGGACTTCCAACGCTACTGGTACATCCTGCTGATCACGCAGGCGATTGGCTATTACGCGAAGTACCGTGAGCGGGAGCTGCAGTCATCTCAATTGGAGGCACAATTGGCGCACGCGCAGCTTGAAGTGCTGAAGATCCAACTGGAGCCGCATTTCCTGTTCAACACCCTGAACTCCATCGCGGCGCTGGCGCGCAATGACGGGCCGGCGGCGGAGAACATGACGCTCCAGTTGGCCGACCTGCTGCGCTTCTCGCTGGATGCGATGGGCGTGCACGAGGTGCCACTCAGCCGCGAGTTGACCGTGCTGCAAAAATACATCGACATTCAACAGACGCGCTTCCAGGACCGCTTGCAGGTGGAGATGGATATTGCCGGCAGCACTTTGTCGGCGCTGGTTCCGAATATGATCCTGCAGCCGCTGGTGGAGAACGCCATCCGGCACGGCATTGGGCCGCGCCGCACGCCCGGGCAGATTCGCATCTCGACTCGCCAGGTCTTCGACGAGCTGTGGATGGAAATCAGCGACAACGGGCTGGGGCTCACACGCTTCGGCGGCGAGATTCCGCCCGAAGGCGTTGGACTGCGCAACACCCGCGCCCGCCTGCAACAGCTCTACAACCACGATCACCGTTTGATGATGGAAGATGCGCCCGGCGGCGGCTGCATCGTCAAAATTCACATCCCGTTCCGCACTTATTCCGAGGAGGTCAGAACCACCGATGCCCATTCGAGTGTTGCTTAGCGACGATGAAGCTTTGGCGCGCGAACGCCTGCGCAGCCTGTTGGAAGAAGAGTCCGATCTGGAGATTGTGGCCGAGTGCGGCGACGGCAAGTCAGCCATCTCGACCATCAAGCGCGAGAAGCCGGACCTCGTCTTCCTCGACATTCAGATGCCGGAGATCGACGGATTCGGTGTGGTGTCCGCTCTGCGGGCCGAACAGATGCCGCTCACCATCTTTGTGACGGCCTACGATCGCTATGCGATGAAGGCGTTCGAGGTACACGCGCTCGACTACCTGCTGAAGCCGGTGGTGAAGGAGCGGCTGTCGGAGGCGCTGGGGCATGCTCGCAAGCAATTGCAGCAGCCGTCGGAAGGAATGTTCCAGCGGCGCGTCCTCAATCTGCTGGGCGAGCTGGATTCGCGGCAAAACGCGCCGCAGCGGATCGTGATCAAGGCCGACGGCGAGATTGTTTGCCTCAAGCCTGGCGAGATCGACTGGGCCGAGTCGGCGGGCAATTACGTTTGCCTGCATGTGGGCGGCAACACGCACATTCTGCGCGAGACCATCACTTCCCTAGAGACGCGACTGGGACATCGGCAATTCCTGCGCGTGCATCGCTCGACGCTGGTGAACGTGGATCGCATCAAAACGCTGCGGCCCTCGTT
>Ga0187863_10002781_pt1 | contig 13176 bp, 11 predicted proteins | sample June2016WEW_11_1_FD_132975 | JGI IMG/M metagenome (GOLD analysis project Ga0187863, IMG submission 132975) | Peatland microbial communities from SPRUCE experiment site at the Marcell Experimental Forest, Minnesota, USA - June2016WEW_11_10 | ecosystem: Environmental > Terrestrial > Soil >... | reverse complement strand
TTTGCCGGCGCCGGCAAGACGTTGCAAGCAACGTCTCTACGTGGGGATCGATTCAAGGGAAATGAGGTAGGTTGAAGGGAATTCACGAACGAGGCAGCCGAGGCTATACGGAAGCTTCTTCCGGCGAGCGCTGGCGGCGGAGTTCCGCCAAGAACTCTTCCTGCTGCAGATTAGTCCCGCGGCGAACCAGTTCCAGCAACTGATCTTCTAATTCTTCTCCTGATTCCCCGGCCGGAACTTCAGAATGTTCAAACTGCGTGAGATCGGCCAGCAGAGCGCGCGGTGAAACATAAAGTTCGGGCGTGCGATCGGAAGAGCTGCGCAGGAAATTGATCAGCTTCTCCACCTGCCCGCGCTGTTCGGGTGTGCGCGAGGGAAATTCTAAACCCATGCCATGCCCGGGATGCGCAACCCGCACCATGCCCTCAGTATGCACTTCTATCTCGCCCGTCTTGAAACACAGGTCAACCATGGAGCGCTCGGGAAACGGCGCATCGCTTTCCACATAGCATCCCCCCAGGCTCAGGTCGGTCAGTTTGCAATGCGGAACGGCTTCGTTAAGTTCGCCGCCCATGCTGGTCGCCGTGGCCTCCAGCCATTTCTTCAGCTCCGCCTTGACCGAATCTTCCACGTCCACAAAATGGACTCCGGTCTGGCCGTTCGGATTCGCCCACGCCACCTGCCCGTGTGCCTGAACTTCCAGTCCACCATCCGGCAAAACAAAGCGAAACGCCAGCAGCGCTCCGGGAAATTGCGTTTCCGCCGTGAGCACGTCCATGCCGGTTTCGCTCAAGTCCAGAAGAATGCCTTCGATCTTGCGCGTGTCGGCAAGCGTAAGCTCCACCGGAGCCTGCACCGGAACCCGGAACGCTCTCCGCCGCTCGCGATTCAACAACGCCGCAACCGCTCGCAATCCGGCGCGTGCCTGTCCTTCTGCAATGGGTTTGTAGAGTACGAAGTGCGAGCCAGCGCTCAGAATCTCGCGAACCTTCGAGGGGTCGGCCACCAGCGCAATGGTCAGCGGCGAACTGCCCGAGCCCAGTTCCCGCGCCTGTTCGTAAACCTTATGAGCCAGTTCAGGATCGTCAAAGTCCAGCACCAGCGCATCGAATTTCTGCTGCTGCAAACGGGCCAGAGCGGTCTCCGGATCGCTGAAGCGCTCCACGGCAATGCCGAAATTGGGCAGCACTCGGCCGAGCAGCTCAGAAGCCGCATCGTCGGTCGAAACCATTAACGCCTGAAGATTCATTGCTGGCACTCACATCCCTGCGGGCCTGGGTTAAACAGACGAGCTTAAACGAACCGGCTAAACGCACCTGGGTTAAACGAGCCTGGGGCTAAACAAACCCGGGGTTAAACTAACCCGGGTTAAACAAACCTGGGTATACCCAACCTGGGCAAACCAAATCTGATTCCCCTGGGGCTTGATGAACCGGACCAGTCTACGGCCAGCGCGGTGCGGCCGGACGCGCCGACTTGCCGGCGCTGCTCGAAGCCCCCGCCTTGGCTGCCATCGCGTCGCCCGACAGATCGTCCACTTCCGCCAGTACCGCGTTGTCCTCGTCGTCGTTTTCAGCGAGCAAGGGAGCTACTTCGCGCAGCTTTTCCGCCGCCTGCTGCAACATTTCAATCTGCTTCCCCAGCTGAGCATACTTGGCCTGCTTTTGCCGGAGCACCTCATGGATATCCTTCATCATAACCCCCTGCTGCTCAATCTAAGGACGGGGCCGTGGCAGGTCAACGGTAATCCCCCCGCCTGCGTTACTGCGGTAATCGCCGGGGGTTCCGAGGTCGGGTACTCGCGGTGAGAAAATGAAAAAGCCCCGCATTCAGCGGGGCTTTCGAAATAACGCAGGTTCAGAGGTTTCAGGCTTTGAGTTTGCGGCGCACCAGCACCCCAAGGCCCAACAACCCAGTGCCCAGCATGCTAAGGGTTCCCGGCTCAGGCACGGCGGACGGCTGAAAACTGGCGGTGGCAAATATGCTGCCACCAAAGGCAGGAGTGCTGTTTACCATCAAAAATCCAGTCACGCTCTTGCCGTTGTACCAGGTACCGGTCAAGCACCCATTGGGGCCGAGGCAAGCCAGCTGAATGCCTGGGTGGTCCGTTCCTGGAGCAGTAATCGTCTCCACGACGGTGCCGCTAAACGTTCCTTTGAAGATAACACCGTCAGGAAGCCCTCCAGTGCCGTTTCCCGTAATCTCGAAGCTCCCGCCGCTTCCGAACTCCTCTACGCCTCCCGCAGAGCTGATCAGTGCCCCCGTGGTAAAGCTCATGGTGCCAAGGCTACCCGCGACCAGACCGCCCCCGTTGAATCCATACGCCCCAGCGAGGCCAGCGTTCAGGCTGATCGTGCTGCCGCCAGTGACAAGGCTGCTGCCAAGGGTAACGGAGCTGAAATCCGTCCAACTATTCGAACTATTCGCAAACGCAGCCATCGGCAGCGCCAAAGCCAGAACCGCCACGAACAGGACCCGTTTCATGCTTCCTCCCTGAACCTGTGTTCGGAACCCTTACTGTTCGAATCATCGAGGGCTTAATCGCCCTGCTGGGGGAATTCACAATCTACCTGACAAACTTACGCCGTACAGCTCCCGCCAACCCAACCAGACCGGTTGCGAGTAAAGCCAGCGAACCAGGCTCGGGAACCGGCGAAGACATACTGATGTCCACGCTGCCTACACCGATTTTTCCCGTATAACCCTTGTTGCCAACAGATGAAGTCAGCACCAAAAGCGTACCGTTTTCCGTGGTGCCATTGGACAACGTGCCGGAGAAGCGCCCCACGAGATAGTAAATGCAGGAACCGTCCGCGCAGGATGCAGTCAAAACGGGAGAATTAGTAAAGGAGCCGGTAAAGATCACGCCGTTGGGAATTCCGTCGGTTCCGTTCCCGGTGATCATCAAGCTGCCCCCGCTGGCGAAGGTGGCGCTCTGCAACACCCCTCCCGAGTACACCGAACTCATCAGCGCCCCGGTGGAGAGGCTTACACTGCCTAGATCCGTACCCGAGACGGTGCCCACCCCGTTCAGCCCGGCTACGTGAAACAACTCCGAACCAGAAAGGGTTAAGCCACCACTCAGGCCAGAGAGTGTTCCGCCATCGCTAGAGAACTCGGTTGAGCTGTTGGCAAACGCCGCCAGCGGCAGCGCCAAAGCTAGTAATCCTAGAAAAAGAACTCGCTTCATTACTTCCTCCTGAACCTGTGTTCGGAACCCTTTAACTGTTCGAATCTTCGAGGGCTTCATCGCCCTACTAGGAGACCCAGCATCAACACAACAAACCGGGGCTACTGGTGCAAGTTTAGTTCCAAAATGAGACTAAACGTAAGATGTTTATTTACATAGGCTTACACAAACTACAACCGGTGCTGAGAGCGCAAAAACTGCAAAGGAATGCATACTTGCGAACATCCGCTTGCGTTCTCCAAAAGTTTCAGCTCGTCCAAACGCCAATCGCATGGCCGCCCGGTGCCACCCGCTGGCACACAAGTGGAATTCCAAAACCGTAGTCTTCTAGGTTAGGGTAGCAATCGAGCAGACCTGGGGAGGGCTGTTCGGGCGCCTCGAGACTCGAAGGAGTTTCGAGGCGCTCTCAATTTTGCTGGCTCCGGGTTCCGCCGGAGGAATGCATCAAGCTCCTACCCGCGTCCCGCAATGAATCTCCTATGTCTTGCCCGCCGTCGGCCCGATCAAGTCCCGAAGCCGGCGTGAGAGATTCGCGGCCAGCGAGCGGTAGAACCGCGAAGCCAGGTGCGGGAACAGTTCGAACATCGCCTGCAGGGTGGGGCGGTCCAGAAAATATGCTTCCACCGGCTCCTGCGCCACCACCCGCGCCGTAGCCGGGAGCTCGTCGATAAAGGATATCTCTCCGCAAATTTCCCCGGGACCAATTGCCGGAAACGTCACGCGCCTGGGAATCTCCACACGGGCGCTTCCGGTCAGCAGAAGATAAACGCCGTTGGTAAGTTTGCCTTCCTCCACCACGGTGGCGCCCTTCTTGAAATCCTTGCGAACCGCCTTATCCGCAATGAGTGCCCAATCGTTGGCGGTCAGGTAAATCAGACCGTGTTTCGCCGCTGACAGTACAGACACGTCCCGCTGGATATCCTTGGACATAGCGCTAAGTTTGCCTCCGGAGAGCAACAATCCGGCAGACTGCAAGAGACAGAAACTACAAGGGACAACAGGGCTGAAGTCAGGGTACCAGAAAATCAGAGCGCGACGCCGGAGAGAACCTCAGAAGCAACGTCCCACGGCAAAGCGCGCGATGAGAGATGTTTGATGGGAGATGGCCCTGCGAGATTCGAAAGCCGGCTACAAAAATTCCCAGCCAAAGTGGTCAATTTTGAACAGACTTGCGTTCTTTGGCTGCGTAAGTTCCTAAGATCATGACCGCTGATTGTGACCGCGGCGGGTCAGTTGTTTTAGCTCAATCGGTCATCCGGGCGTGATGGGTTGGATTGCCTTGGGCATTGCAAATGCCGCTCCATGTCGAGCACAAGCCAGCATGTGACTTCTTTGGAGGAGACGGCCATGGATTCCCCGCTTGTGTTGTGCATCGACGACCTTCCCCAAGTCCTGGAACTTCGCAAGAACACTCTTGAATCTCATGGTTATTGCGTCAAGACCGCGACCAGCGGCCATACCGCAATTGAGTTGTTGGAGGACGCGCCGGTGGCTGCGGTTCTGCTGGAATACAAACAGGAGGGCATCGACGCGGAAGCTGTAGCCTGGCATATCAAACAGCGTTTTCCGAACCTGCCGATCATCCTGCTTTCGGCATACTCCGAGATGCCGGAGCGGATCCTGTGGCTGGTGGATGAATACGTGATGAAAAGCGAACTGCCGGACCGGCTCGTACCGATCATTGAACGAGCGCACCGGCGCGCGTCGCGGTCGCACGACACACGTTCGGACGAAACCTGCCGGGGAAGCCGGGCCGCAGCGTAAGGGTTTGTGGCCGCGCGCAGTTTCAAACTCCCAATCTTCCCTGCATGCGGCGTGTTTGCCGCCGTGTTTCCGGCGTTGATGGGAGGACCTGCCTCTCAAAATTTCTCCGAAAAGTGAGCAATTTTGAACAGACGCTCGCTCGTCATGGTTATACCTTCGTGCGGTCGAGGAATGTGAAGGAACAGATGCGGCCCCCCGTCGTCGTCTGCCTGCTTCCTCCCTGGTGGCGCGGCTAATGGGAATTGCTGCGCCACTTTCCTTTCATTGGAGGGATGTCGCATGATCAACAAAGCACCGTCTGCCGTTCCCTCGCTCGATCCAGACCAGCGCCCGAACGAAGCAAGGAAACCCGAACTCCTGGCCACCAGACCCAAGGCTACGTTCCAGTGGCCGCCCGATTGTGTGTGGCCGTTCACAGAGTACGAACGGGACAACAAGTCGTAGCCGTTGATAAAATCGTAGCCATGGAAGCGGCGTCGCCCAGATGCAAGAGTGTCGGAAAAGCATTCGGGCCAAAACGACAGTCGAGGCACTATGCTCGCCCATCACGCGCTGCGCGTTTGACCCAGTCCATTTTGCTCGTGATGGGAGCCTATTTTTGTTCTGCACTTTGTTCTGAACTTTGCTCTGAACCCGCGCTTTGGGCGCAAACGTCGGATTCCCAAACGGACGGCGCGAACACGTCATGGACGGCCACGAGCGAGTCGCAAAGCGACAACGCAAACCCCACCCGCACCATCGAAAGCCACACTCAGAGCGGCAATCACACGCTGGATAAGCAATCCATACAGCGCCGCGATTCCGATGGAAAGTTCGCACCTTACCAGGATATTGAGAAGGAAACGGTACAAGTGGACGCGGCCACCGTGCGAACCACCACGCGAACATTTGGTCGAGATGCCGACGGGGCGAAAACGCTGGTGCAGGTGACGGAAGAAGAAAAGCACACGCTGCCCGGCGGGGACTCGAACGCGATACGCACAACCTCGAATCCCGACGCCAACGGCGCGCTCCAGGTAGTGCAGCGCCAAATCGAAGAAACGAAAAAGATCAGCAAGAATGTGGAGGAGACGAAGACCACCACCATGCTCGCGAATATCAACGGTGGCCTGGCTCCTGCTATGAAAGTGCAAGAACGCCGTGAGCATGGCGCGAATGACACGGTTGCATCTCAAAAAACCACGCTGCTTCCCAATGGCGACGGAAAATGGCAGGTAAGTGAAATACGGCAAGCGACGACCCGGCAAGACGGCAATAACCGCAGCACGGAAGAGCGAGTCTCCCGCCCCGACGCTGACGGCAAGCTGGGCGAAATTTCTCGTACCGTCAGCAAGGAATCCGAGACCGCTCCTGGAGAGAAGCGCAAGGCTGTGGAAACCTATTCCGTCGATGTCCCAGGATCGGCTCGGGAGGGCGGCCTGCATCTTGTTGAGCGCGCAATTACCTCTCAGCGCACTGCCTCAACCGGTCAGCAAACTACCGAAAAGCAATTGGAGCAGCCGACCCCGGGCGATCCGAGTTCCGGCCTGCGAGTGACCACGCTGACCACCAACACGGTGCGCCCCGGTCCTTCCGGAGCGCAAGCCACGCAGACGATTCAAATGCGCGACGCAAACGGCGACTTTGGAGTCGTCTCCGTGGATATCGCAAAATCCGATAATATCCACGCCATTCAGGTTCAGATCGCGCCCTCGGAAAAGCCGCAGAAGGCCGGCACAACACAGAAGAACCAGTGATTCGAGAACTGGCGATTCGCTTCGCGGCTTTGCCCCATGCGGATGTCGTGCGCTGCTCTCCTGAACAATCCTGCTTCGCAACTCATGCCGCAGCAAGTCTGTGCGGTATATCTTTGCGTCGGACATGCGCCACCGGCTTCTCCTGCAGGAGTAGTTCTGTGGCCTGCACACGCCGCTCTGCGTGGAACCATCGTTGCACCACGTTGTCGTTCAGGAAATTGGCCAAGGCCAAGAGGCTCATCCCCTGATGGTGGGCCATCCAGCATCGCACCAGTTGGTGACTGTTCTGCCAGAATCTGCGCCGAACCGAGCTAAAGTCTGCGGCTTCGTAGAAGCCGTGGCTCCCCATCCAGCCCAGGTCCGCCATTCGGTGCAGATTGCGCAGCGCTTCCGCTGAATCCGTATCCAACGCCAGAAACGTCGAATAAGGCGATATCACTAATGCGCTCACGTCTTGTTTGTGCAGGGCAAGATGCGGAAGTCCAAAAGCGTAGTACTGGTAGTTGCCGGCATCATCCAGTTTAAAAAAAGCGGATTCGGAAATGCCCCAGGGAACGCCTCTGCGCGCGGCGTATGTCTGTTGCGAACGGACTGCGGCGACCCGCGAGCGCTCCAAAAGCGTGTTGGGATAGGAACGCATCCAGAGCGAAGGCATTAAGTATTCGAACAACGTTCCAGTCCAGGAGAGCAGAACAGGCCGGCCGCCATCCAAAGTGTGAGCCCGGCCCAGCAGAAACCAGCTCTCCTGCGGGATATCTTCTTTCGCGATGGCGACAAACACCGCGGTACGAGACTCGGTGCCCAGCAAGTCATAGCAAGCGTCATGAAGATGATGGGTCTCCACGTCGAGCCCTACCGACACAAGTTTGCGACGCTCGTTCAGCAGAGCTTTAAAATCCATTTCATCAGCAAGCTTTCCAGACATGTGCGCGATCTTTTGCAGATCGGCGACCAACCGCTGGGTATTTGCCCGCGCGCGGAGAAGCCGGTCGCGAAGGCGTTCATACAAAGGCGCCTGTTCCGGAACCGCGGAATGGAGCACAGATTCGATCCGGCCGATCAGCTCGTCGATGAATCGCGGCAACTGCTGCAGCGCGATGCTGTCCATCAATTTAAGGTTGAGAATGGCATTGTCCCGCAGATCTGCAAACTCGGGAGAGAACCACGGAGCATAATCGCCCACCGTCTGCCGGATGCTGCGCAGCCGCAGGTCGGCTTCCTCGGCAAACCATTTGAGATGGGCGGCTCGCTTGGACTTCGCAATCGTTTCGTGCGTCTGCGTGAAAACTGTTTCCGGCAAGCCGAGAATCGATTTCAGCCAATCGCCGGTATTGCGTTGCCGCTCGCAAGCGGAGAGCAACTTTCGCGGAAACACACGTCCGGCGGACAACACGTGCAGATAATCCAGGAATCCTTCCGCTAAACACGATTGCAAAACCGGCTGGTGCAAACGTTCCATGCATCCTTGCCGTAGCGTCCAGAGCGAAGCCAGCAGGTTGCCGCTGTCCACCGAAGAAATGAAAAGGGGAGCCATCGGCTCGAGCGTTCGCGTGTCGTACCAGTTCAAGACGTGTCCGTGATCTTTGGTGAGACTCGATACCGTGGTTACCGAGCGAAGCGTCTGTTCGGCAAACTCGGGCACCGTGAGATATCCAAATTCGCACGCCACTTGCCGCGCGTTAAGCAGAAAGCCAATGTTCGTGGGTGATACGCGTGACGCCACGGCGGCGGGCTGTTCCTGCACGTTGTCCGGAATCAACCAGTTGTGCTCCGCGGTGCTGTACTCGGCAAAATATCGCCAGGTTTTCAGAGCCGTACGTCGAAGAAAATCCAGGTTTGCGGGTGAGATGCGATTTCGCGTGGTTGCCGGAGGACAATTCAGCCAATTGGAAACCAGCTGACTGCAGGCCCAGAGCGCCAGGATCGGTAACGCGGCCGGGAGCGCCTGCGGCCGCACCATGCTCACAATAAGTCCCAGTACGATCGAGAGAACGGGCATCCAGTTGAGATAGACGTCCACCGGTGCATACGCGCGAGCGTTCAGTTCGGACTCCGCTGCGGTTTCCCATTCCAAAAGCCGGCGTTGCGTAACCAGGCGCCGCACCAGCGCCCGCACCACCGCGTCGATCGCGAGCATGGTCTGGTGGGCGAGGAAGATCAGAGTAAAAAGAAGATTGAGGTTGGCAGTGTAGAGCCCGCTGAGCGCATCTCGGGCAACAGTCAGGTCAAGAGTAAAAAGCGCGCGCAGCAGGGTAATACCAAACTGAACCCAGGCCGGCGTAAATACGATGCAGATTGTAGCCAAAGTCCATTGCCACGCCGGCCTTCCCGGCATGAACCATCCAACCACAAGCAACAGAAACACCGACGGTTCCACCAGACTGCGGCGCAAGTTGTCGAAAATTTTCCACCATGAAATGAGAGAGATCGGATTGGCGACGCGGTCCACCGATTCGCCCGGCACATGCGAAAGCAACCAGCCCGCAATCTGCCAATCCCCGCGCAGCCAGCGGTGTTTGCGGCGATTGTAGGCGCTGTAGTGCGAAGGATAATCTTCAATGATCTCGATGTCGCTCGCCAGGCCTGCGCGCGCGTAGACTCCTTCAAGCAGATCGTGGCTCAACAGCGAGTTCCTGGGAAAACGGCCGTCCAGGACGCGATGAATCGTGTCGACCTCGTAGATTCCTTTTCCGGTGAAGCTGCCCTCCCGATAAAGATCCTGATAAGCGTCGGACACCGCGCGGGTATAGATATCGAAACCAGTTTCCCCCGCGTAAATCGCAGCGAGGCGCGACCGTGCGGTACTTTGCACGCTGACGCCGACCCGCGGCTGCAAAATGCCATATCCGGCAACCACGGTGTTCGTGTGTGGGTCGATGATGGCCTGATTCAGCGGATGCGCCAGTGTTCCGACCATGCGGTGCGCCGTGCCTCGTGGAAGCTCCGTATCCGCATCAAGCGTAATTACAAAACGAACCCGCGGAAGGATCGAGAGGTCCCCGACTTTCACCGGAAAGCGGTCGTATCGCCCGCGCAGCAACTGGTTGAGGTCGAGCAACTTGCCGCGCTTGCGTTCCCACCCCATCCACGATTTCTCACGCGGGTTGTAAATACGATGCCGGTGAAAAAGAAAGAACGATCCCATCGACTGCGCCGCATATTTGTCGTTTAATTCGTGGATCAAGTCTGAGCAGAGCGTGACCAGTGGATTGTCTTCCCGGGCTGGCTCATGAGAATCGGGCAAATCGGTGAGCAGCGCGAAATGAACGTTCGGATCATGGTTCCCCAGGAATCGTACTTCCAGGTTTTCCACCAGCTCCCGCACTTGTTTGTCGCTCAGGAGCAGGCTGGGGACTGTGACCATGGTGACGCAGCTATCGGGAATCCCTTCCGAGAAATCGAGTTTTGGGAGAATTTCTGGCGGCAGCAGAGACGTGACCAGGTAATTCATCAGCTGCACGGCGCTCTGCGAACTCGGCAGAATCACGATCAGCATCGAGAACAAAATAAATGGAAGTGCATTGTCGGAATCGGTGAGGAATACCACCGCCATCGACATGATGGCCAGCGTCAGAAGCTGGATCCCCAGCAGGTAACTGATATCGGGATGTTTTCGCAACAGGCTCTGAATTTTCTGGCTGAACGGTGGACGGAAGCCCATTCTCCGATCGAGAAGCGGTGCACCTTCGTCTATGAGGTAATAACCGACGTGCGATTCCCGCAGAGCGATGCGCGGTTCGTCGCAGTTACGCTGCCGGGCCTGCTCGGCCAAAGCCACTGCGGCCTTGGCAACCTCCAATTCTTCAAAATCGGAGTGCTTTGCGATGTTCGACACCCGGTTCCGGTACAGTTCGCGGCTTTCGAAATCCATTCGACTGTAAGCACCGGCCGGGTCCTGCCGCAACACGCGATCGACCATAATGAGCGGCTCGAGAGCGGTTTTCCAGGTGGTTTGTCCAATCTCTCGCAGGCTGCGCAGGCACACACCCAAACCCTGCGACGGATCAGTGGGATCGTTAAGAAGGCGCTGGCCGCGCACTGCAATTCGCTCCAGTAGAACCAGCTTAAGCGCGGTGACCATCGTCCAAAGCTCGCGCACTTGCAACGCCGTGCTTTGCTGGAACACTTCCAGGAACAAAGTGAGGTCCCGTTCGCTGAACTCATTGGAAACGGCATCGAGAAATCCCTCGGCGAGAGCCAGCACTCGCGGGACTGTCTCGCCTCTCGGGGTGCGAACGTGCGGAATCGTTCCTCGGGATTTGAGCGTTTCGACTACAGTTTGGAGATCCGTGTACAGCAGGCGGTCATTGTCGTAAAGCCAACGGAAATCGTCGGAAATCGGGGAATCTGGGACGGGCAATTCGAGAGCGGCAAATATCGGCTTCAAGTCATGCGCGAGTGCATGATAACGCTGAGCAAATGTCTGCGACGAAGGAGTGTTTGGCAGCCACGCCAAAGCGCGCGCGAGCTCTTCGGCCCTTTGACGTATGAGTTGAGGGTCCTGGGCGGCGTGGACGCGCTCGGGCAGGAGTTCCGCCTCGGCGTTGACCGTTTCTAAATGTGTATTCGTCGGCATTGAGTTATGAGTTCTGAATCCCTATCGATAGCTGGCAGCCTGCATCTCAAACATTTCTGCGTAGCGCCCGCCAAGATTCAACAACCTTTCATGGTTGCCGTCTTCGGCAATCCTTCCGTGTTGCAAAACAATGATGCGATCGGCCATGCGCACCGTGGAGAATCTGTGCGAGATGAAAAGGGCTGTCTTTCCCGCGGTAAGCTCGGCGAAACGGTGAAACACTTCAAATTCGCTGCGCGCATCGAGCGCGGCGGTGGGCTCATCCAGGATCAAAACCTGCGCATCCCGCAGGTAGGCGCGCGCAAGGGCCACTTTCTGCCATTCTCCGCCCGACAGGTCCACGCCGCTATCAAAACGCCGGCCTAACATTTGCTCGTAATCGCGCGGCAGTCTGGCGATGACTTCGTTGGCCATACTCTTATCAGCCGCGTCTTTTAGAAGGGAAAGGTTGTCGACTTGGTCGATCCTTCCGACAGCGATGTTTTCCCGCGCGGTCATTTCATAGCGCATGAAATCCTGGAAAATCACGCCAATTTCGCGATACAGATCCTCCAGGCTGTACTCCCGCAAATCGACTCCATCCAACAGGATTTGGCCTTCAACCGGATCGTAGAGCCGCGTCATCAGCTTCACGAGCGTGGTCTTGCCTTCGCCGTTTTCCCCGATCAGAGCCACCCGCTCCCCGGCCCGGAGGTGAAAATCGAGGCCGTTCAGCACCAGCCGGGAATTTCCCGGATAGCGAAATGAAACATTGCGAAATTCGAATCCTCGCACGATGGGGCGAGGAGCAGGCAAGGCGTTGGGCTTGGAACAGATCGTGGGACGCATTTCAAAAAACGCGAGCAAGTCAGTGAGAAACAAGGCCTGATCTGCAATGCTCGAAAGGGTCGAGAAAACCTGCTGGATGTTGCTGCTCGCTTGCATGATGGCGCCGGTCAGGAAAATCATCTTGCCGATGGTCAGGGACCCGATTGCTGTCCGCCATATCACGTACACATACGCAGAGTAATAGCCGGCAGTACCGATCATTGACAAAAAAGATCCGGCAATCAGCCTGCGGCGAGCCAGATCGACGTTTTCGCGATAGAGCTGATCCGAGAGACGCGTGAACCGCGCGATAAGGAAATCCTTGAGCCCAAAGAGCTTGAGCTCCTTGGCGGCTTCACGGCTTCCTCCCAGCACGCGCAGGTAGTCGAGTTCTCTGCGGACGGGGGTTTGGCGGAAGTTCCTCGCGTACCCCAGAAATGCGAAGTGGCTTTCGCCGAGGAATGCCGGAAGAATACCCGCAATCAGCAGCAGCAAAAGCCAGGGCGAAAAGAGAAGAATGGAAACCGACAGAGACGCAGCCGTGATCACCTGCTGCACCAATCGCCCAATCGACTGAATCATTCCCAGCCGGTCGGTGGCCTGCACCCGCGCCCGTTCCAGCCGGTCGTAGAAAACCGGATCTTCGTATGCGATCAGGTCCAGTTCCGCGGCGTGCTTCATCACCCGGATGCTGATGTGGCGGGTGTATTTATCCGCCAGCAGGGCATCGAGATAGTCGATGGTTCGGCCGAGTATGCCGCCGAAAATGGCAATTGCGAATTCTGCCGCAACCAGCCACCAGAATTGGCGCGGTACCGGCTGATGGGCGGAAATAGCATGAACCACGCCGTTCACGATCCGTTCCGTGATCCACAAAGCGGCCAGGGGCAGGAGCGAGCTGATCAGCCGGAAAAACATCCCCAGGGATACGACGAGTGGGCCTGACTCCCAGACGATCCCGAGGACCGGGGGCACATTGCGGAGCGCGACGAGGCGATCCCGCCACCCGCCCCAGAAATCTTCCCCATTCGCCATTTTTCGAGTCCCTTGGATTTTAAGCCCAGTCTAAGATGCCGAAACCACTTCATGCGTAGGCCAGAATA
>Ga0187863_10002778_pt1 | contig 13183 bp, 10 predicted proteins | sample June2016WEW_11_1_FD_132975 | JGI IMG/M metagenome (GOLD analysis project Ga0187863, IMG submission 132975) | Peatland microbial communities from SPRUCE experiment site at the Marcell Experimental Forest, Minnesota, USA - June2016WEW_11_10 | ecosystem: Environmental > Terrestrial > Soil >... | reverse complement strand
TGCCGTACGCCGTGACCAGCAGATCCGGGAATCCGTCGTTGTCGTAGTCTCCCACTGCCGCGCCCATGCCGAACGTGCCGCCGGCGACTCCCGCCTTCGCGGTGACATCGGTGAAGGTGCCGTCCCGATTGTTCCGGTACAAGGCGTTGCGCAGGGGTTTGCCGGGCTTGAAGAAATCGCACGGGCCGCTGTTAACCAGATAAATGTCCATCCATCCATCGTTGTCGTAATCCAGGAAGGCACAACCCGGTCCCATACTTTCGGGAAGATAACGGTTGGGGGACATGGCGTTGTCATGTACCCAGGCGATGCCGCTCTTGTCCGGAGGAACGCTTTCGAAAATGGGAGGGGCGGCCGCGCGGGCCGGCCGGACCAGCCAAGGCGCGGCATACCCGGCGGCAGCCACCAGGAAATTTCGGCGGGTGCTGAAAGACACGTGTCCTTCAATTCTATGACAGAAGCTCCCAGGCCAGCCCGCCCAGAGAAAAATTGTGAAATATCTGGAGTCCGGCGCGAGTTCGGGGTAAAATACCATCGTTGATGCTCTATAGCAGGTGAAGCCGGACGCTCTATAGCACGTCGTTCGGCCTGCAAATATTGGTTAGCGTTGCCCGAGGCGGCATGGAAACGGAAGACTGATGCTGCAGAAGACCGATTCGGATGCGCCCGCGTACCGGCGCATCCAATACGCGCTACGAAAACGCATCGAAGCCGGCGAGTTGCAACCTGGGGACGCGGTGCCTTCGGAGCGGGAACTCGCGCGCAGCCACGAAGTGAGCTTGATGACCGCGCGGCATGCGCTGGCGGAACTGGAGCACGAAGGCCTGGTGGACCGGCGGCGCGGCGCGGGCACGTTCGTGTCGCTGCCCAAGATCCACTTCAACCGCCTGGCCAGTTTCACCGAACAGATGGCCAGCCGGGGCTTGCCGGCGCGCTCTCGGATTCTGTGCGCCAGCATCGTGGAAGGCGAGCAGGAGGCGGCCGCGCGGCTGGCCCTTCCGGCGCACAGCCGGCTGGTCAAGCTGGAACGGCTGCGGCAATCCGGCGAGCAGCCTTTCGCGGTGGAGATCTGCTATTTTTCCGCGGAGGAGTTCGCGGGTTTGCTCAGCCTGCCGCTCGAGCGCCGCTCGCTATTCGCCACCCTGGAGCGCGAATACGGAATCGAGCTGCAGTATGCGGACGAAGAAGTGGATGCTACGCCCGCCAGCACACGCATGGCGGAGTTGCTCGGGATTCACGCCGGTGCGCCGGTGCTGCGCATTCGCCAGGCGCTGTTCTCCACCGCGGGCAAAGCGACTGTATATGTGGTCGGTTTCTACCGCTCCGACCGCCATACGCTGACGATCCGCCGCTTCCGCAAGTAGATGGCACTGCCCGCGCCCGGCAATTGGACATTCACCAATAGATCTGCGTCGGGCGGCAGCGGATCGCCGAACATTTCCAGCGTCTTGTTTTTGGGCGTAGCGGTGAACCATCTTCCGTGAAGAACGCGTGCCAGAATTGGTGGTGGCAGGCCTATTCTCGCCAGGATTCGGTAAACGCTGGGGCGGCCACCCGCCACCTGTCTTGGCTTAGCGGAGATGGGATCGGGCTCGCGGCGTCTTCTCTGCGGACGCGGTGCGTGCGGATCGAGCAACGTCACTGGCGGGGCGATATCGACGAGCCCAAGACGGCGCGGAGCCGACGGACTCTGGCGCTGGGGACGCTACAGGAACGCTACCGGCGATGGATCGGGAGGCTGGCGGACGCCAGTGGAGAGGGCTGTTATTTCCGCAGCAGCAGGATGGGACGCGGCCGATGTGGGACTCGGGGGTGCGCAAGGCTTTGAAACTGGCGGCGGCGGAGCAGGAGGGGTGCGACTTTGCGGGCCTGGGGCTGCACACGCTGCAAGCGCCCTGAATTCCAATACCGGAGACGGAGAGCGCCGGGCCGCTATTTGTTTTTTTCTTGCTGTTCCCGCCGAAAACCAGCAGCCGGTACTCCGTGATGAAGTTGGGATCATCTTATTCCGCGAGATTCACGCGCCCCATACCCGGACCGGGGAGCCAGGTTTCAGGGGTCCTTCAGGCGCGCCCTTCGCCGACGTGGCGACGATGCCCGAGCGCCATCTGCTTCGGGTCGCCTGTCCAAGAGCGCGACCTCTATGCGTACCGGGGAGGGGCCACCAACTATGGGACGGCCTTCAAAATTGCAGAACAACTCTCCGTGATCGTAGCGAATGGAATGCCCGGGAAGTCTCTGAAACAGGCACGCGACAAAACTTCGCAGACCAGGTCGGGCCACCATGCAGAGCATGGGATGGCAGAAGCATACGGTGCGCGGGTTCATGGCGGGCGCGATGAAAAAGGCCGGCCACGCCGAGGTTCCGGTGAGGCGAGTGGCGGGTCGAGAAATATTAAACTCTCCTAATGCAAGCGCCAGGGCGACTTGAAAGTACGCCCGAATCACGGCGCTTGCCGCGCTGGCGTCGGCGCTATGGGCGCAGCAACCGGCTAAGACGATCACATTCACGGACACCTTCACGCCGAGCCCTTCCGGGCTTTGGAACAACTACGCCGGCAACTGGACCGCCAGCGATGGGCAGTATTACGCCCAGCCGGACAACAACCCGCTCACACACACGGGTTTGCCCTTCGACTTGACGGACTACACGCTTACGGTAACAACGGTCGCCGGGGACGGCGGCATCTGGCTCCGCAGCACCGAAACGAGCCCATATAACGGGGATAGCATCCTGCTTGTCGTCGGCGGCAACGGCTACGGCCAAGGCGGCCGAGGTGGGGATGCCGGCACCTCGATCTATTTCGGCACGTCGAGCAATGGCGCTATTAACGAGGTGGAAGGCGTCTTGACTCCGGGCGATACATACACAGTTGCTGTGAAGGCCGAGGGAAGCACCTATTCCGTGTACCTTACGGCGCAACCACTCCCGTCGATACCCTCGTGCTCAGCACGTTTCCGAGCGGTGAGGGGGGGGCTGTACAACAATCAGCCCAAAACCGTTAGCGGCAGCGGATCCGGGCCGCCGACCACCTACAGCAATTTCAGCCTTACAGGTGAAGCTGTGCCGCCCCGAATCAGCTCCTTCTCCCCGGACAGCGGCGCGGTTGGCGTTAAAAGTGAAGATCCACGGAACGAAACTCCAACTGCCTACGACCGTAACATTCAATGGTAAGTCCGCGAAATTCACGCAGGAATACCCAAGCACGGAAATCGTCGCGACTGTTCCCAGCGGCGCGACCACGGGCCCTATTGTGGTGACTGCGCCGGCGGGCACGGCCACCAGCCAGACAAGCTTCACCGTGGAGCCATAGGGCGGGAAAGAGCTAAACACGTGATGTCGAGCACCGTCCGCCACTGCGACATTTGGTCCGGCGCGGAGTTTCCCGGTTCGGCGCGTGCCGGGCGGAAGGGGCGGGCCACCGATGCTATTTGAGGCGGCACGTGCGCTCCCCTCCAGCGGGCTTGAAGGACTCCACGGTGTGCCCGGCCTTCTTCATCGCACCCGCCATAAATCCGCGCACCGTGTGCTTCTGCCAACCCATGGTCCGCACGATCTGCGACAGCGTCGCGCCGTTCTTGCGTCGCAGCATAGCGATGACCTCGGCCTTCTTGCCGCCTCGGCCGGCTCTGCTCACTTCCGGCGCCTGGGCCGCCGGCTTGGCCCGTAGCGCGTTCTTGACGAAGGTGGCCCGCCGGGAATGTTCATCTGGCGCCTGCGAAGGCGCGGGCAAAGGGGCTTCCCGACCCTATGAATCCAATCCGAAAAGGCAAAATGGAAGCGCCCTCGTTTATGTAGTCGTAAGGGCGTTTACAACCGTGCCAATACTGTGGATGCAAGTACGCACTCGGAATCGCGTTTGAGGCCCGGTTTTGTAAGAAAAGGCGAGGTGACAACATGACGAACCTATTGATCCTGGGCGGCCAGGCTTTTCCGGCCGGAGGAATGCTCGGCAAAATCGCGGCGGCCGGAGCGGCCATCCTGATGTCGGGGATCCTGCTCCAAGCGCCGGTGAAGGCGCAGCCGCCACTGCGAGTCGCGGACTTCGTCGGCGATTGGAAAAACGACAACCCGCAGACTCGTGGCGTTACCACGCTGGAAGTCCGCCAGCGGGGCGACGCGCTGGCCGTGCACGCGTGGGGCGCCTGCTCACCGAAAGACTGCGATTGGGGCGTGTCGACAGGTCTCGCGGAGCACAGGTCCGCCAACATCGAGTGGGACCAGGGCTTTGTGCTGCGCAAGATGTCGCTCTTTATTGAAGAGGGCCGTCTGCGCATGGCGCTCGATAGCGTCTATAGAGACAAACGTCCGCCACAGCACGAAGTCGAATATTTCCGGCGCGCGGCGGAGCCGCCGATGCCACTCGCGGACATGGCCGGCGATTGGAGGAACGACAACGCTCAGACCCGCGGCGTTACCAAGCTGGAAGTCCGGCAGCGGGGCGACGCGGTGGAAGTGCACGCCTGGGGCGCATGCTCGCCGCAAGATTGCGATTGGGGCGTGGCGAAAGGTCTCGCGGAGCACAGGTCCGCCAACATCGAGTGGGACCAGGGCTTTGTGTTGCGCAAGATGTCGCTCTTTATTGAAGAGGGCCGTCTGCGCATGGTGCTCGATAGCGTCTATAGAGACAAACGGCCGCCACAGCACGAGGTCGAATCCTTCGGCCGCAGGTGATCGAGCGTCTCGAATCGATAAGCGAGGGGGCGCCGCGCGGTAATGCGGCCGGCGCGGCGCCGCTTCCCCGTTTGTCTCTTCCGATGTGCCCGGCTGGCGCCGGTCGTGTCCACCTTGAAGACCACCCCGCAATTGTGGTCGCCGCAGAGCGAGTTCGCGGAGCGTGTAAAACCGGCCGCGATGAGAATAACTGCCGAGGTAGTCCAGCGGCTTCGGTTTTCGGAAGACGGTGACGTCGACGGGAGTGCCGAGAGCGTGCTGGAGATCATCCGGAGTGGCGATTTGATTGCGCAGCAGAAGCGAGGCGTTGCGCATACTCGCGCTGCAAGCCGTCGCGGCCCTCGCCGCATGTGCCCCCGTCTACTGGTTCAAGCTGCGATGCCGGCGGCCTTGGCCGGATCGGCAATAAACGGGTTTGACGCACCCTAATATAACGATTTACGCCGTTTCAAACCGGATTCGTGAACGGCAATTGGATTACAAAGGTCGTGCCCATATTCGCTTCGGTTTCGAAACTGATGGTGCCCTGATGCTTATTAACGATCACGGCGCGGGCAATGGCCAAACCCTGGCCCGTACCTTTGCCCACCGGTTTCGTTGTGAAAAACGGGTCGAAAACCTTCGACTGGATAGCCTCCGGTATCCCCGGCCCGGTATCGCTCACCCGAATCTCAATGCACTGCTCATTCCGGCGAGTGCTCACGCGAATGGCCCCCTTGCGGCCGGTGCCCTTGTACACATCGGAAATCGCGTGGGCGGCGTTCACAATCAAGTTGAGCATGACTTGGTTGATCTCGCCGGCAATACAATGCACCAGCGGCAGGTCGGGATCGAGATCGGTCGTGAGGTCGGCCACATACTTCCATTCGTTCCGGGAAACGGTGGCCGTGCTCTCAATCGCCCGGTTGATGTCCACGGGCATTTTCTCCAGCGGTCCCGGATGCGAGAACTCCTTCATCGCCCGGACAATGCGGCCGACCTGATCGACTCCCGCGAGGAGTTGCCCAATCGCCTTCGGAATCTCCTCCTCTAGGTACGCTATGTCCACCCCAGCCGCATCGGCAGAATCGTCCGGCCGGGTCGGCGGGCGGACGACCCTCATCAAGTCCCGGAAGGCATCCTCCAGGAACGCCCCGTTGTCGCCGATATACTGGATCGGCGTGTTAATCTCATGCGCAATACCGGCGGCGAGCTGGCCGATGGATTCCAGTTTTTGGGCCTGCGCCAGTTCGCTCTCGAGCCGCTGGCGCTCGGTGATGTCGCGAAAGACGCAGACCAGGCGTATGACCTCTCCGCCAGACCCGGTGATGGGGCTGATCACAACATCCCAGCGCTTGGGGACCCCTTTCCTGGTGCGTGCGTTGCCCTGATAGCTCCCGACTCCGCCTGCCGCCGCGTCAGCGAGCGCGCGTCGGGCCTGCTGTTCGTCCGGGCCTTCCCAAAAACTCAGCCACGGCGATTGGAGAAGGCCTTCGTCGTCGGCCAAATCCAACAACTTGCGGCCGCCGGCACTTAGATAGAGCAGCGAACCCTCAAGGTCGAGGACGCAGACCCCGTCGGAGGTGCTTTCGAGGATTCGCTTGTTGAACTCCTCGCTCGCGCGAAGGGCGTTTTCCGCGAGCTTGCTCCTGGTGATATTGCGAGAGATTCCGAAGATTCCAATCACCTCCCCATGGGAGTCGGAAAGGGGCATTTTTGAGGTGGCCACCCAGGTCTCCCGGCCGTCGGCCCAGGTCTCCTTTTCGACCACTCCCATCATCGCCTCGCCGGTTTCGAGGATTCTCTGCTCGTCCGCGTAGGCCTCACCGGCGTGCTGCCCGCCGAAAAAATCAAAATCCGTCTTGCCCACCGCCTGGGCAGGGTCGGTGAGCCCAAACAGCTTGGCATGCGCGCGGCTGATCCGGAGGAAGCGGCTCTGCCGGTCCTTGAAGTAAATGTGGTCCGGAACATGGTCCATCAAGAACTCGAAGAGATGCTTTTCTTCAGCCTGGTCCGCGTCAGTACGGGTGGGCGCCCCGATGTCGCGCACAACCGCAAAGCACCATTCCCTGCCATCGCGCCTTGCGTAGTCCGCCCGAATCTCAACCGGAAAGGTGGAGCCATCCTTACGGCGGCAACGGGACTCAAGCGTGAGCGGGCCGGCCTCCTTCAAGAATTGCCAGTGCGCCGGCCAATCACCACGGCGGAAATCCGGACCGAAATCCTGCACTCTCATGCCGAACAGTTCGTCGCGGGAATAGCCGAGAGAGCGGCAGGCAGACTCATTCGCGTAAAGGACACGTCCGTCCGGTTGGACGCAGAAGACCGCGTCAGGAGCCTCACCGGCGACTGGTACGATCCGCAGCATCTCTCTTATAGGTTACCGCCCGTTGATGTGAACTGTAACAAGGAAACCGTTTCCGCGATCTCTGCGGTTCTTCATCGGGCCTGGGGAGCGAATCGTGCGCCGGATGGCGGTCTACTGAGGACCGATCCCGGCATGGCTTCCTCGGACATTTGCTGCCAGCCGGCTAGCTTGTCGCTGAGGCCGATCGCCCCGAGGCAGGCTACGACTGCCGGCTCCAAACCGCCATTGACCAGGGCATCGGCCACATGGACGGCTACGCCCGGTTTCGATATAGCCGAAGGGTCCGCCGGAAACTCATGGTGTCGCAGTACGACCTCGGTGATTGGGTCGGGAAGAGCCCACAGCCACAACAGGTATGCGCCGACTTCCGCGTGGGTAGTCCCAAAAGCCTGCACTTCCGCCATCCGATCCAGTATCCGCTCCTCACGGGCATGGCCAATCGCGTCGTCGTAGCGCTCCGGGTAGTTGCACGCCAGGAGCAGCTTGCCGATGTCGTGCAGCAATCCGCCGACAAATGCGTAATCGACGGCCGCGGCGGACAGTTCCAGCGACCGCGCAATGCGCCTGGCGAGGCTCCCGACGGCCAGGCTGTGGCGCTGGAGCCGCTCAATCGAAAAATGGCGGAGGCGCTTCGGCTGGAATGCACTGAATGCCGAAGCCACCAGCACGAGTTGCCTCACCATCTCCGGACCGAGGTAGATCACGGCTTGGGTTGGATCGGCGATCTGCCGCTGAATTCCGAAAAGGGCAGAATTGACCATCTGTAGGACTTTGGCGGTCATGCTGATATCCTGGCTCACGACCTCGGCAATCTCCCGGGGGGACACCTCGAGGGACCGCAAGACCTCCATCAGCCGCAGATATACCGAGGGAACGCTCGGGAGGTTGTGCATGCTCGATATCAGCTTTTTCAACGCCGCATCGTCGAGCATGACCCGGAGGCTGAAAGCGCGCCCCACGGTGGTGCGGAGCGTGGCCGCATCACACGGCTTTACCAAATACTGGTGGGCAAGCGTTGCCGAACGCAGGGCGACCTCTTGGTCGGCGACGCCGGACAGGACCATCCGGACAACCTGGGGATGGCGGCTCGCCACGCTCGCGAGCAATTCGACGCCGCTCATCTCCGGCATGCGCAGGTCGGTGACCAGCACGTCGTACTCGGATTGGTCCAGCAACTCCAACGCTTCGCGCCCGCTGGTCGCGAAAGCCATCCGCCACTCATTCCGTAACGGATACAGCATACGCTTAAGACCGTCGAGGACGCGTTGTTCGTCGTCTACAAAGAGGACGCGTTTCATTTTTGACCCGGCCTCCATCCGGCCTGCGAACTCAGGCGACCATCGGCAGTCGGCAGTTCGAATTCCATCTCGAACCCATCACAGAGGGCCGTCAAGTCCAAAAACTCCCGGCGCATTTGAGCCGCGCGAGGCCGATGTGCCAAACCGATCCCTTTGCCAGCACTCACGCGGCCGATTGGCTAAGAACTCCAACGTCCACATGGCAGCCCTCTCGGTGCAATGCGAGGAATCCAGCGACCGAATCGGCGGGCACCGGCGGGCTGAAGTAGAACCCCTGGAGTTCGTCGCAATTCAGATGCAGCACCCGGTCGCTTTGGGTGCGGGTTTCGATGCCTTCCGCCACTACGCGCAGGCCGATGCGATGGGCCATCTCAATGACCGAATCGATAATGGCTGTGGCATTCGAAGACTCACGATTGACAAACGAACGGTCGAGCTTGATGGTGTCCGCCGGCAACACCGCCAGATAGCTCAGTGAAGAATATCCCGTGCCAAAGTCATCGAGTGCGACGCGCACGCCCAGTTGACGCAAACCGCTGAGATGCCGGCGGGCTCGTGTCACGTCCCGTATCAGAACGCCCTCGGTCAGTTCCAAGGTCAGCAGGGAAGGGTCAAGGCCGCATTCCTTCAGCACAGCCATAACCCTATCGCCAAAATCGTCCTGCTCGAACTGCACGCCGGACACGTTGACCGCAACACCGACCGGGCGGCCGCTTTCACATTGCCACGTCGCACAATTGCGGCATGCTTCCCGGAGCACCCATTCTCCTATGGCCGCGATCAGACCAGACCTTTCGGCGAGTGGGATGAACTCCGATGGCGGGATCATGCCGTGGACGGGGTGCGCCCACCGCAGCAGGGCTTCAAAGCCAACGACCTGCACGCACCGCTCAACGAGCGGTTGAAAATGCAGGCGGAGTTGTCCGTGCGGCAACGCCAGGTACAGATCCTGGCTGATTTGCTGCATCATTCTTTCCCGGCGTGCTACTTCCGCAGAGAACAGGGCGCACTGGTTGCGCCCCCGTGACTTGGCCGCATACATGGCATTGTCGGCGCGCTCCTGCAGAATAGCGAGATCCATGCCGTGCTCCGGGTAAAGGCTGATCCCAACGCTGGCACTCAAGAGGAGTTCGTGTTCGTCGATGCGAAACGATCCTGCCATCGCAGCCAGTAACCGGGCTCCAATGTCGGTTGCATCCTGCTCGCCGCCACTATTGTTAAGGACGCCGACGAATTCGTCGCCGCCAATACGCGCCAGCGTGTGTCCATCGCCTAAGACTCCCGCAAGGCGTTCGGCCACCAGCACCAACAGCCTGTCCCCAAGGGTGTGGCCGAGGGTGTCGTTTGCTTGCTTGAACCGGTCCAGGTCGATGAATAGGACCGCACCTCGCGCATCTGGACGGCATTTTGCGGTCTCAAAGCATTTCCGGAGCATTCGGCGGTTTGGAAGCCCCGTCAAGACATCGTGGTAGGCGCCCCAGTGAAGCTTGGCCTCATGCTTTGCCACCGCCCACATTTCCTCGATGCTCCGCTTGCAACTGAGGATCAGGAAGAAATCCTCAAATGCCACCCACCATCCATGCTCGACCCAACGCCAGGGGCTTACCGTGAGCACTCCGTAAACCGACTGCGGCCACCAGATGCCCCGCACAATGTGATCGACCGCGGTCAGCGCGGACGCCGTAATCAGCACGCGCCAGTCCCGGTAGAACGCAAGGAACGCCAGGGAGCCGAAGACATGAAAATGCGTCTCGATCCGGCCGCCGGTGATATCAATCAGCAGAATCGAGACGAGAATCTGTGCCGCAGCGATCACATGTCGCGTGAACGGCCGGGCCGGATACAGCTTGGCTATCAGGATCGCGGGAAGAATAAATGCGGGTCCTGCAAGGATCGCGGCCCACACATGAGGATTCACCGAGTGGCTCACTCCATTCCAGGTGCGCGGCGCAAGCACGGCTGCGGTAACGATCATGCCAGCCCATTCGGTCAGGAGGAGCCAGGACATCATGCGATCGACACGCCCCGCGAGAAGGTCGAACTCGGCGTGAAAGTAATCAGCGGCTTTTTGCTGCTGAGCCGAGGAAAGAAGCGCCTTGGTGGGGCGCGTGATATGTGTCATTGCCGTACCTCGGCCAGCGCCGATGTAGAAAGCGGGAGCGCACAGCCGAAGACCAAGTGTGCCGAGCGAGCCGGCCGCCCCGAATTCAGCGCCAGGATCAACTGATCGGCGGCATAGTTGTCGCCGGCGTGCCCGCGGGAGCCCGTAATTCCGCCGTGGAACAAAAGATCTCCCCGCGAATCGTAAAGGAACACTTCACCCGATGTGCGGGCGCCAAACCGTTGGGCCTCCTGGCCGTCTTCATCCCACATGACGTGCGCGCCGGGGAGTTCGCGCGCGGTGTCCCAAAGGTGTCCGGGTTGCCACCCGGTGGCGCCCTTGGGGCGCACAAAGAGAATCGTCGCCTCTAGCTGAGGAGCACGGGCCGACTGGCGCGTAAGAATCCTGGCCAGCTCTGCGAGAGTGGCGGTGCTGCATGGACAGAAGGGGTGCACAAAAACAAGAAGTTTGCCGTGATCAGGGTGCCGTTGGATCGCGCTTGCGATCGGCCAGTGCGGCGGCGCAACGGATCTCGCCCCTGGTGTTTGATCGAAGCGAATGAGAATTCGAACGCCGCTGAGGGTGGCCACGATGGCAAAGCCCATCAAACCGGCCGCCAGCAGCCCGCGGGACGACATTCTTCGTAGCATCTCCGACAACCTTGTTCTCAGCGTACGGTTTTGGGGATAAGAACTGCAATATTCTCATTGGATATCACAGAGCAATTCAGCCGCCCAGCCGTGAAATGACCAGTATTGTTTACCACCGATGAAGAATGTTCTCTGCATTCAAAGATCGAAATTGTTTCCGCGTGAGAGCCTGGACCTCACCCTCGCGAATGCGCCCGCACGGCCGCCGATCCGGATAAGCCCAGGCGGGGCTAACCAGAACTGGTTCTGCACCACTGGTGCACTCGTCATCGCCGAGGCGCAACTGGTGCGAACGACCGGGTTGAAATTACAGGAAACAACTGCATATTAGCCCTTTTCGATTTTTCCTGTTTCGTGGCAGTCCTAGACTTTATTGCGACCGAGAGGTTGGAGATACCAGTACGCCTAGATAGTACCGGAATTACCTTTGGAATCGCATGATAAATCGTATACTTAAAGTGAGGAAGAGAAAAGAACATATGGACGTAACCAAAGTCCTTGCCGAATTGCGGCGGGAACGCGACCAAATTGACGAGGCCATCTTGAGTTTAGAGCGCCTGGCCGCCGGTCGCGGACGCAGGCGCGGACGACCGCCCGCCTGGATGGCAAATATGCCTGTCAGGCGACGCGGCCGGCCCCCCGGGCAGCAAGAATAAAATACCGGTGGCCGCAACTTGATCGTCGGGCTTCGGTTGGCCAACCGTCCCGTGACAATTCAGACGCCCGTGCTGCTGTTCCTGAAGGCCGTAGGCCTGCCGATGCGTGGCGAAACTGTGGGGTCAGTCGATCCGGTCACGGTTCAGGAACTGCGAAATGCATACGGCGAGAACATGGGCTTCGGAAAAGGGTTCACGTTTCCTCCCGATCTGTCGTGGGTGTTCTCCGTTGGACCGTACCGGGGAAGCCCAGAATGGAAGCCCGGACGAGATGCTCACGATTCCCCGTAGCAAATGCCACGGACGAGGAAAGCGTCAAGATTCCAAATGTGTCTGTACGTGCCCAACCTGTGGCGGCGTCCATGGAACCATGCCGTGTGAGAGTTGCGGCGGGCGCCGTGCCTGGACCGGGTCTAGAAAGCAGTTTATATCACGCTGCCGGAACTGCGCGGGAACTGGGAGAACCCGCTGCCCGACATGCAAAGGCAACTTGCGGAATCCCACCTGCACCAAATGCCATGGCACGGGAGGACCTACCTGCTCCTCTTGCGATGGCACAGGTGGGTTCGCGCTGGCGGCTCTACCCCTTCACAATAACCTATTCGATTTTGGAGCTTGGGCCACGTATGAGCGGCGCGCTGGACAGGTTGCGACAGGCATCCAAATCGAACGGGCAATAACCCGTTTATCCACCGAAGCCAGCGCCAAATATCCTCAGTACAGGCACAAGCAGAGTTTAGACTGGCATCACTCTTACGCAGCGTGGTTCGATGGCATTACGTACCTTTATAACATCTACCGAGTCGCTGATGACGGGTTTGTCATTATCATGAAGCACATCGACGACGACGGCTGGAAAGATTTTAGCGGCTATTCCTCCGGCCCTGAATTTGACTTTGCTCTGACGGAGGAAACGGACCATTTCCACGAACTCAAGAATTCAAAAAAACGGCGGTGAACGGTCTTTACTGTCACACCGGCCAGGGCGAATCGTGGATCGCTTTACGACTGGCGCTTGATCGCTTGGTATGGAAGCGAGACGCGCGATCGTTTGGACGACGCTGGCCGTGGTTGGTATCACTGCCCGATGCCAGCCGAACTCCGCACGCAACTCGAAAAGCAAGGCACCAAGCCAACCGTCGTCTGAGATCCAGCCTCGGCTACGTTCCAGGCACATGCGGAAAGGCCACTTCCATCGGAAAACCTCGGTGGCGAAACTCATGAAAGGCGGAAAGTGACACTGGCCGAACGCATCGCAGCCAACGTCCCATCAGGATTGGAGATAGACCATAAATGTCACCGGGACCATTTGCAGTCGCACGGGAATCTTCGGGTCTGCGATGGACTGCAAAGAGGACCGCCCAGACATCGGGCGGCGCGATCTTTGTCATTTCGGATGCGCGTGCGCGCAATCACAGCGGGGCGAGAGGACCCGCGGCGCCAAGCCGGTACTGAG
>Ga0187863_10002775_pt1 | contig 13189 bp, 12 predicted proteins | sample June2016WEW_11_1_FD_132975 | JGI IMG/M metagenome (GOLD analysis project Ga0187863, IMG submission 132975) | Peatland microbial communities from SPRUCE experiment site at the Marcell Experimental Forest, Minnesota, USA - June2016WEW_11_10 | ecosystem: Environmental > Terrestrial > Soil >... | reverse complement strand
TCACCGGGCGCCCGTCGCCGCGTAGGTCGTGATGCCCCCGGCGTCATTGTCGGCAATCATCACGACCAAGCCGGGCTCTGAGAGGCCAGCGTCCTCGACAATCTCTTCCAGTACTCGGCTGGAGTCGACGCCGAACGAGTGGGTTGGCGAATAAACTTGGTCATCGCGCTTCTGAGCCCCTCTTTTGCCGCCACTAAGGCATCCAACTGCGCCTCGCGGTTATCGCAGGCTTTCCCATTTTTATCTGCTCTTAAGCATTTTTACGAAAAGTGTGATTTGAAGAGGTCGAACGGTAGTGTTTTTTCGCTTTGTTATCGTTTCATGGATCGCCCGAAGAAACGAACAGCTCGGTTTAGAGTTTGAAGCCGGAGCAATCGGTCTCTTAAGGCAAACAGGTGATCAATTTCACCTGCATCAAATAGAATAAGGACTCGGCGACACCATGTTTAGGACAAATACTCTCGCAATGGCATTGTTTGCGCTCCTCGTGAACAGCACCGTTCTTCTTTCACTCTCAATGTAATCCGCGGGGATGCCGCAACACGCGGTACTGAAATGACGCGCCACTTCCCGGAGTGGTTTAGGGCTTTGTCGGCGGGCGGCACTAATTGACGCCACAGCGAGCCCCGCTTTTGCGGTAACGCAGAGCAGTCCAGCGATCCGAGGGAACGTCGCCGTTATTCGGCATGGCGCTGCGGCGCCGTCTGTATAGAGTAGTGCCGTTCTCTTGGAGCTCTCCCGTCCCGAATGCGGGACAGTGGTTGGGATCAACTCCCGCCGGATGTGAGGTTTTGCAGGGAAGCCTGCAGAAATGAGAGCTCCGCCTTGGATTACGGTCTGCCCACATCAGCTCTTGACGGAGATACCATCATGTGAGGCCGAATACATGGCTGCACCCGAACGCTTCGCAAAACGTCAGATTCCTCTTGCACCGCGGGCGCCGTCCATACATGGCCCAAAGCGGCGGTTCGCTGCAGCGCAGCGGTTCGTCCGGAATCGGAGCAATACCGGACATCGGAGATCTGCCTCGGGATCGAGTAAATTTCCATTGGGCCGACAGCATCTTTTCATCGTATGGCGCAATCGCATGCAAAGGGAGGGCCCCGGGGCGTGCACCTGTCTCGACCCTGGGCTCCCACGAGGAGCTTGTTCGCGCCGCTGGTTTCCAAAAGTTCCCGCAGCTTAACATCAAGAGCCCGACGAAACTGTTCTATGCCGCGCGACCGCGATCCCGAGCTCGTCAACGATCCGTTGTCGGTCGATCGCTCCCGTTCGCTGTTGATCGCCGGAATCCGGGGTCGATTCGCGGGTCGATTTGTGGGTACAAGTCGAGGCGAATTCCTAATTGACTGATGTAACAATCGAAATGACAACTATCGACGGACACTCCCTCCGCCACAGCCGGTCATATTAACCGTCGACCCGGGCGTTCTTAAAGGCCTGGGTCTGGACAGTTGACCTGGATCATGGTGCGGACCAAGGGGGGAAGGATTACTTTAAGCCACAGGACGATTAGGCCAGGGGGCAACCGCCGTGATGAGCGCGAGCCGAGCCGATATTGCCGGTAGAACCGCGACACTTCTCGTGGCGATGCGCGCGGCACGGCCGCTCGTCCACAACATTGCCAATTACGTGTCGATGGATATCGCGGCAAACGCGCTGCTCGCCATCGGCGCCTCGCCCGCCATGGTGCATGCTCGCGAGGAGGTGGCGGAATTCGTCGGCATTTCGGCGGCGCTCGTCGTCAACATCGGAACCCTGTCCACGCCTTGGATCGAGGCGATGATCATCGCCGCGGAGGCCGCAAAGGGGCAGGGCAAGCCTTGGGTGCTCGATCCCGTCGGCGCCGGCGCCACTAAGCTGCGCAACGAAGCGGTGAAGTCGCTGCTGCCGCACCGGCCCTCGATCATCCGCGGCAATGCATCCGAGATCATGGCGGTCGCCGGCGGTGCCGGCGTTACGCCCAAGGGCGTCGATAGCGCCAACACGACGCAGGAGGCGCTGGCCTTCGCGCTCAGCCTCGCCGAGCATGAGGACTGCATCGTCGTCGCCACCGGCGCGGTGGACATCGTCACGGACGGCCGCCGCGTGGTGACGCTCGGCAATGGTTCGCCGATGATGGCCAAGGTGACCGCGCTGGGCTGCGCGCTCTCCGCCGTCACTGGAGCATTTGCCGCTGTCGCCACCGACAAATTCGACGCGGCCGTCGCGGCAGTCGCGGTATATGGCATCGTCGGCGAAATCGCCGCGGAGCAGGCGAAGGGCCCGGGCTCGTATCGCGTGGCCTTTCTCGATGGGCTCGAGTCGATCGGGCCGAAGGAGATCGAGAGTCGCTTGCGGACCGTCGACTGATGCCTGGAAATGGCGGAAAAATACTACCAGCTCTGCCTGGTGACCGATAGCGCGCTGGCGAACGGCCGCTTCCTTGCCGGTATTGTGGCGGCCGCTGTGAAAGGCGGCGTCACATTGGTACAATTGCGGGAAAAGACCGCGTCGACGCGTGCCTTCATCGAACAAGCAAGGGTGCTGAAGCGGTTGCTCGCGCCGCTGCGCGTGCCGCTGCTCATCAATGACCGGATCGATGTCGCGCTGGCAGCCGGCGCCGACGGCGCGCATGTCGGCCAGCTGGATATGCCGGTCGCGCTGGCGCGGCAGTTGCTCGGGCCCGCGGCGATCATCGGCCTGTCGATAACCGAACTGGGCCAGGTCCGCGACCGGGACGTCGAGCTTGCCGATTACCTCGGTGTCGGACCGATCTTCGCCCAGTCGACGAAACTTAACGCCACGCCGCCGCTCGGCCTCGACGGATTGGCGAAGGTTCGCCGCGCCACCGGCAAGCCGATCGTCGCCATCGGCGGCGTATCGGCCGCGAACGCGGACGCGGTGCGGTCGGCCGGGGCCGACGGCATCGCCGTTGTCAGCGCGATCATGGGCGCCGACGACCCTAGGGCAGTGGCCGCGGCGCTGATCTCCGCGCCGAAGGCCGGGCGCCTCAAAAGTGGCTGAAGCCGTGCGGGGCGGGGATCGCCGTTAGCCGCTGAACCTCGCAGCGTGACGTCGTCAGCAGCGGCTTCAGCCGGCGCTGGAATAGCTCGGTCAGCCCGCTACGGTTCAAATGGTCGGTATCGAAATAGAAATTCGGGTTATCCAGTTCGGTTGAAAAATCGCAGAACGGCACCGCGCGATCCGCCAACACGCGCATCAGGCCTTCATTAAAGGCGGCCTCGTGCGGAAGCTGATTGCGGAATTGCGTCAGCATGGGCAACTTGACGGCTACTATGCGCATGTCGTGCTGTCCGGCAATTTCCATCAATGCGGCGAAATCATCCAGATATTTTGCGAGCACGGCCGGCGCCTGAGTATCGGGATAGAGATAGGCAATTCGCTTCGTCACCGCCGAGGCCGACGGCCGGTAAACGCGGTCGAACTGGGCTTCGCCCTCCCAGGCGTCGCGCTGGAACCGGTCGCGGTTGTTGATCTTTGAAAACCCGGTAGCGTAGTCGAGCAAGGCGCGGGGGCTGACGCCATTATCGCGTACGTAATCCCACATGAGCTTGACGGTGGTGGGCGCGAACGGCGTACCGCGGATCAGTTTTGCGTCGGAGAAACGGTCTTCGTTCCATGCGCGCGACCAGAACGCGAACGAGTCCACGACATAGAGCAGATTGTGGGCGCGATGCGCACGCAGGAAGGACGCGAGCACGAACCGGTTGTAGAGGGCGCCGGTGCCGGGAGATGCGAGGTTGATGATCCGCAGCCCCGTCTCATGCTGCATGTAGGCGTTGAAATCGCTGAAATCGAGCGGCATCGCATGCGATGCGCCGAGGATGACCCAGTCATAGTCCGGAGCGGGGGCAACCGCGATCTTGAACAGTGCATTGCTGTGGCCGTTGCGAAACAGCAGCTGCTCGCAGCCGAACGAGAGGCCCGCATAGAGCGCAAGACCGATCGCCACGAACAGGAGCGCTGATCTTTGCAGAGACTTCATTGCCCACGGTTCCTGCGTTAGAACTGCATGTAGATGAACTCCTTCGCCTGCCACCGTCCGAGCAGCAGCAGGGCGAAGATCAGCAGATAATAGGCGCCCCAGCGTACGGCGACCGGCGCCGCCGCCAGGCGCTGGAAGACCGGCTGGCGCTCATCGATAATCTCGTAGCCAAGCAGGAATGCGATGAGGCCGAAGCCCGTCAGTTGCTCGACAGTGAACGGATAGATCGCCAGCAGCGAGGGAAGTTGGCTCAATCGCCCGCCTATTTTCTGCAATATGAGTAAGGCGTCGTGTATCGAAGCCGCACGGAAGAACACCCATGCGACGGTGATCAGGTGGAAGGTAATAACGGCGCGCAGCACGGCGAGCGTGACACTGGCGTTGACGCGTGGCAGCGCTTCCCCCACGCGGCGCCAAAGGCCCCGGGTCGCGAGGCCGGCCCATTGGTATGCGCCGTTTAGCGCCCCCCAGACCAAAAAGGTCCAGCCGACGCCGTAGCCCAGGCCGGCATGCCAGAGTCCGCTGACCACGAACACGATCATGACGTTGATGGCGCGGCGCAACGCCCCTGCGCGGCCTCCGCCGAGCGGGATGTAGAGGTAGTCGCGGAACCAGTGGCCGAGCGAAATGTGCCAGCGCTCACCCCAGAATTCGGCTGTGCTGCGCGATAGATACGGTCGGCGGAAGTTCTCCATGAGCTGGAGGCCGAACAGCGAAGACGTGCCAAGCGCAATGTCGGTGTAGCCGGAAAAATCGCAGTAAATCTGGAAGGCGAAGAAATAGCTGCTGATCAACAGTTCGACCGGCGGCGCGAAAGTCACGATCGAGAAGCTATGGTCGACCATTGGCGCAAGGTTGTCCGCGATCACGACTTTCTTAAACAGGCCCCAGCCGATGAGCTGCAATGCGAGCACGATGCGCTGCGGATCGCTGCGCAGTCCGGACCAGAGCTGTGGCAGGAACGTCGTCGCCCGTTCGATTGGGCCGGCGAAGATCTTGGGAAAATACGCGACGAACAGCGCCGTACCGCCGAGCCGTTGCTTCGCATCGAGGCGGCCGACATAGATGTCGATCAGATAACTCGCGGCCGAGAACGCGTAGAAGGAGAAACCGGCCGGCGCGGTGACGCCGAGCCGCGGTAAGCCGAGGTGCGGAATCAAATTCGCGCTCTCGATTTGGCCGGCGACGAAATCATAAAACTTGAAGGCGGTGAGCGACCCGAGCACGACGAGCAGGCCGCCGGCTAGAACGGCCGCGCGCAGAGATGCTCGCTCGCTGCGCGCCAGCGCGCGGCCGCAGAGGTAAATGACCAGGGTCACCGCGCCGAGGTAGACGAGGTTGGACGGGTGCCAAAAGCCGTAAAAGACGTAACTTGCGACCAGCAGGACCGCCCAGCGCTGCGCGACCGGGACGATGCGGAACGCCGCGAGCACCAGCGGCAGGAAGATGAAGAACTCGAGTGACGTGAACAGCATGGCTTCGTGTCTCCTAGCCGCCGTTCATGTCCGCTCATGCGCTACGCCCCCGGTCAGTACGAGGCGCCGCCAGCGCGCAGTTCCTCCGGCACCTGGTCGATCGGAATGCCGGCGTTCAGCACCAGATAGCTGGCAAGCTGCTCGCGTTGCGCCTCGGTGAGCTTGATACCGATGTGGCTCGGCTTGTGCATGGTGCCAAGCCAGTGCTCTTTGGGTCGGCTCTGCGTCACCACCACCGTGATAACGTGGCAGCCCTCGCATTTCTCGAGTGCGAAGTCGCGTCCGTCCATAGGTAGCTTCGCGGCGTCGGCCGGCATTTGGTTCGCCGGCAAGGGCATGTTGAACGAAAGATAATCCGCCAGGGTGAGCAGTTCCTTGTCGGTCAGGGACTGCAGTGCGGGGATTGTCTTGGCGTGATCCTTCAGATAGCTGACCCACTCGTCTCTCGTGTGCTTGCCGCTGACCAATGCATTGATCTCATCCGCCGCCGGGTGACTAGCGATGACGCTGGCCAGCAGGGTACGACCACCCGCCGGAATGAAGGCAAACACGTCATCGCTTTGGGCATTCAGCGGCTGCGGCAGCCAAGCGGCAATCACCGCTGCGGCCGCCACTGCGAGCAAAGGGATGAAGCGCATGATACACTTCCTTGGTGATGCGAGCGGGCCGATGCGCGCTCGCGTGATCAGAACCGAAGATCCGCTGGTACGTCCTCGGCTTTCATCGGCATACTGAAGGCGGCATAGCGCGCGAAGGTTTCGCGCTCTTGTGCCGTCATTTTGATGTTGCGGTGGAACGGAGACAGAAAAATGCTGCGCCATCCCTGCGCATCGCGGTTCTGCATCAAGTAGCCGGAGAACAGCGAGTGGCAGGATTGGCATTGATTCCACGCCAGCTCCCGCCCGTCCGCTGGAAACGCGGCAGCAAGAGTTGCAGCGTCTTGAGCATCGGGAAGTGCACCCTCCGGTACGGGCGTGTTGATCGCCAGATAAGCCGCAAGCTCGTTGACGTCGCGCTCGGTCATTGACGCCTCGTGCTTGGCGATGAACTCGCGCCACTCCGCCTCACTGCGTCGAGCCGAGCCAATGTCACGCAACTCGGCGGGCTTGGAGGTCAGCTCGAGCAGCAGCGTCTTACCGCCCTTCGGCATGAAGCCGAAATCTTCTTGGCAGAACACCGACGCCGGCATCAGCAAGAGCGCCACCGCTGTGACCAGAGTCTTGATGCCAAGCGGCCGCAGAGTTCTCATGCCGACGTCCCAGCCAATTGCACGCCGGCGAACGAAAACACCGGCACGCGCACTTCGCGGACTGCCTGCTCCGCAGGGAAGCCGTTGCCGCGCAGCAGGTCGAGCATGACGACGGTGTTGTCGTCGTAGTACTGTTCGCCGCAGGCATCGCAGACCAGCGCCGGGACATCCTCGATCACGACCAGTCGATCATCGTGCCAGAATGCAGACTGCACCCGCGCGGCCCGCAGCTTTGGGCTCTGACAGTGGCTGCACAGACCGAGTTGCTGTTGGTCGCTGTCGACGTCGACGTCAACGGTCACTTGTATGGCGTCCATGGCCGCTCCATTGATGTTGGGCGAATGTGCCGAAGGCCGTGGTGCGGCCTTCGGCATTGTCCTCGGCGGTTTTAGCCGACCAGCTTCTTCGCCAAGTTCACGATATGACCGGCGTTGGGCTTCATCCAGAGGAACATCTCCGGAGAAGCCGGCGGGGGCGCATCGGGGAAGGCAATGCGCTTGAAGCGCGCGCCGTCCACGTTCTCGGCGACGCGGGCGATCACCTCGGCGCCGGGGCACAGTGTGTAGTAGGACTGATCGAACGTGAGCAGCCGTTTCGTCTTCTGCACCGACTTCACCAGCGTCTCGGTGTCTATGGGCTTGAGCGAGCGCAAGTCGATCGCCTCGACCTTCATGCCTGCCTTCTGCAGCTGATCGGCGGCTGCGAGGACCTCGGGCATGCCGGCACCTGAGCTGACAATGGTGAGATCGTTGCCGATCGTGCGCACTGCCGCCTTGTCGAGCGGCACCGTATACTGCTCGTCGGAGACTTCCTCGACCAGTTCGCGCAGGCCGTCGGGCCAGAGATAGACAACTGGGTTGGGGTCACGAATGGCGGAAACCATCATGCCCTTGGCGTCGGAAGGCGTCGACGGGATCACGGTCTTTACGCCCGGGATGTGAGCGTAATAGGTGTCGATCTCATAATCGGAGTGCTGTCCGGCAAAGCCCGGCGTCTGGCCGGTCATCTCCATGATGAACACCACCGGCATCGAAGCTTGGCCACCGCTCATGTGGCGGAGCTTGCCGGCTTCGTTCTGGATCAACTCGAAGGGCATGCAGGCGCCCTGATAGGGGATGTAGGTCACGGCCGTAGAGCCGGCGAGGCCGGCGCCCAGCGTGCAGGCCGCCATCCAGTACTCGTCGATGCCGGTATTTACGACCCGTTTGCGGCCGAACTCCTTCTCCAGGTTGATCACCGGTTTGCCCGGGTTCGAAGCCACCGGTGGTGTCAGTTCGAAAATCCAGATCATATCCTTGTCTTGACGCATCTCGTACTGAACAGCCTCGAGGACTGAGTACATCCAGGTTTTGCGTGCCATTGTCCTTCTCCAATCCTTGAAATGCCTTTTCGGGGTGGCGTTGCGCTCAACCGAACTGGCGCGCAGCGACGGTGCCTTCGACAAACACGTTCTTAAGTCCGTCTTCCGGCTTGCACATCGGTTGCTTGTCCGCCCAGGCAAAGGCGTCTTTGACCTCCTGTTTGATGCTGTCCTCGATCGCGGCGGCCTTGGCTTGATCAAGGACGCCCCACGAGATCAGCGTGTTGCGGCAAATATCGACGGGGTCCCGTGCCAACCAGTCGCGCACTTCGCGTTCCGGACGGAACGAGGTGATCGCCAGCGGGTCGTAGCCGAATGCTCCGAGCACGCCAGGTTTTGCTCCCGGTGCACCCCAGTGATTGTAGTAACGGTAGGTCTTGGCCTCGATCAGCGTCGGACCTTCGCCGGCCCGGGCCCGCTCCACCGCGTCCCTGGCCTTGTTGTAGACCTGGAAAACATCCTGGCCGTCGACGACAACACCGGGGATGCCGTATGTCTTGGCGGCTTCGGCGATGTCCTTCATCGGGCAGGAGTAGGAGTAGTGCGCGTATTGGTGGTAGAGATTGTTCTCGACCACATAGATAAACGGCAGTTTGAGCAGCGCCGCGTTGTTGAGCGCACTGTGAAACTGGGGCGTGGCATAGGTGCCGTCGCCGCCGAAATTGACCACGACCTGCTTGCTGCCGCGTGCCCGGATGGCGAAGGCCGAACCAGTGGCGATCACCGGGCCGGGTCCAATCATGCCGTCGGCACCCATGAAGCCGACCGACTTGTCGGAGATGTGCATTTCGCCGGCGTAGCCGCTGTTGAGACCGGTCGCCCGGAAATCGTACTCCGCGGCCATTTTCATGATATCCACGCCCTTGGCGACGGCGTGACCGGTCGGGCGATGGGTACTGTAGATCAGGTCGACTTCTTTGAAGGCGCCCTTGTTGTTCAGCGCAGCGCAGACGCCCGTCGCGACCGCTTCCTGTCCGGGATACATATGGTTGTAGCCGCGGTAGTTCGGCTCGGTGAGCATCTTGTCGACGACGGTGCGGTCGAACCACCTGATGCGTAGGATGGTCGAATACATATCGACCAATTTCTCGTTCGGCAGGTCCTTCGCCCAGTAGCCGATTTCACCGTCGGCCCAAGCGACTTTGCTGCTGATGGATACCGCCGCGCCTGCGGCGGCGAAACCTTTCAAGAGGGTGCGGCGAGTTTGAGATGGAAGCGACGTGCGTGCGGATCCATCGGCAGAGGAAGGAGCGCTTGCCATGGTCGTTCTCCGATAAAAAGGGAATTCGCGATGTCGAAAAGCTATGCCGCTCAAGCAAGCAAGTTTTGATCTAAGTCAAAAGCGACAACTATTTCCGAACTAAGATTTTTTCTGTTGAAGCACTATTTTTGCCGGCTTTTAGGCAGACAACCTCCGCGAAAGCCGGGGAAGGGTTGTGTCACTCGCGGTCATTTATGACGTTGCGATGACATTGACTTGGATCATGGCGCTGGGCGAGCCAAAGGGAAAAGGATTACTTTGTATTTGTTCGCTGAACTGGGATTGATGCCATGATTGCCCCGCGACAGCAGCCGAGAGAAATCGCAACTTCGACAGCGGCATCGGCCACCGATGCCGACGCGCCGATACAGCGGGTGCGGCGGCCAGGCCCGCCGACGAGCGTCGGCGGCCGAGTTGTCGTCGACGTTCGCCCGAGCCAGCCTGAGGACCGCGACCCCTACAGCGTGACAGCCCTCGCGGACATCACCGATCGCTCGCTCCACGCCGCCATGGCGCGTTTCACCGTCGGCATTTCGCCGGCGGCGCTCGCTGAAGCTTATTTGGACTGGGCAACGCATCTTGCCTACGCGCCGGGCAAGCGCGCGCAGCTCATCGGCAAGGCGATCCGCAAGGCGGCCCGGTTCGCAAACTACGCGAGCCGCTACGCGATCGAAGGTGGCCAGACGGAGTGCTGCATCGAACCATTGCCGCAGGACCGGCGATTCGCGGACGAGGGTTGGCGGCAATGGCCCTTCAGCGGCATCTACCAAGCCTTCCTGCTGCAGCAACAATGGTGGCACAACGCCACCACCGGCGTGCGCGGGGTGTCGAAAAAACACGAGGAGATCGTTGCGTTCGGCTCACGCCAGATCCTCGACATGGTTGCACCGTCGAACTTTCCCCTGACGAATCCCGAGATCCTTCGGCACACGATCGGTGCCGGCGGCCTCAATCTCTTCAAAGGCTGGCAGAATTGGATCGAGGATTGGGAACGTGCCATCACCGGAAAAAAACCGATTGGTGCCGAGAATTTTGCCGTGGGCCGTGACGTCGCGAGAACTCCCGGCAAGATCGTTTATCGCAACCGCCTCATCGAGTTGATCCAATACGCGCCGGCGACCGCCGCGGTACGACCTGAACCAGTTCTCATCGTTCCCGCCTGGATCATGAAATATTACATTCTCGACCTGTCGCCGGAAAACTCGTTGGTGAAGTACCTCACCGAACAGGGCTTCACGGTATTCATGATCTCCTGGAAGAACCCCGGGCCGGACGACCGGGATCTGGGAATGGAGGATTATCGAACGCTCGGCGTGATGAGCGCGCTCGATGCCATCAGCGCCATCGTGCCGAACCAGAAGGTGCACGCGGCCGGCTACTGTCTCGGCGGAACGTTGTTGTCGATCGCGGCGGCCGCCATGGCGCGCGACGACGATGACCGGCTGGCGACAAAGACGCTTTTTGCCGCGCAAACCGACTTCACCGAGGCCGGTGAGATCATGCTGTTCATCGATGAGAGCCAGATCGCCTTCCTCGAGGACATGATGTGGGAGCAGGGCTTCCTCGATAGCCGGCAGATGGCTGGCGCGTTCCAGATGTTGCGCACGAACGATCTGATTTGGTCGCACGTCATCCACGATTACATGCTCGGCGGCCGCCAGCAAATGACCGACCTCATGGCGTGGAATGCCGACGCAACGCGCATGCCCTATCGCATGCACTCCGAATATTTGCGTAGCCTGTTTCTCAACAACGACCTGGCGGAAGGCCGTTTCCTGGCAGGCGGCAAGCCGATCGCGCTCGCAGATATCCGCAGGCCGGTGTTCGCCGTAGGCACGGAGCGCGACCACGTCGCGCCTTGGCGGTCGACCTACAAGGTCAACCTGCAGCTCGACACCGAAGTGACTTATTTGCTCACCACCGGCGGTCATAACGCCGGGATCGTATCGGAACCCGGTCACCCCCGGTGCAGTTTCCGGGTCAGCACAAAGCGGCCGAGCGAGCACTACCTCGATCCGGATGGGTTCTATGCCGAGGCGTCGCAAAAGGATGGTTCGTGGTGGCCGGAATGGGTCGCCTGGCTCGCCGATCGTTCCGGCGCATTGAGCTCACTGCCGACGATGGGCGCGCCACAATCGGGCTACCCGCCGCTCGGGGACGCACCCGGCGTCTATGTGCTCGAGCAATGAGGACTCCGTCGTGATCGCGTGCGGGTTAAGGATCCGAAACATTCGCGCGGCGATGATTGGCGGTGCGCTGGCGATGGTTCTAGTGTGGACCGCGGCAGCGTCCGCCGCGCCGCAGCAGCTCGATTGCGTCTTGACCGACACGGAGGGCAAACCCGGCTCCGAAAACCGGCCGATCGTTGTCGTGTTCGACGAAGATGCAAAGACGCTGACGGCAAAAGACGGCGCCAACAGTTACAGCTTCAGCAAGGTATCAATCAGCAACGTATCCATAAATGGTGCGGTCGACACCGTCAGCCTCGGCATCGACCGATCCTCCTTCGGCATCGTGTGGCAGCAATATGGGGCGGACAAGGTCAGCACCGAATTTGGGCAATGCCATTCAGCCCAGTCGCCGCAGTAATTGCGAAGGCCGTGTGCGGGGCATTGTCGCCTCGCCGAAGCAGGTTGCCGTGAGATGAAGCGCGAGCTCGCAAGGGAACTGAAAGTCGCCGGGTTTCCAATGCCGCCCTACCGGGCTGGGCATCACTTCTATCCGCATGAGGACGACGCCGGATGGACGGATGCCGCACGACGGCATGGCGTGACGGTCACGCATTTCGACCTGGAAGATCGACTGCAAGACCTCGAGAACGGCTATTACTGCCCGAACCTGTCCGATCTGATCGAGGCCTGCAGCGATAGTTTTTCGCGTCTGTATATTCTGAAGACAATTTGGACGGCGGAAAGCGACAACCCGGAACAAATTGCAATGGGTGACAGCGCGGAAGAGGCAGTCAGCGGACTGCGGCTGGCCTTAAACAGGCATCAATTGCCGGATACCCGCCCGGCTGCGCAAACTGGATGATCTGCGAGCGCGAAAGTTCGTCGCGGCTGACTTAGCCGCTTATTCGTAGCGGAGCGCGTCGATCGGATTGAGGCTTGCTGCCTTGCGCGCGGGGTAAAATCCAAAGAACACGCCGACCGCTGCGGAGAACAGAAAGCCGCCGGCAACGGCCGCCAGCGACACCGGCGCCGCCCAGTGGAACAGTAGCGAGATCGCCGCAGAAAACGCGACCCCCGTGACGATGCCGGCGAGGCCGCCGCTGACGCTGAGAAAGATCGCTTCGGCGAGAAACTGCAGCAGCACATGCAGGCGGCGGGCACCGATCGCCATGCGCAAGCCGATTTCGCGCGTGCGTTCGGTCACCGAGACGAGCAGGATGTTCATGATGCCGATGCCGCCGACGAGCAGGGAAATCGACGCCACGGCGGCAAGCAGAAGCGCCATGATACGGCTGCTGCTCTCCGCGGTTTCGGCGAACTGGCTCAAGTTGCGCACGTCGAAATCGTGGACGGCGCCGGGCTTGATGCGATGGCGGCGAATGAGCGTCTCGCTCGCTTGACGAATTGCGGTTTGCACCAGAGGTTGACTCACCGCCTGCACGTAGATCTGATTGGCATAGCCCGTCAGTCGCGCCTGCAGATTGTAAGGATTAGGCGGTAGCAAATATGGCCAATTGAGCGGCGTTTGCGCTTGCGTCGGCGCTGCGACGCCGAGCACTTTGCGTTCGGCCGTCGTGAACGGCATCATCACAAGATCGTCCTGATCGGTGCCGAAGGGCGACTGGCCCTTGGCGACCAGCACGCCGATCACCTGCAGCGGCACGCTTTTGACCTGGATGAAGGCG
>Ga0187863_10002773_pt1 | contig 13191 bp, 12 predicted proteins | sample June2016WEW_11_1_FD_132975 | JGI IMG/M metagenome (GOLD analysis project Ga0187863, IMG submission 132975) | Peatland microbial communities from SPRUCE experiment site at the Marcell Experimental Forest, Minnesota, USA - June2016WEW_11_10 | ecosystem: Environmental > Terrestrial > Soil >... | reverse complement strand
CTTTTTACCGATTCCAGGAATGCGCGTCAGCCGCGCCACATCATTTCCGCGGATCGCTCCAACCATTTCGTCGGCAGCCATACCGCTCAAAATCGTGATCGCCAGCTTCGGACCGATCCCACTCACTGTGATCAGCTTTTCAAATAGCAATTTCTCCGATGCGTGCAGAAACCCATAGAGAGCGATCATGTCCTCGCGCACATGCGTGTGGACATGCAGGGCGACGTTACTGCCTACCGCGGCCAGATCCGAAAAAGTCGGCACGCTGATGGTCACGTCGTAACCGACGCCAGCCGTTTCGACAATGGCCTGGTTCGGATGTTTGGCCAGCAAAGTTCCGCGCAAATGGGCAATCATGCTCAGGCCATTGTAGCTGTTGGGACGGCGATGGTTTCGCGGGATCGGTTTTGGATCTCAGGTCTTGGAGTTCGCGGTGATTTGCCCCGCCCGACTCCCTCGCCCCAGCCCGACGACCCAGTTTTGAGATCACAATCTGTGATCTCAACCTCTCCCTTGACATCAATCGTCAATAGGTTAATTATGACAGTGTCATGAATGACCTATTAATGCTGGCCATGATGCTGGATGGCCCCAAATATGGCTATCAGCTCAAGCGCGAAGCTGGATGGATCATGGGCCAGGAGTTGCATAACAACCTGGTCTATCCCCTGCTGCGGCGTTTCTTGAATGACAACTGGGTCAGCAAGAAGGCCGTCCCCGGAGAGCGCGGCCAGACGCGCCAACAATACATACTGACCGCCGAAGGCCGCCGCAAGCTATTCGACCGCCTGAATACATTCAGTGAGGGGGACGCGGCGTCGGAGGACGCATTCCATCTCCGCGTGGGCCTGTTTCCGAGTCTTCAGCCCGAAGCCCGCGACGCGATCCTCCAGTTCCGCGAGAACTACCTCCAGAGTCGCGATGAGAAGTTAGGAACGCTGCAGGGCAAGATGGATCTCGGCAAGTTCGGCGGAGAAGTCGTAAGCCACATGCGTAAGCAGATTGAACTCGAACTCCAATGGATCCGGCGGCTGCAGCGGATCGCGAAATCAACGCTCAAGAACAGAGCATGATGAACATCGCTGCACGGCAGAATTTCTGAAGGTGATGCATGAAACCACTGACACTCTGGCAACTCGACATGATTCCCTGGTACGTCTTCACCGCCTACTGGTTGATCGCGTGGCTCCGTGTCAAGCGCACCAAGGTGCAGGAAAGTCTGAGCGACCGCCTCGCAACGATCATTCCCATGGTGATCGCTTTCGAACTTCTTTTCTCTTCTGAGCTACGCTTCGGCCTGTTGGGTCATCGTTTCATTCCTACCAAGGCCTGGGCCCCGCAGGCCGGCATCGTTCTCACCACTCTCGGTGTAGCGATTGCGATCTGGGCCCGCTACTGCCTCGGACAATACTGGAGCGCCCGCGTTACGTTGAAGGAAGGTCACCGGATCATTCGTTCCGGTCCCTATGCCTTTGTGCGGCATCCCATCTACACCGGAATGCTCCTCGCTGCCGCCGGCACAGCTCTCGTGATCGGGGAATGGCGCGGGGTGCTGGGCGTCCTAGTGATGCTGGCGGCCCATACGCACAAGGCGCTCCGCGAGCAGGCGCTCCTCACGTCAGAACTTGGGGAAGAGTACGCCTCTTACCGGCGAGCCACCGGCTTTCTCTTTCCGCGCTTGTGGCGCGCCGCCGCGATAGACACTCAAGCGGAACGCTCTTAGAATCCAGATTAGCGTCGAGTGCAGACTGGCTTTGCAGACGCGTCGATCGTATGCCGTGGGGAGAATTTCCGTTGCGATTGCTAGTGTTGGTGGCAGCTCTCTGCGCTTCCTCAAGCATTGCGCTATCGCAGGAGACGGCTCTCGATCTGGACGGCCGATCCGTGAACCCGCTGACGGAGACCAACAAGGCGGTTGTTCTCGTATTCCTGCGTCGTGACTGCCCTGTGTCGGCACGCTATGCTCCGGTCATCCAGCAAATCAGCAAGAAGTACGTGGACGATGCCAACTTCTACCTCGTCTATCCCGATCAGGCTGACACCGCGCAGCAGATTCGCGCTTACCTCTCCGAGTACGGATATTCTCTTCCGGCGTTGCGCGATCCTGCGCACTCGCTTGTCAAGCTAAGCCGAGTGCGGATCACACCGGAAGTTGCCGTGTTCGATCGAAATCACCAACTCGTCTACGAGGGCCGGATCGACAACTGGTATGTGGATCTCTCCCGCGCACGATCCGCGCCCACCACGCACGAACTGGAAGATGCCATCCGTGCCGCAGCCGTAGGCAAGCCGGTTGCCCGCAGCGAAGTCAGAGGAGTGGGATGTTACATCTCGGATCTCGACTGACTCCCAGTCATCGTGCTGTGTTCGCTCTCATTTTGCTCGCCGCAGTCAGCGGAGCGCTTGCCCCGCGTTCGGTGGCCCATCCGAATCCTCCGAGCGATACTCCGCAAGTCACTTTTAATCGCGACATCGCTCCGATCATGTTCCACTCGTGCGCGCAGTGCCATCGCTCGGGCGAAGCCGCGCCGTTTTCTCTGCTGACGTACGCCGATGCGAAAAAACATGCACGGCAAATAGCCGACGTAACGCGATCGCGTGCTATGCCGCCGTGGCTGCCCGAACCGCAGGCTCTTAAGTTCGCCGATGAGCTCCGGCTATCCGATGCCGAAATCAAACTGATTGCGAACTGGGTCGAACAGGGCGGGATTGAAGGACATCCCGCGGATCTCCCAGCCGCGCCGACATACGTCGAGGGATGGCGTCTGGGGAAGCCAGATCTGATTCTCACCGCGACCAAGCCGCTGGTCCTGCCTCCGCAAGGTACCGACACTTACTGGAACTTCATCTTTCCGGTTCCGATCAACGGAACGCGTTGGGTGAAGGCCATCGAAATTCGTCCCGGCGACAAGCGCTACGTGCATCACGCCAACATTCTTGTGGATCGCGCCGGCGCCTCGCGGAAACGCGAAGCCGAGCCGGGCGCGGGCTTCGGCGGTATGGAGATTCGCATCGAATCGCAGGTTTTCGATCCCGACAGCCATCTGCTGTTCTGGAAGCCGGGAACGGTTCCGTCCGTTGAGCCGGACGGCATGGCTCTGCGTCTCGACAAGGGCACGGGCCTGATTCTCAATACGCATTTGCAGCCCTCGGGCAAGCCCGAAATCATCCAGCCGAGTGTCGGAATTTATTTCACGCCGCAAGCAGCGACGAAGTTCCCCATGCTGCTGCAGATGGAGAACGATGCCAAACTCGACATCCCGCTGGGTGAAAAGAATTTCGTCGTCACCGACGACTTCACTCTTCCGGTTGACGTCGATCTGATGGCGATCTACCCGCATGCGCACTACCTGGGAAAAGACATTCAGTCGTATGCGACTCTGCCGGACGGAACCAGGCAAACGCTGATCCACATTCCGCAGTGGAACCTGAACTGGCAGGCGGTGTATCGCTACGCAAAGCCCGTGCGGCTACCGAAAGGAACGACCATCAGCCTGCGCTACACCTACGACAACTCCAACGACAATCCACTGAATCCGAATCATCCTCCGGCGCGCGTGATGGGAGGAAACCGTTCGAGTGACGAGATGTGTCACCTCTGGCTGCAAGTGTTGCCCGTTAATTTTGATCCAGCACAAGGCGATCCGCGGATGGCGCTGCAGGAAGCGCTGGCTCGCCACAACGTCGAGAAAAATCCGGGAGACTTCGAGGCGCACTACAACCTGGCCGCCATGCTGCAATCGAAGAACAATCTCGATGGCGCAATTTCCGAATATGCGGCCGCAGTAAAGTTGCGTCCTCAGGACGCGGCCGGAAACAACGCGCTGGGAGCGGCATTGGTAGCGGCGGGACATCCAGAGCAAGGAGTCGCCTATCTGCAAACCGCGCTGAAGTCGCGCCCCGATTATTTCGACGCTCACTACAACCTCGGGATCGCTCTCGCCTCGGGGGAAGATTTTTCCGGCGCCGCGCAGCAATTCGAGCAGGCGCTCAAGCTGCAACCGCAAGATGCCAATGTGGAAGCGAACCTCGGCGCCGCTCTAGCAGAGTCCGGGCAGCTCGCCGCCGCTAAAGCGCACTTCGAGCACGCTCTGCAGATCGATCCCAATCAGGCGTTAGCAAAGGAAAACTTGGAAGCGCTCAAGAAAGAAATGGAAGCGCACTAATCGCGCGAGGTCGAACTCCCGTTGCTGCAATACGCGACGCCGGGCGCTTGTGCTCTAATCTTTGCTATGAAAACGCGATTCCCCGTTTGTCTCGCGTGTTATGTGATTCTCATTGGAATATTCTCCCCGTTTACTCTGGCGCAGCAACCTTCTGCACCTGAAACGCCTTCAGCGCCTGCCGCTGCGACGCCCTCCGAGTTTGCTGCCGCTCACAAACTGATGCAGCAAGGCAAACTCGACGAAGCCATTGCTCTTCTGCAAACCGTGCAGGCTCAAGACCCCGCGACCAAGGGTCTTGCCCTCGAACTCGGCACGGCCTACTACAAGAAAAGCGATTTTCCGAAGGCAATCGAGTATTTGAAGAAGGCCAACGCCGAAGATCCGGCTAGCGAAGAAGCGGTCCAGTTGCTCGGCATGTCGTATTTCGCAGGCGGACATCCCGCCGATGCGATTCCCCTGCTCGAAAAAGTACAAGGCTGGATTTCTCGCGCCAACGTCGACGGCTACTACATTCTCGGAAACTGCTACATCCAGACCAGGAATTATGATCAGGCGCGCCACGCTTTCGGAAAAATGTTTGACGTTCCCGGCGATTCGGCGGCGGCTTACTTGTTTACCGCCCGCATGCTGCTGCGCCAGGAATACGATCCGATCGCCGAAGAATATGCGCTCAAGGCCGCGTCTCTCGATCCCAAACTCCCGCTCGTTCACTTTCTGCTCGGCGAACTTTATCTCTACAAATCGCGGCTCCCGGAGTCGATTGCGGAATTTCAGAAAGAGCTGGCCATCAATCCAGCCCATGCCGCGACCTACTATAAGCTGGCGGACGCGTACTCCCGCATTCAGAAGTACGACGACGCCCAGCGCCTGTTGCAGCGCTCGATCCGGCTCGATCCGACGTCGAGCGTGCCCTTCATTCTTATGGGTAAGGTGCTCGATAAGAAGGGCGACTACGATCTCGCCGTGTTAGCCCTGAAGCATGCGGTAACGATGGAGCCTAACAATCCGACGACCCACTACCTGCTGGGACAGGCCTATCGCGATATGGGGAAGAAAGAAGACGCGGATACCGAACTCAAGAGAGCCCAGGAACTGCACGCGAAAGAAGACATTCAATAGGCGGAAGGAATTTCAGAGCGCCGCAGCATGTTCGCGGCGCCGTGCCTGGATTTCGATAAACACATTCACCAGCGAAACCGCCGCCGGCGTCACTCCCGGAATGCGCGAGGCCTGTCCGATCGTCTGCGGCCGCACGTTGGTCAACTTCTCCTGCATCTCGCGCGACAGGCCGCTGACGGAGTGATAGTCGAACCACTCGGGGATCGAGTGCTGCTCCGATTTCTTCAATCGCTCCATGGCCCGCTGCTGCTGCAGGAGATAGCCTTCATACTTGATCTCAGTCTCGACAGACTTGAGTTCGTTCCGCACCTCCGAAGAGAGATGCGCGACAGAGTCCGCTGATGAATCCCTTCCCGCGAAAAACTCGGGGGCAAGTTCGCGCAGCGAAGGGGCCAGTTGCTCGACAGTGACTTCCGGGCGCTTAAGCAATTGTGCAATGGTCTGGCCCGCTGCCGAGTTCCATCCGTTTCCCGATGCCCTTCCGGCGACTGAGGATTCCTCTTCGCCTCGCTCCTCGCAATGGCAAGCGATGACCATCTCAGGTGTCAGCCGCGTTCCCTCCATCAACTTCTTCATCCCGGCGAGTCGATCTTGTTTCGCCTGAAAATCCGCCCAAGTACCATCGGAGATCAGTCCAACGCGCCGGCCGTGCGGAGTCAGCCGCCGGTCCGCGTTATCGATGCGCAGGTGCAAGCGGAATTCCGCTCGCGACGTGAACATGCGATACGGCTCATTCGTCCCCTTCGAAATCAGGTCGTCAATCAGGATCGCCGTATACGCCTCGGTTCGATCCAGAATCAGCGGCGCCTCGCGCTTCACCTGCAGGGCAGCATTAATCCCGGCCATCAGCCCCTGGCAGGCGGCTTCTTCGTAACCGGACGTCCCGTTGATCTGGCCGCCCAGAAATAGTCCCGCGATCTTGCGCGTTTCGAGCGTGCGTTCCAGTTCCGTCGGATCGATCGAGTCATATTCAATCGCATATCCAGGCCGCAGCATCTCCGCATTCTCAAGTCCCGGAATCGACTTCAGGATCGCAAGTTGTACTTCGACGGGCAGCGAGGTGCTCATCCCGTTGACATAAATCTCGTGCGTGTTCAGTCCCTCCGGCTCGAGGAAAAGCTGGTGCATCTCCTTGTCGGGGAACTTTACGATCTTGTCTTCGATCGAAGGGCAATACCGCGGGCCGATCGACTGAATCTGCCCGCTATACATCGGCGACCGGTGGACGTTTTCTCGAATAATGCGGTGTGTCTCCGCTGTGGTCCACGCGATGTAGCAGGGAACTTGTGAGTCGTGATGCGCCACGCGCTTCGTGCGGAAGCTGAACGGAGTCGGATCGACATCACCCGGCTGCGCCGGAAACTTCGACCAGTCGATCGAGCGCCCGTCCAGACGCGGAGGCGTCCCTGTCTTCAACCGGCATCCGCGGAGGCCCAGATTCTTCAACGCCTCTCCCAGCAGAACCGCATTCGGCTCGCCCGAACGTCCCGCAGGATACTGCTGCTCTCCGCAATGAATGAGCCCGTTGAGAAACGTTCCAGTCGTGATAATGACGGTCTGTGCCGCGACGGTGCGCCCGTCGCGTAGGCGAATGCCGAGAACTCGACGTCGGTCGTTGGCCGTCGGTTGTTGGTCGTTTGCAAGGGCGCCGGCACCGGTGTCTTTGGCCAACGACGAACGACCATCGACCTCCGACGCTTCTAGAATCAGCTCCGCCACTTCCGCCTGCTTGATCTTCAGATTCGCCTGCGAATCCAGCACCTCGCGCATCTTCAGCCGGTACGCCTGTTTGTCGCATTGCGCGCGCGGCGACCACACCGCTGGCCCACGCGATGTGTTCAGCAGCCGAAACTGGATCCCGACCGCGTCGGTGATCTCGCCCATGATCCCGCCCAGAGCGTCTACCTCGCGTACCAGATGTCCCTTGGCGATGCCACCGACGGCGGGGTTGCACGACATCTGTGCGATCAGGTCCACGTTGAGCGTGTACAGCGCGGTCTTCAGGCCCATGCGCGCGGCGGCCATTGCGGCCTCGCATCCGGCATGTCCGGCACCGACCACAACTACGTCGAATTGTTCCGTAAACTGCATCAGAAGTGATAGCGAGTTGAGCCTAGAGTTGCCCCGCCTGTTTCTTCTTTCATTCTAGCAACTTGGCAGAACTGGTGATCCCCATCACTTGATGAGATGGCCCTCCGCCCGTATATTGGCTGTCACACCGAACTTTGAGGGGGATTCATGACCACTGCTGAGTTTTTTGGCCAGCTCGAAGCCCGCATCGCGAAGTATGATCTACTTTGCCATCCGTTTTATAAAGCCTGGTCCGCCGGACGCCTGACGCGCGAAGATCTGCGCGAATATGCACAGGACTACTACCACCACGTCGAAGCGTTTCCCTCCTATCTGGCCGCTCTCGGATTACGCTTGGAAGAGGGCGAGCTGCGCCGCGCCATTCTCGCCAACATGTGCGACGAAAAGGGATCCGAAGGCGCGATAGGCAAGGAAGCCGTCCCTCACTCTGATCTTTGGCTCGACTTTGCCGAAGGCATGGGGTCGAGCCGCAACCTCGAATGGCACAGCCCCGTCCCCGAGATTCGCCAGTTGATTCGGCATTTTCATCAGGTGGCCAGCGAAGGAACTCCCGAAGAAGCTCTCGCGGCTTTCTACACCTATGAATCGCAAGTGCCGCGCATCGCTCAGGAAAAGGAACGCGGGCTGCGCGACATGTACGGCGCTGATGACAAGACCTGCGGCTATTTTGCGCTCCACGCTACGGCGGATGTATACCACTCCAACGTCTGGCGCAAGCAGCTCGAAAAGCGAATCGCCGCCCATCCCGACGCAACCGAAGACGCCCTCGATGCAGCCGAGAACGCGGCCCGCATGCTCTGGCAAGCGCTCGACGGAATCGAAGCGCGCCGGACCGCAGCAGCAGTGGCCTAACAGCGTGGCGCACAAGGATTATTCGAGCCAATGATTCGATAGAATCATTGGCTCATTTCTTTGCGGCGAAATTCAAGACTTACGAAGGAAGCGACTGTGGCCAGAGAAATTCCCATCGGTGCTCGCGGAGAAGCCGAAGAAACCGTTGCATTCGAGCACACACTGACATCGCACCATCCCGAGCTGCCGCCGGTGTACTCGACGCCAAACATGATCCGCCTGATGGAGACTGCGGCCTTCCGCGCACTGCAACCCTACTGCGAAAGCGACGAGATCACCGTGGGTACCTCGATCAACATCGAACACCGCGGTGCCAGCGGCATTGGCGATCGCATCAAGGCCGACGCCACCCTGGAGGCCTTTGATGGACGTTTCTATACGCTTCGTGTGAGCGCACGCGACGAGGTTCAGGAAATCGGCCGCGGTACAGTCGGCCGCGCCGTGGTGAGCATTGCCAAGTTCCAGGAAAAGTTGAAGAACAAAAAGCGATGAGCGCATCCAACCTCGCGTATGCCGAACCTCGAGCTGAAAACCAAAGCAGAAGCATTTCGAGCGATGCACTCCGGCCCAGAAGTGTTGTTGCTGCCCAATGTTTGGGACGTTGCCAGCGCGCGCATCGTTGAAGACGCAGGATTCCCCGCCATCGCTACCACCAGCGCAGGCATTGCCTTCGCGCAAGGCTTTCCCGACGGACAGAAGATTCCTGCGGACTGCATGATGTCGGCGATCGCAGCCATTGCCGCGGCTGTAAGCGTCCCTGTCACGGCCGATGTCGAAGCCGGATACGGAACGACTCCCGAAGCCGCCGCAACCACGGCCCGCAACGTAATCGAGGCCGGCGCGGTCGGGATGAATTTCGAAGACGCGACCGGCGATCCGGCTCATCCGCTTGCAGATCTTTCCCTCCAGTCAGAACGAATTCGAGCGATCCGCGAAACCGCTTCGAAATTCGATGTCCCACTCGTTCTCAACGCGCGCACGGATGTGTACCTTCTGCAGGTCGGCGCCGCGGCAACGCGCTACGACGAGACTGTGAAACGGCTGCAGGCCTTTCGCGACGCTGGCGCGGACTGTGCCTTTGCACCCGGTCTGCGCGATGCGGCGACAATCGGCCGCCTCGTAGCGGACCTGAAGTGTCCCGTAAACATTCTTGCGGGGCCCGGCTCGCCATCGGTGGCCGAGCTGTCGGCGCTCGGGGTGAAACGAATCAGTCTGGGTTCAGGTCCAATGCGCGCCGCCATGGGCTTCCTGCGGCGCCTTGCGGAAGAAGTGAAAACCAGCGGCACGTATACGTCGCTGAACGACGCGCCATCCTACGCTGACATGAACGCATTGATGAACGCCAGCCGGAATCTGAGAGCTGAGAGCTGAAAATCCCATCCTAATCGGCGTCATCTCCGACACGCACGGCCTGCTTCGCCTCGAAGCAGTAGAAGCCTTGCGAGGTTCCGAGCACATCATTCATGCCGGAGACGTCGGCGATCCGCGAATCCTGAAGACGCTCTCTGCCATCGCGCCTGTCACTGCTATTCGCGGCAACGTCGACAAAGATGCGTGGGCGCGCAAGCTCCCCGAGTCTGAAGTTCTCGAAATCGGAGGCATCTCGATCTACATCCTCCACAATCTCGCTCAACTCGATTTGAAACCCGAAGCCGCTGGATTCCAGGTGGTGATCTCCGGCCACAGTCATAGGCCAAGCCAAGAGATCCGCAACGGCGTTCTCTATTTCAATCCGGGCAGCGCAGGCCCGAGACGGTTCAAATTGCCCATTACCGTTGGACGCCTCGTGATCGACCAAAAGCAAGTTCAGGCGGAAGTCATAACAATTCTCGGCTGACGATTCGAAGTACGAACCGTCGCGCTTGCCACTCGGAGCCCAGGCTGGATCCGACTCTCCCGGTTGCTACAATCCTAGAAATGTCCAGCCAACCTTCTCCAGTTCCTGCGCTGCCTGACGGCGGTCGCCAAGGTTGGTATCTATCACTCGAAGCGGGAGTCGACGAAAATTCAGGAATGATTGCGGCTGTTATTGTCGTTTTCGGTTTCTGCTGGCGCCTTTGGCTCGCGCACGCAACTTTCTTTAACACCGACGAAGCCTGGCACTATTCGGTCGCCAATCAGCATTCTCTTCTCGCCGCCTACAAGGCGAGCCTGACCCTCGCGCATCCTCCCCTGATGATCTTCATCCTCTACTTCTGGAGGCATCTCGGTACCTCCGACGTCATGCTCCGTCTGCCGGGCGTGTTGGCGGGTACAGGTTTCTGCTGGATCTTCTATCGCTGGTTGACCATCCTGTTCGGCCGCACTGTCGCGTTGTGCGGGCTCATCTTCGCCGCATTGTTACCGCCCATGATCGCTTCATCAGCGGAACTGCGGCAATACAGCTGGATGCTGTTCTTTGCCGCTGCTGCTGCATATTTTCTCGAGCGCGCTCTCGCGCGAAATTCCACCAGCCTGATGTTGTGCTCTTCCGTTTGCCTGTGGCTGGCGATGCTCTCGCATTATTCCGCGTTCCTCTTCGCAGCGAGCCTGGGTCTCTACGTCGTGCTCCGGATGATCTGGCAGCGCCCTTCGACGCCGGTCATCGCATCGTCCGTGATTGTCTCCTGGGGATTCGGTCAGGCGGTTGGAGCCGGGCTCGGCGCGTTTCTCTTTGCGACGCAAGTGGCCAAGCTCGGAGCCGTTTATCCCGGAGACCCGCTGCGCCGCTTTGGCGATTTCTATCTAGCCGATGTTTACTTCCACTCCGCCAAAGATCACCTCTTGCCATTTCTCTATCGCGGAACCTTCGGCGTCTTCCGCTTTGTTTGCGGACAGAGAACCGCCGGGCATCTCACGACCGTTCTCTTTCTGGCCGGGATTGTCCTGCTGTTTCGCCAGAAGAGCCACCTGGGTCCGATTCGTCCTCGCGTAGCCGCTCTCTTGCTGACTCTGCCCTTTCTCATCAATTGGGTCGCCGTCCTGGCTGGCCTTTATCCTTACGGACGCACGCGCCAGTGCATTTTCCTTGCGATCTTCGGCCTCGCCGGAGCGAGCGTCTGCCTGGCAAGAATCGCTCGCAACCGGGCCGGACTAGCGATCTTCCTCGCTGCAGCAATCGTCGCCATCTGCCATATCTTCGGAACCCCGCACTCGCAGGACATGCTTGCTTTTGCCGAGCAGCGGCACGACCATATGGATCAAGCCATCGCGTTCATTGAAAGCCACGTGTCCCCGACAGATGTGCTCTTCACCGACAAGCCCACCAGCTTTCAATTAACCCACTACCTCTGCGGATCAGATCCTGCGAGCATCGAGCAGAAAGCCGGCTTCGATTCGTTTTCGTGCCGCGGCCTTCGCGTGATCGCGACCAATCTCTCTGACGGATCGCTTACGCCGCAGACTTTACCCTGGAAGTTGCAAGAAATGCAGACCGCTTACACTCTCAGTCCCGCGACAGGCGTGTGGGTATTGCAGGCCGCATGGTCAACCGGGCTCGGAGAAACGCTGCGCGCGCAGCCGGAGTTCTCCGCCATTGAGCCGCACGTCTTCGATCGTTACATCGAAGTATTCCAGATGCCGCCGCAGCCTTCGCCTACGCCACCTGCCCCGCCAAGTTAGAATTGCCCTTCCATGCCCCTCGACTTTCGGATCAAACACATCAACGGCAGGGCTCGCCGCGCCAGCCTAGTTACGCCTCATGCCGAAATCCAGACTCCGGTCTTCATGCCGGTGGGAACCGTCGCCTCAGTCAAGGGCGTGCCTCAAGACACGCTCGAGGAACTCGGCGCGCACATCATTCTCGGGAATACCTATCACTTGTACTTGCGCCCGGGCGTCGAGACCGTCCGCAAAATGGGAGGTCTGCACGGCTTCATGTCGTGGAGGCGCGCCATACTCACCGATTCCGGAGGATTTCAGGTCTTCAGCCTGAGCGAATTGCGCAAGCTGAACGAAGACGGCGTGACGTTTCGCTCGCACCTCGACGGCTCTTCGCACTTCTTCAGTCCCGAAAGCTCGATGGAGGCGCAGATTGGTCTCGGCGCCGACATCATCATGGCCTTCGATGAATGCACGGAGTATCCGGCGGACCAAGCTCGTACCCGCGCTTCGATGGAGATGACCGCCCGCTGGGCCGCCCGCAGTAAGAAATATTTCGAAGACCACAAGCACGAAGTGCCTTGGAACCAGTACTCAGTACCCAGTACTCAGTACTCATGGCCTGAGAGGGGTGCTGCTGCGAGCCTGCCTTTGCAGAATGCCGGTAGCACGGCATCTGACAACCGAGTACTAAGTACCGAGTACTGCCCTACTCAATCCCTCTTCGGCATCGTCCAAGGCGGCATGGACCCTGCTCTCAGAAAGGAATCGGCCCAGCGCACAGTGGAGATCGGATTTCCGGGCTACGCTATCGGCGGCCTCAGCGTGGGCGAACCGCGCGAACTCACCCGAGAAATCGTCGAGTCCACTCTCGAGCATCTCCCCAAGGACAAGCCCCGCTACCTCATGGGCGTGGGTACACCTGAAGAAATCGTTGAGTACGCTAGCCTTGGCGTCGACATGATGGATTGCGTCCTGCCGACACGCGCCGCGCGGCACGGTTTACTGTTCACTTCGGAAGGAAAAGTGTCGATCAAGCAGGCTCGCTACGCCCAAGATTCCGGCCCCCTCGATCCCAATTGCGGTTGTCGCGTCTGCCGGCGCTATTCGCGGGCCTACTTGCGCCATCTTTATGCATCTAACGAACTGTTGGCGCAGGTCTTGAATACGATCCACAACCTGAGTTTCTACCTTGACACTATGCAGCGGGTGCGGCATTCTATCTCACTTGGGGAAGAGTCCCGGTTTCACTCTGGTGTGTGATGGCGGGTATTTCTATAGACTTAGCGGGACGATCTCCCCGGATTCAAGCCTAGGCCGACGAACCCGGCCGAAGTCGATCCAAACCCCGTGGTGAAATAACATCTCCCGCGGCGCTGGTAGG
>Ga0187863_10002771_pt1 | contig 13194 bp, 12 predicted proteins | sample June2016WEW_11_1_FD_132975 | JGI IMG/M metagenome (GOLD analysis project Ga0187863, IMG submission 132975) | Peatland microbial communities from SPRUCE experiment site at the Marcell Experimental Forest, Minnesota, USA - June2016WEW_11_10 | ecosystem: Environmental > Terrestrial > Soil >... | reverse complement strand
GATGACGACCAACACGGCGTCGGTCAGATCGGGATAGTCGCCGGCGAGCAGCTCCACCGCCGGTGACAGCGTCGCGCCATACTGCAGATCCGCCACCACGCCCTTGGCGCGCGCGTTGTTCTTGTCGAGCACGACGATCTCGCAGGCGGGCGGGCCGCGCATCACCAGGGAGAGCAACGAGGCGGCGCCGACGGCGCCCGCGCCGACAATTCCGACTTTCATGTTCGGTCTCCATTGCCGTGCTTATGTTCAATAGATTACGGCCTATTGAACGGCGGGGATAGATTTTATCAATCTGCGCTTAGGGGCGTGAATTCTTGAACACGCCTCGGGACGGCTTGCCGCTGTCCGTTTTGGATCAAAAGCCGACATGGCGGCATGACGTTGGAATGTCCGCCTTGCCCCCGACAGCGGACATTCCGCGGCGTGGCGCCAGGATGTCCGCTCTTACCCCGAAAGCAGACATTAAGGATCGGCCGTCGAACGTCCGCTTTGTGCCACGCCCGGCCGCGGGGCAACGACCGTCGGTCCTTCGGCAATGCCCGCCACATTATCGTCAAATGTTCATTTCTGCGGAATTTGCCGAACCAACCTTACTTCTATCTGCCCACCGGTATAGGTGGTCACGATCTCCATAAACAACTGTTGCGGCTTACCGTCCGGACCGGTCACCCCCTTCATGTCGGCATGTATCGAGTACCCGTTCTCAACTTGGCTCTGCGGTGGAAAACTGGTGAGCGGTCCAATATGATTCTTCGCCGCCCAAGTATTGAGCTGCGATTGGTAGGGCAGCTCGAAGTTTGGCATCGTGCCATAGAACCGCCGAACCGCGCAGGCATGATAGGGCGGATCTTCGATCGTGATCGCATAAAGCCCGTCCGCCGTCTTGAGCAACCATCCATGGCCGGGATCGCTGTGCAAATAACGTTTGACCTGGTCTTGGGACATCGCCGCAAGTTGTCTCTTCGCGGCACCTTCGGTCAACGCGGCGTCATCCGGGAACCTTGAAAAGCACATGTCGGCAAAGAGATCGACAAGTTCCCTTCCGGGGTCTGAGGTTTGAGCGCTGGCAGACTCGTGGAGACACACGATCATAAGAACGGCAACGACTTGGACCCACGCCTTCATAATGTCCTCCGGGCCGGTCGTCGACCCCAACAAAGGATGCGATATTAAGCGCTGCGGTAGAAGAGCCGGAAACCACCTTCACACGAAATGCCCGGCTGCGCCATGTCCGCTTTGTGCCAGAAGCAGACGTCCCGATAGCGGGTCGTGGGTCGGTTTGAACCCTGTTCATTGACTCGGTGAAAAGTTATGGTCCCTGACGGGGACGAAGTAATCTCGCGCAAAGGCGGTTATATGAAATTCAATAAGGGGTGTGCGGCGGTCATCGTCGGCGCTGCGATGATGGGATGCCTTACGTTTCCGGTCCGTGCTCAGCCGGGGGGCGTGCCTCAGCCCGTGTTCGCCTGCTCCCTGGGCAAGAAGTCGGTTTTTGTGACCGCCGTTGGTAATCAGCTAATCTACAAATTTGGCACGCCGACGAATACGGATATGTCGATCATCGGGAGTGCCGACCGGAAGAACGTCCTGTACCGTGCGGACCGTTACGCGGGCATGGAGTATCAGCTGCGTTTCGTGAACGGCCCTTACAGCTATATCGTCTACAATATGGAAGGTAATGGCAACACAGGCGCTAGGGCGGTGTCGGGTCTACTCGTGATGAAAGACACCAAGACGGTCGCGCGCATGTCGTGCACGCGCTATGCGGAGTTCAGCGCGAATTTCGACTACAGCTCGCTTCCGGAAGACAGCGAAGACTACTCGGCCATGTCAAACTGAGACAGCGCCATAAATCGAGAAGGGTGAGCAACGGTTGGTCAATGTCCGCTTAGGGTCAAAAGGCAACATGGCGGCATGACATTGGGGCGCCGCCGGCGCGGCGTATAACGCCCCCGGCGCCAACTACAGCGCCGAATAGAGAGTGAGCACCATCGTCTTGCCGTTGGAATAATCGAGGCCGGCTACCCGGCCGAGGATGCGCGGCGTCTTGCCCAGCCGGGCGAGCGCCTGGCGGAACGGGCCTTCCTCGCGGCCTTCGACCAAGGCCACCGCGCCGGGATTGCCCGCCAGAAATCCCGCCGCCGCGCCGCCCGGAACGATCTTAGTGGCCGTCCCTAAGAGGAAGATCAGGCTCGGCTCGTTATAGCCCGCGACGGCGACGGGCGCGTCCGCGGGTGCGTCGGCGTGGACGAGATTGGCCGCGCCGCGCGACAGCCACAGCCGGTCGAGGCTGGGGGCGACGAAGCTCAAGGCCGGGGCGAAGGTCAGCAGCGCCAGGATCGCCGCGCGCGCGGCCAGGCCCGGCATGGCCCGGCTCGAACGCCAGAAGTGATAAAGCAGACTTCCGCCCATCAGCAGGATGATCGCAGCATCCGTCACCCCCGCCGCCGACAAGCCCCGCCCCAACGCCATCGGCGCCGCGATCAGCACCGCGGCGATCGCCAGCGACGCCGCCGCCCACAGGAATCCTGAAACGGCGTCGAGCCAGAGCGGCCGCCGGAATCCCTTGACCAGCGCCGCGGCCGCGAGCAGCGCCAAGGCCGGATAAACCGGCAGCAGGTAATGCGGCAGCTTGGTCGGCACCAGTTCAAGCGCGATCCAGAACGGCACCGCCCAGGCGAGCAGGAAACGCTCCGCCGGTTGCGCGCGCTCGCGCCAGCCGCGCAGCAATCCGCCGGCCAGGAACAGCGAGCCCGGCCAGAAAGTCAGCGCCAGCAACAGGGTGTAAGCGCCGGGCAGAACGCCGTGGCTTTCCTGCGCGCCCATGAGCTTGCCGAGGAAGTCATGACCGAGCGATTCCGACAGGAAGGCGCCTTGGGTGGCGCGCGAGACGAGATAGAGCCAAGGCCCGACCATCGCCAGGAACAGCGCCGCGCCCCACAGCGGCCGCAAATCCAACAGCCAGCGCGCCTTGCGGTCGGCCGCCGCCAGGCTCAGCGCCGTGAGCAACGCCAAAAGCGGCGCCACTGGCCCCTTGATCAGCGCCGCCGCGCCTAGCGCCGCCCAGAACAATAACGCCCAGGCCTCGCCCGAACGAGGCTGCGCCTCGGTCTTGCCTCGATTCTTACCTCGATTGCGCGCGGCGCAATAAATTTTTCCCAAGGACAATTGCGCCGCCGTGACCAATCCCAGCAGCACGGCATCGGTCTTGGCGAGATGGGCTTCCGCCACCAGTGTCAGCGAGGAGGCCAGCAGCGCCGCGCCCAAGAGCGCCGCCGGCGCTCCCACCAAGGCGCGCCCTAGCGCGAAGGTCAGAAAAACCGCCGCCACCGCGCCCAGCAGCGAGGGCAGGCGATAAGGCCAGATATCGGCCCGTTCGGCGCCGCTCAAACCCGCCACCGACAGCGCCTGCAGCCAATAGATTCCGGCGGGCTTGCGGTTGCGCGCCTCGTCCTGGAAGCGGATGCGGAGATAATCGCCGCTCTCGATCATCTGGCGAGTCGCCTGGGCGAATCGTGCCTCGTCGCGGTCCATCACCGGCAGATCGCGCGCGCCCGGTAGGTAAAGGCCGAGGCAAAGCAGTCCCAGCAGCGCATAAGGCCGCCAGCCCGTCACGGTCCATGCCGGAACTGCGCGCGCGTTCGGGCCGCGCGCGGATGATGCCTTGCCGGGCACTACGCCCAGGCCGCCGCGACCAGCAGGATGACGATCTCGCCCGCCTGTTCCATCGCGCCCAGCACCTCGCCGGTATAGCCGCCGGCGCGGGCTTGCGCCGCGAACAGCACCGCCGCCATCGCAAGCCCGGCGAGGATCAAGGCCGCGAACGCGGGCTTGAAGCCCATCGCCAATATCGCGACCAGCAGGCCGATCGCGACCGATATTCCGGCATTGGCCAGGCTCGGCGTGCCGGCGTCCAAACCGTTCTGCGCCGCCTTCCTGCCCCACAGCAACGCCGGCGGCAAAAGCCCACGCGCCAGCGCGTGCGCCGCCACCAGCCCGGCGACCACGCCCAGCGTGCCCAGCGCGTTGCCGAGCGCCGCCAGCGCCGCGCCTCGCAAACCCACGCTCAACACGATGGCGAGGATGCCGTAAACGCCGAGATGTCCGGCGCGCAGGGTCTCGAGCCGCTCCTCGGCGCTATGGCCGCCGCTCAGCCCCTCGGCGGTATGGGCGAGGCCGTCCTCGTGCAACCCGCCGCTGATGATCGCCGTAGCGCCGATGGCCAGCAGCCCCGACACCAGCGGCGGCACGCCGAAGAGCGCCGCGATGTCGTAAACGATGGTGCCGGCGACGCCGATGGCGAGGCCGATCAGGGGGAAGGCCCAGGCCGATTCGGCCAACGCGCCGGGCCGTAAATCGCCCCTGCCGTCGAACCGCAACCGCGTGAAATAGGCAAGCGCATTGAGCGCTTCCTCGCGCCGGACCGGCATGTCTTCCCAGGACGGCATGGTCATAGGCGCATGTCTTAGCGCGATTTGGGCCGCCACGCCAGTTACGCCCGGGCATTTCGCCGCGGTATATACTGGCGCCATGAGCAAAAGCGCGAAACCGCTGGGCCGGCTCCGGGGCCTAGCCTTGTCCCAAGGCGCCGAGGCCAGGTTGAGCCTCCGGACCCTGGTGCTGATCCGCTGGGTGGCGGTGGCCGGCCAGGCGGTGACGCTGCTGGTCGTGCATTATGTCTTCGGCTTCGCTCTGCCCTTGCGCGCCACATTGGTGGTGGTCGCGATTTCGGCCGCGCTCAATCTCTACGCCATGCGCCTGCCCCGCGCCGCCTCGCGGCTGAGCGACCGCGCCGCCGCCCTTTATCTCGCCTATGACACGCTGCAATTGGGCGTGCTTCTCTATCTCACCGGAGGTCTGCAGAATCCCTTCGCCGTGCTGATGCTGGCGCCGGTCACGGTCTCGGCCACCATCCTGTCGCACCGCACCGTCATCGGCCTTTCGGCCCTCACCGTGGCGGCGATCAGCGTGCTGGCGGTCGTTCACCGGCCGCTGCCGTCGCGGCCGGATCTGCTTTACGGTCCCGAGCCGCTCTACGTCCTAGGCATGTGGACGGCGCTGGTGTGCTCCACCTTGTTCATCGCCGGTTACATCTGGTCGGTGGCCGAAGGGGCGCGGCGCATGCGCGACGCTTATGCCGCCACGCAACTAGCCTTGGAACGCGAACAACGCATCTCGGCGGTAGGCTCGCTCGCCGCCGCCGCTGCGCATCAATTGGGCAGCCCCTTGGCCACCATCGCCGTGATCGCCAAGGAACTGGTGCTCGAGCTGCCCAAGAACAGTCCGTTCGCCGAAGACGCGCATCTGTTGTTGAGCCAGAGCGAACGCTGCCGCGACATCCTGGCCGATCTGGCGCGCTCGCGCGAGGGCGGCGAGGGCGAACCCTTCGCGCGCCTGCCTTTCTCGGCGCTGGTCGAGGCGGCCGGATTGCCCTTCGCCAAGCCCGGCATCCGCGTCGTCCACGACACCGGCGGCATGGCCAAGGCGCTGATCGAGGCGGCGGGCACGCCATTCGCCAAGTCCGGCATGAGCGTCATCCACGACACCGGCGACGAAAGCGATCCAGGCTCCGGCGCGATCGAGGAGCCGCTGGTGCCGCGTAGCCCCGAGATCATGCACGGTCTCGGCAACCTCATCCAGAACGCAATCGAATTCGCGCGGCGCGAGGTCGCCGTCACGACGAGCTGGGACAACGACACCGCCGCGGTCGACATCGTCGATGACGGACCCGGATTCGCGAGCCCCATGCTGGCGCGCATCGGCGAGCCTTACATCTCCAACCGCGCCGGCGACGGCCAGCACATGGGACTCGGCATCTTCATCGCGCGCAGCCTGCTGGAGCGCACCGGGGCGCGGCTGAGCTTCGCCAATCTCGAAGGCGGCGGGGCGCATGTGGTGGTCGAATGGAAACGGTCGCAGCTCGAAGGCGCAAACGCGCCCGCGCCGGGAATGATGGAGGCCGAGGCATGAATGATCCAAGGGACGAGTCATCGCGGGGGCCGAGGACGCCCTCGCCGCTGCTTCACGGCCTGCCCGAGGCCGAACGCACGCTCTTGATTGTCGACGACGACCAGCCCCTATGCCAGCGCCTGGGCCGCGCGATGGAACGGCGCGGCTTCATCGTCACGACCTGCGACAGCGTGGCGGCGGGGGTCATGGCGGCGGGAACGCATCCGCCCGCCTTCGCGGTGGTCGATCTCCGACTGCATGACGGCAGCGGACTCGAGATCGTCAAGACGATCCGCAAGGCGAGGCCGGGCGCGCGCATCGTCATGCTCACCGGTTACGGCAACATCGCCACCGCGGTGGCGGCGGTGAAGGCGGGCGCGGTCGATTACATCCCCAAGCCGGTCGATGCCGACGCGGTCGAACGCGCGCTCTTGTCCACCGAAGCCTCCTCGCTGCCGCCGCCGCCCGAGGATCCGATGTCGGCCGACCGCGTGCGCTGGGAGCATATCCAGCGCGTCTTCGAGCAGTGCGACCGCAACGTGTCCGAGACCGCGCGGCGACTCAAGATGCATCGCCGCACGCTGCAGCGAATCCTAGGCAAGCACGCGCCGCGGAGTTAGTTCGCGGGAAGTCGGAAACCGGCCATGCTCGCTATGGAGCCCGCCCGTCCGGGATCGAATCGGCCAAACGAATTGGGCAATAGTTACGCTCTTACGCGCCCAATGACTGCGGCTAGTGATTTTCGCTTCTCAGATTTCCTACGCTTTTTCTGGACAATTTTATCCGAAGGTGGAAAAATATAATTTGATACAAAAAATTTATAATCATCATTGGCGTGGACCTGTTTAGTCTGAGTACTGCCATATCAGTTTGAGGCACTCAGAGATGGCCGCGCTTCAAGCAAGTCTCATTGGCTTAGCAGACAAGATCGCCTACCAGACGGGCTTCGGGCGCAGGCTGCCTTCCGCCGGGGAACTGATGCACGGCGCCGCCAAAAGCGCGAGACGCACCGGTTTCAGCGACAGCTCTTTCATCGAGCCACTGAACCGGCTCCTAGCGGCCTATGAAAACGAGGCCGATCTCAGCCTGTTCGGCTGGTTCGCGGCGAGATGGGATATTTCACGCTGCCTCGCCAATCTGCTGCGGTTCGAGGAAGAAGAGGAGTGTTCGCCGCATATTGTGCGGACCCCCGTCACAAGCCCCGTCTTCGTCACGGGCATGCCGCGCAGCGGAACGACCTTTTTCCATATGCTGCTGGCCCAGGACCCGGGCAACCGGGTGCCGATGTGCTGGCAGACGATTTATCCCTATCCGAAGCGCGGTGCAGCATCGCCGGACTTGAGAGCAGCTCTGGTCGAGCGCCAATTCAAAACCTTTGAAGGTTTGACGCCGGAGCTGCACAAGGTTCACCCGCTGACGGCGCGGACGCCGCAGGAATGCACCGAGATCACAGGACAGATTTTCCAGAGTTTGCGCTATGACACGACCCATTTCGTTCCCTACTATCAGGCATGGCTGAACGCCGCCGGCCATGTGCAGGCATTCAAGTTCCACAAGCGCTTTCTACAGCATCTACAGGCGCAGTCGGGTCCCGGCCAATGGGTTCTGAAGTGCCCGGACCATGTCTTTACCTTGGATGCCATCTTGTCGGTCTATCCCGATGCCCGCTTCGTCTTCGTGCATCGCGATCCCATAAGCGTGTTGCCGTCCGTCGCAAAATTGACCGAACTGCTGCGCAAACCCTTCACCCGCTCGCTCGATAAAAAGCAGATCGGCCGTCAGGTGGTTGACCGTTGGGCGCAAGGAGCCGATCTGATCCGATCGGCGGGCAATCGGCCGGACCTTTACGGGCGGATTTTTCACGTCCATTACAAGCGCCTGGTCCGCGATCCATTGGGTTCGCTCGCGGGCTTTTACGAGTATTTCGACCTTCCCTTCAGCATGGCGTCCAAGGCCCGGATTCAAGATTTAGTCGAGCGCAACCCACGCGGCGGCTATTTTACGAATCATTACAGCTTCGAGGAATTTGGTCTCGATCCATCGGCGTTGCGCGATCGCTTCCAGGCTTATACATCCGCCTTCGACATCGAGGATGAGAAGCGGCGGCCCGCCTTCGGCGGAGCCTTGGTCCAGTCGGCCGCGTGACGCGGGCGTTTCTCAAATTGTGACTTTGGTTAGGCACCCGATCCGGCACGCAGGACATTAGGGTGCCGTTGCCCCTCTCCGATCCCAAATCGCGCCGATGGGCGGGGCCGTCGCCGTTTCGGCGAAAGGCGCCAGGGCGTACATCGCCAAGAGCGTGCTCAGCACATTGTAATGCGAAATGCGCCCGGCGTATCGGCCCGGTCGCACATGGGCGCCGTAGAAAATCGTCGGGATGCGGTTCGCGGCGCTGTAATCGTCCTCGTCGAAGGTGATGATGAGCAGGCTGTTATGCGTCTTCGCCCATTGGGCGTAGGCGCCGAGATGTGCCTTGAGCCAGGCATCGCCGTCGCGCACCGATCCGTCATGCATGTCGTGGTCGAGATTGGGGATGACGAAGCTCACCGTCGGTAGCCGCGAAAAATCGCCCGGGAATTCGTTCAAATTCCGCTCGGCCGTGCGTGAATTGGCGAAGGATTCCCACGGGTTGTGCTGGCGCGGCGAGCCGGTTTCGATATAGCCGATGAAGCTCTTGTCAGCTGCGCCGAGCGCGCCGGCCAGCGTCGGCGCGTCGAACGTGTAGGGACGGTTGTCGCGCACGCCCTGGGTCGAACCGCTGAACAGCGCGAAATAATTGGGCTGGCTCGGATGCGAAACCGCGAAGGCGTTGACGAACAAGGCGCCGCCCTCGGCCAAGCCGGAGATGAACGGCGCGCTTTTCGGGTCGACGATTTCGCTGAGGGTGTGGTTTTCCAACACCACCAAAACCACGTGGTCGGGCCGCGGCGGGTTCCCGGCAGTAGCTGGCGCGGCTTGGGCGGGAGACGACAATAGAACCGCGGCCAGCGCCACCGCCGCCCAACGATTAAACATGGAACCGACATCCCCCATAAAAATCTGTTCCGGGCGTCGGAGCGGCAATCTCATCTGCCTATCGTGATCCGGCGCGCCCTAAATCGGATTCGATAGTCATGGCTACTCATCGCTGACTTTACCGCAAACGGAATTGTCAAAAAGAGCCAAAACGGCTATCATTCTATACGACTCGGAACCGCGGCTCATTTGAGGATTAGTCATCAAAGGGGGTCACATGGTTTCAATTTCGCGACGCTCGCTGGCGCTTATGGCGCTCATCACCACCTTCGTTTTCCCCGTCGCGCGGCTCAAGGCCGCCGCATCCGCCGACCCCAAGGCCATGGTCGAGGGCCTGGTGCGGCAGGCGCTGGCGCTCATCCGCAACCAGAAGCTCGACGACGGCGCGCGGGACCGGCAATTCACGGCCCTGCTCGATCAGAATTTCGACATCCCGCGCATTTCCCGTTTCGTCCTCGGCCGTTATTGGAACGCGGCGAGCGCCGACGACCTGAAGGCTTTCAACGATCTGTTTGAGAAATGGGTGGTGCGGATTTATTCGTCGCGCTTCAAGGATTACAGCGGCGAAACCGTGGCCGTCACCGGCGCGCGTCCGGAAAGCGACACCAGCTACGTCGTGCAAAGCCAGCTGATCCATCCCGACGGCTCGCCGCCCGCCCAGGTCAACTGGCAGGTGAACAAGGGAAACAACGGCCTCAAGATCGTCGATGTCGAGGTCGAAGGCGTCAGCATGGCGCTGACCGAGCGCGAGGAGTTCGCCTCGATCATCCAGCGCAACGGCGGCTCGGTCGCGAGCCTCAATCAGGCGATGCAGCAGAAGCTGGCCTCCAACAACTGAAACAGCGGCGAGAAGGCGGGCTCGCGAGGGTCAAGGCCGCCGCCGGAAATTGCGGCCGGAACGGCTTGTATTCGCGCGGCGCCGGAGCGGCGGCCGGAATGCGGGATAGTCGCACTCGACCACAAGGCCGGTGTAGGATGCGCGCAGTGCCCGACTGAACGGGCTTTATCCAGGGGGAGGAACCAGCCATGCAACAGATCAGCCGCCGCAGGCTCATGCGCAGCGCGGTTGCCGCCGCCGCGCTCGGATCGGTCGCGATCCTGCCGCGCCGCGCCCGCGCCGCCGATTTCACCTATAAATTCGCCAACAACAATCCGGTCGACCATCCGATGAACGTCCGCGCCCGCGAGGCGGCGGAGCGGATCAAGCAGCAATCGGGCGGCCGTCTCGTGATCGAGGTTTTCCCGAACAACCAGCTCGGCGGCGACACCGACATGCTCCAGCAATTGCGCTCGGGCGCGATCGAGATCTTCATGCTGTCGGGGCTGATCCTGGCGACGCTGGTCCCGGTCGCCTCGATCAACGGCATCGGCTTCGCCTTCAAGGATTACAACCAGGTCTGGAAGGCGATGGACGGCGAGCTCGGCAATTACGTGCGCGCCCAGATTCTGAAATCGGGCCTGCGCGCCATGGACAAGATGTGGGACAACGGCTATCGCCAGATCACCTCGAGCACCCACCCGATCCGCACGCCCGACGATCTCAAGGGCTTCAAGATCCGCGTGCCGGTGAGCCCGCTCTGGACCTCGATGTTCGAGGCCTTCGGCGCGTCGCCCACCAGCATCAACTTCAACGAGGTCTATTCGGCGCTGCAGACTAAGGTGGTCGAGGGCCAGGAGAATCCGCTCACCCTGATCGAAATCGCCAAGCTCTACGAGGTGCAGAAATACTGCTCGCTCACCGGCCACATGTGGGACGGCTATCATCTGCTGGCCAACGAGCAGGCCTGGCAGGCTCTGCCCAAGGATTTGCAGGAAATAGCCGCGCGCAATCTCAACGCGGGCGCGGTCGCCGAACGCGCCGATCTCCAGAAACTGGCATCGTCGGTCCAAGGCCAGCTCGAAAGCCAGGGGCTGACCTTCAACAAGGTCAATCCGGCGGCTTTCCGCGCCGTGCTGAAACAGGCGGGTTTCTACGCCCAATGGCGCGACAAGTACGGCCCGGAAGCCTGGGCGGTGCTGGAGAAATATGCGGGCACGCTCGCCTAAGGCGGCCGGCGCCGCGCACCGGAGCTTCGGCCAGCACCTCGATTCCCTGCTGATCCGGCTGACCGAGCCGGTGACGGCGCTGCTGGTGGCGCTCGAGGTGGTGATCCTGTTCGCCGGGGTGGTGTCGCGTTACGTCTTCCACAGCCCGCTCACCTGGAGCGACGAGCTCGCCTCGATCCTGTTCCTGTGGCTCGCCATGCTCGGCGCGGTCATCGCGCTGCGCCGAAGCGAGCATATGCGCCTGACGGCGGTGGCGAGCCGTTTGCCGCAGCGTGCGCGGCGGTTCCTCGAAACCATCGCGGCGCTGGTGATCATCGTCTTCGTGCTGCTCATCGTTCTGCCCGCCTGGCGTTACGCCGACGAAGAATGGGCGATCATCACCCCCGCGCTCTCGATTCACAACACCTGGCGGGCCTCGGCGCTGGCGGTGGGGTCCTTGCTGATGGCCGTGATCGCGCTCGCGCAGCTTCTCACCCGCTCCGGCCGGCGCGAGATCGTCGTGGGCGCGGGCGTCATCCTGTGCGTGGCGGTTGCGTTATGGCTGGCGCGTCCGGAACTCCTCGCCATCGGCAATTACAATTTGATCGTCTTTTTCGTCCTGCTGGTCGCCGCCGAGGTGGCGTCCGGCGTGCCGATCGCCTTCGCCTTCGGCGTCGCGACGCTGGGCTATCTGATCCTGGTGACGCATGTGCCGCTGACCGTGGTGGTCGGCCGCATGGACGAGGGCATGTCGCATATCGCGCTGCTCGCGGTGCCGCTGTTCGTCTTTCTGGGATTGCTGATCGAGATGGCCGGGCTGGCGCGCGCCATGGTCGATTTCCTCGCCTCGCTGCTGGGCCATGTGCGCGGCGGGCTGAATTACGTGCTGCTGGGCGCGATGTACCTGGTTTCGGGCATTTCGGGCTCCAAGGCCGCCGACATGGCGGCGGTGGCCCCGGTGCTCTTCCCCGAAATGCAGCGCCGCGGCGCCAAGGGCGGCGAACTCGTGGCCTTGCTGGCGTCCTCGGCCGCCATGTCGGAAACCATCCCGCCCTCGCTCGTGCTCATCACCTTGGGCTCGGTCACCGGCGTCTCGATCGCCGCATTGTTCAACGGCGGATTGCTGCCAGCCTTGGTGCTGGCGCTGGCGCTGGTCGTGGTCGCCCGGCTGCGCTCGCGCGGCGAGAAATTCGTGGCCAGGCGCGCGCCGCTGCGTCTGGTCGGGCGGACCTTCATCATCGCGCTGCCCGCGCTGGTCCTTCCCTTCGTCATCCGGACGGCCGTGGTCGAGGGCGTCGCCACCGCGACCGAGGTTTCGACCATCGGCATCGCCTACGGCTTCGCCGCCGGCATTTTGATCTACCGCCGGATGGATTGGCCGCGGCTTTACCCGCTGCTGGTCGAGACCGCGTCGCTTTCCGGCGCGATCCTGCTGATCATCGGCACCGCGACGGCGATGGCCTGGGCCTTGACCCAATCGGGTTTTTCCCAGGCCCTGGTCGCGACCATGGCGGCGATGCCGGGCGGAAGGGCGGGATTCCTGGCGGTTTCCATCGCCGCCTTCATCGTGCTGGGCAGCGTGCTCGAAGGCCTGCCGGCGATCGTGTTGTTCGGGCCGCTGCTGTTTCCGGTGTCGCGCGCGCTCGGCATCAACGACGTGCATTACGCCATGGTGGTGATCCTCGCCATGGGCATCGGCCTGTTCGCGCCGCCTTTCGGTTTGGGATTTTACGCCGCCTGCGCCATCGCCCGCGTGCCGCCCGACTCGGCGATGGGCCGCATCTGGCCCTATCTCGGCGCGCTGCTGCTGGCGCTGGCCCTGGTCGCCGCGGTGCCCTGGATTTCGACCGCGTTTCTCTGACCGCCCGGCGGCCTGAAACCGTTAACCTCGCATTAACCAAATTGCCGCGATGCTCGGGGCGCAACCGGGAGTTCCCCCATGAGCTTCAAGGCCGAACGCGCCAATTATTTCGCCGTCTCGAAACCGGCTTCGTCCTTCGATTTCGCCAAGGCCCTGGTCTGGTTGGCATTGGCCGCCACGCCCTGGCTCGCGCTCTATCTGATCGGCCGGCATATTTTTTAGAATCACGCGCCTTTTTATTCCCGCGCGGCGGTCTGCAGAAACCGTCGCTCGTTTCCTTCCAGCACCAGGGCCGTGAGTACTCCGGTGGCATAGGCGCCGGTGTCGATGCCGATGCGGTT
>Ga0187863_10002768_pt1 | contig 13199 bp, 6 predicted proteins | sample June2016WEW_11_1_FD_132975 | JGI IMG/M metagenome (GOLD analysis project Ga0187863, IMG submission 132975) | Peatland microbial communities from SPRUCE experiment site at the Marcell Experimental Forest, Minnesota, USA - June2016WEW_11_10 | ecosystem: Environmental > Terrestrial > Soil >... | reverse complement strand
GCGCGCTATTCCATTGTGGCAACGGAGTGGCCAGAGGTAAAAGAGCGGCTGATTAGCTGGCTACTTCCATCGTGATCGATGGTGTTATCATCTCGCGTGCCGGAAGGAAGAAGTGAGGGTCCGGCTAATTTCAACTTTTTGCGCGCGCATTGTGACTCGGAATTTCTGTGCCCCTGCAAGAACGGAATCGGAATCAATTTATGCCTGACGTTGCCCATCGAACTGCTCGTTCCATCATGCTTTTCACGGCGATCGCGCTGCTCTGTGTCGTTCCTCTCAAGGCTGGGTACGCGGAAAACGCGCATCCCGGCTACTACCGCTATCCCGCGATTCACGGCGACACCATCATTTTCACGGCGGAGGGAGATCTCTGGTCGGTGAGTGCGAAAGGCGGCGCGGCCCGGCGGCTGACCTCAAACCCGGGCATGGAAACTTACGCCGCCATTTCTCCCGACGGAACCACCGTCGCCTTCAGCGCGGAATATGAAGGCCCGCTCGACGTGTACACCATGCCCGTCGAAGGTGGACTGCCCGAGCGCCGCACCTGGGATGGCGCTGCCGTGGTGGCCGGCTGGACTCCTGACGGCCGCGTCCTGGTGCGCACTCCACGATACTCTACTCTGCCCGATCCCAAACTCGTCGCCATCGACAAAGTTGGACAACGCGAGATCGTTCCTCTGGCGCAGTCCGCGGAAGGCGCCTATACGCCGGATGGGAAAACGCTTTTCTTCACGCGTTACAACCGGCAGCCCAGTCAGACCAAACGCTATCAGGGCGGCACGGTAGAAAATATCTGGCGCTATATCAGCGACGCGCGCTCCGAAGCCGTACCGCTGACTGGCGACTGGCCGGGCACTTCGCACAATCCCATGTTTTGGAACGACCGCGTGTACTTTCTTTCCGACCGCGATGGCGTCATGAACATTTTCTCCATGGACCGAGACGGGCACGACGTGCAACAACTCACGCACCATCGCGGCTGGGATGTGCAGTCAGCGTCCATTTCCGAGGGACGGATCGTTTATCAGTGCGGTGCCGACCTCTGGCTGCTCGATTTGAACAACCATCAGGATGCCATCGTCCCCATCACTTTAGTTTCTGACTTCGACCAGCTGCGCGATCGCTGGGTGAAAAAGCCGCTGGAGTATCTTACGGGCGCGCATCTGGCTCCGGATGGCAGTGCCGCCGTTTTCACCGCGCGCGGAGAGGTGTTCACACTGCCCGCCACTACCGGACGCATCGTCAAAGTTGCCGGCAAGCCCGGAATCCGCTACCGCGAAGCCCGCTACCTGCCCGACGGCAAGAGCATCATTGCGCTTTCGACGGAGACTGGAGAAACCGAATTTTGGAAATATCCAGCCAACGGAATCGGCACGCCGGACCACCCGCCGGAACAGCCCGAACAATGGACCAATGATGCCAAGGTTCTGCGCTGGGAGGGCATTCCTTCGCCGGACGCGCGCTGGCTGGCTTTTCGCGATAAGGACCAGCAGTTATGGTTGTACGACACCAAGACCAAACAGTCGAAACGTATCGCCCAATCCATGGTGGACGATTTCTCCGATCTCACCTGGTCGCCCGACAGCCAATGGCTCGCCTACGTGGAAGCGGCGACCAACACCTTCGCGCAGATCAAGCTGCTGAATATCAAGACCGGCGCTATCCAGGCAATCACCTCGGACCACTACAACAGTTTCAACCCCGCCTGGAGCTCGGATGGCAAGTGGCTATATTTCCTTTCGGACCGAATGCTGAAGACAACCGTCCCGTCGCCCTGGGGGTCTCGCCAGCCGGACCCCAACTTCGATCGCTCCATGAAGATCTATGAGTTCGCCCTCACCCCCGGTCTGCGTTCTCCCTTTGCTCCCGTCGATGAGCTTCACCCCGAGGCGGCCAAGCCGGAGGATGCGAAAAAAGACGATACCAAGCCCGACCAGAAAGAAGAAGCGAAAAAGGAAGATAAGAAAAAAGAAGACAATAAGAAAGAGGAGGCCAAATCCGATAAGGCAGCGGCAGAAAAGAAAACTCCTCCTCCCGTAGTGAATATTGACTTCACTGACTTGTCTTCCCGTCTGAACGACGTTCCCGTGCCGGCGGGAAACTACGATTCGCTGCAAGCCACAGAAAAGCGCTTGTGCTGGCTACAACGAAATGAAGAGGTACCGCCGAAGTTAGGGCTGCAGTGCGTCGACATCGCGAACAAAGCCGACGCACCGGAAACCGTGTTAAGCGACGTGAAAGAATATGAAATCTCGCTTGACCGGAAAAAACTGCTGCTTCACAAGGACGACGACTTTTACATTCTGGCCTCGGACGTGAAGGCCTCCGGCCTGGCGGATGCGAAAGCCTTGCCCAAAGCCAAGATTGACATGTCGCGCTGGACGTTTGCGGTCACGCCGCGCGCCGAATTCCACGAACTTTATCTCGATGCCTGGCGGTTGGAGCGGGATTATTTTTACGATCGCGGCATGCAGGGTGTGGACTGGAAAGCGATCCGCGATCGTTATCTCCCGCTCGTCGACCGGGTTTCGGACCGCGACGAATTGAACGACGTGATCGCACAGATGGTCAGCGAACTCTCGGCCCTGCATATTTTCGTGTTCGGTGGAGATTCCCGGGAAGCCTCGGACAAGGTGGAAATTGCCGCTCTCGGCGCCGTTCTGCGCCGGGATGAGCAGGCGGGTGGATTCGTGGTCGAGCACATCTACCGACATGATCCAGATTTGCCGAACCAGGCGCCACCCTTGGCGCAGCCAGATTCCATGGTGCGCGAAGGCGAGGTGATCCTGAGCATCGACGGAGAAGATTCGCTCAGTGTGATGGACGAACGGGCGCTGCTGCGCGGCAAGGCGGGACGAAAAGTCCTTTTGCGGGTCAAATCCTCCGATAGTAAAACCCGCGACGTCCTGGTAACACCCATTTCGGAAAAAGACGAGCGCAACCTCCGCTATAGCGAGTGGGAATATTCGAGACGCCAAAAAGTCGAGACCGATTCGCAATCGCAGATTGGATACGTTCATCTCCGCGCCATGGGTTCCTCCGACATCGAGCAGTGGGCACGCGAGTTTTACCCGGTTTACGATCGTCAGGGCCTGATCATCGACGTACGGCATAACCAAGGAGGCAACATCGACTCGTGGGTGCTGGGCAAGTTGTTGCGCAAGGCGTGGTTCTACTGGCAACCGCGAGTCGGCAACCCCATCTCCAATATGCAATACGCATTTCGCGGACACATCGTGGTGCTTTGCGATCGCCTGACCGCCTCCGATGGAGAAGCCTTTACCGAGGGAATTCGGCGTCTCGGACTGGGCAAGATCATCGGCGTAAGAACCTGGGGCGGCGAGATATGGCTTTCCGCCAACAACACGCTGGCCGATAAAGGCATCGCCACCGCCGCCGAAATGGGAGTCTACGGACCCGAAGGTAAATGGCTGATCGAAGGCCATGGCGTCGACCCGGATATCGAAGTTGACGATCTTCCCCATGCCACATTTTCGGGAAGTGACGCGCAATTGGATGCCGCTCTAGCGTATCTTCGCGAAGAGATCCGGAAAGACCCGCGACCGCTTCCCAAAGCTCCGCCGTATCCGAATAAGGCTTTTCGGTACGAGCCATAGCTTAGGTCGGCGCGCATAATAAATCTGTGAAGACGCTGAACGAAGTCTATTCCTCGCTCTCTGCCCGCCGCCGTTACGAAGTCTGGTTTCTTCGTTTGGGATTGGCGGATGGCAGCGGGGCGTGGTGGTTCCGCTATTTGCTGATGAATCCCGGCCGCCGCGGTTGCCCGGGCGGCGCGAGCGCGCTGCCAGTGCAGGTCTGGGCCACGTGGTTTCCACGGGATGGAAAGCCGCAACGCTTCATTCAGGCATTTCCATTGGACGGTCTGGATCTCAGCGCCCGTGGGCACAATCCCTTTCACTTTCGCAGTGGCAAGAACGCAATCGGCGAGAACTTCTGCCACGGATCGCTCGACGTGGACGGGCACGCGATTTCCTGGCAACTGCGCTGGCGTTCCACGTTTCACGTCACCATCAGCAACAAGGGTTGGATTGGATTTTCGCGAACCCCGCATTCCGACGCGATTTTTGCCGGGCAGATCACGCTCGATGGCCGGAGTTTTGCCGGTGACGCCTTGGGATTTGGAGTGCAAGGCCACAATTGTGGATACCGGCATCGTAACTTCTGGACTTGGACGCATGCCTATTTTCCCCGCTCCGATGGCCGCTCGACCACGCTCGAAGCCCTGGTGTATGAAATGCCTTTTGGCCTGGTCTTTCGCAAAGCGGTGCTCTGGCATGAAGGCGAGGCGCACGAATTCGGAAATCTGCGCGAGAGCAAAAGAGATCCGAACCAACTCGGGTGGAATTTTCGTTGCTCCTCCTCATCGTCATCGCCATCGAAGAATGGATTGAAGCTGGAAGCAACCATCGATGGCGCCGGGCCGAGCATTCACCGACTTCCCTACTTGAAAACCAACTGTACAGGCAGCTTCGAAGTCGCGAACAACAGCCTGGCAAGAGCGGTACTCCGCCTGGAACGTGAGGACCGGCAGAACCAACTGGTCGAAGTATTAGAGACCAGCAGCGGAGCTGTGCTGGAAATGGTCGGTCGCTAGACTCACTCCCGATTTGCCTGTAGCCAATACTCGACACCGCGCAACGTAGCGCAACCATCTGATTGCACCCGTTAACTTCCTAGTCGTTCCTCACTTGGACACACTCGCCGAGCTTCCGCAGTTTCCTCTGTCCCTTGCTTGTTTGTATTAACTATGATTAACTACAAAAACTAACCTCCGGTTAATCGATAGAATTGGAGGAAGCGTTGCCAGGTTGAACGGGGCACACGAGTGGGGTATTCATGGCGCGGGCGTCGCACGTCGCTTTTCTTATGTTGACGGTGGTGTGTCTGATTCCAGTGAACGCGCTGGCGCAAGGCGAAACCACGAGCGCCATTATTGGCCAGGTTCGAGACGCAACCAACGCCGTTGTTTCGGGCGCCACCGTGACGGTCATCAACTCCGAGACTGGACTGAAGCGTAGCGCCAAGACCGATGATGCAGGCCGGTTCAACTTCCCCCAGTTAAAGCCGGGCGTCTATTCGGTGCGGGTGGAAGCGCAAGACTTCGAACCGCGGCAGAATGACAATGTCATCGCGGGTCTCGGCCAGAAGCAAACCGTCGATTTCACGCTTAAAGTGGCCCGATCCAATGAGGCGGTTGAGGTTAGCAGCGAGGCTCCACTTATCAACCCCGAGAGCGCAAACACCTCGACCACCCTGAATGCGCCAGCCCTCGAGAACCTGCCGAATCCAGGCGGCGACCTGACTTACCCCTTGCAGTTTGCGCCTGGAGCGCTCATTAATACGGCGGGAAGCAGTAACGATTTTGTCGGCGGCACGAACGGTTACGGTAACGTGGAGTTCAACGGCCTGCCCGCTCTCTCCAACGGCTACATCGTGGACGGGCTGGAAACGAACGACCCGCTCACGAATCTCAACAGCGGTCTTTCCACCAACCTCGTCCTGGGGTTGAATTCGATTTCGGAAGTGACGGTCAACACGCTTTCCTATTCCGTAGATCAGGGACGGTATGGAGCGGCACAGGTCAACTACGTCACCAAGTCTGGCACGAACCAGTTTCACGGAAATCTCTACGAGTTGTGGAACGGTTCGCGGCTGAACGCAGCGGACTACTTCACCAATGCGGTGCCCGGGCGTCGCAAGCCTCGAGCGACGGTCAACCATTTTGGCGGCAGTGTGGGTGGGCCGATTGCGCACGACAAGCTGTTTTTCTTTTTCGATAGCGAATGGGTCCGGATCGCGCTACCGATTGTCACGCCGACGATCGTTCCCACTGCCACCTTCCAACAGTATGTTTTGCAGCAGCTTCCTCTGGGCTACATCGATCCGAACAACGCGAAAAATGATCTGCCTGCGGCGCCGCAGGAGGTGCCGTTTTATCAAAGGATGTTCTCGCTCTACGAAAACACCAACGGCTCCCCCTACGCGATTGACGGTTGCCCAATCGCGGTTTGCGCGAACCAGCAGAGCGTGTCGCACACCAGTGACGACCACGAACAGGTACAGACGGCCCGCGTCGACTACAACATCAACCAGAAAGATACAACCTGGTTTCGGTTTCAGGCGGACACCGGGCTGCAGGCCGCGTACACGGATCCTATCAACCCGGTGTTCAATGCGCTTTCGCCGCAGCCTCTCTATTCTTTCGCGGCGGGATACACGCACGTCTTCTCACAAAACCTGGTGAACTACTTCAATCCCGCGTTCTCGTGGTACGAAAGCCTGTTTGGCCCCGCCAACTTTCAGCAGACGCTGGCGGCGTTTCCGATCGTATTGCAGGGCAGCGGCGCGAACCCGTTCACGCCCATGGGAGGGCTGGACAACACGTGGATTCAAGGCAGACGCGCCTCCCGCTTCTTTTTCAACGACAACCTCGCCTGGAGCCGTGGCGCTCACGAACTGAGGTTCGGAACCAATACCCGCATTTTCCGCCTCAACGATTATGACTTCGGAGAAGGCACAGTTCCCACGGTCATCTACGCCAACTTGCAGCAATATATCTATGGCGCGGCGAGCACCGTGTCGGAGACATTTCCATCGCATGCCAACGAGCCCTTCAACTTTCTCAATCTCGATATCTATGCGCAAGACACCTGGAAAGTAACTCGCACGCTGACTTGGACCTTCGGCCTGCGCGACACCTTCAACTCGAATCCGCTGAACCCGCATGATCAAGTCGCCCGTCTCGGCGGCTCTTTCAATTCCATCTCGCACGATGTCAATCAACCGCTGAACGCCGCCATTCAAACGCATCTCGGCAATCTGTTTTCGTCGACGCCTCTGGCCATTCTGCAACCGAGAATGGCAATTGCGTGGCAATTTGAACCGAAGTCCGTGCTGCGCGCCGGCTTCGGAATCTTCAGCGACATCTTGCCGGGCAGTGTCGCCGACCTCGTCGGCACCAATCCTCCCTACGATAAGACTTTCCAGGGAGGACTACTCGGCACCGTCGGCAAAGCGGGAGCTTCGGGCTGCGACCCGCAATTCGGCTGCACGACCATCGCGCCCGGTGTGGCCAACAGCGCAGTCGACGCCATCGTTGCCGCGAATCAAACTTTTACTTCAGGATTTCCCCAGGGCCAGCTTTCGTGCGCATCAACACAATCGAATCCCGCAACTTGTCTATCGCCGGTGGCGATCACAGCCATTCCCAACGGCAAACTCCACGCGCCGTACTTCATGGAGTGGAGTTTGGGAATCGAACATCAACTCGGAACGACGGCCACCCTGAAAGCGCAATACGTGGGCACGCGCGCCGTGAACCAGCCATACTCAACCCAGGTCAACGGCTACCAAACCGTGTGCCAGGGCTGTTTTGCGCCGTTCCCCTATCTGCAATCCACCGATCTGCGATTCGGCGCGGTCACGCAGTTCTCCACCGGCGCGAACAGTCATTACAACGCTCTGCAACTGACCGCGATGAAGCGGCTTGGCCACGGCTTGCAAGGACAAGTCAACTACAACTGGAGCCGTTGCATGGATACGGTTTCGAACGGAGGGTTTCTTCCGTTTTCCGCGGGAGGGATCCTCTCGCCTTTGCCGGGAGATCTGGCCCGTGATTATGGTCCCTGCGACTATGACATCCGGCAAAATCTCAACGCGCAATATGTGTATCAGTTGCCCGTCAGGGTACACAGTCATACGCTGGGTTACGCACTCAACGGCTGGCAGATTTCTGGAACGGCGTTTTGGCACACCGGAGTTCCGTTCTCGGTGCTGAGCACGCCTTATTCAGCGAACGGAAACGGCATTGTGCAGGGCAGCGGGCCACAGTTCGCCAGTCTTGTACCCGGAGTTTCGTTATATAATCATCATCCAATTCCGGGCGTAACGCAGCCGGGGACGCTGCAGTGGCTGAATTCGGACGCATTTGTCTCGACGGTCGATCCGAGTACAGGGCAGTGCTATAGCAGCGACAGCCCGCAGAATTGCCAATTCGGAAACCTCGGCCGCAATGCCCTGCGTGGTCCCGATTTCCTCTGGAGCGACTTCTACCTCAGCAAATGGTTCCCGTTAACCGAGCGTGTGAAGCTGCGGTTTGAGGGTCAGTTCTTCAATGTCTTCAACCACCCGAACTATGCGCTTCCCAGTGTGGTGCAGGCCGGCATTCCGGGAAATCCTTCCACCCAGAGTGGTTTTGGAGCGCTCACCTCAACGACCTCTCCACCGACCGGATTGCTCGGCGTCGGTTTGGGTGGCGATAGCAGTCCACGCATGATTGCTTTTCAGGCGCGACTGGAGTTCTGAGCGTCGAGGGCGGTCGTCGCTCACTCGGACGATTGTGCCCTTGCCAAGCGCTCGGCAACCACCGCATACGCCGACGGATTGAAGGCCATTCCGATGTGCGTGCCGGGAACTTCAAAGTCAACTTCGCGATTGCCCGTCATGCAATAGTGCCAATCTACGATGCCGTCATCGCGCGTGTAAATCGCGGTCTCGACCATCGAGCGCGGAATGTCGCGCTTCAAGGAGTCTACAAAATTGCAGGTGCAACTCCCCGTATAGCAATCGGGCAGCACTCCTCGGCCATGCTCCCGCAGAATGCGCTGGCGAATGGCATCGGCCGCGTGGCGAATTGTCCGACTCGTTGCGGTGCCTCGAATCGGTGCCGCCAGCGTGATGACCGAAGCGATATCCTGTGGTCTCTGGCCCGCCACCGAGCGCGCGATCACTCCTCCGAGGCTGTGACCGATCAAATGAATTTTCCGTTCGGTTTCAGTCAGGGCTCTTTCTATGGTCTGGTTCAGCTGGCGCTGCACTAACAAATTAGGGCACTCGGCGTTAATTCCAATGCCGGAAAAATAGGAGCGGTATCCGATGCGCTGCAACCAGCCGTGGAGTTCCATCAGGTAAAGATCGGTACCGAGAAAACCGGGAATGATGACCACTCCGGAGCCATCGCCACGGGGCACACCGAAGCCGTAGTAGACCGGAGTCGCATGCAGCATGAGAATCTCAGCCGCGAACAGGGCTTCGGTCCAAGGTGAGATATCGGCTTCCAAATGGGCGGAGTTGGTGTTCTTCTTCCGATTCGCCGCCCTAGACGGACACGCGGCTTTTTTTGGTTTGTGCGCCAATTTCGTCCTGCATCGATCCGCGTCTTGCGCCCAGTTCGTAGCGCTAGCGTCGGGAGCGAAAGCTTGCTAACTGCGCATTATACCCTTGGTTTCCGCTTCTTATGCTTCCCTGGTTGTGCACGCGTCGGTCTTTTGAGCCGGGCCTCCAGCTCCGCGACTCGCTTGCGCAGGGCATCGAGTTCGGGCTCGGCCTCGGCAAGCGGCCGATTCGAGGCTGGCGGGGCGCCCAAGACTTTCTTGATCATCTCGACCGGCGACAAAATGGCCGACTGGACCTCGCCGAGGCGGCTTTGCACCGCATCCTGCACCTTTTCATAGGTGTCAAAGGCGGACTTCAAATACCACATGAGGAACTCCTGGCGCACCTCGTCGGAGGCGAGAACCAGTTGGCGCAGCAGTTCGAGGGGCAGGCCGGTGGGGCGGTTTTTGGCATCTTCGGTGATGATTTGTGTCAGGGTGACGCGGGTGAGGTCCTGGCCGGTTTTGGCGTCGACCACCTGCACGTCCTTGCCCTGGCGCAGCAATCGCGCGATATCGTCGAGATTGACGTATTGGCTGCTGGAGGAATCGTACAATCTGCGATTTCCATATTTTTTGATGACGACGGGAGCCGGCTTCATTGTTCCCTACTTTGCTGCTCTGCACAAAGAACAAATACATATTGACACAATTGCCTTGCGATCGTATAGTCTAGTTGATGCTGCATTGCAGCAATCTGGAGGTTTGAAATGGCAACTACGGTAAAGCACGAATCTTCCCCCGGTTATTTCGGGGAGTCTTCCTTTGTTTCTCTATTGTCGGGTTGGGCGCAGCAGGGGGTACAGACTTTCTTTGCCACGCAACGGATCCTTCTGGACCTGGCGATGCGGCAGAATACGAGCCTGATGCATTCTGTGCGGCAGCAACTGACGGATCCTCACCATTCACCAACGGCCATTCTCAGCGAAGCGGCGGCGGAACGGGTGTCGAACTTCATCGAAGGGCAAAAGATTCTGCTGGAACTGGGACAGAAGCAGAACGAAATCCTGATGGAGGGCGTGCAGGAGCGGGTCGGCGAGTGGCCGGCGGCGCACGCGGTGACCGACCTGCTGCGGCGCAGCGTCGACACATTTATCAAGTTGCAGCAGGATTATCTGAAGATTGTCGAGAAACAAAATCATACCTGGATCGCGGCTGCCAAGGCCGGGAAACTATATGACGGCAAGCAACTGGTGGAAGCGGCGCAGGAGGCCATGGAGCACTTCGTGAAAGCCCAGAAGCAGTTCATGGACATCATCGCGGACGAGACTGCCAAAGCCACGGGTGCCAAGCCCAGCAATGGAGCCAAGAAGATCAAGAAGACGGAATTGGCCCAGTTGGCGCGGCATGCCACCGAGTCGTTCATCGAAGCGCAACGCAAGCTGGTGGATGTCGCCGGGCGGCAGATGAACGCCAACGTGAAAACCGCCGGCAAGACCCTGGAACTGTTGCAGCCATTGCCCTTCCTGCCGCTGGCCGAGATGGCGCGGGAAGGCGTCAAGAGCTACGTCGATGCGCAAAAGGAGTTGATGAACGTCGTGGCCAAACCTGAGCACAAGCGGGCGCCGAAGGTGGCGCATCACGCCAAGCGGGCGGCCAGGAAAACGGCGGCAGCAGTTGCCTAGGGGTCGCTGAAAAACGGTCGCTGAAAAAGATGCCGTCCGGGTGGCGCGTCTTCTCCCCTTACGTGCCCTCCGACGGTTGGAACGTGCAGTACTGCGCCAACGTGCCCTTGTCCCCTGCAAGGGTACGTTGGCGGTTTTGTGTCACGAGCACAAATTTAATAGTGTGCGCTTCCACGATTGCGTGGAAATCCCTGAGGATGTCGTCCGGCCACGGGCGCGGGAATCTTCTACCTACCACGGCATTGTGATCTGTAACACACCTCATTGTGACAATTGGGCAAAGCTGTGTGACCCGCGGTACGGACGCAAACATCCCTCTGTGATGTAGTGACGGTGGTACTCCGAATAGGGACGGTGAGGAGACGCGGTGGATTTACGCAAGTGGTCGAACTCGAATGCCGATTATGGGCGAAGACTCCTGGATTCGGGAATTGAAGGAGCGCGTTCCGGTCGAGAAGCATTTCTCAACGGAGAATCTCTGGCTCCGTTTCTAAACGAGACAATGCGCAGCGCGGTGAGGCCCGCGGTACTGGGTGCGTGCGTCGGCATCCTGAGCAGCGGTCCCAGGTCTCGGCAGAAATCTGCTACCCGAACGCTGGCGTTTGGCCTGTTAGGGGGCGCCCTTGGCCTGAGCATAGCGTTCGCTTGGGAAAGCCGGCGGTTAACGGCGAGCGCAGCAGGTGGGGCGCTGAGGAGCATGGGCAGGGGCCGCGATGAGAGATGGCTAGCGAGGCATCCAATCGACTACGCGTAGAACCAGGAATGTTGTGACCGCGACCGGACGCCTCAAGGTCGCAAGGGCTGGAAAGACAGTAAATCGTGCTTCTGACTGGCATAGGACTCCAAACGATAGGGACAGGGGGCAGCAATGGCTACAGGCGAAGCAGTGCAGGAGCGGGTGCAAGTCCCCGTGGCCGCGGAAGGCCTCAGTGAAGAACGCATTGCCACGCTGGAGAAATTAGTCTCGCAAGCCCGAACCGCCGCCGCCGTTTTCACCCAATTCACCCAGGAAGATGTTGATCGCATCGTCAAAGCGATGGTGCTGGCTGGGCTCGAACAGGCGCAACCTCTCGCCCGCCTGGCGGTTGAAGAAACCAGGCTGGGAGTGATGGAAGACAAGGTCATCAAGAACATGGTGGCCACGGAGTTCGTCTACAACTATATAAAGGATAAACGGTCGGTTGGCGTGATTCGCGAGTTTCCCGAGCGCAACCTGGCGGAGGTAGCGGAACCGATTGGAGTCATCTTCTCGATCACGCCCATCACAAACCCCACATCCACGGTGCTTTTCAAATGCATCATGGCCGTCAAAACGCGGAACGCGGTGATTTTCAGCCCGCACCCGAATGCCTGGCGTTGCTGCTCGGAAGCCGTAAGGATCATGTATGAGACGGCGGTGAAGCATGGCGCACCCGAAGGAGTTTTTGCCTGCCTGGAATCGCACAGCCTGCAAGACAACGCCTATCTGATGCACCACAAAGACGTGAGCTTGATTGATGCCACGGGCGGACCAGGTGCAGTCAAGGCCGCGTATAGCTCGGGCAAACCGGCGCTCGGTGTAGGGCCGGGCAACACTCCCGTCTATCTGGAAAAAACGGCGGAGCTTGGAACAGCGGTGACCGACATCGTGCTGTCCAAGACTTTCGATAACGGAACCATTTGCGCGTCGGAACAGACGCTCGTGATCGACGATGAGATTTATGACGTGGTGCTGAAGAAATTCGCCGATCTGGGCACGCATATCTGCGATGAGAAAGAAGCGGAACTGCTGGCGCGCACGGTCATTGACCCGAAGACCGGATTTATGCAGCCGCTGGCGGTCGGTCAGAAGGCTGCCGACATTGCGCGCTTTGCGGGTCTCTCCGTGAAGGCGGGCACGAAGCTGCTGATCGCGCCGATTCAGGGAGTGGGCCGCGAACATCCTCTGTCGGTCGAGAAACTCTTTCCCGTGCTGGCGGTATATCGCGCGAAATCGGTCGATGAGGCGCTTAAGGTGTGCATCGACGTGAATCATGCCGGCGGGTTGGGGCATACGGCAGTCATCTTTTCGCGCAACGAAGAAGTCATCCGCAGGTTCAGTGAAGTCATCAATGCGGGACGGATTCTTGTGAACTCGCCCGGCTCAGTCGGAGCGGTGGGCGGCGTCTACAACGATCTGCCGCCGACCTTTTCTTTCGGATGCGGCACCGGCGGCGGCAACAGCACCACCGATAACGTCAGTATCTATCACTACCTCAACATCAAGCGTGTGGCTCGGAGGACACAAGCCCATATGTGGTTCCGGGTTCCCAATCAGATTTATTTCAACCTGAATGCGGTGGAGAATGTGCATCAGTTCCCCTCGCGATCGACCATCATTATTACGAACCCGGCGCTGGAAAGGTTTGGGCACGTCGATATC
>Ga0187863_10002767_pt1 | contig 13201 bp, 8 predicted proteins | sample June2016WEW_11_1_FD_132975 | JGI IMG/M metagenome (GOLD analysis project Ga0187863, IMG submission 132975) | Peatland microbial communities from SPRUCE experiment site at the Marcell Experimental Forest, Minnesota, USA - June2016WEW_11_10 | ecosystem: Environmental > Terrestrial > Soil >... | reverse complement strand
CTTCATAGCCACCTTTTTCACCGCGATGATCTCCCGACGCTCCCAGAGAAACAATGTGACCGGGAAGGGGCGTGAGATTGTAGGACGCAAGCGCTCGCTTGTAACCTTCAAGGCGTCCGACCGCAGTGCTGACTTCCGGACCGCGAATATGGGCGATACGTTTGCATCCCTGCTCGATCAAGTGAGACGTGGCCAGCGAACCTACCGCCTCATCGTCGACGCCGACAAAATTCGCGTCTAGTCCCTGAAACCGCCGATCGATCAGAATATAAGGCGTCTCGTGCTCTTCGATCATGCGGAAGCAGTCGACGGACCATTGTGCCGAAGCGACCAGAATGACATCGACTCGGCGGGCCAGAAGTTGCTTGATCTCCTGCACCTCGAGTTCTGGATCTTCATCTGAGGACGAAATCAGGAGACTGTACCCCTGCTTTCGCGCCTCGGTCGAAATGGCCTTGGCGACATCAGCAAAAAATGGGTGCAACAAGTCGGGAACAACGAGGCCGAGCGTCCACGTGCGGCCCGTAACCAGCGAGCGGGCGGCGAAATTAGGCTGGTACTTCAGTTCCCGCATCCGCTTTAAGACGCGCCGTCGTGTGTCGGCTCCGATGTCCGGGTGATCTCGAAGAACCTTAGAAATGGTGACCACGGAGAGGCCGAGATCGTTAGCGATGTCCTTCAACGTGGTTGCCATGGCTCAAATTTACCCCATTTTCTCCTCGGATCGAGGATTAGACAGCAAAATGCTCTCTACTACCTAATCTTAGCCGTATTCGAGTGTCCAAAATCTATGGACTCAACCGCAATCCCTGTCCATCTTTCCTTGACAATCCCTCGGATCAAGCCCTAGTATCGCTACGTTTCAGTTATCGATGACTTTAACATTGTTGGAGAGACTGTATGCGAGGTCTGCGTCAGACGGTCGATGGCAATTCCGATGCCGTTGTTCCCGTGCAACTGCCCTACAGGACTCTTAGCGGGGGTGCCCGAATGCAGGCTATCGGCCTTGGCACGTTCGGCTCGGACCACATTTCGCATCAGGCGGTTGCCGACGCAGTCAGGTATGCCGCATCGATCGGCTATCGGCATTTTGACTGCGCATCTGTCTACGGCAACGAACAGCACGTTGGGCAGGTTTTCAGGGAACTCTTCCGGAACGGCCTTCGCCGGGACGAAGTCTGGATTACGTCGAAGCTCTGGAACGACAAGCACAGGGAAAACGATGTGATCCCCTCGTGCGAGAAATCGCTGAAGGATCTGCGACTTGACTATCTCGATCTCTACCTGGTCCATTGGCCGTTTCCCAATCATCATCCGCCCGGATGCGATGTCACAGCGCGGAATCCCAATGCCGTGCCCTACATCCATGAGAACTACATGCGCACGTGGCGAAAAATGGAGGAACTTGTCGATCGCGGCTTGGTCCGCCACATCGGCACATCGAACATGACGATCCCGAAGATGGAGCTGCTGCTGCGCGACGCGCGGATCAAACCGGTGGCCAATGAGATGGAGCTTCATCCGCACTTTCAGCAGCCCGAGTTTTTTCGTTACCTAATGGACAGTGAAATTCAGCCCATCGGCTTCTCGCCGATCGGCTCGCCAGCTCGTCCGGAGCGCGATCGCACGACCGAAGACACCTCTCCGACAGAAGATCCCGCGATCCGCGAGATCGCGCAGCGGATGGGCGTTCACCCGGCGGTCGTCTGTATCAAGTGGGCGGTTCAACGCGGGCAGGTGCCGATCCCCTTCTCGGCAAATCCGAAGAACATCCTGAGCAATCTGATGGGAGTGGTCGGCGAATCGCTCGGTCCAGAAGATATGCGGACGATCGAGAAGCTCGATCGCAACTGCCGTTTGATCAAGGGCCAGGTTTTTCTCTGGAAGGACAATCAGCCCTGGGAAGATCTCTGGGACGTCAATGGCGTCATCACTTCCGCGTAGCCTCGGCGGCCGGGAGGGCGAGCTTCTCCTGAAAGCTTCGCTCTCTCGGAATTTTCGAAGTTCGCCAGCTTCGGCAAGGTAACGTCGCGTCAAAAGTGAGCTAAGAGAACGCGAAGCACGAGGAGATCGGCTCAATGTCAAAGACCATGAAGGCGGCGTTTCTCCCAGGGAACAGTACCGTTGAGATGAGGAGTGTTCCCGTCCCGGAACCCGGGCACGGAGAAGTTCTCCTCGCAGTCAAGGCTTCAACCATTTGCGGATCGGATATCCGCGCCATTTATCACGAGCATCTCGGTAAGGGGCCGGAAGGATACCAAGGCGTGATCGCCGGCCACGAACCATGCGGCCAGATTGTTCAAACCGGCCCCGGTTGCCGTCGTTTCAAGAGCGGCGACCGAGTGATCGTCTATCACATCTCGGGTTGCGGTGTATGCAGCGACTGCCGGCGCGGGTACATGATTTCGTGTACGAGCGCGCAATATCGCCGCGCCTATGGATGGCAACGGGACGGGGGAATGGCCGAGTACCTGCTCGCCGAAGAAAAGGATCTCATCTTGCTGCCCAACGAGCTTACCTATCTCGACGGTGCGCAGGTGGCCTGCGGGTTCGGCACCGTCTATGAAGCGCTTCAGAAGGTGGGCATCAGCGGCAACGATGCGGTGCTCATTACTGGCCTTGGGCCCGTGGGTCTGGCCGCCGGTGCATTGTGCCGCAAACTGGGCGCGGAGAAGATCGTCGGAATCGATATTTCAGCCGAACGCCGCGACCTTGCCTTGCAACTGGGCTTGTGCGATTCCGTGCTCACAGCCGGACCTGACAACGTCAACCAGGTGCGCGAGCTGACTGGTGGGCTCGGTGTGGAGCGCGCCGTAGATTGCTCAGGAAACGCCGAAGCGCGCGCCACAGCGATTCGGGCAACCCGCAAGTGGGGAAAGATGGTCATGGTCGGCGAAGGCGGCACAGTCACCTTCAATCCCTCGCCGGACATCATTCACGATCAGAAGACGATCTACGGTTCCTGGGTGACCTCGACCTGGCTGATGGAGGAACTTGTCGAGCGTCTGGTGCGCTGGAATCTCCACCCGGAAGATATCGTCACCCATCGGTTTTCTCTCGACCAGGCGGATGAAGCTTATCGCTTGATGGCCTCGGGACGCTGCGGCAAAGTGGCGGTTTGCCCGGCAGGAGCCTAGCGCATGTACACATCGCCAATCGCCGATCGTCCAGAACAGAATCCAGTCCAGAGGCTCATCCCGAAGCAGGGCAAAGTTGCATTCTTCCTGGTTACCGGTCTGTTCTTTCTCTGGGCGATTCCCAACAACCTGAACGATGTTCTGATTCGCCAGTTCATGAAGTCGTTCGAGATCACCCGCCTTCAGGCGGGCCTCGTGCAGTCCGCGTTCTATTTTGGCTACTTTTGTTTCTCCATTCCCGCGGCGCTCGTCATGCGCCGCTTCGGTTATAAGACCGGCCTTGTGACCGGTCTTGTCCTTTACGCCAGCGGGACTTTCCTGTTTCTCCCCGCCGCCTCTGCGCGAAGCTATCCTCTCTTTCTGATGGCGCTCTTCGTCATCGCCAGTGGTCTCGGCTTTCTCGAAACCGGAGCCAATCCTCTCATCGCTCAGCTTGGCGATCCGGAAACTTCAGTGCGCAGGCTCAATTTCTCCCAGGCCTTCAATCCCCTTGGATCGATCTGCGGGGCGATCGTTGGCACGCTGTTTATTTTTTCCGGAGTCGAGCCGGGCGTTCGTCAGATCGCGCAGATGAAGGCCCAGGGAATCTATGTCGCTTATCTGCAGCATGAGACAGCGCGAGTCCTCGCGCCTTATATGGTGCTCGGGATCGTGGTTCTTGTTTGGACGGCGCTGATCCTCAGAACCAGGTTTCCCGTAGTTGCCGGCGCACAGTCGTCAACCGCGGAATCAAAGGACGGCGGCTACATCCGGCTGCTCCAGTATCCGAGTTTCCTGTTCGCGGTGGTCGCTCAGTTTTGCTATGTCGGCGCCCAGGTCGGCACTTGGAGCTACTTCATCCAGTACGCGCAGGATTACACGCAGGTCTCCGAGAAAACCGCCGGCTATCTGCTCACCGCCACTCTAGCAGCCTTCGCGGTGGGACGATTTGCATCGAGTTATTTTATGAAGCGCATTCGGCCAAGCACAATGCTGGGTGCATTTGCCGTCACCAACATCCTACTGCTCGCGATCGGCATCGGCCTGCCCGGATGGGTCGGCCTGACCGCTGTGCTGCTCACCAGCTTCTTCATGTCGTTGATGTTCCCGACGATTTTTGCTCTCGGCATCAAGGACCTGGGTGTTCACACCAAAGAGGGTGCCTCACTGATTGTCATGGCCATTATTGGAGGAGCGGTCTTCACGCCTCTAATGGGAATCGCATTCCAGTTCACGAAAAGCATGGCCCTGAGCATGTGCGTTCCATTGCTCTGTTACATCGTAGTTGCAGGCTATGCTTTTTGGGGATCCAACTTCGCCTCTTCTCGCAGATTACCGACGCAAGACCAAGGGGTGCGCTGTGATGAAAAAACAATCGGATAATGCATATCCCTGGGAGCTCTCTCTGAAGAGGTTGCTTCCTTTGTGGGGACATCGCAACTGGATCGTCGTTGCCGATTCCGCATATCCTGCGCAGTCGAACCCCGGCATTGAAACCATCGCCACCGACGCGGATCACCTCCAGGTATTGAGGGCAGCGCTCGACGCGATCGACAACAGCACGCACGTCCGACCGAACATCTACCTCGATGCAGAGTTCAAGCTGGTCGCAGAGCAAAACGCTCCAGGCGTTACGCGCTATCGCCGGAAGCTGGTACGCCTGATTCGGAATAGAGAAACAAAAGTTCTAGCACACGACCAGATCATTGCGAAGCTGGACGAGAGCGCGAAACTTTTTCGCATTCTGATTCTCAAATCCACGCTCGCCATCCCCTATACTTCCGTCTTTTTTGAATTGGACTGTGGATATTGGACCCGAGAAGACGAAGAAAACCTGAGACTCTCACTGGGAAGACTCCAGCAGCGGCGCAATGGGCATGATATCGAGCGAACTTAGTACAACGAAGTACAGGAGAGAACAACGATGTCAATCAAGCGGCGTGAAGTACTTCGGTGGATGGGTGGAGCAGGCTCCGCATTCGCCATCTCAAGGATTGCCCGGGCTCGTAGCGGCGCAGCCGATCCCTTCGAGCCGACGCGTTCTTCGCTTCGCTCGTATCAGGTGCCGGAGTGGTTCCGCGACGCGAAGTTTGGCATCTGGTCCCACTGGGGTCCACAATCCGCAATCGAGGACGGAGACTGGTACGCGCGCATGATGTATGTGCAGGGCTCGGAGCAATACAAGTACCATGTGTCCACTTACGGCCATCCCTCCAAGGTTGGCTACAAGGATCTCGTCAACATCTGGCACGCGGACAAATGGGATCCGGACCATCTCATGAGCCTCTATAAGAAGGCCGGCGCCAAGTACTTCTTCAGCATGGGCGTGCACCATGACAACTTCGATCTATGGGATTCGAAGTACACGCGCTGGAACGCCGTGAAGATGGGACCGAAGCGAGATATCGTCGGCACCTGGCAGAAGGCTGCGCAGAAGCAAGGTCTGCGCTTCGGCGTAAGTGAACACCTCTGGATCAGCTACAAATGGTTCTCTGTAAGTCATGGAGCAGATAAGACAGGCGCGCTGGCCGGAGTTTCCTACGACGGGGTCGATCCAAATTATGCCGACCTCTATCACGATGCCGACTGCGCTCGCTTTGTCGACAAACTCGACTGGAATGACGATGGTATTCCGGAGTCATGGAAAAAGCATTATCTCGAGCGCATGACCGATCTGATCGACAAGTATCAGCCCGACATGCTCTACACCGACGGCCACCTGCCTTTCGAAGAATACGGCATGCGCATGGTCTCGCATCTCTACAATGTGAGCGCTCAGATGCACGGCGGCAGCACGGAAGCTGTGTATATGAGCAAGGAGAAAACCGACTGCGCGATCGGATCCTGCCTGCTCGACCACGAACGCGGCGTAGCGGACGCCATCTCCGCGAATCCGTGGCAAACCGACACCTGCATCGGACAATGGCATTACAAGCGCGGCCAGCAATACAAAACCGCAAAAAAGGTCATCGATCTGCTCGTCGATATCGTCAGCAAGAACGGCAATCTGCTTCTGAATTTTCCTCTGCCCAACTCCGGAGAGCTGGACCCAGAAGAGATGAGGACTCTCGAGGGAATCACCGACTGGATGGCGGCGAATAGCGAGGGAATCTACAGCACGCGGCCGTGGAAGATCTATGGCGAAGGACCCTCAACGCAACAGAAGATCGAGGCCGGCAATTTCAACGAAGACAAACAAAAAGACCTGACCGGCGAAGATGTTCGCTTTACCAAGAAAGGCGATACGATCTTTGCTTTCGTGATGGGGAAGCCGGAGATTGCCGAAGTGAACGCTCTCGGCCTCTGGAGTCCCCAGGCCCCAGGCAAGATTCAAAGAGTGCAGATCCTCGGTCGCGGCGGCGACGTGCAATGGCTTCAGGACAACGCCGCATTACGCGTAAAAGTTCCGGCCGAACTACCGTCGACGATAGGCTTCACCCTTAAAGTGGAGTTCGCGTGAAGACCGACTACAGCAGTTCCACAATTGCTGTATCCCGAAGCCACCGCTCCCGAGTGGCATTTTTCCTTAAGAAAATGCCGCCTTACGCTGAGCTGGAAGGACACGTGAATTGTGGAACTGCTCTAAACGAAACGCGCAGCAGACTTGCGCGCGCGATTCTCAGTCCGCACCGCTGCCGCTCGACACCTCGCCAGGAGAACCTCCATGGTCCATCACTCGCGCCGCTCTTTTCTGAAAACGGGCGCCGGCGTAGCCGGCCTCTGCCTTGTCGAACCTTGCGCTTTCGCTGACGGCCTGCCCTATTCGATTCATGAGCCGCAACCTGACAGGCTCATGCCGTTTCCCCTGGCCTCGGTGCGACTGGCTCCCGGCATATTCAAAGAGCAGGAAGAGATCAACGCGCGTTATCTTGATTCGCTTGCCGTTGACCGCCTTCTGTACAGCTTCCGCGCGACTGCCGGCGTCTCCTCGATCGCAACGCCGTACAGAGGTTGGGAGGCTCCGACCTGCGAACTGCGTGGGCACTTCAACGGTGGGCACTTTCTCTCAGCAGTTGCCCTCGCTTCGGCCGGCTCCGGCAACTCAGATTTGAGGGCGAGAGGCGATGAGATTGTTGACGGCCTTGCCCAATGCCAGAAGAAGATCGGGACCGGCTATCTGAGCGCTTTTCCCACGGACTTATTCGAGCACCTGGTGCAGGGGAAGCGGGTATGGGCGCCCTTTTACACCTACCACAAAATCATGGCCGGCCTGCTCGACATGTACGTCCTGACCGGGAACAACGATGCTTTGCAAATTGCTGAGGGAATGGCGCGATGGGCAGGAGAATTCTTCTGGCCCATTGGCGCGGAGCAGCGCCAACGTATGTTGCGCGAGGAGTACGGTGGCATGAACGAGGTGCTCGTCAATCTTGCGGCGGTGACCAAGAAAGATCGATATCTCGAGACCGCGCACCTCTTCGAACAGCCGGGCTTTCTCGATCCACTCGCAGCGCGCCGTGACGAGCTGCAGGGATTGCATGCGAATACACATGTTCCGAAGATCATCGGCGCCGCTCGCATGTACGAGGTGACAGGCGACCGGCGCTATCGCGAGATTGCCGAGTACTTCCTCGAAGAAGTGCTGACTGCTCGCACTTACGTGATCGGCAACACCAGCGTGGAGGAATTCTGGAAGACGCCCCCCGGACAACTCCAGGACACTCTGCAATGGAAGAACGCGGAGTGCTGCGTGGCCTACAACCTGATGAAGCTCGAACGCCTCGTCTTCGGCTGGACTGCCGACGCTCGTTGGATGGATGCCCACGAACGTGCTCTGTTCAACTGCAGGTTAGGTACTCAAAATGCCCAGGGACTCAAACAGTACTTTGTTCCGCTCGCAGCCGGCTACTGGCGCGCCTACAACACACCTGAGGATTCCTTCCTGTGCTGCACCGGCACCGGCGCCGAGGAATTTGCGAAATTCTCCGACACTATCTACTTCCATCGCGGAAGTGACGTCTACGTTAACCAGTTTTTGGCATCCACGCTCGAATGGAAGGAGGAGGGACTGACGATCGAACAACAAACACACTTCCCCCGCGAGCAGGGCACAACCCTCAAAGTGAAATCGACGGGCCCCGCAGCGCGCACAATCCGCATTCGCATTCCGAGCTGGACAGCGGCCGCAGAAGTCAAGGTGAATGACCGCACTCTTGGAGCTGTCGCCGATCCAGGGTCGTATCTGGCGATTCACAGAGTTTGGCAGGACGGCGACAAGATCAGCGTCTCCTTGCCGATGCACTTGTGGACCGAGCCGCTGGCCGGTGATGACTCCATCCGTGCTGCCCTCTACGGGCCCATGGCTCTGGCCGCGAATCTCGGGGCCGGCCCGACCGATGAAACGGCACGCGCTTTGTACGATCCTTTTCCCAAAGTCATTCCGCCTGCGGATCCGTTGCCGAGAGTCGCCGCGAAAACAGATGCCGGACCACCCCAGTGGATCCACGTTGAGTCGCCCTCGGAACTCCGATTTACTGCGGACAGCGAAAGTGCGAATTTCAGCCTTGCGCCTCTGTGCCAGATTGGCGATCAGCGCTACTCAGTCTATTGGCAATTCCAGAATCAGAAAGACCGGACAACCTGAGGTCGGCTCGGTGAGTGGTTGACTGTCTCTCAATTGCTGCAATACGCCAGCTTATTATTGGAGCGTTCATCGAAGTTCGACCCCGGAATGCTTTGGTGGCAACGGTCCGTTTAACACAAGCTTGAATCAGCGGAAGGAGGGAAAATGAGGATCTCCTGTTGGATGGATGGATCGTCAGTTGTGCGAAGTGGACATTCGATCGGGCTTCGTTCCGGATGGAAGTTGCAACAGCGCCTTTTGCTCGCTGTGCTCGCCTTCGCGGCGGCCGGCGAAGTTGCGGTGGCTCAAGGCGGTGCTCTCGTCCTACAACGAAACGGCGCCGTGATTTCGCTGGAACCCTATGCCCCGAATGTTTTGCGAGTCACAATGAGCACCGACAAGGCGGCTGGCACGGGTGCGCCGGGCTACGGCTTCGTGGCTAAACCTTCAACCGAGGGATGGACACGCGAGAACGCCAAAGACGGCGGCACAGTGTTCCGATCGGTACGGATGATTGTGCGTTTAGGGCCGACGAATCTTGCGCATGACAATTTGGCCCGGCCCATGCCTCTGGATGCACTCAACGTTCAACTCCGTGGCCAATACTTCGGGGGAGGAAATGGACGCGGTCCTCATGACGACGCACTCGAGGTGACAACCGCAAACGGCAAAACGCTGCTCTACATGCGCTCGTGGGCAATGGTGCGGAACCGCGCCTCATCGGAGCAGGACTCCGGCGCGGCGGGTTACCGAGTCGCAGTTACCTTCGATTCGCCGCCTGACGAACATTACTACGGACTTGGGCAGCAGCAGAAAGGCTGGATGGACCTGCGGGACCATCGTATTCCATGCTGGCACGACTATTCGGCAATTGGCGGTGAAGACGTCTGTGTGCCGTTCATGGTGTCGAGTCGCGGCTACGGTCTGGTGTGGGATAACCCTTCCAAGACGACAGTGGACCTGGGATTCAATGGCCGGAACGTGTGGTCATCGGAAGTCGGAGATCGCGTTTCCTACTTCGTGATTGCCGGAGAGACGACGGACGAGATTTATAAGGGCTACCGTCTGCTCACCGGCGTCACACACATGCTGCCGAGAGCAGCCTATGGATATATCCAGAGCAAGGCCATCTATGCAACCCAGGAACAAGTTCTGGATGTGGCCAAGGAATATCGCCAGAAGAATCTGCCGCTCGATGTGATGGTCGTCGACTTTCTGAACATGACCAGGCAGGGCGAGTTGGATCTGGATCCGAAACGTTGGCCCGATCCCAAAGCGATGAACAGCGAACTGCACGACATGGGCGTAGGCACGCTCTTGAGCGTATGGCCGCACTTCTCGCCTGGCACGCAGTTCTACGATATGTTGCTCAACAAAGGCTGGCTCATTCATACTCCGGACGGAAAACCGGATTCGGGGGGGTTCAAACAAGTCATCGGTCCGAACATCGACACCACGAATCCCGAAGCGGCCCAGTGGTTTTGGGAGAAGATCCGCGACCTGTATATAAAGCCATATGGCTTCGACTATATCTGGTTGGATGAGACAGAGCCCGACGTCGATCCCGCCAAAGATGTGTTCTCGATTGGCCCCGGCACTCGCTTCTATAACGTCTATCCCCTCTTTCACACCGCTTCGGTGTACGAGGGGTTCCGGCGCGACTTCGGAGATAGCCGCAGGGTGATGATCCTGGCGCGAGCCGCGTACCTCGGCGCACAGCGAAACGGTACAGTGTTCTGGTCAAGCGACATCTTCTCGACCTGGGACATGCTGAAGCGGTCGATCCCGGCGGGATTGAACTTCACTGCAACCGGGGCACCCTATTGGGACACAGATATCGCTGGATTCTTCTCACCCTCGATTCCGGCCGACTACAAACCTGCCCACAAACCACTCATCGACGGATCGGATGTGCGAGATACGATCGGAAATTATCAGGATTATCCCGAACTCTTCGTCCGTTGGTTCGAATGGGGCGCTTTTCAGCCAGTGATGCGCGCCCATGGAGAGAGAAAACACAACGAAGTATGGTCTTACGGTAACGAAGGCGAGCCGATCCTGGCGAAATATCTCAAGCTGCGCTATCAGCTTCTGCCCTACACCTATTCCGTGGCCTATCACAGCTATGAGACAGGTGCTCCTTACGTGCGAGCGCTATTTATGGATTTCCCGCAAGACCCGAGGGTGGCTGATATACCGGATGAGTATATGTATGGACCTGCCTTTCTGGTCGCTCCGGTGACCGATCAGGGCGCAACAAGCCGGACGGTCTATCTACCGGCGGGCTGCGACTGGTACAACTACTGGACCAATGAACGGCTGCACGGCGGGCAGACCATTGTCGTGTCAGCTCCGATCGATACCCTGCCGCTGTTCGTGAAGGCCGGGAGTATTGTGCCGAAGGGGTCAGAGGTCCCAAGTGCCCAGCAGCCACAGGCCATCGCGACGGTCAACGTATATCCAGGCGCTGACGGTAGTTTCACGCTCTTTCAAGACGACGGGAAGACTTACGCATACGAGAAAAACGGCGGCTCGCTCACGAAATTGACATGGGACGACGCGGCGCATCAGCTTCGACATGAGGGAGCGTCCCCCTGGAGCGGACCGGATGCGTCCGTGGTGAAGGTCGAGGGGAACTAGGGCCGCAAGCACGACTGGGATGAATGGCATGTAAAGACGGTAGGCTCCTCTTTAGCTGCCTACGTCGCCTCATCAATAGGGCGGGAGCATTTCGAGCCGTATGCTGCTTGCGGCGATCGAGAGATAAGGAACGCTGAACATGAAACGTAGAGACTTCATCGCATCCGCGAGCGCCATGGCTGCACTTTCTGGCGTTCCTTCGTGGGCCGTGGGTCAGAAACAAGAAGACCTCAGCAGCTTTCCAGAAAAAGTCCTACAAGGCGACAGTCCATATGTCGAGTATGTGCCGATTCCTGAGTATCACAACGCGCCGGCAGCCGCTTACGAAGCCTTTCAGGATATGAAATTCGGGGCGCGCGTTCACTGGGGCATCTATTCGATCTGGCATCGGGGAGCAGAATCGTGGCCCTTCTTAAACATGTCTTTCGAAGACCGCCACGCCTACAACCAGCTTTACAAGACGTGGAATCCGGCCGGTTTCGATGCATCCGCTTGGGTCTCCGCCTTCAAGGAAAGCGGCATGAAGATGTTTGCGTTCACATCGAAACACCACGAAGGCTTTTCGATGTTCGATACTAAAGCCAGGGTCAAGAGCCGTACCAACTGGAACGCTGCAGGAGGCCCCAGGATCGAGGAATGCAATCTTGCCTACTCCATCATGGAAACGCCTTTCAAACGCGACGTCGTCAAGGAACTCTGCGACGAGGCACACAAGCAGGGAATCAAGATTGACCTCTATTTCTCGCATCCCGATTGGTATGACGCCGATTTCCGGCCCTACGGCCAGCACCCCTTGCAGGTACCGTCCTCAAAAGACCTGATGGTTCCCTGGGACTATCAGCGCGTCCAGAATCTTTTTCGCGATCGCAGCGTGCTCGTTCCTGATCCAACTGAATTCGAAGTCAAGCGGATGATCGAGCGCCATCGCGCGCAGTTGGTCGAGCTGGTCTCAAACTACGGCGCCATCGACATGATCTGTCTGGATATTTGCCTGGGACCGAAGGTCTGGCCTGAACTTCGCAAGACAATCATGAAAGTGCGCGAGATCCAGCCCAACGTCATGCTGCGTAACCGCGGCATCGGGAACTACGGCGACTATTACACTCCCGAGCGCGTGATTCCAGGCTCGAACGTCACTACGACGAAGCCGTGGTTTTGTATTTATCCGCTGGGATCTGATTTTTCTTATGAGCCCGATCCAGCTAAATACAAGGGCGTCAAGTGGATCATCGACAACCTCGTGGACACTGTTGCCAAGGGCGGCGGACTCATGATTGGCGTGGGGCCAAGTGCTTATGGTGAATTTCATCCAGAGGCCATCCGGCAGATGAAAGAGGCAGGACAGTGGCTCAAGGTCAATGGAGAAGCCATCTATGGGACACGACCACGCGACGCAGCGAACTATGCCGAAGGAGATCAAGTTCGTTTCACACGCACCAAGGATAGCCATTGGGTCTACGTGATTCTGACCGAATGGCCAGGCAGGGAGCTGACTCTGAGCTCTCTGCGGCCCAAAGCAGGTTCACGGATATCTATGCTCGGTTCGTCGGCAAATATGGAGTGGTCGTTCGACTCAGCAAAAGGAACAGTAATCCGCCTACCTGAGAATCTGCAAGGCGAATCCAATCGCCCGTGCGAGTACGCCTGGAGCTTGAGAGTGCAAGTGCACTAGGCAGAACCTGTTCTGTTGACGGAGCCAACGGGAATGCCGATCGTGTGCGGCTCCGTGGGAAGCCTCCTTGATAAAACCTTATGCACGAAGTAGACAATCGTAATGGCTTATTGGCATTTAGCCGGAACAGGATTGGTTTGTTTCGTTTGCAGGATTCGACGTGGGGCAGTCCGCCAAGGATAAAACGTAGAAGAGCGCAGTAAATTGCGG
>Ga0187863_10002766_pt1 | contig 13203 bp, 8 predicted proteins | sample June2016WEW_11_1_FD_132975 | JGI IMG/M metagenome (GOLD analysis project Ga0187863, IMG submission 132975) | Peatland microbial communities from SPRUCE experiment site at the Marcell Experimental Forest, Minnesota, USA - June2016WEW_11_10 | ecosystem: Environmental > Terrestrial > Soil >... | reverse complement strand
TGCGATTTCGCATGCTCGGCAGGCTGAATGTTGAAAGTGATCGGGCCCGAGATTCGTCCGCACTCTACTCGGAAGAACGCGACTGAACCCGCGATGGAAGTGGGCTGAATCATGAGCGCGGACAGGCGGTCGAGGCGCTGCACAATCTCGGGGAGTTGGCTGATGACGGGCTTCAGCTTTTCGACACGCACGTGGATCGCGGCCGCGTCTTCAAATGCAAGGTTGGCCGACGCGGTTTCGCGCTCGGCCGAGAGTTCGCGGAGCAGAGAATCCCCGGCGGAATCAAAATAGGCCTGCACCCGGTTTACTTCAACAGCGTATTCCTCATCGCTGCATCCCTTAAAACAGGGCGCGAGGCACATTTTCATCTCGGAATATATGCAGCCTGGAAATTTCGGGTCGGGATGCAGATCGTCGACGCAGCGCCGCATCTTGAAAAAGTCGAGCGAATCATTCATGAACTTTTCTGCGGCGAGGCGAGAAATGAAGGGGCCGTAGTAGAGCGAACGTCCATTGAGCCGGCCCAGCCGCGTGGTGATGGAGGCACGCGGGTACTCGTTTTCAAGATGCAGCTTCACTAAGGGCGCGAAACGAAAGCGCATGCGGTCGGAATAGGTCCCGGGAAATGCGGCCCGAAGAACGCGGTAGAGCAGGAAGCCGGATTCGAAATCGGATCCGGTGGGCGCGTACTCGATCACGCAAACGCGGTCGCGCAGGTTGAGCTTCTTCGTGCGTTCTTCAATCGGGCCGAGCAGTCGCTGCAAGCGGCGCCGCAGATTCGCGGTTTTGCTGACGTAGGGTTCAGCATGAGCGTCTGCTGCCCGCAGAAGAAAAACAGCTGGAGAAGCGGGGACTGCGGAGAAGACATCCGCATCCCTTTCAGGGGCGAATTCCAGGCGCTCGGTCAGCACGAGATGATTGTAAGCAAGTCTTCACCACCGAGGTACCGCGATGCAAAGAATTCAACGGATGCAGTGGGTGCTGTCATCCAAGGTTCGCGTTGCGAAATTTCTGACGGAAGTCGGTGCCTTCCAGGGTAATGATCCGGCACATCTCGTGGAGCCGCGAACGCATGCGCTCGCCGATACGGTCCCCCAGCGTCTCGCCGCGCGTGGCAGCCCGTGCGGGCGAGACGGGGCCAGTAGCGCCCGCCGCCGGCTGATCGTCAAAATTCGTAGTGATGATCGTGGTGCGGTTGTCGTTATAACGTGTGTTCAGGATCAGGCTGACCGTGTCCCATACCCACTCAGTCGGCTTTACGGCTCCCAGTTCGTCGAGCACCAGAACGTCTGTCTCGAACACCGGACGAAGCACGTCCAGTTCGGTGGTCTGCACCGTCGAATTGTAGGAGTTCTGGATCTCCTTCAGCAGTTCGCGGTAATCATAGAACAAGCAGGGAATGCCCCGATTAACAATGAGTTCCTTGGCGATCCCGACGGCCAGGTGAGTCTTGCCCGTTCCGATCTTGCCGATGATCAAAAGCCCTTTGTCGCCTCGCGGATCGCATGTCCTCGCGAAGCCGGACGCGATAAAGTGAGCTTCTTCCAGCGAAGGGTGGGCGCCCGGAAAGTCGGTGTCGTAGTTCGACAACTCACAATGCTCGTAGCGGCGCGGAATGCGGGCTGCGGCCATCAGGGACGGTCCACGGGCCCGCAACTGGCAGTCGCAGCGGGTGACGCGGCGGTCGTTCGTGCTTCCGCCCGCGTTGGCGCGGGACGCGACGGTCTTCCACCCAGTGCCCTCACAAAGCGGGCAAACCGCGGGAGCTTTGCCCTGCGGGGATTCTTCGATCTTTGCCTGTCCGATCTTCGAGCCAACAATCTTCGAATCTGCCATCTTCGAGCCCATCATCTTCAAACGAAATTCTCCTGTTTTGACTGTGCACCCGCGGGCGGCTTCTGCGCAAGCCGGAAACCTTGCCTGCCTGTGTACATCCTGTGAAGGAAGAGGGTGGGCTGTGGAGGGAGTAGGAAAACCCCGTCGGCGGGGCTGGAAAGCCGCTCGGGTAGCCCCAATTCGGGTCCAAGAATTGCGAAACAGGCTTCCGGCGCGGATTTTCACAGTTGACTTTCGCAGCAGACGGAGGAGAATACAAGCCGTCAGGTTTCCCAACTCAGCCAGCCAGTTTTTTCTTCCCGGTGTGGGCTGGGCACGAAAGAGACCTGCGAGGAGAGACTATGAATAAAGCCGATCTGGTTGACAAGATCGCAGGCGCGTGTGAAATCAGCAAAGCGCAGGCCACGACCGCCATTGACACCGCCGTCGACAGCATTACAGGTGCGCTCCGCAAAGGAGATCGGGTGGCTTTGATAGGCTTCGGCACCTTCTCGGTGTCGCAGAGAAAAGCACGGAACGGGCGCAACCCGCAAACCGGCGCCACTATCAAGATCGCTGCCCGCAAAGTCGCGAAGTTTAGTCCTGGAGCCGAACTCAAGAAGTCAGTCAACAAGAAATAGTCTGCAAGCCTGAAATATTTGCGAGAACGGCAGGGGGTCGGCCCTGCCGTTTTTCTTTTTCAACCGGATCTCCCGGCTTCGAAACGAGTGGGGCTGCCACTCTTGATTTTCCGGTATTTCGCACTCGCGTGGAGATTTTGAGAAAACATGTGGAATAATTACCTACCGGAGAAAATATCATGTGGAGAGTCCTCGTGCTATGCGTGCTTGCGGCCAGCGCCGCGGCACAGGAGAGCCCCCACCCGATCCTCGCACTCGGCTCACCAGCACCAAACTTTGAACTCCCGGGCGTCGACGGGACCATCCATAAGCTCGCCGACTACTCATCCAGCCAGATTCTTGTGGTGGTCTTCACGTGCAACCATTGCCCGATTGCCCAAATGTATGAACGGCGCATTACGCAGCTTGCGGCGGACTACAAGGACCTCGGTGTCGCGGTGGTTGCGATTCAGCCAAATGATCCGCAGGCCATCAGGATCGATGAACTGGACTCCTCCGACATCAGCGACAGTTTGGAGGAGATGAAGATCCGGGCCGAGTACAAGCATCTGACTTACCCATACCTTTACGATGGCGAAACGCAGTCGGTAACTGACGCCTACGGTCCACAGGCCACGCCGCACGCATTTGTTTTCGATCGCGATCGCCGTCTGCGCTATGAAGGCCGCATGGACAATAGTTATCGCATCGAACTGGTGAAGGCCCGCGAAGTGCGCGATGCCATTGATGCGCTCCTGGCTCATCGAGAAGTTGCTGTGAAACACACCGGCGTATTCGGATGTTCGACCAAGTGGAAAGAGAAGCAGGCGTCGCGCCTCGCGGCGCTGGGGAAAATCGAATCTCAGCCCGTCCAGGTTGAGATGGCTTCAGCTGCGGACTTGAAGGCGTTGCGAACCAATCCGACGAAGAAGACTCTACTCATCAGTTTCTGGGCTACGTGGTGCGGCTCGTGCATTCACGAATTCCCGGATTTCGAGGACACGTTCCGAATGTATGGTGTACGCGATCTGGAATTAGTGACGGTGGCGGCCAACATGCCCGACGAGAAGAACTCCGTATTGCGTGTGCTTGAGAAGATGCATGCTACCAGCCGCAATCTGCTTTTTTCGTCCGACGATACCGCCGCGTTGCAGGCCGCGTTTGACCCGACGTGGGAATCAGCCGTGCCGTTTACCGTCTTGATTGCTCCTGATGGCAAAGTGCTATATCGAAAACAAGGCTCGGTCGATATGTTGGAACTGAGAAGAACCATTCTTGCATTCTTGCCGTCAGACTATGACGGCTTTAACAAATACTGGTCTGCGCCATGAAGGTAAAAAGATTTGTACGGGTAGTGTTGCCAACTTCGATGACTACTCTCGGCATGATCCGTCACGCCTGACCGGGAGCGGAGCGCTACTTGCCCCCAGCCTTGGAAGTGTTCGCGAACTGCATCGTGCGGATGATTCCTACGCCTTCCTTCACTACAATCAACTGATTCACCTTGATGTCTTTCAACCCATCGATCTGCCCGCTGGGCCAGTGAATTTCCAGCGACTCGACCTTTTCCGCCTTCCCCAGTCCGAAGTGAACCCGCAGATCATTCTGCGAGAAGTAACCGCCGCCGCTGCGAACCTCGTCAATCTGCTGATGCGGCTTAGCTTCGCCCAGTGGATGAGTCACGCACACCAGCCGCGCGCCGATTCCACTGCGGTTGGATTTCGTTCCGACGGTGCGAATCTTGATCCAGTTGTTGGCGAGCGCCGTGTCACAGCGCAGCAGCTGCGGGTAGTCGTTGACCGTATTCACGACAACATCGATGTCGCCGTCATTATCGAAATCGCCGAAAGCCGCACCCCGCGACTTGCTCGGCTCCGAGATGCCCGGCCCGGCCTGCAGCGAAACGTCTGCGAACCGGCCGTTGTGCAGGTTGTGATACAGGAGTTTGCGCTGGGCATAACCGGCGCCGGCGTTCAGCTGCAGTTGGTCAACTTCCGGGTAGACGTGACCGTTGCAGAGCAGAATGTCGGGCCAGCCATCGTTGTCCATGTCGAAAAAACCGCAGCCCCATCCCAGGTATTGCGTGTGCGCGCCCAGACCGGCTGAGAAAGTGGCGTCCTCAAAATTGCCGCCGCCTTGATTGCGGTAAAGCGAAGGCGTATCCCCGGCGAAATTAGTTTTGACTATGTCGAGGTTGCCGTCCATGTCATAATCCGCGGCGGAGACGCCCATGCCGGCCTGCGTCTTTCCATTCACACTCAGGGCACACCCGGCCTCAATGGCGATGTCTTGAAACTTGCCGTTCTTTTTATTCTGATAAAGCACGGCGGGGGCGGAATCGTTGGCGACATAAATATCGGGCCAGCCGTCGTTGTCGAAGTCAGCGGTGAGCACACCCAGGGCGTAGGTACTGTCCGTGTTGAGAATTCCCGACGAATCGGAAACGTCGGTAAAGGTTCCATCGCCATTGTTGTGGTAAAGGATATTCTTGCCGCCCTCGAGACCTGGCGGTCCGCAGGCGACCATCACACTCTTGTAGAGGCACGGACCGGATTCTGGGACGGGCGCCGTCGCTAGGTCGAGATCAATGTAGTTGGCGACGAATAGATCGAGCCGCCCGTCGCGATCGTAGTCGACAAAGGCGCAACCAGTATTCCATCGCGTGCCCTTGCCCGCCACGCCGGCCTTCTGGCTCACGTCGGTGAAAGTGCCGTCGCCGTTGTTGTGATAGAGAACGTCCTTGCCGAAGTAGGTGATGAACAGATCGTCCCAGCCGTCATTATCATAGTCGCCGACGCAGACGCCCTGACCCCATCCTGAATGGGCAACTCCGGCCTTCGCGGTGACGTCGGTGAAAGTGCCATCGCGATTATTCCGAAACAGATGCGAGGTTGGTTCAGTGCCTGCGGGAAAGCCCTCGAGTCGCGATCCGTTCACCAGAAAAATGTCGAGCCAGCCATCGTTGTCGTAATCGTAAAAGGCGACGCCGCATCCGGTGGTTTCCAGTAGATACTTGTTTTTGTGCTCGCCGCCGAAAATGGTTTTCGCATTCAGGCCGGACTCTCGTGCGACGTTGAGAAAGCTGACGCCTAGATCGTCGTTCTCAACCTGAGGTGCTCCCTTCGGCGGCGCAGCATTCTGCCCTGCAGCGCCCGCTTGCATCCGGCGCGGACGAGCCATCGCCAGCACGCTTTCGAGCGAGAGCACAAGCGCCGAACGGCTGAGAGATTTCAGAAAAACGCGGCGTGAAGAAAACAAGAGCTCGCTACCTGGCCACTCGGGTCGTGCTAGAATTCGCCCCTACTTCTTATATGCAGGGAACCGCGACTTTGCAAGCCAGCCGGGCTAAATCCTATTTCGAGATGACGCCCGCAGTGAAACCGTATCTTCGTTGTGCTTGGACTTCGAGCGTCGTACTTTGCATTTCTCTGTCGGCGATCTGGATTCTGTTGGCCGCAACTTCTACCGCGCAGCAAGCCTCTCCAACGCCCACGCCGACGCCAGAGTTATCGCGAACCATCCGCACATGGGAGTTCCTTCCCGTCGTCGGCAGTCGAGCGGGACTGTTCGGCAACGAGGCGGGACGATTCGAAGCCTGGGTTTATCCGCTGAAAGTCTTTCGTGATTTTCACCTGACCTTCCACGTCGGCGATCGCGCTCTTCCCGCCGAGACTCTGGCGCGCACGCTGACGGTGCGTCCCGACTCGGCGTCGATCGTCTACGCCGGCGATTCCTTTCGCGTGCGCGAAACCTTGTGCGTTCCGGTCAATGAGGCCGGCGCCGTGATTCTGCTGGACATTGAGACCGAGCAGCCGCTGGAGGTGGAAGCCTCGTTCACCGCGGACTTTCAGTTGGAGTGGCCTGCGGCGCTGGGCGGAACGTTTGCCGACTGGGATGAAAAGCAACATGCGTTCGTGTTCGGAGACGAAGCCGGAAGGTTTTCCGCTTTGTTTGGATCGCTCGCAGCCAGAGACGCGCAGGTCGCCTATGAGACGAACTATTCGTCGACGAACGAAAACTCCTTCCGCCTGGGCGCAACGCCCAAGGGAAAGGAAACCAAGGTGCTCGTGCTTGTGGCTTCAGGCGCAGGCCTCGCCGAAGCAACGAAAACCTATCAACGCCTGCTGACTTCTTATGCAGACTCGATCCGTGAGTCGGCGGATTATTATCGGGCTTATCTCGAAAAAACTGTGAGCCTCGAACTGCCGGACGCCGCTCTGCAGCAGGCTTACGACTGGGCGCGCATCAGCACGATTCAAGGTTTAGTAAACAATCCGTACCTGGGCACGGGGCTGGTTGCGGGATATCGAACTTCCGGTCCCGATCAGCGTCCTGGCTTCGCGTGGTTCTTTGGGCGGGATTCTTTGTGGACCTCGTTCGCCCTGAATGCCGAGGGAGATTATTCCACGACTCGCACCGCACTCGATTTCATCAGCAAATATCAGCGCGCCGACGGCAAGGTCCCGCATGAAATCTCGCAGAGTGCGAGTCTGGTGCCGTGGTTCAAGGATTATCCCTACCCCTATGTTTCCGCCGATGCGACGCCGCTGTTCATCATCGCGATGAATGATTATGCATCTCAGAGCGGGGATGTGGGGTTTGCGCGCGACAAATGGGACAACATCTGGCGGGCTTACCAGTTCCTGCGCTCTACATACGATGCCCAGGGCCTCGCGCAGAACGCAGGCACTGGACATGGTTGGGTGGAAGGGGGACCGCTGCTGCCGGTTAAGAACGAGTACTACCAGGCCGGACTCGGCGTCGCGGCCCTGCAGTCGCTCTCCAATCTGGCTCGCCTAACAGGGAAGGACGACATCAGCAAGCAAATCGCCGCCGAGTTCGATCGCAGCCAGGCTGCGCTTGATCAAGCCTTCTGGTCGCCGGAGATGAATAGTTATGCATTCGCCTTAAAACAAGACAACCAGCGCGAGAATGAGGTGAGCGTGCTGGCAACCGTTCCCATGTGGTTTGGTCTGCAAGATGCCGCGCACGCGAACCAGACCATTACGCAACTCGCTGCGGAAGATCATCAGAGCGATTGGGGCATGCGCATTATCTCGCGGCAATCCAAAGTCTATGACGGCTCTGGCTATCACTTCGGCTCGGTCTGGCCGTTATTTACTGGATGGGCTTCCGTCGGTGAATACCGTTATCACCGCGCCTTTCCCGCCTACGCCAACTTGCGGGCCAACGCGCTGCTCTACGCCGATGGTGCGCTCGGGCATTTCACCGAAGTTCTGTCCGGAGATTACCACCAGTCGTTTTCCAGCAGCTCGCCGCACCAGATCTGGTCGTCGGCCATGGTGGTGAGTCCGATTTTACGCGGCATGTTTGGCTTGCAGACCGACGCGGAACGGCGCCAGATCACGCTGGCTCCGCATGTCCCCGCGGACTGGACTTCGTTCGCGATTCGAAATGTCCGAGTGGCGGGAATCGACGTGGACTTCCAATATAGCAAGACCTCCGACAGCGTAGCGCTTGAAACCAAGCGCGCCGGAACGGGCGATTGTTGGATCGAATTTTCGCCGTCCTTCAGCCTGCGCACGCAAGTGGTCAAGGTCGAAATGAACGGACGAGCCTTGCCCTATAAGCCGCAATCGAACGGCAATGATCAACATGTGCTGGTGCGATTTCCTGTTGCCGAAGGCCCGAGCAATCTGGTCATTCGCGTGAAGAATGATTTCGGACTGGCGTTGACCAATGACCTGCCGCCTCTGGGCAGCGCGAGCCGCGGACTCCGCGTCCTTTCTGAATCCTGGAATGCGTCGAAGACCGAACTGTCGTTGCAGATTTCGGGGCTGGCAGGGAGCCGCTACGAACTGAGTGTTTGGAACCCCAGCCAGATTTCTTCCGTAGAAGGGGCAGTTCTCAGCAAACCCGGGAAGTTGGAAATCCAGATGCCGCAGGGAGCGGATTCATACTTACAACAGAAAATCGTGCTTCACTTCGGACGCCGCTGAGGAAACAGTGGATGCTCTTTCCCGTGTGCGGGTCGAGCCCAAAAAGGTTTACACTCGGGCAAGCCGCAACTTTACGCTCGTCGAGGAGTCGTCCTTTTATGCAACGTAAGTGTGCCTGGATTCTGGTTCTTGCGTTCCTGTTTCTGTCGACGTTAATCGCGACCGCTCAGACAGCGGGCAAGCCAACTGCGCACAAAGCCGCGTCCAGCAAATCCGCAGCCGGCAAGAGTGTCGACGCGGAAGGCCATCAATGGTGGCAGCATGCGGTGTTTTACGAAATTTATCCCCGCAGCTTTGCCGACAGCAACAACGACGGAATCGGCGACCTCAAGGGCATCACCTCGAAGCTCGACTACCTCAAGGATCTCGGCGTCGACGCAGTCTGGCTTACGCCCTGTTTTCCGTCGCCGCAAGTCGATTTCGGCTATGACGTTTCCGACTACGAAAGCATCGATCCGATGTATGGATCGCTGACGGATTTCGATATGATGGCCGGCGAAGCCAAGAGAGAGGGGATTCACGTCATTCTCGATTTCGTCGTGAATCACTCTTCCGACCAACACAAATGGTTTCTCGATTCGAAGTCTTCTCGAACCTCGGAACATCGCGATTGGTACATTTGGCGCGACGGCAAAGGGCCAGGGCAGCCTCCCAATAATTGGACTTCCATTTTCGGCGGTTCCGCGTGGACGCTCGACGCAGCGACGAATCAGTACTACTACCACTTCTTCTACCCGCAGCAGCCCGACCTGAACTGGCGCAATCCAGCCGTGAAGGGCGCGATGTTTGATGTCACACGATTTTGGTACAAGCGCGGCGTTTCAGGGTTTCGCCTGGATGCCGTTGACACGTTGTTCGAAGATCCCAACCTGCACGACGATCCGGTGCTGCCCGGCAAGAACGCATTCGGCGATCCCGTCGAGGAATACAAATACAACTCGAAATTGCCAGAGGTGCATGATGTATTGCGCGAGCTGCGCAAAGTCGCGGACGAAAATAACGGAGTGCTGATCGGCGAAACCTGGACGGCCGACATTGCGGAACTGAACAAATACTACGGCGAAGGCAACAACGAGTTGCAGTTGCCGATGGATTTTCTTTTCACCACGGTCAACAAGCTCTCGCCCGCCGATTTCCGCAAGCAGATTGCCGCCGTCGATTCCGCTTCCGGCTGGCCCACGTTCGTGATCAGCAATCACGACATCGTTCGCTCCTACGACCGCTATGGCGACGGCGAACATAACGATCAAATCGCGAAGCTCATGGCCGGGCTGTATCTGACCCTGCGCGGAACCCCGATCATGTACTACGGCGAAGAAATCGGCATGAAGACGACGCCGCCCACACGCAAAGAGGACGTGAAGGATCCGATCGGTCGCACCGGCTGGCCCAAGGAAAAGGGGCGCGACGGCGAGCGCACACCCATGCAGTGGGATGAGAGTGAGAATGCAGGTTTCTCGAAGGTCGCGCCGTGGCTTCCCGTGCCTCCGACGTTCAAGACACACAATGTTGCCGACGAATCCAAAGATCCAGACTCGGTGCTCAACTTTTACAAAAAGGTGCTCAAGCTACGGCACACGAATCGGGCGCTTTTGGACGGAGCCTACGTTCCACAGAATCAGAACGACCAGAACGTGCTTTCCTACTTGCGAGTCTATAAAGATCAGACGGTGCTGGTGGCTTTAAACATGTCTGGTGCGGGGCAGAAGGTGAGCTTTGACCTGAGCAAGGGCGGCTTCACTTCGGCCAAGAGCCTGGTAGCGACCGGCAAGTCCTCCGCCAACGGAGATGTTGTAACCCTCGAGCCCTACGGAGTTTTCATTGGCCAGCTTGTGAAGTGAACGACGCGCTTACTCTCCACTGAGAATTCTTCGCTCGCAAATCCGGTATAGAATACGCACGGTGACACGATGCACGAACTCTCGATTGCGATGGGAATAGTAGACGCCGCTCTCGAGGAGGCACAGCGTCGCGGCGTACAGGTCACCGCGGTGCATCTCAGGCTGGGCGCGCTTTCGGGCGTGGTGAAAGATGCGCTCATGTTTTCTTACGAAGTCGCGTGCCAGGATACTCCGCTGCAGGGATCGCAACTGATCGTGGAAGACGTCCCCGTCATCGTGTTTTGCCCACAGTGTCAGGGAGTTCGGACACTGCCGTCGGTGCAACTGTTTCAGTGTCCGGAATGCAGCATGCCAACGATGGATGTGCGCCAGGGCAAGGAACTTGAGGTGTTTGCCCTCGAAGTACAAGAAGACGAGTTGCCGGAACGTGAAGGGGAGAAATCGGAGGTAACGGAGTGAGTGAGCCTCGTCTGGTCGAAGTCCGCAGAAACGTGCTGAAGCAGAACGATGTGATTGCGCGATCCCTGCGCGAGCAATTCCGAGCGGCTGGAGTCTTTGTCGTGAGCCTGGTTTCGAGTCCTGGTTCGGGGAAGACGACTTTCCTGGAGAAGACGCTCACGCGGTTGCAGCCTCGCTATCGCGTGGCCGCGCTGGTGGGAGATCTCGCGACTGAAAACGACGCCGTGCGTTTGGCGCGCAGCAAGGCGCCGGTGAAGCAGATCACAACCGGAACTCTGTGCCACCTGGAGGCGGCGATGGTGCAGAATGCGCTGCAGGACTGGGACCTGCATCAAGTGGATTTTCTTTTTATCGAAAATGTAGGCAATCTGGTTTGCCCTTCTTCGTATGACCTCGGTGAAAATCTTCGTCTGGTGTTGATGTCGGTGACCGAGGGAGAAGACAAGCCGCTGAAGTATCCGACGATTTTCAACAGCGCCGACGTCGCGGTCGTGACCAAGAACGAATTGGCAGGCGTGGTTGAGTTTGACTGGAATGCGGCGCGGACGAGCATTCAGTCGGTGCGGCCCGGAATGCAGATTTTTCGCCTTTCGGCGAAGACCGGCGAGGGCATGGAAGAGTACTTGAACTTTCTGTCGCAGCAGTTAACAGAGCACAGAGCCGTGGCCCAGATTTAATCGATGCTGCAAGCAGAGACGTAGCGAGCTACGTCTCTACGATCGCGCTATCTAAATCCTAGAACCCGTATTTGGCGACGATTTTCTTTTCTTTTTTTCCAACCACGGCAATCGCCGCGTGTTCCGCGGGCAGAGAAAATGCCAGTGGAACTCCGGTGGCCTGATCGCGTAGGTTGATAGCCGCGTCGTGAGCCGAGTCCGAGACGAAGACGTACAACACGGAGTCCGCCAGCACGGTGGGGAACACCAACACGCCCGGCGGCAGCGGCGATTGCATGCTGAACATGGGAGAGATGTTCAGCCGAGTCGCGACAGACGTGTACAGTTCTGCAGTCGCTTGCGCGTTGTCGGCGAGTTCCACGGGATAGGCCGCCCAGAATATGACTCCCTTGCCGCGAGGAATTTCTTTGAAAGTGGACCCGTCGTCAAAGCGGAGAGAATCCAGCCAGTTCTGTTGCTGTTGACCGAAAGCGAGCGAGAGCGAGCGATCTCGCAGACGAACCGTCGCACTGTGATACGTGAGCGGTTCGACACGGGCGGGAAGTCCAACGTCCGCGGCTCGATGCACGATCTGCCAATGCTGGTCGCGATCGACCGGGCCGGTGACCAGCAGGTTGCCCCCGGCGTCAACATACTTCAACAGCGCTTGCCATGCCGCTTCGCTCAGCGCCTCTGGAGAGGGCAGGATGGCTAGTTTGGGCGAGCCTAACTTCTCAATCTGATTTTCTGCGATCACGTAAGCGGGCAGTTGCGCATCGTACGCCAAGGCGCGAACCGCGCGCTGCTGGGCTGCCAACTGGAAGTCCGCGAGCGCCGAGTATTGTGCGGCTTGCGATGTGACGATTGCGATCGAAGGAAGTTGCGGATCCCGGAGATGCTCATGCAGCGACGGCGCGAATTGTGCGAAGGCCCGCAGAAGCGTGGCCTCCGGCTTCTCGGTGTAGTCGGTGCGAACGGCGCCGATCGGAGTTTCGTTGCTCTCCGTCATGTAGGAATTCGTATTCCACAACCATTCGATGGCACCGGAACCCTGAATGAACGACGTGGCGATTTTTCGTTCCAGGAGAGCCGCCTCGCTCTCCGGCGTGCGGCGGGCGATTTCGTCGAGGTTTAACTGGCGCTGCAGTCCAGTTTCCTGAATCAGCATGGTCTGCCCCGGCTGCTTGGCGGCTAGCGAATCCCATAGAGTGTTGTCGTCGAGCCACCAGGAATGATTCGTAGTGAAGTCGACGGACTGGCCCCAGAAAGCCGGCGAGAGTCGATCCTGAATGCCGCCTTCGTCCTGGCCGACGGTTACGAGCTGTTGCGATCCGGTGGCGCGAATCGTATCGCGCATGGTGTGCGCCCAGCGAGCGAATGATTCTTGCGCGAACAGAAAGTAATCGTTCAGCCGGAGTGATGTGGTTCCGGTGTACATTCCGCGCGCGGAGAACTCCTCTTCTGTTGGAAGAGAAATTGTTCCTGCGACAGAGCCGGGAGAAACGTTCCATAATGCGGCGAGTTTCGCGCGATCGGAATAACGTTGGTCCAGCCAGTTATTCCAGGCTGCGAGTTCGATTGCGTCGCCGTTGGGGCGCGTCCTCCAGAGGTGCTGCGAAAAACTGGGCTCGTTGATGAGATCCCACGCCAGGTAAGGCACGTCATGGAAGCGTGCGACGACAGACGAAATCAAGTTCTGCTGGCGGCGGACCGCCTCGGGATCGAGAAAGGCGTTGGCTCCTCCGAGAACGTCGGGCAGGAAGGCGAAAAAATTAAACTGCACCGGCAGGTCATATTTGCGGGCGGTCATCAGATAGGCTTCGAGTGTGCGCAGCGTGCGCTCATAGGGCTG
>Ga0187863_10002765_pt1 | contig 13203 bp, 10 predicted proteins | sample June2016WEW_11_1_FD_132975 | JGI IMG/M metagenome (GOLD analysis project Ga0187863, IMG submission 132975) | Peatland microbial communities from SPRUCE experiment site at the Marcell Experimental Forest, Minnesota, USA - June2016WEW_11_10 | ecosystem: Environmental > Terrestrial > Soil >... | reverse complement strand
CTGCCGGCGAGAGCATTCGAGCAGGCGCGCAGAGAAGCGGGATCCAGGATGACGCCGGCCAGGAGAAGGCGCTGCTCGATGGAGCGCGCGAAGCAGCCGAGGCCGAGTTCGCGGACGTCATCCATTTTGCCGGAGGCGACAAGCGCCTGATGGAACTCACGCACGTCCGACACGTGCGTGAGCAACTCTTCAACCGGCGCAACTCTTTTCGAGGCCGCGCCCCCGCGGGTGAGGAACGTGGACATCAGTTCGAAGAAGTCTTCAACATCGCTGAGGAAGAGGTCGTCTTTGTCGCGATAGTGGGTGTAGAAGGTGGTTCGACTGACCCCGGCGCGGTCGAGCACCTCCTGGACGGTGATGTCGTCGAATGGCTTCTCGTGCATGAGCTGAACGAGAGCGCCGCCCAGGGTGTCGCGGGTGCGCAGGATGCGGCGATCGGTCTTTGCGGGCTTCGTGTTCATCTGTGGGGATGGCTGGGTTCCGCTGTTTCCGGACATAGTCGCCTTCTTTGTTCGGTATCGCTGGCCAGGCACGAATCCGTGCGTGACTTCGAGGCTGGTTCTTCTTACAGTACTTCGAATGACAGACAATCGTAAGGCAGGAATTGCGCTGATCGCCGGATCGATCGGCGCCATGGTCACGATGGCGATTCATCCGATCGGCGGTGGCGCGCTGACGGCCGATCAGCTTATGCGTTTGGAGAACCTGTCCGGCGTGGCACACAGCCTGGGCATGATCAGTATTCTGATTCTCTTCCTGGGAGCCTGCGGGCTGACGCGGCGCATCGCCGGGGAGGACCGGCTGGCGTTTTCCGGGCTGGTGGTCTACGCGTTTGCGGCGGTCGCGGTCCTGATTGCGGCTGCGGTGAGCGGCTTCATCGTGCCGGGGATCATGCGCCAGATGGTGCACGACGCCCCTGCAGCCGCGCCGCAATGGCGGATCGCCATTGCTTCCATTTTCCAGATCAACCAGGCGTTCTCACGCATTTATTCGGTCGCAGCCTCGGCGGCCATCATGCTTTGGTCCGTCTCCAGCCTGCGGAACGGGGGGCTTTCACGCTTTGTCGGAGTCTATGGTTGCGTGGTTGCGCCGCTGGTCGTGGCACTGGTCATCATTGGTCATCTGCGCATGGATGTTCACGGCTTTGCCGCGGTTGTACTCAGTCAGGCGATCTGGTACGTGGTTGCGGGAGTGGAGATGTGCCGCAAAGATCTACCGCCCGAGCTCGGCTGACAGTTTGAGCATAGTGTGGAGCGGTCAGATTTTGAAGAGGAGCCGTTCCAGCGCCGGGCCCAGGGTTAAAGCAGGCAGATAGCTGAGAGCTGTTCCGATCACCAGATAGCCTGTGAGGAGAAGCGCGAAGGACAGGGAGTCGGTCGATAGGGTGCCAATCGACCGGGGCACGATTTTCTGGCGCGCGAAGAGGCCAGCGAAGGCGAGTGCCGGAATGGCGAGGCCAAATCGCCCGACCATCATGGCAATGGCGGTGGTGAAGTTATAGAAGCCCGTGTTGGCGCTGAGTCCACCGAAGCTCTGTCCGTTGTTTCCAAAACAGGACGCATAGCCGAACAGAATCTCGGTGAGCCCGTGGGGCCCGGTGTTGGTGGTCAGCCCGGCTACTCCCGCTTTGGAGGCGACGGCGACCGCGGTGAGGACCAGGATGGTGACCGGCCCAGCGAGGGCGTAGAGCATGATCATCTTGTTCTCGGCGGGTCCGATTTTCTTGCCGAGGAACTCGGGGGTGCGGCCGATCATGAGGCCGGCGAGAAAGACGGGAATCGCGGCCGTCATGACCATGCCGAAGAGCCCGGTGCCAAGACCGCCGAAGATGATCTCGCCGAGGAAGAGATTGACGAGGAGGATCATTCCGCCCAGAGAGGTGAGGCTGTCGTCCTGGGCGTTGGTGGAACCGGTGGCTCCGTTGGAAGTGACGGCGCCGGTAAGAACGGAGCCTGCAATGCCGAAGCGTGCTTCTTTTCCTTCCATATTTCCACCCGGCTGCAGCGAGGTGCGCTGGGCAGCAACGCCGTGGAGAAGAGGATTGGCGCGCTGCTCGCTGACATGCAGCGCGGCCAGACCGCCAATGAAGAGCGCGAGCATGACCCAGTAGAAGAGCCAGCCCTGACGACGATGATGCAACATGCGTCCGAAGGTGTTGGTGAGGGCGGCAGGCAGGAGAACGATGGAGAGGATCTCCACGAAGTTCGTCAGCGGCGTGGGATTTTCGTAGGGGTGAGCTCCGTTCGCGTTGAAGAAGCCGCCGCCGTTGGTGCCGAGGTTCTTGATGATTTCGAGCGCGGCCACCGGGCCCTGAGGAATGACCTGGCGGGCTCCTTCCAGCGAATGGGCAACCAAGTAGTGGTGGAAGTTCATGGGAACTCCCTGCGCGACGAGAAACAGCGCCCCCAGGAGCGAGGCCGGCAGCAAAATCCAGAGCAGGCCGCGGGTGAGATCGACCCAGAAGTTGCCGAGGGTTTCAAAGCCTTCTCGTGCCAGCCCCCGGATGAAGGCGATTCCCACAGCCAGACCGGCCGCGCCGGCCAGAAAGTTCTGCACACAGAGGCCCAGCATCTGGCTGGCATAGCTCATGGTGCTTTCGCCCGCGTACGCCTGCCAGGTGCTGGTGGTGGAGAAGCTGATCGCCGTATTCAGAGAGAGGTCGGGAGTGAGGGGGGTGGTTAAGTACTGGGGGAAGAACCAGGGAAGGAAGCGCTGGAATCTGAGGATGATGTAGAGGGCCAGGGTGCAGACGAGACCGAAGATCACGAAACAGGTTGCATATTGTCGAGCACTCATTTCAACCGCGGGATCGACGCCGGAGAGGCGGTAGATTCCGCGTTCCACCGGAGCCCAAACGGGATCCAGCAACGTTCGTCGGCGGGAAAAAACGCGATCCATGTAACCGCCGAGCGGTCTGACACAGAGCGTGAGGATCACAACGAAGACGAGATACTGAACAACGCTGGACAAGCTCATCGGAGAGCTGCGAGGTTACGGAGAAAGTGAACCAGGGTGAGTGTCGCAGAAATTCCATAAAGAAGGAATGGGGGGTGCAAGACGGGCTCGTGAACCGCTGGTTCAGCGGAGGACGCGGACCAACAGGAGCGACCGGTCGTCGTCCGGGATCCAGTGGGCTGCCGATGCGGTCATGACGGCATCGCAGATCTGCTCCAGGGGCTGGGACAGCCTGCTGCGGATCTCAGATTTCAGGCGCTCGATGCCGTACTCCTCGCCCGCCGTGTTAGCCGCCTCGACGATTCCGTCGCTGTAGAGTGCGAACAGGTCGCCCGGCCGGCATGGGCTGCTCCGGCTCACATAGCGATCCGCTTCGAACAGACCCAGGGGAAGCTGTTCGAAGGCCATCTGCTCGACCTCCCCGCCAGCCCGATAGTGCAGGATCGGCAAGTGCCCTGCGAGGGTGTACTCGACACTCTCCCGGTTCGCTTCGAAAGCGAGCGCGGCGAAGGTCGCGAACATATGGGGCTCCTTGACCGCGGGGAGCACGCGATTGATCTGGTCGAGCATCTCCGGCATGGGCTGAGGAAAAGCCATGTGGACAGCGGTCTTGAACGATCCCATCAGGGCGCCGGCGGGAATCCCATGGCCGGTCACGTCCAGCAGATACACGAGGGCCTTCTCTTCCGAGGCGATCAGGTCCACCAGATCGCCGCCGACCTGTTCGCTGGGAATCGAGCGGCCGTAGACCTCCAGGCGAGCATTGCTCCACATGACACCGGGTACCAGGACCTTCTGCAGCCGGTGCGCCAACTCCAGCTCGGCTTCGGCGCGAAGCTGGCGCGCTCCCTCGGTGTTGATGTGCAGAAGATATAACCGCGAACTGATCACCATGGAGATCAGGATCGCGACAGCATCGAAGCGATATTCCGCGTCCACGGTGAGGGACGACTTGCCGTGGTGAGCCAGAAAAATGAAGAACACGACCTGCAGCAAAATCGTCAGCGCCAGGACGACCAGAAATCGCTGGATGGCGGGACGGCGGCGGATGAGCAGAACCACAGGACCGATTGAGCCGCACAATACCGCGAAAATCAGGAGCCATGTCCGCGGCATGGCTCCGCGAAAAAGGACATCCAGGAAGAAGGCCGTCGACGCGGAGAAAAAGAATCGTCCCGCCAGCAGGTACCTCAGACGACGAATGGGCAGCTCGCGGAGATGGGGGCTGACGAGATCCCAGGAAGAGCCTTTCCGCTGCCACAACCACAGCGCCAGACTGACCGCACCCCCAACGATCATGATCGCCAGAATCGTCGGGTCCGTGTCCATGGTGGGTTCTTTCATCATGGCCTCCACTCGAAATGATCGGGAGGGGTTGTGTCAACGGTGGTTGACGCGCCCACTGCGGCGAGGAGACGTCCCAGGCGCCGATAGACTCCGCGTTCCACTGGAACCCATACAGTGTCGAGCAACGTTCACCGCCGGGCGACGCCGCTGTATGCGAAGCTATCGGCTGACGAGGACGAAGGCGCCCCAATAATAAGGAAGGTCGCGGCCGTAGCGTTTGCGGACGACGTCACGCTCGGCGAGCTGGGCCTGGCGGAGAGCTTCGGGCTTATCGAGGCCGGTGAGCCATTTGGCGTAGAAGAGGGCCATGAGCTCCTGGGTTTCCTGATCGGGCACCGACCACATGCTCAACATGACGGAGCCGGCGCCGGCTTCCTGGAGGGCGCGGCGGAGGCCGAAGACGCCCTCGCTGTTGCTCTGTTCGCCGAGGCCGGTTTCGCAGGCGCTGAGCACGACGAGCTCAGTGCCCTGGAGGTTGAGCTGGCTGGCTTCATAGGCGGTGAGGATGCCGTTGTCGGCGCCGGCAGCGGGGGCCGCGCCGGAGCGGGTGCGATTGGCGCCGGCGAAGAAAAGTCCCGAGTGCAGCATGGGGTCGTCGGAGGCGCCGCGGAGATGCACTGCGCGACCGGAGTTATCGGGCGCAGGATGGTCTTCCAGGAAGAAGCCGTGGGTTGCGATGTGGACGACGCGCGGGGCGCGAACATTCTGGATGGAGGCTTTGAGAGCGCGATCGCCGGTGTAGAGCGTGGTTTGCCAGCCGGACTGGCGGAGGAGCTTGTCAATGGCGGTGACCTCGGCCTGGGTACCGGGAAGCGCAGGAAGGGGCGCGCCGGTAAGGTCGACGGAGCGCGATGAAGCTGACTGGGGCGAGCCGGGCGCAGGAGCGGGCGCGGCGGCGACGAGGTCGAACCCGGGATTGCCGAGGAGGACGGCAGACTTTGCGGTTGCGGCTGCGGGTTGGCGGAGGAGATCGCGGGTGCTGTTGACGCAGCGCAGCTGATATTTCTCGAGAAGCAGCTTGCCGGTGGAGTCGGAGAGCAGGGAGACAGGGATCTGGTTGAGGACGCCGTCGGCAGCGAGGTAGATGCGCTGGGCTCCGGCGAGGGCGGGCTCGAGGGGCTTCCAGAAAGCGTCGTATGCAGCGCTGGAGTTTAGAGGGGCCGCGGCAGGAGCGCTGGAAGCAGCTGCGGCAGGCTCGGGCTCGATGGAGACGCCGCGGGTTTTGGCGACGACAGAGCGGAACCCGGCGAGGGGCGCGGCTTCGAGCTGCTTTGCATCTCCGAGAACGATGAGGCTGGGGTATTGCGCCGCGGGCGTAACCACGAGCGCGACGTAGATGAGGTTGGCGGTGAAGGATCGGCCGTTGTGGAACTGGAACTTCGCGATTTCGACAGCGGCTTCGCCGGGCTTGAGTGCTTTTTGGACGTCGCGCCAAGTGGCGGTGGAGAGGGTTTTCTGCTGAGAAAACGCTGCGGAGATTTTGGCGAGTGCTTCTTCGGTCTGATTGATTTGCTGGCTGAGCTGCCCGATCTGGGCGCGATTATCGGAGCCGGACGAGGAGAGCTCGGCAAACTGGGCTTTTTCGGCGGCCAGCTTGTCGAGCACGGCAAGCGCGGGACGGTTGCCGCTGGCAATCAGCCGGGCGCGACTGGATGCGGCGCTTTCGGCGACGAGGCCTCGCTCGGCGAGCAGCGCATCGTACATTTTTCCGGCGAGGGCGGGGTAGCGGTCGTGATATCGGGTGACGAAGCTGAAGTAAATGGGAAAGGTGCCGGGCAGGGTGGCGTAGTAGACGAGGCGGTCCTGCTCGCTCATGGTCCAGGAGTTGGCGTTCCATTGCGCGAGGCGTGCGGCAATGTACTTATCGAACCAGGGCTCGGCGCGGTCGGGCTTATCCCACGCGTAGTAGAAGAGGCCGAGGTTGACGTCGACCTCGTCGAGGATGGGGTTGTTGAGGTCGTAGTTGTGCTGGAGAATGGCGATCATGCGGAGATACAGCGGCTCGGCTTCGGCGAAGCGCTGCTCGTCCTTGTAGACGTTGGCTAAGTTAGCGATATAGGTGGCGAGGTTGGTGCTGTTGGGACCTTCGGATTTCTCGCTGAGATCAATGGCTTTCTGGAAGAGCCCTTCAGCTTCTTTGGAGGCGCCAGCGTCGGAGACGACCTGGCCGGCGAGGTTGTAGGTTGCGGCGAGCGGCGCGCCGTAGGCAGGGCCGGCGTTGGTGTAGATGGCGATGGCGCCGCGCAGTACGCTGGCCGCGGGCTGGAGCTTGCCTTCGTCGATCATGAGGCTGCCGCCATCGCGGAGCACGTCGGCAACGTGCGGGTCGTTTTGTCCGTAGGCGTGGACGGCGATGGTGAGGGCGTCGCGGAAGTCGCTTTCGGCCTCGCCCCAGCGGCCGTGGTCGGCGTAGAGGTCAGCGAGGTTGAGGAGGACGACGCCGGCGTCCTTGCTTTGTGGGCCGTCGGCGGCTTTGAGGATGGCGAGCGACCGCCGGAAGCAGCTGTCGGCGTCGGCGAACTCGTCGAGACTCTTGTAGAGGAGACCGAGGGAGTCGAGCGAGAGGCCGACGCGGCGGTCGTTGGGACCGAAGGTGGCGGCGGCGACCTGGAAGGCCTGCTGGGCGATCGGAATGGCCTGGTTGATCTGGCCCTGCTTGCGGAGTTGCTCGGCCTGCTGGGAGAGCTGGGCCCAGCGGGCTTCCTGGGCGGAGGCGAAAGAGAGGGCAAGGACCAGCAGAATGAGGGCGGCGGGCTTCATTTTGGGGATGGCTGGTACATTGGCCGGTTGCGGGGGGAATGTCAAGGGGGGAAAGCCGGCTGCGGAGCATCCCTAACCAAACCGTCGCCGTGGCCGGCATTCAATGGGGAGGACCCTGGAATTAGCCGACTAAAAAACGAGGGCATGACCATGCTGTATGATCGGGCCAGTATTCATGGGGGAAGTTCGCCTCAGAGTGACCCGCGAACCCCTCTTTCAGGCTTCCTGAACTAAGTCAGCCCACCTGAAGTTCTCCTCTCCTTAGGCTCGCAGGAAATCGGGTTTGCATTGCCTTCGAGTGCGATTCTGCGCGAAGCTCAAAAACTCCACAGTGTGAGTGACCGTCTTGACCTGCTGGCGGGAGAACATCCCCTGGTCTCAGAGGCACTCGTCACCATTTCAGGCAATGTTCGTCAAACCGCCACGCTGCTGGAGGTGCTGGTTGTGACGAAACTGGAACCGCTCTCCGGACTGGGTGCGGCTGACGCCTGATCGAGCGGCCTGCTTTGCTCGCGCAGGCCGCGCATGGCGGCGGCTCAAGAACTGCGCAATGCGGAGTACATTGTGGAGCAGGGTCGACGTATCGAAACCGTCCAGATTGTTCTCGACAAAGAGATCCTTCGCGCTACGGACCGGGCGGCGCGCAGGATGAAGCGGAACCGGTCCGCCCTGGTGCGGGAAGCGCTGCGGGAGCATCTTCGGCGACTGGAAATCCGCACGAAGGAAGAGCGCGACCGGGCGGCGTATGCAAAGTAGCCGATGGACCTGGATGAGCTGAGGTTTTGGGCGGCGAGGGCGGTTTGGCCGGACGAATAGCACGTGGGGATGTCCTGCTGTGCCGATTTGGCCGGCCCGGCAAGACGAAGCCGGTTGTTGTGCTGACGCGCGACAGCACGCTCGGGTATCTCTCGACCGTGACTGTAGCCCCTGTCACCTCGACGATCCGTGGCGCGCCCTCGGACGTGATCCTGAACGAAGAGGACGGCATGAAGGCGCCGTGCGCCGTGAATCTGTACAACACGGTCACGGTCCCGCGGGAAGAACTGGGGAAGCGCGTGGCGCAACTCAGTTCGGCGCGTATCGGCGAGGTCTGTGCTGCACTGCGGTTTTCTTTGGGGTGCGACGGCGGCTGACCCGCTCAGGAGCCCACCGGAGCCTCCTCAATCAAACCAACAGCGGCGTTGGCTGACTCAGGCGCTGGATTCGGCTAGCAGGCGTTTCCAGGTGCGTTGGTTGCGGCGGTAGCTTTTCTTGAGGTCTTCGAGGATGCGTTCGAAGTCGGCGTGCTCGCGGAGGCGGTTCCAGGCGGGGTTCTTCGCGAACCAGGGATAGTTTTCGTTGCCGAGGTAGATGGCGCGGCGCAGCCAGTGGAGGGCCTCGCTCTCATCGCCATCGACGGCAAAATACGTGGCGAGACGATAAGCCATCTCGGCGTCGGCTTCGGCGGCGGCGATGGAGTCTTCGGCGATGAGGGAGGCGGCGCGGGTACGGTCGCCCATCTGCACGTAGCACATGGCGAGGGTGGGGACGGCGATGCGCATGGAGCTGTCGTCGCGGATGACGGCTTCGAGCATATCGATGGCCTGATGGAGGTCGCCCTGGCGCATGCGCTGATAGGCAAGCGAGGTGCGCAGCAGCGGATACCTGGGCTCGAGGGTGAGGCCCTTCTGCAGCTCTTCTTCAGCCAGCTCGAGCTGGTTCTGATACTGGTAGACGCGGGCGCGATGGTTGTAGACCACGGCGGCGCTGGAGGGGTTGAGCATGAGGGCGCGGTGAAACTGCTCGAGGGCTCCCTCGTACATGCCGTCGGCGCGCAGGGTGATGCCGGCGACCAGGTGAACGTTCCAGTCGTTAGCGGCGGTGCGGAGGAGGTTTTCAATGCCGTGGCGGGCGCTCTCCTTTTCGCCGCGCGAGAGCAGCATGTAGACGCGGTAGAGGTTGGCTTCCACAGAGCCGGGGTCGAGTTCGAGGGCGCGGTCGAGGGCTTTGCGGGCAGCGATGACGTGGAGGTGGCCGCCGAATCCATAACGGATGTACTGGAGCTGCGCGACGCCGAGGCCGCTCCACGCGGGAGCAAAGGTGGGGTCGCGCTCGACGACGGCCTCGAAGAGCTCGCGAGCGCGTTCGAGGTCGGAACGGCTGCCGGTGCGCTGCATGAATCCGGAGAGGAGCGCGCGAGCCTGCAGGTATTCCTCGGAGGTCTCCTGGCCCAGATGCGTGGTGCGTGCAGCGACGCGCTCGGCGGCAGGCTGGAGCTGGCCGACGCCCTGGAGCGAGGCGAAGACCTCGTTGCAAATCTCGGTTTGCACGGCGATCAGATCGAATGAGGGGACGCTGATGGCGCCGCCGCCGCGAACGCTCTGTCCCTCGACTTCGAGCAGCTGCCAGTTCAGATCGAAGCCCTGATCGGAGCGCGCGAAGCTGCCGGTGAGCACCCAGTTGACCAGCAGCTTTTGCCCGATTTCGAGGGGATCCATCCTGGCGATGGGCACGTGCATGAGAGCGCTGGAAGGGCGGACGACCAGCGAGGACATACGGGCGATGCGGGTGGCGATGGCGTCGGCGAGCGCGAAGCCGTAGAGGGGCGCGACGTCGGCGGCGCCGAGATTCTTAAAGGGGAGGACGAGGATGGTGTTCTGCGCGGCTTTCTCCTCGGAAGACTCGCGGAAGCGCTCCGCCAGCATGGAGAGCAGGCCGGTGGCTCGCTTTTCCTCTTCGGCGGCCGTGGAAGGGGGAAGGACGGCAGCCGCGTCGCCGGGAATAATGCCGGTCTCGAACTGCAGGGTCTTCATGATGGTCTTGAGCGCCTCGCGGACTTCGGCGGCGCTGGCGTAGCGCTCGGCCGGCGTCTTCTTCAGACAGCAGAAGATGACGGAACTCAGTTCGGGCGGGATGTTGTCGAGGGGCGGAGGGTCGACGAACTGAATGGCGCGGATGGACTGAAACTCATCGCCGTCAGGGCGGGCGAAGGGATGGCGGCCGCTGGCGAGCTCATAGAGGATGACGCCGAGGGCCCAGAGGTCGCTCTGCACGCTGCTGTGGCCGGTGACGAACTGCTCGGGGGCCATGTAAGCGATGGTGCCGCCGCGCGCGGTGTAGGTGGCGATGGGCGCGCCGGGTTTCCACCCCACCGCACCAGAAGCGGGTGCGTCGGGGGCCCCGGGTTTCCGGCGCGACGCTTTGGAGGGGTCGAAGCCGGCTTCTTCGGGAGGCAGGCGGCGGGCGAGGCCGAAGTCGAGGATCTTGGCCAGGCCGCCGTCGGTGAGCATGACGTTGGCCGGCTTGAGGTCGCGATGGAAGATGCCGAGCCCGTGGGCGGCCGAGAGGCCGTCGGCGATCTGGATGCCGACGGAGAGGACGAGCTGCAGGCTGGCCGGACCTTTGGCGATGAGCTTATCGAGGGATTGGCCGGGAACGTACTGCATGACGATGAAGGCTTCCTCGCCTTCTTCGCCGACTTCATAGATGGCGCAGACGTTGGGGTGCTCGATGGCGGAGGCCATGCGGGCCTCGCGCAGGACGGTGGTGCGCATCTGCTCGAGGGTGAGCGCGCCACTCTTGAGGATTTTGAGCACGACCGGGCGCATGAGCTGGGTATCGTTGGCGAGGTAGACGACGCCGCTGCCGCCGGTGCCGAGCTTGCGGACCAGCTCATAGTGGGTGATGGTGCGCTTCATTGCGTAGGTTCAGTGTAGCGGGGCACAAATTGCGAGGCTGTGGAATGCGGGTGCGCCGCGGCTGCGATCGGGCGCAGAAATTCGCACAGCAAGAGGCGCCGCAAATGAAGTTTGGTCGGTGGGCCCACTCAAGCCAAAACCGGGCTTGAATGGGGCACCCACCGTCGTTCAGTCGCCGGCGATGACTTTACGGATGCGGCCGCCCTGTTTGTTGAGCTCTTCGACGAAATCCTCGATGCGGACGAGGAAATCCTGGCTGGCGCGAACCATGCGGGGCATGGAGGCCCACGCTTCGCGGACCATGTCGGGGTTTTCGAGCAGAGCGACGGCGGCGCCGGCAGCGGAAACGGCGAGAGCGGATTTGCGACGTCCGGAGATGAGCAGAAGTGCGCCGACCACGAGGGAGCCGGCGGCAATGGTGCGGGTCCAGGGGATTTCCGAGAGGCTGGATTCGATTTGCTTGGTGATTTTCATGGTTTGTTTGTCGCTGTCCATAGTGAACGAGATGGGCGGCTCGGCTGTGTCTGCGATTTCCAGTGTTGTTTCTCTAATAGTACTGCGGACGGAGTTTGGAGGTGACGACAGGCAGAGGGGCAGAGTGGAGGCACGCTGCATGCGCGAGAGCCATTCGGCTCCGCTGAGGGCATATTCCGTGGCGTTCACGTTCACTCCTAATCGAGATCGAATTCGCGGAGCGGCTTGCCGGTGTCGGGGGTCTCCTGGGCTTTCTTGAGGGCCTCGGCGAAGCGTTTGTTGAAAAGGTCTTCCTTGTTCTTCTCGGCTTCGACGGACTGTCTGAAGATGCTCTCCTTGCGCTCTTCCTGCTCGCGGAGGTGGCGGGTGGCCTGGTCGAAGTCTTCGAAGGTGCGCTTGCGCGGCGCGGGGGTGTGCGCGACGATGGCGCGGGTGGAGGCGTCAATTTTGAGGATGGCGCCGCAGTCGGGGCAGGTGATGTCGAAGGTCGAGTTGTGCGCGGATTTTCCCTTTTGCGACATACAGCAATTCCGCCCGGGGGGAATCGGGCGGCTCCAGAGGGTGAGTGTAGCGCAAGAGAGGCTGTGGGAGGTAGCCGAGGCGGTGTTTAGCGCCTTAACTGGCGGGCCCGGCAAAGAGAATGAGATTGCCGTCGGGGTCTTGCACGACGAAAGTTTTGGCTTGCCACGGTTCGTCCCTCATGGACTGAGCAAAAAGCACGCCCGCAGCCTGATACGCGAGGAAGAGTTGCTCGATCTCCTCCGCGCGGGCCAGGGTGATGGAGGCGGAGAGCAGGCCCTCGCGCTGGCGGACGTCTTCGAGGAAGAAATGCTCATCCATGGAACGCAGCGCGAGACGGGCGTTGTCGCGGCTTACTTGTCCATAGAAGGGCGGATCGCCATAAATAAAATCGATGACGAAGCCGAGCTTCGTGGTGAAGAAATCGGTGGCTGCTTTGAGGTCGCGAACGTACAGGTGTGCGGCGATTGAGGTGAGAATCGGTTGAGCGTTTTGGTTCGTTTGGGACATCGCGGTCGATCAGAGGTAGATGGCTTTGTGGCCGGGGCAGTCCTGGGTGGCTTGCTCGACGAGGGTGGCGAGGAGCGGCGTGCCGTAGCGAGCGAGGTAGGCGATGCCGCCGATGGTGCGCTCCTGCGGATGGCGATCGGGGAAGAGATTGAAGGAGAGCGTATCGACGTGGCGGCGGATGCTGGCGTCGCGCTGAAGCTGAAAGTTGGCGGCGAGGCGGCGGAGGCGGTTCATCTGATAGCGCATTTTTGAGGCGGAGACGCGGGCGGAGCGACCGAGGGCGGGGTCGAGAGAGTCGGTCCAGGCAAGGAGGGCGTCGAGCTCGTCGTCGAGGACGTTGCCGGTGGCGGCGAGGCGGCGCTTGCCTTCGACGGGCATGGAGCGCGCGCCGAGGCGGTGGGCCAGCTCGTCGGGGTGCGAGGAGAGAATGTCGGAGAGCGAGAGCTCGTGCTGCTCGAGGACCTTTGCGATGGAGGGCTCGATGAGCGTGGCGCTGAGGCGCGGCAGGACAGGGGTGGTGCGGCCGAGGATGGCCTGATAGAGGACCTGGGATTGGGCGAAGTAGGCGATTTCGGCAGGGCCACCGATGGCGGCCTGGGTGGGCAGCAGGAAATCCTGAAAGACGGGACGGAGGAGGGCGTTGGGGCTGAGACGCTCGGGTGTGTTGTCGAGGATAGAGAGCAGATCGGCGGTGGAGTACTGCGTTTTGCCGGCGAGCCAGCTTCCGTTTTTTCGGCGCAGAGGGACGCGGGCGCCGGTGGTTTCATCGAGGAGGAAGAGAAGGCTGCTGCCCTGGGCGACCAGGACCTGGGAGTGGTAGCCGCGATCGGCGAGGAGATTGTCGCGGGTGTGGAGCGCGGATTCGAAGTCGGCGGCGTGCTCGATGGCTTGGCGGAGGACGGGAGCGCCGAGGGCGTGGAAGGCGCGCGTGGAGGCGTCGATGACGACCAGGCCGTAGTCG
>Ga0187863_10002762_pt1 | contig 13210 bp, 9 predicted proteins | sample June2016WEW_11_1_FD_132975 | JGI IMG/M metagenome (GOLD analysis project Ga0187863, IMG submission 132975) | Peatland microbial communities from SPRUCE experiment site at the Marcell Experimental Forest, Minnesota, USA - June2016WEW_11_10 | ecosystem: Environmental > Terrestrial > Soil >... | reverse complement strand
CTGGCGGCGCGAGTATCGACTCACTTCCGCCTCGAGAAGCTCCGCTCAGAACGACTGCGGAGACGGGATTTGCGAGTCCAGCTCTTAGGGGACTACAAGCGCTTAATGAACGCCAGAGCCTCTTTGAGTTGCGGGAATTGACGCTCATCGGCTTTGAATGCGGCGGAATGGACACACCGACGAAGCCCGCGCATTCTGACTGGATGCTTGAGGTGGAGCATTTCGTGATAGAGCAAGTACTCGATCGCGTATCGCGGACTAGAGGGCCGATCGAATACGCGGCTCACGACGATAGTGTTATGGGCGGCATCGTAATGGCCCAGCGAGCGCCGAGCCAGGTTCTCACTCCAGGTGAGTTCTGGCCGCCCCAGAAGACCGCCGAAGAACCTGAAGTTGAGTGTTTCGAAGACTTCCTCGAGGTTGTAGAAGCGGCCTTCAGGGCCAGAGAAGCGTTTCGTGCCTCGGGCGTGGCGAATCAGTTCCGTCTGCCGCGTGACGGCGGCGCTGGACGCGAACCTCTTGAAGCGCAAGTTCTGAGAAGCATCGATAGGCTTGCGGTAAAGCTTGGCGAGCAGGATGTGGGCAATCGCGCGTAGGACGCTTTCCGGAGCTCCTTCGAGGAGATCGGAAAGGCTGACCAGGATTCGGCCTTCCCGTAGTCGAATTGTGGTATTGAGGGATGTGAAGCGGCGAAATCGAACGACGATGGGCGGCATGGGCGCCCGGGGACGAATCGCTCGGTACTCCTCCTGAAAGATGGTCTGAAAATCGACGGTCACCAAATTGAAGTTAGCACGAAGAAGCTGGAGGTCAGAGACTCAACCTCTTATTTGGGCTCGACGCGCTCCTGCCCCTTTTCATCCTTGTGCAAAGCAAAGTACTCCGTTTGCTCTTTGAGCATTTGCGCGACCTCATCGGCCAAATCCTTGCCGCTATCAAGTGCCTCTTTTCGAGAAAGTTCAAATCCCGGCTCGCTTGGCAAATCACGCAAAACGTCTAGCCAATGCGGGGTGGATTCGTTCAAGGATTTCAGGGATTTGCGAAGATCAGCTTTCCGCTCGCCATATTGGTCAAGATTCGACCCAAGTTCGTCCATGAGTGCCGTCAGATCCTGCAGCTCATCGTCCATGCGTTTGGCGCGAGCGCCTGAGTGAATTCTGGGGATTAGTCCGTTAATCGAGTCCACGTGCTCCTGGAGGAATTTGGTATAGAGCTTGACGCGCTCATCTGGATCGATACCGGCTTCACGAATTTGCTCAAGTTGTGGTTCGGTGAGCGGCTGACGCTGTTGCTTTTGCGCGGCTGCCAGCATGACCAACAAGGGCAAGACACAGACCGACACTGTGAGCTTTCGAGCGCGCATCCTTGAACTCCGACGGAATTCATTCAAGCACACTCCCCTCGCACGGCGAAAGCAGGGTACCGCTTCTGTTCGAAAATTGTTTGAGCTTTGAACGCGAGCTGGAATAGGCCTACTTCTTGAAAACTTGCAGCATGGCCTCGTTTTCGGCCTGATTTACCTGCGCCAACGTCTGTGCGACGAGCGGCCGATCTTCAAAGCTGCTCGAATGCAACATCTCATTGAGCCGGAACGCGGTGTGCCGAAGAAGAATTTCCGCATTTTTCAGCCGCTTGTTGTCATCCGCAACCGAAAGGTGGACTCTGTGGGCGAGTTCCTGGATCTGTTTCAGAAGATCGCTGGCTTTATCGACGTTGCCGGCAGCATACTGGCGTACGCTGAACTCGGTCATCTGGTGGATGAGCTCGGCATAAAGAAAGCACTGTTCTCGCGGCTGAGCCTGAGGAATCTTCGCCTCTAACGCGGAAATGCTTTCCTGATCGGGGACCTTTTCGTCTGGAGTATACGCACAAGCCGGCACTGCGATTACCGGGAGGAGGATGAGGACCGCCAACGAGATATGAGCGCGCATGAGGAACCTCCGCTGGTGCGGAAAACCAGGAGCGGCTCCATTTCGGGCGACCGCCCTACCCCACGCCGTAACAATAGGAGCAATTCGAGAGAACATGCAAGGAAATACCGAAGTCTCCCTGGTTACTACCTAGTCGCCGCGACGCATTTCCTGCCTTGAACTGTGGAAAAGCTTCCCTTGAATCATCGAACACGTCAGATTTTGTTTTTGAGCAAAATGGACCACTATTGGCTCTTTTTTTCCAACAAGAGAAGCCTTTGCTTGGCCTGCCATTCCTGATCCGGGAACTTGCCCCCGGCCGATTCGAGAAAGTGATGGTAGTAGGCGATAGCTTGAGCCTTGTCGTGCATCGTATCGTACGATGTGGCCCAAAGAAAATAAGTTGACGGGACCTCCGGCAGGAACTTTGACCGCATCGTAAGCGCGTGCAATGCAACAGCGGGTTGACCTATTTTTGATGCGGAGAAGGCTAGGCCGCTCCATGCGTCGCCGTCCGAGGCATCAACGCGTGTGGCCTTTGCGAAGACAGTCAGAGCTTCACCGTATTTCAAAAGCCGAATCAGATTTTGGCCGTGGGCCACGAGCAGATCGATGTCATCTGGTCGTGAGGCCAGCAGAGTTGTATAAAGTCTGTCCGAACCGGCTGCGTCGCCGGCTTGCGCTTCCACGTCGGCAAGCATACGCGTGATAGCAGCGTCGTGAGGATGTGCTGCGTAGAGTTTCTGCAACAAAGGAAGAGCTTCTGCCTTGTCTTGCGCAGCAAGAACGGTGGCTAGCTGCGCATTTAAGGTCGGATCGTCAGGTGACTTGGCGATCGCGGCGCGCAGCGAAGTCTCGGCTTCAGGGTATTGCTTGCGGGTCATCAGCACATGGGCCAGGCCAGTGTTGGCCGGCACAGATCCAGGATCTTTTGTCAGCAACCGGCGATACGCGGCCTCGGCTTCCTCCGTCTGGCCCGCGGATTCCGCTAGGCTCGCGGCGAGCAGAGTATCCGCCGGCGTTTCCGCAGAGAGTTTGAGCGCTTCCAGCAAATCCGCTGAAGCCCGAGTTGTGTCTCCGGGATGGTCGGGGCTGGGCTTATCGATTTCGGCCAATGCGCGCCATGCGCGCGCCTTCAGCACTACACCCGCTTCGCCAGGATCCAGCGTCGTCGCTGCCTGAAGTTCCGGACGAGCATCGGTCAATTTGCCCTGTCGCGCCAACAATAGCCCCAGCGAAAGATGCGCTTCGAAGGATTTGGGATCGGCTTCAGTGGCACGACGATAGAGTCCCGCTGCGTCATCAACCCGGCTTTCCGCATCGGCCACGTATCCAGCGTCGAACAGAGCGCGGGCATCGTTGGGATGGGCCGCCAGCCATGCGTCGAGCTTTGTTTCGGCGGCCTTCCAGTCGGACTTGCCTATGGCGGCTTCTGCTTCTATCACCTGCCGGGAGAGGGAGGAGTCCAATGCGCCGCCATCGATTGAGGATGTGGAAGCGGGTTTCTTAGGGCTGGCCTGGCTTTCAGTCTGGGAGGTCGCGTTCAAACTCGCGCTAACGACGAAGAGAATGGCGAACGAAAAGACAGCAGAACGAACCACAGGATACCTCAACTTCATTTTAGTCGGGAGCACGCATCGGACAGCCCCAGCGCCAGGTACTGAACAGACCAGCGACACAAGCGGGTGCGATCCCTACACTCGAAGTGGCCACGGGGAACCTACAACGTCGTTACGCAGAATTCGCTGGAGTACATCCGATTGAAATCACTGAACATGGTTGCTGTGACATGGATAGCGGCGTCCCGCTTTGTTGCGAGCAACGTTGGCAGAACTTGCGCGTGCAATTTACCGAAGAGGCATGGCTGAGACAAATCGCTTGAAAGTCTAACCGGCACAGTTGCTTCGGTGCGTGTTTTGCGTTCGGGGAGCGGAGTGCATCTCTCAATCGCGCAGATAGCATCGAAATGGCCTGAGGTAAAGAACACATGGTGGATACGTCGAAACGAGTTCCCGTGAGAAAGCCTGAACCGCGGACAGATGCATCAGTCAAGCCGGTCACTGCTCCGCGAACGAGAGATGAAAAGAGCGCGGACGAAGCAGCCCACAAAGCAACAAAAACGGAGCAGGAATTCGATCAAAACAATTCAATCTTTTCCAAATGAGCAACGTAAGGGGCGCTGGAACAACAAGATTCGGCGCCTCTTTAACTATTGAGACCGGATAGTAACCAGACTGCGAGGTGACCAAACTGTTACAAAATGAATCCGCATAGTAACCGGGATTTTCACCACAATGGGGAATAGAATTCAACACTCGATTCGATTAACCTAGATAATCAGAGAGGCTGGAATTCGGCAGCGATTGGTTCAGAATTCGAAGCGGCTTTTCACGCACTTTGTGAGAACCACGAAACAACCATTTCATGTTGAGGTCCATCCACCCTGTTAGGGATCAGCGAGCGACGCGCGAGCATGCTCGCCAAGTGCCAATCTAGTTCAACCAGATAGGTGAAACGATGACTTCCCCGATGCTGCAGTACATTCCGTTGACTTCGGCTTATCTTTGCCAGGATTGCGATTGCGTTGGAAATTCCGCGACACGTTGCCCAGCGTGTGCCTCTACGGCCTTGTTGGGTTTGGCCTGTGTTCTGAACCGCAATGAAGTCGAGACCGAGATTCCGATGGCCAATTTGGCATTTGTCGGTCCATCTCGATCTGCCGCTCTCGCAGCTTAGGTTAATTTCTCACTCAAATCCTTTGCCGTACCGAACAGTTCGGTACGGACAGGTATTTGTGTGCCTCGGCCTCGTAGAGGCCTAATCGGCGATCTCGATTTTTTCCTCTTCGGTTAAGGTGGCACCGCTCCGTACCCAAGCAGGGCAGGCCCGGGCCGCTACGCCCTATAATAAATAGTGGATGTTTGTGTCCTTTGCTTCTCTAACGGGACAGGGACGCTGACAGACTTCCTTCCGGTGTTTTCCCATTGAGCTCATCGAACGACGCAATCGTGATCCGCGGCGCGCGGACCCATAATCTGAAGAACCTATCCTGCGAAATCCCCCATGGAAAGCTGACGGTGATCAGCGGCGTTTCAGGGTCGGGCAAATCCTCGCTCGCCTTTGACACGATCTACGCCGAGGGGCAACGGCGCTATGTGGAATCGCTTTCGGCGTATGCGCGTCAGTTTCTGGAACGCATCGAGAAACCGGATGTGGACGAAATCGACGGATTGGCTCCGGCGATCGCCATTAAGCAAAAAAACACGACGCGCAATCCGCGTTCGACGGTAGCCACAGCGACGGAGATCTACGACTATCTCAGGCTGCTGTATGCGCGATGCGGCGAAGTGCATTGCATCTACTGCGATGGCCTCGTGAAGCGCGACTCCATCGACGAAGTGGCCGAGGCAACATTGGCATTGGGAGACGGGGTGCGTCTGAATGCATTGTTTCCTGTGCGGCACGAAGCGCAAGCGGCAGAGCCGGGTAAGTCTGCCAAGCGAGCGACAAAACCTGGCTCGAAAACAGGCACAAAAACGAGCATCGCTGAGCCGATCACCGATGCGATGAAGGCGCGGTTGACGGAATTGAGGTCATCAGGATTCAACCGCCTTTATCAAAATTTCCGGATTTTCGAGTTCTCATCCCCCGAGTCTCTGTTGGATCTTGATTTTGATCTGCCCGTATACGTGCTCGTCGACAGAATCGTCGTGAACGCGGAGAATCGCCCGCGGATAGTCGACGCTGCGGAGATCGCTTATCGCGAATCAGGCGAAGTGATTTTCGAGGAGGTTCCACGGGACGACTCTCGAGATCGGAGGCAGCACCGGTTCTCGGGCGACTATCGATGCGCGAAATGCCATCGCGCGGGAAAGGAACCCGAACCGCGTCTCTTCAGCTTCAACAACCCCTTCGGCGCCTGTCCGCGGTGCCAGGGCTTCGGCAATACAGTGGACTATGATCTCAATCTCGTGATCCCGGACAAGGGTCTGAGCCTGAACGACGGCGCCATCGATCCATGGAACCGGCCAAAGTATCGCACCTGGTTCAATGACCTCAAGAAGCATGCCTCGGAGCTTGGCATTCCAATGGCTGTTCCTTGGCGCGAATTGACAGAGTCAGCACGCGAAACCGTGCTGCGAGGCAACGGAAGCTTTGCTGGCGTGCATGGTTTCTTCGCCCAGATGGAGCGAAAGAAGTACAAGCTGCATGTCCGTGTCATGTTGAGCAAGTATCGAGGCTATGCCGAGTGCCCGGATTGTCGTGGACAACGCCTTCGTGCAGAAGCGCGCGCAGTGCGGCTGAATGGGCTGAACATTTGTGAGGCGACCGCGCTGACCATCGCCAAAGCCAAAGAATTCTTCTCCGCGCTCCAACTCTCGCCAATGCATGAAGAAATTGCCGGACCGATTCTGGATGAAGTCAGGCAGCGCCTGACTTTCTTGGATGCAGTGGGGCTGGAATACCTGACGTTGGACCGTTTGGCTTCGACGTTATCTGGCGGCGAAGCGCAACGAATTCAACTGGCCACGTCGCTCGGTTCGCGGCTGGTTGGCGCTCTCTATGTCCTCGACGAGCCTTCGATCGGGTTGCACACGCGAGATACAGAGCGGCTGATCCGAATCTTGAAGGAGCTCCGCGACCTGGGCAACACGATTGTCGTTGTCGAGCATGATGCCGACGTACTTCGTGCCGCCGACCATCTGCTGGACCTTGGGCCCGGTGCGGGAGAATTTGGCGGCAAGTTGCTCGCTGAAGGTCTGCTGGCAGAAGTTGAGGCGAATCCCAGTTCGCTGACCGGACGATACCTCTCGGGCAAGATATCAATTCCAGTACCGACACGGCGTCGCTCACCAGGACGTGAACGGCTGGTGTTGCGAGGAGCTGAGGCAAACAATCTGCATGGACTCGATGTGGAGATTCCACTTGGCATGCTGGTGGCCATCACGGGCGTCTCAGGTTCGGGTAAATCGACGCTGGTGCATCAGGTGTTGTATCGCGCCGTGGCTCGAGCGTTGGGGCAAACCGATGGTGGGGACCCTGTCGGCGTCTTCAAATCGTTAACCGGAGTCGAGCGGCTGAACGATGTAGTGTTGGTCGACCAGACGCCCATTGGCCGAACACCTCGCTCAAATCCGATTACATACATCAAAGGCTTCGATCTGATCCGCGAACTTTTTTCATCGCAGCCGGAGGCCAAGAGACTTTCGCTCACGCCAGGGCATTTTTCGTTCAACGTGCCAGGCGGTCGCTGCAATACCTGCGAAGGCGACGGCACGGTCACCGTGGAGATGCAGTTCCTCGCGGATGTGGAGTTGCCCTGCGAGGATTGCAACGGCACGCGCTACCAAACCAAGGTGCTTGAGGTGCAATACAAAGGCAAGAATATTCATGAAGTGCTGCAGATGACTGTGAAGGAAGCACTCCGTTTCTTCGCCGGACAAACGAGGCTTCTTGAGAAGCTGGCTGTCTTGGACGAAGTCGGCTTGGGCTATCTCAGGCTCGGTCAATCCGCAACGACCCTGTCGGGCGGCGAAGCGCAACGCGTAAAGCTGGCTGCGCACCTGGCGCAGGTTCGCTCAGCCAATGCGAATGCAAAGCCTTCGCAGGCCAGCCGCGTACTGTACATTCTGGACGAACCGACAACGGGGCTGCACTTTGACGATGTGTCAAAGCTGCTGACGGCCTTTCGTAAGCTGATCGACGGCGGCGGGTCGTTAATCGTAATTGAACACAACCTCGATGTCATCAAAAGTGCGGACTGGGTGATAGACCTAGGCCCGGAAGGCGGCGAAGGTGGCGGCAAAATTGTTGCTCAAGGAACACCTGAACAAGTTGCCGCGAACTTGTTGTCCCACACGGGGAAGTGGCTGGCAAGGGTGTTATAGAGCTTCCGGCTTGCCGTCGCGGAGGCGCCGAATGCCAAGCGGATTAGCGTCCTGGATTTCGGCCGGCAGCATCGCTTGTGGAAATCCTTGAAAGCAAACCGGGCGCGCAAAGCGGTAAATGGCTAGACTTCCCACCGACGTGAAACGCGGATCGGAAGTGGATGGATAAGGCCCCCCATGAACCATGGCGTGGGAGACCTCGACGCCGGTGGGAAATCCGTTGAAGATCAGCCGCCCTGCCTTTTGTTCCAGAACCTGAATCAACTCGCGGTTAGCAGCAAGGTCGTCTTCATCGCCGAGAATGGTCGCTGTCAGATGACCATCGAGGGCGCGCGCGGCGCGGATATAGTCCTTCGTATCGCCGCAGCGCACGAGCAGCGTGTCCGGACCGAAGATCTCATCTGCCAAAGACGGGTTCTTAAGCAATGCGTTGAGACCCGCAGAGAATAGTTTGGCTGTAGCCGTATGGGCATTGTTGGTTTTGGCGTTGGCAGCTTCCGCCGCGAGGCGGGTTTCCTCAGCCCTGGTCTTTGTGGCGCGCGAATACTCGTGAGCTATGCCTGCCGTGAGCAAAGAATAAGGTTGTGCCTGAGAAACGTGCTTCTCCAATTCAGCTAGAAATGCATCCGTTCCGCTGGTTTCAGACACGAGAACAATGCCGGGCTTGGTGCAGAACTGGCCTGCGCCCAGTGTGAAAGATCCGAAGAGGCTCGCAGCGAGCGCGGCTGGGCCCTTCCGCAAAGCGCCGGGAAGAACGAAGACAGGGTTGCCGCTGGACATCTCAGTAAAGCAAGGAATGGGATCGGGCCTGGCCGCGGCAAGGTCCATCAGAGCGCGGCCTCCACGCAGCGAGCCGGTGAAGGCGATAGCGCGAATAAGCGGATGTTTGACGAGAACCGTGCCTGCTTCAACTCCTGCATCGAAGAGCAATGAGAAGACCCCGGGATGGAGACTCTCGGCGGCGATAGCTTCGGCGATGATCTGGCCAGCCAGCTCGCTGGTTCCGGGATGGGCAGGGTGAGCCTTGACTATGACGGGACAGCCGGCAGCCAAGGCAGATGCTGTGTCCCCGCCGGCGACCGAAAATGCCAGTGGAAAATTGCTGGCGCCGAAAACAACTACCGGACCGAGGGGGCGCAGCATCGAACGGATGTCTGGTCTAGGGAGGGGTTGGCGGTCAGGCAAGCCCGGATCGATACGCGCATTGACCCACGAGCCTTCTTCGACCACGCCGGCGAAAAGCCGCAGTTGACCTGAAGTCCGGGCGACTTCGCCAAGCAGACGAGACATGGGCAGAGCGGTCTCAAGATTGGCGCGCTCGGCGAGCTCGTCGCGGTGCGAATCAAAGCCCTCGGCGATGCGGCGTAAGAAAGCAGCTTTGGCTTTGCCGTTGGCCTGCGAGTACCCCGTGAAGGCTTCAGAGGCGAGTTCTGCGGCATCCTCTATTTCGGTGTGTGTGACCGAGAAGTAAGGCGGTTCCAGCGTGGCACCGGTTTGCGGGTTAGCAGCCGCGAAGCTCTTGTCGTTGCGCGTGCCGCGGCGGCCGCCAATCAGCGATTGTCCAGAAAGCTCCATCACTCGTAATTATCCCGCATTCGGCTGGCAACGCCGCTGGCTACAGGCTGGCATTGGCGATCGAGCATCACTCAGCGACGACGGAATTCGAAAGCGAGCCAAGCCCCTCGACTGTGACGGCGACCGTCTCCCCCGCTTTCAGCCAGCGTTTTGGTGTACGGCCAAGTCCGACGCCTGCCGGTGTGCCGGTGGAGACGATGTCGCCGGGAAGTAATGGTGTGATAGACGACAGGTACTCGACGAGCTCGGGAATCCCAAAGATGAGCTCGCGCGTATTCGAATTTTGGAGCAGTTCGCCGTCAATGTTTAGGCTGATCGCGAGTTGGTGAGGGTCCTCGATCTCGTCGGCTGTAACGATCGTAGGGCCGAGGGGACAAAAGGTCGGAAAGCTCTTGCTCAATGACCATTGCGACGTCGCGAACTGCACATCGCGCGCACTGACGTCGTTGACGATGGTATAGCCGTAAATGTGTTCCTGCCAGGCCGAAGCTGTAATCCGATAGCCGCCCTTGCCGATCACGAACGCGAACTCGGCTTCGTAGTCGGGCTGGTTTGAGTTTTTGGGTAGCACAATGGCATCGCCAGGTCCGATGATGGCCGTGGCGAGCTTGAAAAAAACGACCGGCGTAGTCGGAATCGCCATGCCCGATTCCTTTGCGTGATCCCGATAATTGAGGCCAATCGCGAAGACGCGCGGTGGATTCGAAATCGGGGCATGGAGCCGGACATTGTTGACGTGCTGCGTCGGGCCGTCAGGGACGGTGTTCAGACCGGACGCAATCACCGTCAGGGTGTTGGCGTACCCGGATGTAGAGAGATCGATGACGGCGCCGTCTTCAAGCAATGCGCCGGGGCGAATGTGGCCTGACGTGGAATAGGAAACTAGTTTCATAGATTTCAGTCTTCCGCTTCTTGAGAGAGCATTCTCAGTTTACGCAGCAGTCCAGCCGCCATCGATGTTGAACAGCGCGCCGGTGATGAAAGCGGCTTCGTCCGAGGCGAGGTACCGCACCATCGATGCGATTTCTTCCGGCTGGCCAAGACGGCCAATGGGCTGGCGGGCACGCAGTTCGGCGCGGATCTCATCCTTGTTCCCTTTGTGAAATTTCTCGAGATAGCCTTCGACGAATGGCGTTTCGACGGTGCCAGGACAAATGGCGTTGACGCGCAGTGTCTTCGGGTATTCGACAGCCAGTTGGCGCGTCATGGCGATCACCGCCCCCTTGGTGGTGCAGTAAGCGAACCGCTGCTTGATGCCGACCAGACCCGCGACCGACCCGATATTCACGATAGTCCCGGTGCGGCCGCCTTCAGAGCCGGCGGCAAGCAGAAGTGGCAAGAAAGCGCGAGTGACGAGATAGACTGCGCGCACGTTGACATTGAGCAGTCGGTCGAAGTCCGCGGGCTCAGTCGCTTCAATTGAGCCCACGTGCCCGATGCCGGCGTTATTGATCAGAATGTCGAGTCGATGCACCTGCGCCACTGCCACCGCGATGGAATTGGGATCAGTCACGTCCAGCGGCAGCGCTCTAGCTGAGCCAACGGACGCGGCCAGTGCTTCAGCAGCAGAAGCGTTAATGTCAGCGATCCAGACAAAAGCTCCAGCGCGCACCAATTCCTTGGCGGTAGATTCGCCGATGCCGCTTGCACCTCCGGTCACAAGTGCGTGACGTCCATCAAGGCGAAACGGCTGCGCGTCCAACGAATCCTGCGGATGGCTCATGAGAATGTAATCCCTCTGCTTTCGATTTCGAGTTGTGCACCTTCCAGAATAGCGAGAGAAGCGTCGGCAGTGGTGAGAGCGCGAGTCACGACACCATCGATGATGCGGGCGAATGCGGCCATCTGCGGTCCCGAAGGCAATTGGCGCGCCACGAGAGAAATGGATTCGATCTTACTGTAAGCCGGAATCCGGGCTTGGAGTGCTGCGTCGCGCCATGTGGAAAGCCGGACGCCAACCGTTCCGTGCTTTGTAATACGGAGATCACGCTCAGGCCTGGCAACGAAGCGGAGGAATTCCCATGCAGTCTCTTTTTCGTTTGAGCCAGAGCCAATGGCAAGTGCCCAGAAGACAGAAAGTGAAACTGGCGCGCGGCCCGCTTGCGAAGGGATCGGCGCGATCGAGACCTTTCCCGCAAGAGGAGAACCCTCGCGGTCCGAACGGGCTGCAAATCCGAACCAGTTGACCATCATGGCGACTTCGCCGGCCAGGAAACGATCGCCCGACTGCGTGGAGTCGAGTTGCAGCGAAGCGGGGTGACAGACTGAAACGTCAGAAATGATGCGCCGATAGAAATCGAGCGCCGCTATAGCTTCGGGGGCGCAAACCTGCGGTTTGCCGGACGAATCCAAGAGTTCGCCACCACGACTCCAGAGGTGCAACGCAAAATCGTAAAGTGTGTTGTGTCCGTCAGGGAAGGCAGCAAAGACCGTTCCGTAGAGCCCGCAAGTCGGATCGGTGAGGAAGCGCGCAGTCTCTTCGAACTGCTGCCATGTCACAGGCGGCGCGAGGTCGCGGCCAAATTGTGCGCGATGGGCGGCCTGGCGGTCAGGATCGGCGAAGAGATCGCTGCGATAGACGAGGCACTCCGGGCCGTCATGCCATGGCAACGAGGAGAGTTTTTCGCCGAAGATCAGCGGACGAACCAGTGCTCGGGCCCAGCCATTGGGCCAATCGGGAATCGGAAACCGGCTTTGCCACGGCTGCAAATCTTCGAGAGCCCCCGTGCCTAGACCTTCGGAAAGCCAGTCTGTGACAAGGAGAGCAATGTCGAAACGGCCTTCGCGCAGGCCGCCTTCGGTGAGCGTTGATCGATACAATTCGTGAATACTGACCGAAACGAGTTCGACACGGACGTCGGAGTGCATTTCTTCAAAGAGCCGCACCTCTTCTGCCAGCGCGTCTTCAAAATCCTTATAGTTGCGGAGTGCGATGCGGAGTATCGTCATTCAACGTCCGCCTGCACTTCGATGAATGTAAACCGTTTCATTGGGCAGCCGAAGTATATCGCGAGCCGCCGCGATAAGTAATACTTGAGAGGAAGAGGCAAGGGGAGACTCGATTTGGCACTGTTGCACGAAGACAGGCTTTTCCCGCCGGACAAAGAGACACGCGCGATTGCGCGACGGCTTTACGACCGTATCCGCGGATTGCCAATCGTGAGTCCCCATGGGCATACGCAGGCTTCATGGTTCGCGCGCAACGAGCCTTTTGCCGATCCAGTGGCGCTTTTCGTCCAACCGGACCATTACATTTTCCGCATGCTTTACAGCCAGGGAATTTCCCTTGAGCAGCTCGAGATTGGCAAAGCGCAGATTGCCGAGCCGCGCAAGGTGTGGCAGATCTTTGCGAGCAACTATCACCTGTTTCGCGGTACGCCGACGCGGTTGTGGTTGGATTTTGCTTTTCAGGAATCGTTTGGTCTGACGAAACGGCTCTCGTCGTCGACTGCCGATGAACACTACGATGCGATCGCAGCGAAACTAGCGGAACCGGAATTTCTTCCCCGATCGCTTTATAGCCACTTCGGAATCGAAGTGCTTTCAACAACCGATTCTCCTCTCGATTCCCTGAGCGAACACAGGGCGATCCGCGATTCGGGCTGGGAAGGAAGAATCCTTCCGACTTTTCGGCCCGACCCGGTCGTGGATCCGAGTTTTCCGGGTTTTAGAAGTGGTATTGAGACGTTGGGCGCTTTGACGGGAGAAGACACGACGTCCTGGCGTGGTTATCTGCAGGCGCTGGCATCGCGGCGCCGATTCTTCAAATCGCTTGGAGCGACGGCGACGGACCATGGGCACCCGACTGTGCAAACTGCCGACCTAAGTGAACGTGAT
>Ga0187863_10002756_pt1 | contig 13231 bp, 10 predicted proteins | sample June2016WEW_11_1_FD_132975 | JGI IMG/M metagenome (GOLD analysis project Ga0187863, IMG submission 132975) | Peatland microbial communities from SPRUCE experiment site at the Marcell Experimental Forest, Minnesota, USA - June2016WEW_11_10 | ecosystem: Environmental > Terrestrial > Soil >... | reverse complement strand
AGCGATTGCTCCAGTCGCTCCATTTCATTCATCGAAGTTGAGCGGATGTCGACCTTCATGCTCGCGGATTCAGGAATCGAATTCACCGATGTACCACCGCGAATCACTCCGATATTGAATGTCGTTTTCGGCGTCGATGGAACTGTGGTCGCAGTGAAGGTCTCAATCGCCTTGGCTAGAATCACGATGGGATTAGGCGCGCCGAAATCGCTCCAGGAATGTCCGCCCGGGCCGCGCACGATGACCTCGAAGCGGCGGCTGCCCAGGGCTTCGGCCACGATGGTGTCAGCGCCGGCGCCGTCAAGCACGAGGCTGTAGGCAATGGAATCCTTCCAGCGCGGCGTCGAGAAAATGTGGCGCATGCCGCGCAAATCGCCTTCACCCTCTTCCCCAACATTCCCGATGAAGACGAATGGCAGCGCATGCCGGATGCGAACGGTCCGTAGCAACGTCGCGATGGCCAGCATCGCAACCACACCCGCACCGTTATCGGAAACTCCAGGCCCGTAAATGCGGCTTCCCTGCTGGCGAATATTCAGCGGCGTGTTGGCGGGAAAGACGGTGTCGATGTGAGCGCTGAGGGCAACGTGACGGCGTCCAAACCCGGGATGCGTTCCGAAGACGTTGCCGACATCGTCGATGCGGACGTCGTCGAGACCTACTTCGCGGAAGCGTTCGGCCAGCCAAGCCGCTCGCGCCGACTCCCCAAATGGAGGAGCGGGAATCCGCGCCATCTCCATCTGCCAGTGCAGCAGTTGCGGCTCCTGGGTGCGAAACCAGTTGAACGCCGACCGCACTTCGGGCGAAGCAGCCAGGCGAGCTACTTCCTGCTGAATCTCGTGCACCATTCCCTGCTTGGCGGCAGGCGCAAGGTCGTGCGAGTCCGGGCGCGGGGGATTCGGGCTCATGAGAAGTTATCCGTTAGTTTACAACCATTTGCAAGGATTGGGGATAGCGAAGCGGGACCAAGCGGAGTTACGGAAGGCCCACGATACACTGCCGGTTGCTCACTGCCGGACCCACTTATGGCTCATGGTTTTGACGGCAGCGGCCAGCTTCTTGGTCGCGGGGACCGGAATCCCGTGGCGCTCGCCGCCCCGCAGGATCGGTCCTGCGATCGCGTCAAGTTCCGGCGGATTGCCTTGCGCGACATCTTTCTGCATGGAGCTGCGCATGTTGCCGGGCATCTTCATCACGCCGCCAATCACCTTGTCGGCATTGACGTCCGCGCCCTCGGCCGCGCCCACCGCGCAAGCTTCGCGAATGCAGGCAAGTCCGAGCCCTCTCCATTCAGGGTCAGCCAGAACTTCGCCGGTTGTCTTATCCCCCGCCGTGGTCGTCAACGCGAAGGGAGCGAGAAAGACGAGTTTGCCCCAGAGAAGAGTCGGCTCATTATCGATGAACCGGCAACCGAATCCCATCTTTTCGAGAGCGGCCACGGTCCCGCCGAGCAGATTTTGTCCAGCGGACGAAACATTCAATAGCGCGAACGGTGAGCGATGAATAAAGTGCCCCGGCGCAGCGCGCTCGGTCTCAACAGCGATCGTAGCGGGAATAATTTTGTCGGCGCCATACCTTCCACGCAGCAGAGCCACGTGATCGATGCCGTTCAAGAGCGGGACGATCGCGCCAACCGCGGCTGGATTGGTCACGGATGCGAGTGCGGCATCCAGCTGGGTCGCCTTCACCGTGATCCAGAGAACGTCACACGGAGGGACTTCAGCGGCGCACTCGACCGGCACTTCGTAGCTTCCAAACGCACTTTCCAGCTTGAGTTTCTTCGGATATTGCGCGAGAGATTCCGGCCTCACGACCATGGTCACGGTCGCGCCATTGCGGGCGAGGCAGGCGCCCATGAGGCCACCCACTCCTCCGGCTCCGAGAATCGCATGTCGTAGGGGCTGAGGCATGAGGCTACTCTTTGTTGACCGAGACCGGGACGCATTCCAGGATTTCAGCCTCGCTCAAGGTATGGTCGCTTTGTTTGGCGCGCTGGTAAATGCGGTCAACTATCTCGTCGGTGGGAGCAATTTTGTGGCGCTCGAGCCAGAACAGCACATTCGATTTCCCGCTCATCGGCCCGACATCAATGATCTGGTCCATACCGAAGACGTGCGAGGGCACGCCGGAATAAACCGTGTTGGCGAGCACGATGTCGTTCTTGTGATACGCCTTGATGATCGCGGCCGCGTGTACACCGGTCGCGGTGCGGAAGGCATCATCGCCAACGACGGGATAATTCGCCGGAATCGGCACGCCGGTCGCGCGCGAGACGGCCTGGCAATACTGCTTGAGCTTGGTAAGGTCCTGCTGGTCCCAGGGCGCGATGCCCATCAGCTTGAGATTGACCAGCATCTGGTCGATCTGCGTGTTGCCGACGCGCTCGCCGAGTCCGATCGCACATCCGTGGACGCAGTTGGCTCCGGCAATAATCGCTGCCATCGAATTTGCAATCGCCAGTCCACGGTCGCTGTGACCGTGCCAGTCGACGCGAACTTTCTCTCCCGACGGCTTGACGACTTCTTCGATGACGAATCGTACCAGCGCCAGCGCGCCCATCGGCGTCGCGTGACCCGCCGTATCGCAGATGCAAACCGCGCGGGCGCCGCAATTGATCGCCGTCGCGTACAGGCGCTTGACGGTTTCAGGATCGCAGCGGCTCGTGTCCTCCGTGACGTACATGACGTCGAGTCCGAGCGAGACGGCATATTTCACGGCCTTCTCGGTGGTTTGCAGCAGGAAGTCGTCAGTCCAGCCTTCGGTGAAGCGGCGGATCGGGCTCGATCCGATGAAAGTTGCAGCCTCGATGCGCAGCCCGGTCTTCTGCACGATCTCGGCGATCGGACGAATGTCGTTCTCGTGCGTGCGGGCCGCACAGTTGGCCTGGATCTTCATCTTGTGCGCGACGATTTCTCGAGCCAGCGCAGTCACGGCCTCGACGGCGCGCGGTCCCGCTCCCGGCAGGCCCAGATCGAGTGCGTTAATCCCGAGCGCTTCCATCAGATGAAGGATTTCGATCTTTTCTGGAATCGAGGGATCGCGCACACTTGGCGACTGCAGGCCGTCGCGCAGGCTCTCATCATTGAGCAGCACCGGACCGGGCGGCTTCATTCCGGGTGGATGATTCTTGTTCCAGTCGTAGATCAGGTCAGAGGTATTCATCGGGCGGCTTGAAGCAGCGAGCTCTTCGAGATAAGCAAGCCTCTCTGGCCTCGCAAGATCACAATTTTCTCTCTCATCCCCAAAAGCTGCAGAAGGTAACGAGGGCTCAACGCTCACGGCTCAACGCTCTTCGCTCGCAGCTATTTTTCCTTCGGCGGCAGCGTTAAGCCGAATACGGAAATCATTCCCTGCCCCGCGACGTTGGTCTTCGCTTCGCCCGGCGTGGGCAGATAGAGCGCCTTGCAGTTCTCGCAGCGGTAGACTTCAGCCTTTGGTCCCCAGGCCTTTTCCACGTCGCCGCACTCGCGCTCAACTACATCGGTCGTATAGAACCAGAGCTTCAAGTGGCCGCCGCAGAATTTTCCCTTGGCGTCTTTTTCGTTGCAGGCACGCTGCCCAGCCTTCTTGATCTTCACCTTGTGGTTGGGGAGCTGCGGAATTGTCTCTGAGCCGGAAGTCGTGACCTCGCCAGTGGCCAAAAGAAGTACCCTCGTTCGAGCGGCAACAGCCGCCGGATTCGGCCTTACGCCGCCATTGTAACCGAAACAACGGCGCGCTCGCCTCTGCTAATCTGTACCATCCAGTACATTTAAACCGGCAGGAAGCGCCGAGAAAGAATTGATGATCACAATCGTTTCAGGACTGCCCCGGTCGGGCACATCGTTGATGATGCAGATGCTGGTCGCCGGAGGAATGTCGGCTCTCTCCGACGGCGAACGCCGGGCTGACACCGATAATCCGCGCGGATACCTCGAGTGGGAACGCATCAAGCAACTTCCCAACGAGCCGGGACTGATCGCTGAGGGCGAAGGCAAGGTCGTCAAAGTGATCTCCCGCTTGTTGCTCTCTCTGCCGGCCGAGCACGAATATCGCGTCATCTTTATGCAACGGCCTTTGCCGGAAGTGCTGGCATCGCAGGATCAGATGATGCGCCGCCGTGGCACCTACAAGGAAGGCGCGAACCAGGCGGTCATCGGCGCGGCCTTCGAAAAGCATTTGCGGGAAGTCTATGCGTGGCTCGATAGCAAGCCGAATGTGAAAGCTCTGCGCGTTCCGTACCATGATGTGCTGAATCAGCCCAGAGAAATGAGTGAAAAGCTGCGTGAGTTTCTGGGGATTCCCTTAATCATGGAAGCGATGGTCCGGCAGGTCGACGCATCGCTCTACCGCAACCGCGCTGGTTAATACTTGGAGACTTAACATGGCGAGAACTGCAAAGCCTTCTGCCGCAAGATCCCGATCTTCGCAACCGAACTCGGCGCAGCGCAGCGTGGTTAGCCGCGAAAATGCCGAGCATTATCGTTGGGGCACCGATTGCGACGCCTGGTACCTGGTGAATGACGATCAACTCAGCGTAATTGAAGAGGTCATGCCCGCTGGCGCGGCCGAAATCCGCCATCATCACGAGAAGGCGCAGCAGTTTTTCTACATCCTGAGCGGAGAGGTTTTGATGGAAGTTGAGGGCCAGACCACGCTTGTGGCTGCCGGAACCGGCATTCGCATCATGCCCGGCCAGCGCCATCAGATCCGCAATCCATCGTCAGGGCCGGTGCGCTTGCTCGTCATCTCGCACCCCAGGAGCCACGGCGATCGCTTCAACGAGTAAGGCGCGGCAGTATCCGCTTCGACCGAACTGAACGACTACCCCCTGCCAGTCCTCGGCTGGAAATCGAGATCGAGTTTCCGGCTGGATCCTTCGCGTTGGAGAACTCAAAAGGACTGCCTTCGTCCAGCGCCTCGTGAACGACGCCAAACTTCAAACCTTGTCGTTCTTTCGCAGCCTTGAAAGCGCGCACATCGGCGACTCCGAAAACGAGCTTGATGGCTGCTCCGCTTTTTTGCGCGACACTCGCCTGGTGAAGTGCGATTGTGCAGCCTCCGCCGGGACTAGCCAGTTCAAGCCAACCGGCCGTACTACCCGGAATGTGCTCCATATCGAAGAAGCGCTCGTAAAAGGCAGCCACCTTGGGAATATCCCGAACGTAGAGGATTACCCGACTAATTTGCGGCGCAATCGCAGTGGAGGCTTTTCCCATGATTTTAGAACGTGTACAAGATGAACTGCTAAGGATGACCCGCTGAGACGGAATTTGATGTTTGCGGGAAATCAAAATGCCCTACAGCTGTCCTTTGCGTCCCACAACCCCAATCGAGCGGAGCGCTCCGCGCACACGAATTCTGAGCGATCGGGCGAACTGCATATCCAGAAATCCGTCCATCTGGCGGCGGAAGCTTTCACCGTATCCGTACCACCAGACTTTCTTCATTCCCGGCATACGATCCACATCGAGATATTTCAGGCGGACCATTTCGTCGAGACCAAAGCGTCCGTGCGTGCGGCCAAGGCCGCTTGCCTTCACCCCGCCATGCGGAGCTTCGCTGATGGCGAAGCATGAAATGACATCGTTCACCATGACGGTTCCGGCATCGATTCGGCGCGCGAACCGCTCCCCGCGCTGAGAATCCCGCGTCCAAACACTGGCAGCGAGGCCGTATTCAGAATCGTTCGCCATCTGAACGGCTTCGTCATCGTCAGCAAACGCCGTGATCGGCAACACTGGGCCGAACGTTTCTTCCCGCATGATGCGCATGTCGTGCGTGACATCAGCCAGAACCGTCGGAGCGAAGAAATTCGCTCCCAATTTCGGCAGTCGGTTCCCGCCGGCCAGAACCCGCGCCCCGCGCGCCTTTGCCTCTTCGACGTGTGACTCCACGATCCGCACTTGCCGCTCATGAATCATCGGACCGACATCGGTGTCGGCATCCATGCCGTTGCCGACGCGCAGCTTCTTCGTTTTCTCCGCGCATGCCTGGGCGAAGGATTGATACAAACTACGGTGTACATAGCAGCGCTCGACCGACAGACAAGCTTGCCCGGCATTAACGAAGGCTCCCCAGACAGCCGCGCTCGACGCCACGTCAACATCGGCGTCGTCGAGCACCAGCATGGGATCCTTCCCGCCTAACTCCAGCACAACAGGAAGCAGTCGTTCCGCGGCGGCCGCCGCAATTTGCTTCCCCGTCGCGACACTCCCGGTGAAGACCAGCTTATCGATCGGCGAATTCAAGATCGCCGCGCCCGCCAAACCTTCGCCGATCACGACCTGAAATACATCCTCGGGCACGCCCGCCGCATACAGGAGCGACGCCAGTTCCAACGCGACCAGCGGAGTCAACTCCGAAGGCTTCAGTACCACCGCGTTGCCAGCGACCAGCGCAGCGAGCGCTTCGGTTGCCGGGATAGAAAACGGATAGTTCCACGGCGCGATGATGCCGACCACTCCGTGCGGTTCGCGTACCAGCAAACCGCGCTTCAGTTTTGTGGCCAGGTTCCCGTGAGGCACGGGCTCGTCGCGCAGCAAACTCCCTGCGTTGTCGATCAGAAATCGGGCAGCATCGAGCACGACCATCACTTCCGTGACCAAAGACTCCGCCAGCGGCTTGCCTGCCTCGCGCGTGATGGCGGCTGCAATTTCGGATTTCTTCTCCAGCAGCTTCTTTTGGAATTCCCGCACGATCGCGATGCGGCGCCGCAGTCCCAATTCAGCCCACGCAGGCTGCGCCGCGCGCGCCCGCGCGACGGCTGCCCGCACTTCCCTTTCGCCGGCACAGTCTAGCTCCCGCAGAACTTCCCCCGTGGCCGGATTCACCGACACGATCTTCCGCGCGACTTCAACCTGGGCGGCCATCTCAGTATTCGACCTCGACTAGGTACAGCCCACTCGCCGGGGCGGTCGCCCCGGCCGCCGAGCGGTTCCGGGCCTCAATAATGCGCGTTACGTCTTCGGCCTGCAAAGTGCCGCGACCCACCAGAACGAACGTTCCTACCAGATTGCGAACCATGTGGTGCAGAAATCCGCTCCCGCGCACCGTGTAGATCAATTCGTCACCAGACCGTTCCCACGAGGATGAAAAAATGGTCCGCACATTGGAAACCTGCTCGCCTTCGCGCCCTCGCTCCGGATCGACAGCCGCGAACGAAGTAAAGTCCTTCTCGCCGACAATCAGGGCCGCCGCCCGGGCCATTGCTTCTTCGTCAAGCGTATAAGGATAGTGCCAAACGTAGCGTGCGAGAAAAGGTGGACAGATCGAACTGCGATACATCCGGTAGCGGTAGGTCTTGCCGCGAGCCGAATGGCGCGCGTGGAATTCGCCCGGCATCTCCGCGACATGCAGTACTCGGACCGATGCCGGCAAAATGTCATTCAGTGCCTTGACGAAATTCTGGATGGGTACCGAAGACTCCGTGACAAATGTCACAACTTGCGCCAGCGCGTGCACTCCCGCGTCCGTCCGCCCTGATCCCTGCGGCAATACCTTTTCTCCGGTAATGCGTCCAATGGCTGAGGCTAGTGTGCCCTGCACGGTGCCGGCGTCGGGCTGCACCTGCCATCCGGAGAATTCCGCCCCGTCATAAGAGAGGATCAGTTTGAGATTTCGCATGCGATCTTTCGAGTCCTGGAAGCCTTTCCCGTCATCCAAGTTTATTCGGGCTGCACTGTCGGTCTGTCGGATAGAGAAGCACTTAATTGTGTTTCCAGTCAGATATACTAGACGGTTTCCGCGGAATACTGGTTTCGATCATGAACGCTTGGGTCGAGCTATGCCCGGAATCGACGTCCTGGTACATAGGACTTCACCGGGGAAGTGAAAAGGGCTCCTTTTATCCCAGCTTTTGAGGAACCTTTCGCCGCTCCTTTGCGTACCAATGCCTGAGTAAGACCCGATTGCACGGCTGTCTCAGGCAAAACCCAAAGATTCGTTACAGGTCTTAATAATCGGTTTGAAACGATCGGAGATGAGTAGATGCGATTCGCCCGTTTAGCCTCCACCATTCGGCTGGCCGCCGTCGCGACCGTGAGTGCAGCGTTGACACTGACGTGTTGGGCGCAGGAGCCACCCGCGGTTCCCACACCGCAGAGCACAAAGGAAGCGCGGCCCTTGCCTGTCATGGACTACGCCAAGCCGGTCTCGCATTTTCCGAACCCGATCGGCCCCTATACGCCAAGGCACGTGGCCGAGCCCAATCTCGCGAACACTGCGCGCGTCGACCAGCTCATGCACGATGGCAAGCTCTACCTTTCGCTCAACGATGCCATTGCGCTGGCGCTCGAGAACAATCTGGATATCGCGATCCAACGCTACAACCTCAATATCGCTGACACCGACGTCTTGCGCGCCAGGGCAGGCGCCAGCATTCTGGGTGTCAACGCCGGCGTGGTTCTCAATACGCAAGGCGGCGGCGTCGGCAGCATCGGCGCCAATTCCGGAGCGGCTACTGGTGGAACCAGCTTGGGCGCGGGCGGAGCCGGCGGCGGCACCAACGGCTTGGTCAGTTCTACCCTCGGCCTTGGCCCCAACATCAACAGCTTCGATCCCGTGCTGACCGGAACATTGCAAGAGGATCATTTCAGCCAGCAGGCGACCAGCATTTTCCAGGGCGTACTCCCCGGCAGCAGCCTCGCGCAAAACACCGGCACTGTGAATTTTGCATACCAGCAGGCGTTCCAGTGGGGCACGAATCTATCGATTGGATTCAACAACACTCGCGGCACCACCAATAGCTTTTTCTCCAGCTTGAGCCCGCAGTTGAACTCAGGGTTCAAAGCCACCGTCACCCAACATCTGTTGCAGGGTTTCGGTTTCGCTCCCAATACTCGGTTCATCCGCATCGCCAAGAACAACCGTGAACTCTCAGACGTCGCCTTCCGCCTGCAGGTCACCGATTCGATCTACCAGGTGGAAAGCATCTATTGGGATCTGGTTTACGCCTACGAGAATGCCCGCGTGCAAAACGAGTCGCTGGCCTTCGCACAGAAAACTCTTTCCGATACGCAGAAGCAGGTGGAAATCGGAAGCCTGGCGCCGATCGAAGTGGTTCGCGCGCAAAGCACGGTTGCGCAAGACCAGCAATTGGTAACCGCCGCGCAAACCAACCTGCAGCTCCAGCAACTCTTGATGAAAAGCGCGCTGACCCGCACATTGAAGGACGCCACTCTCGCTTCGGCGGAAGTGATCCCAACCTCGACCATGGACGTTCCGGCGCAGGAAACAGTGGTGCCCACGGAAGATCTCGTCAACGAGGGCATTCGGCACCGTGCTGAGCTGGTGGAATCCCGAATCGACTTGAACACCCGCGAGCTCAGCAACAAGGCGGTTCGCAGCGCTTTGCTGCCGACTCTTGACCTCTTCGCGTACTACGGTGGTGCGGGCGTTGGAGGCGCGCAAAACTCCGCCAACCTCTGCTCCAACCTGGATCCGTCGTTGCAAGGCTTTGGTTGCGCCACCACTCCCACTCCCGCGGTTGGTTACGGCTCGACTCTGAACCAACTCGTCAACTCGACCGCTCCCGACAAGGGTGTAGGTCTGCAATTGAATATTCCGCTTCGCAATCGCGCGGCCCAGGGAGTTCAGATTCGCTCCGAGCTGGAATACCGCCAGGCGCAAATGCGATTGCAGCAGATTGAGAATCAGGTAACGATCGAAGTCCGCAACGCGCAATACGCGGTGCAGCAAAACCGCGCCAGCGTCGACTCCGCAAAAGCCGCGGAGGAGCTCGCGCGGCAGTCGCTCGACGCCGAACAGAAGAAATTCAAGTTTGGCACTTCGACCACAACGCTGGTTCTGCAGTACCAGAGCCAGCTGGCGGCTTCGGAATCGTCTCTGGTCAACGCCATGGTCGCCTACGAGAAGTCCCGGGTTGAGCTTGATCGCTCGACCGGCCAGCTCGTGGATCACGCCGGAATCAGCATCGCCGACGCGGCCCGTGGCCAGGTGCAGCAATTGCCGAACGCGCCTTTCATTAAGCCGCGAACCGAGCAGCCTTCGGTTGCGGTGCCGTCAACGGCGCCGCAACAGTAGGCAGACGCGTTTTCGCCAGCCGGGGAACTGTGCCGACTCAGGGTTCGGCACAGTCTCCTGTCTGTGCCGTCTCTCGAATCCAACTTCACGTTTCCGCCCTAGTCCTCACAATTCTTTACAATCGCAGGCCCTTTCCGCGAAACTTCTCCCGATAAGATGAAGTGACAGATTTGAGTGCTCCGCATCCAACACTTGGCACTCGCGGCGGGCGATTCGCCGCATGTCTGTGTCTTCTTCATAAGGAGAAAGCTCATGTTCTTACGGCGATTGATTTCTGTGGATCGGCGGCTTCCGTTGTGGCTCGCCTCTGCGATTCTGGTGGGCGCGCTTCCGGCACTGCTTAAGGCACAGGCGACGACACCGGCTCCCTCGTCCCAGGCGACGCCTTCCGCCCCACAGCCCGCGCAGCCCGACCTAGTCAATTTGAAGGATTACTCGCAGCCGCGTTCCGCGTTTCCAAGAGTGCTGCAACCCTACATGCCGCAAGCCCTCGGCCAGCCGAATCTGGCCAATTCGCCACGCATCGACTCGCTCATGCGTGACGGCAAGATATATCTTTCGATCGATGATGCAGTCGCTCTTACGCTGGAAAACAATCTCGATCTCGATATCGCCCGCTACAACCTGAATATCGCCGCCGCTGATTTGCTGCGCGCAAGATCCGGCGCCAGCATCCTCGGCGTCAATACCGGCGTCGTCCAGAACACGCCGGGTGGCGGCGTGGGCGGACTCGGCGGAACCGTGGGTTCCGGTACGGGCGGCACTACGGTCGCGGCCGGCGGCGCCGGAAGCGGCACCAACGGATTGGTGAGCTCAACCCTTGGCATCGGCGCGCCAATCACCAGCTTCGATCCTCAACTCACCGGCGCGTTCCAGTTGGACAAGAACAACACGGAATCGGTTAGCGTCTTCAGCCCAGTTCCGATCGTCGCGCAGAATACTTACACCTCGAATTTCGGATACACCCAGGGATTCGACTGGGGCGGCGCCCTCACGGGATCTTTCAACAACACGCACCTCACCACCAACAATCCGACCAGCTTGCTCACGCCGCAGTTGGGATCGAGCTTTCAGTTCCGCTTCACTCAAAACCTGCTGCAAGGCTTCGGGTTTCTCCCCAACACTCGCTTCATCAGGATCGCCAAGAACAATCGAGAGATCTCTGACGTGGCCTTCCGCCTGCAAATCATCACCACGGTGGATCAGATCGAGAACATGTATTGGGACCTGGTTTACGCCTTTGAAAATGTGCGCGTGCAAAAGGAGTCGTTAACCTACGCGCAGAAAGCCCTCGACGACACGAAGCATCAGGCGCAAGTGGGCACCGTACCGCCCATTCAGGTCGTCAGCGCGCAGAGCACTCTGGCTACCGACCAGCAAAACTTGATCGTCGCCCAAAACAACCTGCAACTGCAGCAGCTGCTCATGAAGAACGCGTTGAGCCGCAGCATCGAGGATCCCGTTCTTGCCGAAGCGGATGTGATTCCGACTTCGGTCATGCTACTGCCCCAGCAGGAGCCGGTAACGCCCATTCAGGACCTCATCAACGACGCGCTCCAGCACCGGGCCGAACTTGTAGAAACGCGTATCGATCTCAATTCCCGCGACATCAACAACAAAGCCGTGCGCAATGCCATGCTGCCGACACTGCAGGCTTACGCGTACTACGGTGGGTCCGGAGTCGGCGGAGATATCAACCCCGCGGTTCCAAACTGCGCCGACACGACCAGCACATTCTGCTTCGATCCGACAAAAGCTCCACCGCCATTCCGCGCCTCAAACTCTGTCGGCTACGGCAACACTCTCAACCAGCTGGTGAATTCCACCGCCCCAGATAAGGGCGTGGGCCTCTCTCTGACCATTCCGCTCCGCAACCGGCTGGCGCAATCGAACCAGGTGCGCGCCGAACTGGAATACCGCCAGGCCCAGGTGCGTCAGCACCAGTTGGAAAACCAGGTGCGGATCGAGGTCCGCAACGCGCAGTTCGATGTGAAGCAGAATCGCGTCGCCGTGGAAGCGGCGCAATCCGCAGTCGATCTCGCGCGCCAGACACTGGACGCAGATCAGCAAAAGCTGAAGGTCGGCCTGACCACGCAAGTCACAATTCTGCAGGACGCGGCCACGCTGACAACAGGCGAATCGAATCTGGTTTCGGCCAAAGCAGCGTATGAGAAGTCGCGCATCGAGTTGGATCGGGCGACCGGCCTACTGCTCGATCATGCCGGTATCGATGTCGCCGACGCCACTCGCGGCCAGGTTACCCACTTGCCGAGTGTTCCCTTCGTAGCGCCGCGTCAGGATGCGGCGCCCGGACAACCGGCCGCTCCCGCGCAGAATCCGCCACAAGGAGGGCAGATGTAGGAAGCGGCGGCGGCAGCACCAGCCCGGTTCCGCATGTAACCTCTTTTTTGTATGTACATTTCTGTGCATGGACGTGTCCCTGAAGGAACACTGTGTAAAACCCTGCGCAGATTGCCCGCAATCGACAAGAAAGACTGGTCTTACCTGATACACTACGCTCCGATGGTACGATCTTCGCGGCCTGCGCTGCCTAAATTCTTCCTGTGGCTCTTGCCTCTTTCGTTCCTGCTGCAGGTCGCGGCCATCGGGGCGCTGCATCAGTACCGGACCCGTCCGGGCGATGACAACTTCGAATTCGGCTGGGAAATGGGACGCGTCGCGCGCTCCGTCGCGCAAGGCCACGGATTCTCCAGTCCGTACGAAGGCAACACCGGCCCCACCGCCTGGGAGCCGCCTCTCTATCCCTGCCTGATGGCCGGGGTCTTCAAGGTCTTCGGCATCTACTCGCAAGCATCGGCGTGGATCCTGCTCAGCATCAATAGCCTGCTGGCAACGCTGACCTGCATTCCGATTTTTCTGATCGCACATCGAACATTCGGCAAGCGCGTTGCCGTCTGGTCGGCATATGCGTGGGCGCTGAATCCATACATCTGGTACTGGTCAATCCATTGGATCTGGGATACGACGTTCACTCCCCTCGTGCTAGCGTGCGCTTTTCTTGTGGCACTGAAACTAGCCCATGGAGCCTCGGACGCATTCGTCCGGGGCGCACCGCTGGACCGAAGCGCTCCGCCCCTACGGGAGTATGACGTTCGCGCTTGGATTCTCTTCGGAACACTCTTCGGTATCGGCGCGCTCGCCAATCCCACGATGCTGGCCTTCCTTCCCTTCTGCGGCTTATGGATCT
>Ga0187863_10002755_pt1 | contig 13235 bp, 12 predicted proteins | sample June2016WEW_11_1_FD_132975 | JGI IMG/M metagenome (GOLD analysis project Ga0187863, IMG submission 132975) | Peatland microbial communities from SPRUCE experiment site at the Marcell Experimental Forest, Minnesota, USA - June2016WEW_11_10 | ecosystem: Environmental > Terrestrial > Soil >... | reverse complement strand
GGTAATAGATGATGCGGTAAACGTCGCCCTGTTGCGCGTCGGTCGGCGCCACCACCAGCGCCTGATAGAGCGCGTAGCCGAGCAGCGCTGCCGTGACCACTGCGAGGATGGGGAAGGCTCGCTTCATTTTGATTCAAACCACTGATTCAAACCAGCTGCGTCACACCAACTGCTTCACGCCACTTGCTTCATTCCGCTTGCAGCACCGTTCCAAATAACGCCAGGCACGCTGTAGTAAATACTACATCGTAAGTAAGAAGCAAAATGATCCAGAAGTGCGCGGGATCATCGCCGGTAAGAATTGCCGTGGTACCCGCCACCATTCCGATCACCGCCGGAATGGAAACAGGAAACAGCAGTAGCGGCAACATAATTTCGCGGCTGCGCGTGCGGATCGACATCGCCGCAAAGAACGTGCCATTCACCACCAGCGCCCAGGTTCCCAGCAGCGCAATCGGAATCAACTGCCACGCTGGGCCGATCGCTCGCAGATTGTAAAAAACAATGAAGAGCGGAGTCATCAGCCCTTCCAGCACGCTGACAAAAATGAAATTGCCAATCGCCTTCGCCAGAAAAAGCGCGTTGGCCGGGGCCGGCGAGACGCGATACGCGTCGAGCACCTGATTGCGCAACTCGCGGGCCCAGGTCTGGTTCAGCGCGACCACCGCCGCAAATAAAATCGCCACCCAGATCAGGCCGCCGGCAATGTGGCGCGATTCCTCGGCCAGCGGATCGAAAGAAAAACTGAAAATCACCACCACCAGCAGCGAGAAAAAAAGCATGGAGTTGAGCGCGTCCTTGGAACGCCATTCCAGGCGAATATCTTTTGCCAGCGTCGCGAGAGTCACTGACCAGAGGTTCATCGCGCGCCCCCGCGAGTTCGAAATCTGCAATCTGCGATCTGCAATCTGAAATTGCTCGCGAATGGAGCCCCGGACGCCCTCGTCCGGGGAGCTTGCCCGGCGGACGAAAGCCTGCCCTGAGCCTGCCGAAGGGGCGTCCGCCGCTCCATAATCCGCACTCTGATCCACAACCTCCTCCGCAAGATTTTCACAATGGAGACTCCGCTCGCGCCAGGCTCGCCGTGCGATCCACAATCTGGCCCGCCTGCATCCAGATGAATTCGTCGGCCACGCCTTGCAGCAGCGCCGCCTGATGCGTGACTGCGAAAAGCATTTTCCCGGCGTCGCGCATCCCGCGGAGCAGGCGGACCATTTCCCCAGCGGAATGGACGTCGACGTTCGAGAACGGTTCGTCGAGCAGCAGAATTTTCGGATCATGCAGAATCGCGCGCGCCAGCGACATGCGCTGCCGCATGCCCTGCGAATACTGGCCGACGGGCCGCGTCAACTCGGGGTCGAGTCCAACCGATCGCACCACCTGCGCGCAGCGCTCGTCGCCGGCGATTCCATAAAGTCGCGCGAAGTAGCGCAGGTTTTCCATCGCGCTCATCTCGTCGTAAAGCAGCGAAGGATGCGCCATGTAACCGAGTTCGCGACAGGCATCCTGCGGACTCATGCCGAGAATCGCGATGGTTCCCTGCGTCGGATGCGCCAGCCCGGCAAGCGCGCGCAGCAGAGTCGTCTTCCCTGCCCCGTTGTCGCCGAGGATGGCATAGAACTTGCCGCTGTAGAACTCCGCATTCACTCCGCGCAACGCGGCGAAGCGGCCGAACTGCTTGATGACGTTGCTGACCGTGATGGCTGGAGTGCTCACTTCAGCAGTGAGTTTACTGGAGGCGCGAAATATTCGCACCGCGGTCCGTGGTGGAGCGGGCACTCTTGCCCGCTTACATACAGCGGCACAAAACCAGCGGGCAAGAGTGCCCGCTCCACATAGTGCATTGGACGGTCACACAGGGCACGCTCGCACAGTGCAAGCTCTGGATGACAAGGAAAAAAATGCAACGACTTTAGTTAGGAACCACGGTCTGGGGCGTGGGCTGCGCCTGGGTCACGCTCTTGGGCGGTTCGCTCGGCGGCATTCCGTTCGCCGGCGTCCCCGGTTGCTGCGGCGCATACTTCGACGCGCATTTGGCCTGCAGCGCCTTGGCCTGGAAAACGCCGTCAGGACCGATTTTGCCGTCGGCCAGGGCTTGCGATTCGTCTTTGAATGTGTCGGGCGGAGCTTCCGTGCCCGTGTAATCGACCGCGAGCGTCTGGTCCTGCTCGACCAGCACAAATTGCACATGCGTACCATTACGCTTGATCGACCCGGGCTTCACGTTTCCCGCCACCCGCAACCGCTTCGCATACGCTCCCGAACCCATGGCATGCAGTTCTTTGATAGTGACGTAATAACTCTTGCTGTCCTGCACTCCGGTGTAAGCGAGATAGCCGAGCAGCACGACTATCAATGCCGTGACCGCCCCGAATTTTAAATAAGTGTTTCCCTGGCTTGACATGAAAAACCGCCCGCGTGGAACTTTCCCCACATAGCAACTCTACGCGCCACGCCAGCGGGAAGCAAGATTCCAGAGGGCCACTCCGATAGAATGAAAAGGCTAGCGCGCCACGCCATGCCGACCGCAAGCATTCCGCCGAAAGGCCTATATTTCCCATGATTCATCCCTGGCACGACGTAACTCCCGGCGACAAGCTGCCGCAGGAATTCGACTGCGTGGTCGAAATTCCTTTCGGCTCCAGCGTGAAATATGAACTGGACAAATCCAGCGGACTTATCCGACTCGATCGCATCCTCTACTCGGCGGTTTACTACCCGGCGAATTATGGTTTCATTCCGCAGACCCTCGCTGAAGATGACGACCCGCTCGACGTGCTGGTGCTGTGCCAGGAAACCGTCGTGCCCCTGACCATCATTCACGCCCGCACCATCGGCCTGATGACCATGATCGACGCCGGCAAGCAGGACCACAAAATTATCGCCGTGGCCACCGAGGACCCGGAGTTCAACTCTTATCGCGAGGCCGCGGAGATGCCTCCGCATCGCATGCTGATGCTGCGCCGCTTCTTTCAGGATTACAAACTGCTCGAAGGCAAAGCCGTCGAAGTCGACGAGATACGCCCGGCCGCCGAGGCCTATCCCATCGTTGTCGACGCCCTGCGCCGCTACAGCGAGCAGCGCCGCAAAGGCTTCAAGAGCTTCGGCGAAAAGCACTGACGTGCTCACATTCCCTTGAACACGAAACTGACCTCCTTGGTTTCATTCGCGCCGATGCTCACAATCTGAGTCGACGTCCCAAATTTCTCGTGCCAGGCCTTGATCGTGTACGTGCCCGGCGGAAGGCTGCTCAGGTCAAGGCTGCCGTCCTTGCCCGTCACGGCAAAGTAAGGATGCTTGAACACGGCAATGTTCCCGCGCATCCACGGGTGCACGTTGCACTTGACCGGGATGGCGATTTCCTCGCGCGCAAAAGAGTCCTGCAGACTTGAGCCCGGCGGCTCGGCCTTATTCCATTCGCGATTGTTCGCTGGAGTAGGGTGAATATTGTGGGACGTGGGATCGTCATTCACCATCTGCAGCGGCTGGTTCGCCCGCACTGCCAGCACATGCGGCTCATACAAACATCCTTTCTGTTCGATGACTGCCGGCTGGGTCGGTGGATCGAAGCTGCGATCGCCCAGTCCCTCAGAGACAAACACGATCACGTTCTGCAAGTCTCCCCTGGCGTCGGTCATGATTTCCTGCGAAAACACCGCGGCGGAGTGCTGCTTCGCAACTGGGATCCGCGGCCATGCTGATGAGCTTTGCCTTCGGTGAACATGTTCTGCTTTCTTTGTGTGGACGCAAGGTTGGATGTCACACGATGGAAGATTTACCTGTGGATTTCGGAGACGCTCTTCCCTGAAGTCGAATTCCCCGCCCTTTCAAAGCGAAAGGTCGTAGATTTTGCAAGATCTGATGGAGACCCGATCGTCAGAATGGAAATAGAATTCCCTTCACCTCGATGAATGAAGTGATAAAACGCTCCACTACGCGTGCTTCTGGGGACGCAACATAATGGGCGTCGTCACCCCTGTATCTGCTACTTCAGCGATACCAGCCGCTCTACTAACTCTGAATAGTCTTTCTTTTCGATGCCGTGGACTTGCTTGTTGTATTCGTCCACCTTGGAGGAATAGTTCATGGAGCAGAATTTGGGGCCGCACATGGAGCAGAAGGCGGCTTCTTTGTAGTAGTCGTCGGGGAGAGTTTCGTCGTGCATGCTGCGGGCGGTTTCGGGGTCGAGTGACAAGGCGAATTGTTTTTCCCAGTCGAACTTGTATCTCGCGTAGCTGAGGGCGTCGTCGCGGTCGCGGGCGCCGGGGCGTCCGCGGGCGATGTCGGCGGCGTGGGCGGAAATTTTGTAGGCGATGATGCCGTCTTTCACGTCTTTTTCGTTCGGCAACCCTAGGTGCTCTTTGGGCGTGACATAGCAGAGCATGGCGGCGCCGTACCATCCGATCATGGCTGCACCGATGGCGCTGGTGATGTGGTCATAGCCAGGAGCTATATCCGTGACCAGCGGGCCGAGCGTGTAGAACGGGGCTTCGTAGCACAGCTCGACTTCTTTTTCGACCTGCTCTTTGATTTTGTCCATGGAGACGTGGCCGGGGCCTTCGATCATGACTTGCACGTCTTGCTGCCAGGCAATTTTCGTGAGCTCGCCCAGGGTTTTCAGTTCGGCGAACTGGGCTTCGTCGCTGGCGTCGGCTACGCAGCCGGGGCGGAGGCCGTCGCCGAGGGAGAAGCTGACGTCGTATTTCTTGAAAATCTTGACGATGTCTTCGAAGCGGTCGTAGAGGAAATTCTGTTTGTGGTTGTAGGCCATCCATTGGGCGAGGATGGCGCCGCCGCGGCTGACGATTCCGGTGATGCGTTTTGAAATCAGCGGGAGATACTGGATCAGCACGCCGGCGTGGATGGTCATGTAGTCGACGCCCTGGGCGGCTTGCTCTTCGATAACTTCGAGCATGACTTCGGCGTTCAGGTCTTCGACGCGCTTCACTCTCGCGATGGCTTCGTAGATTGGCACGGTGCCGATGGGCACCGGCGAGTGGCGGAGAATGGCTTCGCGAATTTCATGGATGTTGCCACCGGTGGAGAGGTCCATCACAGTGTCGGCGCCGTAGTGGACGGCGGTGTGGAGCTTTTTGAGTTCTTCGGTGATTTCCGAAGTGACGGCGGAGTTGCCGATGTTGGCGTTGATTTTGCACAGGCTGGCAACGCCGATCGCCATGGGCTCGAGCTCAGGATGGTTGATGTTGGCGGGGATGATCATGCGTCCGCGGGCAACTTCGTCGCGAACGAGTTCCGGGGCGAGCTTTTCTTTGTGGGCGATGTAGCCCATTTCTTCGGTGATCACGCCCTGGCGGGCGTAGTGCATCTGGGAAAAATTTCCGGTGGTGTTTTCTTTCTTGCGGCGGGTCAGCCACTCGGCGCGGGGTTGCGGGACGCTGTAGGCGTTGCCGCCGTTGGTTTTATCGTTATTGTTGCCGTTCCCGTTGCTGCTGCCGTTTGTGCCATTCGCGGAAGTCATGATCGGACGCCTCTTTTTTCGCTGAATCCGATTATAACCGCGTTGCAGGGTGCGGGGCTGGCCGGGTTCGTGCCGCGGCTGACACAGAGGCGATTACCACAGAGGCCACGGGGGCCACAGGGTAATCCCATTTACGTTGCGAAACTTTCCATCGCCAAACCCTGGCGGCGTTTCTGCATCTTAGAGTTGCCTGGGACTTTTCGGAAGCATCGAAGCGAATTTCCGAGGCTACTTTTCAGGAGGACTCATGGCCCGTTATGGCACGCTAGGGGATTATCGCTTTACGGATACGCAGGAAGCTGCGACCGATATTCGTGGCTCAAAGGTTTATGGAGTGAAGGACCAGAAGCTGGGCGAGATTGACGATGTTGTTTTCGACGAGGCGACTGGAGCGATCGTCTTTGCAGTGGTGGATACAGGGGGATGGCTTTCGAGCAAGAAGTTCGTGGTGCCGCCGCAGGAAATCCGGCCGTCGCTGCAACATGAGAATGACTTCCTGGTAGACCTGACCAAAGAACAGATTGAAAGCTTTCCTGCCTACGACGGGAAAGGGCTGACGTCGGAAGAACAGTGGGCGGACTACGAGAGTCGCTACCGTTCGAAATGGGTCGAGAGACCGGTTATGCATCGCGAGTTCACCGACCGCAACGTCACGCCCACAACGCAGCAACAGGTGGGAGCGGGATCGGGGAGGATTCCGGTTGTTGACGAGGACACTGCCGAACTGGACGCGGAAACTGAAGTTACGCCGGTTCACACGGACGCGACCATGGAGATTTCCGCTGCGGGGCCGTCGCTGCGCTGGAGCACTTTTGAAGACACACTGCGGCAGCGGCGCGAGGAAGTGCTGCAATCGTCGATCGATCGCGCAAAGGCTGAAGACATGAAGAAGGAAGATGCAAGGCTGGACGAGGCAAAGAGAGCTTCGGGCGGGACGTTATCCGAACCGGAGCGAATCGAACGGCGGAAAGCCAGTTAGGCGAAACCGATCAGCCCGCTCTTGTCGCACGAGGCGCTGACGTACCGGGCCAGACGAAGAGCGGGTGTTTTTTCGGGGAGATGCCAACAACACAGGTCACTACAATTTGTTGGAGTCAAACTCATCCTTGCTCATGAAGAACGCCGCAGCTTAGAATCTCAACCGTTCCTCGAAAAAGGAGAGGTTCCGCATGCGGGCTTTTCGCTTCTTGTCCGTCTTGTTTTTTCTAGTCACTGCCGCCAGCTTCGGGCAATCTGGCCCAACACAATCTGGTTCTACGGCGTCCGCTTCCAACAAACCATCGCCCGGTTTCAGCCTCGACAATATCGACAAGAGCATTGATCCGTGCGTGGATTTCTATCAGTATGCGTGCGGAAACTGGATCAAGAACTCTGAGATTCCTGCTGACCAGGCGCAGTGGGTGAGCTTCGTAGAGCTCGGCGAGCGCAACAAAAACATTGAGCGCAGCATTCTGGAGAAGGCCGCTGCTGGCGGCGCCGGCCGCGACGCGATCGACCAGAAAATTGGCGATCTTTACGGCTCGTGCATGGACGAGAAGGCGGTGGAAGCCAAGGGCCTCGGTCCCTTGCAGCCGGAACTGAGCCGCATCGCTGCGGTGCAAGACAAGGGCGCGCTCATCGACGAGTTGGCACAGCTCGACCTGGTGGGGTCGGGCTCGCTGTTCAGTTTTTATTCGTCGCCCGACCTGCACAACGCCGACCAGGTGATCGCTTACCTCGACCAGGGCGGGCTCACGCTGCCCGACCGGAGCTACTACATCAAAGACGACGACGCGACGATGAAGGAAATGCGCCAGCATCTGGTCGAATATGTCACCCAGATTTTTACGCTGGCAGGGCAGACTCCGCAGCAGGCAGCGGATTCGGCGCAAACTGTGTTGCGGATCGAGACGGCTTTGGCCACGGCTTCCATGGAGCGCACGCTGCGCCGCGACCCGAAGAACCGCGATCACAAAATGACGCGTGACGAGGCGGTGGCGTTGGGGCCGAATTTTTATCTCAATCGCTATTTCACGGCAATGGGCGCGCCCAGCTTCACGGAACTCAATGTCGTCAATCCCGATTTCTTCAAGCAGGTGAACGCCACCCTGGAATCGGAGTCGCTAGACTCGCTCAAGACCTACGTGAGCTGGCATGTGCTGAACCCGGCGTCGCCGTGGCTTTCGGACGCTTTTGTGCAGGCCAATTTCAAGTTTCAGCAGAACCTTACCGGCCAGAAGGAGATGCAGGCGCGGTGGAAGCGTTGCGTCAACCTGACGGATCGTGCACTGGGCGAAGCGCTGGGGCAGAGGTACGTGGACGTCACTTTCGGTCCGGACGGCAAGCAGCGGATGCTGAAAATGGTGGGCGCGCTGGAGAAATCGTTGGCGGAAGATATCCACAATCTTTCCTGGATGAGCGACGAAACCAAGAAGCAGGCCAAGGTGAAGCTCGATGCCATTCGCAACAAGATTGGCTATCCGGATGTGTGGCGCGATTACAGTTCGGTCACCATCAAAGCGGATGACCTGATCGGCAACATTGAGCGTACCAGTAAATTCGAGACGGAGCGCGACATGCAGAAGATCGACAAGCCGCTCGATCGCAAGGAGTGGGGCCCGACTCCGCCCACGGTGAACGCATATTACAGCGCATCGTTCAACGAGATCGTGTTTCCAGCGGGAATTCTGCAGCCGCCGTTCTTCGACAAGACCATGGACGACGACATCAACTTCGGGGGCATCGGCCTGGTGATTGGCCACGAACTTACGCACGGATTCGACGACCAGGGGCGGAAGTTCGATCCGCAGGGAAACCTGCATGACTGGTGGACCGAGCAGGATGGCAAAGAATTCGAGAAGCGCGTCAGTTGCGTCGCCGATGAGTATTCGAACTTTGTCGCCGTGGATGATCTCAAGCTGAACGGCAGGCTCACGCTGGGCGAAAACACCGCCGACAACGGCGGCGCACGCATCGCATTGATGGCGCTGGAGCATATGATCGCCGACGACAAAACCGGAAAAGAAGGTCGGAAGATCGACGGGTACACACCGGAGCAACGCTTCTTCTTGGGATTCGCGCGGGTGTGGTGCGAGAAGCGGCGTCCGGAAGTGGCGCGCGTGAGAGTGCTCACCGATCCGCACTCGCCGGGAAAGTACCGCGTGAATGGCGTGGTGCAGAACATGCCCGAATTCCAGAAAGCGTGGGGATGCAAGGCGGGACAGCCGATGGTGGCGGAGAACGCCTGCCACGTTTGGTAGCGCTGTGCTCAACGAACCAACCGGATGAAACGGGCGGAGCACGACGGCCGAAAGCCCCACTTCTCGCCACGAACGCGAGAAATGGGGCACCCGGTAGCTTACATTTGTGGCGTGGGCAGAATGACCTTGGCTCCCTCCGAGCGGCAGGTGTTGATCACGCGCGCAACATCCGCAAACGGCAGCCCGCCATCGGCCTTTACGAGAACCACTCTTTCGCCGGCGTTCGGCAACACTTGCCGCAGCGCCATCGCAAGTCCATCCCAGGCAACTGCCTGATGGTTGATCGTCAGGGTGGTGCCACGTTCCCCCGACAATGCTTGCACTACGGTCGGCCTCGAGCCGGAAGTTGCCGGGCCGACCAGCACTTCCAACCCTCTTGGGGCTGCAATGGTTCCTGGCGACGCCGGTTCTGACTGGGTTGTGAGCAGAACAGGCGCCGTCACGCCCGCGCCGTGCGCCGCCTCCAGGACTTTCACGACGTTCGCGTAAGCCGTACGAGCGTCGGCTTTGATGTAGAGTTTCTGGTGCTGGCCGGGAAGATCACTCATTACTCTTTCCGCCAATGCGGTAGCGGCAATCGGATTGATTCCGAGATACACGCTGCCGCTATCCGTAACGGTCACGACCAAGGCGTCCTCGTTGTCCGCAGCTGGCATGGATGCGGCATTACCGGCCACGACCATCTGTACGCTGATCCCGGGTTTGAGTGACGGCGTTGATTCAGACTGTGCGACGGCGATCGGTGCAGCTAACGTTAATGCAATCAGACACACTTCTGGTATGCGCTTCATTTGTGTTGCTCCTTTCGAGCTATTTAGTTGGAAATGTTTACGGTTTGACTCCGCCGAGTGACGCGGTGGCGAGGGTCCCGCCCAGACCCATGGTTTCGACTGCGGTCGAGGGGACGATTACCATCGCGCCCTTTTCTTTCACTGCTTCGTAGAGCATGTTCATAGCGCGGAGGTGCAGGGCGACGGGATTTTCCGCGTAGGCGGCCGCGGCCTGCACGAAGCTGTTGGAGATTTCCTGTTCGGCCTGGCCCAGGATGATGCGGGCCTGGCGTTCACGTTGGGCTTGCGCCTGGCGCGACATGGCGTCTTCGAGGCCGGAGGGGATTTTCACGTCGCGAATTTCGACGGACTGCACGGTGATGCCCCATGGGTTTGTCTTTTCGTCGAGGATGCGCTGCAATTCGCGGCCCATGGTCTCGCGCTCGGTGATCATCTGCGCCAGCTCGTGGCGGCCAATCGACTCCCGCAGCGCGGTCTGCGCGCTCATGTTGATGGCGTCGATGAAATTCTCCACTTCGAGAATCGATTTCTCGGCATTCCAAACCAGCCAGAACACGATGGCGTCCACGTTTACCGGAACCGTGTCGCGGGTCAGCGTGGACTCCGCCGAGACGCTGGCCACGCGCACCCGCTGGTCGACATACGCGCTCAGGGTTTCAACGATGGGAATGATGTGGAAGACTCCCGGGCCGCGCAGGCCCACGTAACGGCCCAGGCGCAGGACGGCGACCTTCTCCCACTGCTGCACCACCTTGATGGCGAACATGAAATAGATGCCGAGCACGGCGCCCGCAATAATTCCCGCGGGATGATGAACGGCGACGGTGACCACCGCGCCCGCCAACAGGCAGATAACAAACAACGACCTGCCGATACCGCTGATCTGACCGATTTCAATTTTCGTCATGGCTTCTATCTCCTCTGCCCGCGATCGGGCACCATCTCGCGCAAACGTTCCAGCAAATCTTCCACGGTGAATCCTGCGGCGCCGGCGCGGGCGGCGAATTCGCCCGCCATCTGCGTCAGCTGGCGCTCGCGCTCGGCGTTGTTTTTCTCCGGTTTCTTTTTTGCCACGAATGTTCCCGTACCCTGGTGTGTCTCCAGCATGCCGCCCAGTTCGAGCTCGCGGTAGGCGCGCAGCACGGTATTGGGATTGATGGCCAAGTCCACCGCCAGCTGCCGGACCGTGGGAAGCTGGTCGCCGGCAGTGAGCGAGCCCGAGGCCACGCCTGCCCTTACCTGGTCGATGAGCTGGCGGTATACCGGCATGCCGCTGTGCAGATCGAGAGCGAAGCGAAAAGGGAGCTGTGCGGCTTGGCTTTTTTCAGTCATATAAACTACTAGTGTTATAGCTAATTAGTACATTGTTGTCAAGGGGAAAATGCGAGGGTGAAAATCTCGGGTAATTCTTTGACGCACAAATGACGGATCGGTGACCGCGCCATGACAAGCGCAAATGCGATCCGCACTACGCTGCATTCATAACGCGCGATTCGAAAGTCGCGATCAACCCCTGCAACTTGATCGGGAAAAATGAGGAGGAGGGGGGTACCCCTTCACCCGAGCCTCTTACCAAAACGAAACTTGCTCGCGACAGGGCCGGCGAGGTTTACGCTCAGTCAGTCTTCTTGATCTGTTCAGCCGCTATTTGAAATCCGGTGTTCGCCGACGGAACGCCCGCGTACACGGCGGTTTGCAAAAGCACTTCTTTCAAATCACATAATTCAAGATCGCTGGCCAACCCAGCACGCAGGTGGAGGGCAAACTCTTCCCACCTTCCCAGCGATGCCGTTACCGCCAGTACCAGCAGCCGTCGGGTCCGCCGGTCCAGTTGCGGACGAGACCAGATCGTTCCCCAGGCGTATCGGGTTATCAGCTCTTGAAACTCCTCCGTAAATTCCGTCGTGCCTGCAATCGCCTTATCGACGTGGGCGTCGCCAAGCACAGCGCGACGCACTTCGAATCCGGCTTGCAGGGAATCCGCAGTGGCATTTGGTTGCGGCAGCAGGAACTCAAGCAGCGCCGTGGTAAACGAGTGTGGCCGCTCAAGATTAGAAAGATGCGCGGCCGCCAGGTGTACCGCTTTCGCTCCCGGAATCTCCTGCGCAAGCCGCTCGCCATGCCCGCTCCACGGAGTCGCAACGTCACGGTCGCCGGAGATCACCAGAGTTGGACTCTTGATCTGACTGAGGATGCTTCCGTGATTCATGTCGCGAAGGGCCGCACAACATCCCAGATAGCCGACGGGATCTGTGCCCAAGAACACCGAGCGGATCGAAGCAACGTGGGGATTTTGTTTCGCCAGGGTATCGGGCGAGAAGAACCGCTGCATCGCGAGGTCGACGACTGCCGGCATTCCGCCCCTGGCTACCGCTGCAATTCTCGCTTCCCAATTCGCGCGCGGCACGAACTGCGGCGACGTATTGGCCAGCACAAGGTGCGTGACACGCTCGGGTGCGTGCGCCGCCACCCACTGGCCGATCGCCCCACCCAGCGACAGACCGCAAAAAGCAAATTGCGAAATCTCCAAGATGTCGGCCAGGGCGAGGATATCCTTGCCCAACATTTCAATCGAATACTCACCCGCTGTTGCGTCCGAAGCGCCGTGCCCTCGCGTGTCGTAGCGCAGAATTTGGCAGTACGAAAGCAGATCACTGATTTGAGGCTCCCACATCGCGTGGTCCGTACTGATCGAGTGCGAGAGGATCAGGACAGGTCGTCCTGCGTTTCCCTGCAGTCGGTAGAACATCCGCGCATCGTGAATGGTTGCGAAGGGCAATTCATTGCTCCTTGTCGTTGTCTTGGCGATCGTCATCGTGGCGATCGTCGTCGCGATTGGACTCTGATGCCAGGGCTTTCCGGAAAGCCTCTGCCGATCCAAGAGATTGCTCCGGCGTTTCCAACTCCGCGAGTTCGGCAAGACTCAAATGGGCGGTCGCTTCAGGAGTCTCGGCGAGAACGGCAGCGAGATGCCTGCCCTCTTTGACACTCTTCCGAACGGCCGCCTCAACGACCTCATGAGCGACATCTCGCCCCAGCTTTGCTCCCAGCAGCATCATGGCGCGCTCAGCAAAGATCGCTCCGTTCGTATTCTCGATGTTGAGGCGCATTTTCTGCACGTCCACTGAAAGTCCCTCGGCCACTTCAGCCATCGAAGCAATTGCAACGCCGGTCGACTGCACTGCGGCCGCGACTATGGGCCACTCCGCCTGCCAGCCCCCAACCCCACGCTCGTGCTCCTGCAGCATGGCCGAGAGAAACGATGCAACCAGTCCTGGTACACGATGCGCCGCCGCAAGCGTGAGTGAACACGCTGTTGGGTTGCGCTTGTTCGGCATGGTCGACGATCCGCCGCGGCCTTCGCCTCCCGGCTCGGACGCCTCCCCCACTTCGCTCTGCATGAGCAGACTGATATCGCGCGCCATTTTGCCGAGAGATCCAGTCAGCACTCCACAAGCGCAGATCAGCGCCGCCAGTGGATCGCGCTGGGTGTGCCAAGGCGCTACGGGAGAGCCTCCAAATCCAAGTTCCGCACTCAGAGCTTGAGTCACGGGAATTCCGCGGTCACCGAGCGACGCCAACGTACCGCTGGCTCCGCCAAACTGCAACACCGCCGCGACTCGAAATGTTTTTCGCAGACGCCGTCTGCCGCGGCAAACCGAAGCCAGCCATCCGGCGGCTTTGAGCCCGAAGGTCACCGGCGGAGCCGGTTGAAGCAGAGTGCGC
>Ga0187863_10002753_pt1 | contig 13241 bp, 9 predicted proteins | sample June2016WEW_11_1_FD_132975 | JGI IMG/M metagenome (GOLD analysis project Ga0187863, IMG submission 132975) | Peatland microbial communities from SPRUCE experiment site at the Marcell Experimental Forest, Minnesota, USA - June2016WEW_11_10 | ecosystem: Environmental > Terrestrial > Soil >... | reverse complement strand
GCTTGGGGACACGCTCAGCTTCGTGCTGTTCCATGACATGGGAAACGTCTTCGCCAATGCTGGAGATGCGTGGGTGAGTGCCCTGCGGATCCATCAACCCGATCGGGACAACTGCAGGGACCTCACGCCGGCGGGCGCCGGCAACCCTCCGACGCCGCCTACCCCGAACGGACCGACAACTTCGATCGGTCAATTAGGCAATTGCAGCTTCAATTACTTCTCACACGCGGCCGGTCTAGGTTTGCGCTACCATACGCCCGTCGGGCCCATACGCCTGGATTTCAGCTATAACCTGAATCCGCCCATCTTTCCGATCAACGTCAACTACTCGCTTTCGAGTCCGTACACCGATCAACATGTTGGCGAAGCCAGCCATTTCAACTTTTTCTTCAGCCTGGGCCAAACGTTTTGATGACAACTACCGGCCACACTCCGCTTGTCCCCAGGGTCCAAGCACAACCGCTTGGAAGACTGTTTTTGTGCCTCGTCCTTGTTGGCTTTGGGGGTGGCCTTGCGCAGCTTCGATCTCAAACGGCTCCGTCTTCGACGCCCGTAGTCTTGGATCACGTGGTGGCGGTTGTGAATGGCCGCGCCATTCTGGCGAGTGATGTCAAAGAAGAGATGCTTCTGTCGGTTCTCGAGCCAAGGGACGAAGAGCAGGGCGCGGAGACTCCCCAGGCGGCTCTTCAGCGCATTATCAGCCGGACCCTTATCCGGCAACAGATTCGCGAGGAAGATGCGAAGTCGATCGAACCGACCCCGGAGGAAGTGAAGGACCGCCTCTCTGAAATCAGAAAACAATTGCCGATTTGTGTTCGAGAGAACTGCTCAACAGACGCTGGATGGAAGAGCTTTCTCGAAAACCACGGCTTGTCCGAGGCACGCGTGGAATCGTATTTACGCGGCCGCATGGAGATTCTTCGCTTCATTGAAATGCGATTCAGCCAGGGAATCCGCATTCCGCAGCAGGAGATTGAGGGGTACTACCACAACACGCTTGAGCCGCAGTATCAAGCGGGTCAGAAAGCGCCGCCTCTCGACCAGGTCGCTCCCCGGATCGAAGAGATCCTGCTGCAGCGGCAGGTCAACGCCATGTTCAGCGGATGGCTCGACAGCTTGCGCAAACAAGGCGACGTCGAAGTTCTCGATTCCTCATTTGAAGCCGGCAATGACTCGCTCCAGGGAGGCACCGCCCCATGAGTGAGCAGGAGGAAATGCAAGCAACAGCGAGCGAGCCGAAGCAGCCCCGCCGGCACCGGAGCCACTTGGTTCTGATGGGAGGCATTGGCGCCCTGCTCCTCATCGTAAGCACCTTCGGCTTGATTCTCTGGGCCGGATCGGCGAGCTTTGAGAATCTAGTCCGCCAGCGACTGATCGCTCGAATTGAGGCAGCGACGGGTGGACGGGTCGAGATTGCGACGTTCCACTGGCATCTGTTTCGCCTGGATGCGGAGGCAACCGGTTTAGTGATTCATGGCCGCGAGGCTGCGACCGAAGCGCCTTATGCCAGAGTCGCCCACGTGCATGTTGGAATTAGCGTGCTCGGATTCTTCAGCCCGCGCATTCTTCTTCGTGACCTCGAAATTACCCAACCTGCACTTCATTTGATTGTCTATCCCGATGGCTCGACCAACCAGCCGCGGCCCCGCAAGCCGACTCAATCGAGCAAGTCCGGAATCAATACTTTTTTCGACTTCAAGGCGGATCATGTCGCGGTGGAGCAGGGAGTTCTCGACTACGAGAACCGTGCGGCAGACTTCGACTTTCAGAATCGCCACCTACGCCTCGACTTCGCCGCCAACGACGTTTCGGTCCTCATCTCGTATGTAAAAGCAAGCGGTACGAATCCCGAAAGCTACCGCATAGAGGCAGGAGCGCGCGACATCGCAGTCACACGGGGCGATGCCGCGCATCCTGAGCCGCAGCAGGCGGAAGGCTTTGCGCAAGCGACCCTCGACTTGACGCGCAACGCAGCTTTTCTTCGTTCTCTGCGAATCACATCGCGGAACAAGGATGCCGGCGAGCACACGCTGGCTGTCTCCGGTTCGCTTGGTGACTTCGCTCGCCCACACTGGCACGCAACGGCACAGGGCGTTCTGGACATGGGTCTTCTGGAGCCGTCGACGGGTTACCTGAACTCGCCTCAAGGGCTGGCTCAACTCGATCTTTCTGCAGAAGGACACGATGGGCAGTTTCGCGTCGACGGAAAAATCCACGTAGATCGAGGCTCGTATATTGCGCCCGGGGTGAATGCCCGAGGTGTAAATTTGGATGCGCACATCCATGCAGATCCCGAGCAGTTGCTGATTACTTCGATCGTGGCGCGCCTTCATCAGGGCGGTCAGTTAGAGGGAACGGTCGCACTGGACCACTGGCTTCCAGTCATTCCGGGGACTCCCGTTATGGAAGCGGCGGCAACAGCGACGCCAGCGAAGCGGTGGCGGTTCGGCCATAAGCAACAGCCGGCGCCCAAGCCGGTCTCCAAGCCAAGCTATCCTGCGCCTCCGCCACTGCTCGTAAACGGCAAAGTGACGGCACAGTTCAAAAACGTCGCTCTGGACACGGTGCTGGACATCGTTGGCCAGGGACCTTTTCAACGGCTGGGGATTGACGCGCGGCTCGATGGTCCAGCAACCGCGACCTGGTCGAAGGGCGATACGGAGACCCTGGTGGTCGGGGCCAAATTGGACATGAGTCCTTCCATCGTCACACCTGCGAGGGAGGCGCCTGCGACGGGCATGATCGACGGCACCTATACGCAACGTGACGGCGCGGTTGATCTGCGTAAGCTCGATTTCGAGATACCGGGAAGCAGCATTGGGGCGCACGGCCATCTTGGCGCATATCCGATCAGCAGCCCGTCGGCCATCACCGTTGATTTTCGCTCACGCAATCTTGGCGAATTCGACACCGTGCTGCGTGACCTGGGTCTCAGGCACGAAGGAAAGTCAGGAACTGCGGCTCTCCCTCTACTGCTCGGAGGGCAAGCGGAGTTTCACGGCAATTGGTCCGGTTCTCTGAACGATCCCTACCTGAATGGCGACTTGAAAGCATCGGATATCACTCTTGAACTTCCGGCGAACCCGAGCGACAAATCCGGAAAGCCGCAGCTTGTGCATTGGGACAATCTGGAAGCCATCGGCAGCTACTCCGCAGCACGCATTTCGATCGATCGGAGTCAACTCACGCACGGACAGTCCACGATTGACTTGGATGGCTCGTTGACCGGCTCTCCTTCGTTACCGCACCAAAAAGGAATACCGAATTTCGATTTCAACTCCGAGCTTCATCTTCACCTGAATGCCAGCAGTGTCGGAGTCGAAGAGGTCCTGCCGTTCCTTGGTAAGAGCCTGCCTGTGACCGGTCAGCTGAGTGCCCAGATTGAGGCAGAGGGGCCTGTTCACGCGCTCGATGGCTCAGGATGGGTCGAATTAGATCATGGTGTTGTCTACGGCGAGCCCATAGCGCGCATCCACGCGCAGGGCAAGATTGTGGGACACGATGTGCAGGTTGCCTCAATTACCGTAAACGATGCGGCCGGAAATGCATCTGGCTCCGGCAGCTTCGATCTGGTATCACGCCGGTTTCAGTTCGAGGCCCAAGGCACAGGTGTTGACATCAGCCGAATTCAGGGCGGCCTTCAGCAAGCCGGATTAGCAACCAACGGCACATTGGAATTCTCGGTCTCTGGAAACGGGACACTGGACGATCCGCGGATTCAAGCAAAGGGCAGAATCGGCGGACTGACCTTGAGCGGCGAGCCAGTCGGCGAAATGCAAATCACAGCCCACACTGCGAATCATAGCCTCACCTATGACCTGGCGACTCACTTCCAATCTGCCTCGTTAACCGCGCATGGACAAACTGCACTCGACGCCGACTACACGACTCAGGCCGTAATTGAGTTTTCCGATTTCAATATCGCTGGTCTTCTCGAAGCGGCACACGTGCCTGGGCTCACCGGTCAGTCCGCGCTGGCGGGCACGGTGACGATAGAGGGACCACTTGCGCACCGTGATCAACTTCGAGGCGATGCGCGGCTACAGAGCCTTGCCGTCACCCTCTCCGGTGTTCATCTGGCAAGCGACGGGCCTGTCCATGCCACATTGGCTAACTCCCGAGTAAACCTTGATCCGCTCCACGTAAAGGGAGAGGAGACAGATCTTCACGCTCAGGGCAGCCTCGATTTCAAGGCGAATCGGCGTCTCGACTTTGCTGCCAACGGCTCTATCAATTTGACGCTCGCGGAGTCCCTCGATCCGGACCTCACAGCAAGTGGCACCGCTACCTTTCAGATAGAAGCCAACGGTCCTCTGAGCAATCCTGGGCTCCGCGGACGCGTTGATTTCCAGGATGCCTCGATAGCTCTCGAAGACCTGCCCAACAGTCTGAGCCAGCTGCACGGAACCTTGGAGTTCAATCAAAACCGCTTGGAAGTCAAGTCACTGACAGCCATGACAGGTGGCGGCCTCCTCAGCGTTTCGGGTTATCTGGCCTATCAGCATGGCATCTTTGCCGACCTTTCTGTTTCCGGAAAGGGAATTCGCATTCGTTATCCCCAGGGGGTGAGTTCACTCGCAGACGCAAATCTGCAACTTCAGGGTTCGCAAAACAACCTTCTCCTTAGCGGCAATGTGATGGTTACGCGCTTTACAGTGAGCCCCGACCTGGACATCGCCGCCTTCGCGACGCAGGCGAGCAAGATCCAGACAATAGCGGCACCCGATGCACCGTCCAATCACGTGCGTCTCGACGTGCGCATCCAATCGTCTCCGCAGCTGAATTTTCAGAATGCCTACGCCAAGCTCGCTGGAGACGTCGATTTGCGCTTACGCGGCACGCTCGCCACGCCTACTTTGCTTGGCCGCGTATCGATCACGGAAGGCAACGCAACCATCGCGGGAACCCGTTACGAACTGCAGCGCGGGGACATTACATTCACGAATCCGGTGCGTATTGAACCCGCCATTGATCTGAATGCGACGGCGCGCGTTGAAGACTACGACATCACGCTGGGACTGCACGGCACGCTCAGCAAGATGACAGTTTCATATCGAAGCGATCCGCCACTTCCCGAGGCCGATGTCGTGGCTTTGCTGGCCTTGGGGAGAACCGAGAACGAGCAGCAGATTTACGGGCAGCAACAGGAACAGGTGGCCGCGAATCCCACCACGGAGGCATTGCTGGGGGGAGCGCTCAATGCAACGGTAAGTAGTCGCGTGCAAAAACTATTCGGCGCCGGTTCTGTCAAAGTGGATCCAAATTATCTCGGCGTTCTGGGAAACTCCACTACTCGGATCACCGTCGAGGAACAGCTCAGCAAATACGTCACGCTCACCTATGCAACCGACGTAAATACTACGGCACAACAGCTGCTGCAAGCTGAAATCGCCATCAACAGGCACGTCTCGCTGCTTGTGGCGCGCGACGAATCAGGCGTCTTTTCGATGGTGCTGAAAGCAGTGCGGCGTTATCGCTAGAGCGGTTCTGTAGTTACTATGTCCGGAAAATCACTATTATCAGGTGGCTTTTTCCCTCAAGAAAAAGCCACCTTGTGCCTCGGCCGGAAAACGGCTATGCCTACTGCGGAACCGCTCTAGTGCGGGGTGGGCTTGAGTTTCGGCGGCCAATTCCCTGTCGACGAATCATCCGATTCAGGATTTCAAAGCTTTCAGCAACTGAACGGGATGGATAGGCTTCGCAAGGATCTCAAAGAAATATCCTTCAATCGATGCATCATCGAGCAGGTTCGACGTGTCAACATTGCCCGAGAAAAGAACGATTCGCGCGTCGGGACAGATGGTGCGAACTGCCTTCGCCAGCTCAATCCCATTGAAGTCCGGCATCACCACGTCGGAGACGACAATGTCCGGGCATCGTTCTTGAATCGATTGAAGAGCAGCAGCGCCGCTGTATTTTGCAACTGCTGAAAAGCCATTGCGATTGAGTATCATCGCGACGCTGTCGGCAATCAAGCTCTCATCATCCACGACGAGGACCCGGGGCAGACCTCCGTCCTTTGTGTCCAGGCCTTTTTTGTGTTATGAATCGTGATCCACCTGGCTCGTCTGCCAGACTCTTTGCGAGAAATTGAGGGGGAGTTCCTTCAACCACGACTCGTACGATTGTTGTTACCAGGAGACGTATACGTCTATCGATCATTCGCTTTCATTTGCCTCATTGTTTAGGTTTCTGCTTCCACTTGGAACAAAAAAGCTCATGACTGTCCCAGCTTTTTGCCCCTGCTGACTGCGGAAGCGCAGATAGCCGCCTTGCTGCTCTATTAGAGATTTCGTTACCCACAGACCGATTCCAGTTCCGACGTTCGATTTGGTGGTGAAGAATGGAACGAATATTCGACGCTTCACCTCCGGTGACATACCGGTGCCGTTGTCTGCCACCGTGATGCGTACACCGGGCTCCCTTTCGTCGGTCCAATTCTTTGTCCCGTGCACGCGAAGCCATATCTTGCCGCCGGGAGCGGACGCATCAATGGCATTTGCGATCAGGTTTGACAAGACCTGCTTGAGTTCTCCCTGCTTGGCATAGACCTTCAGGTGCGGCTCGATCGAGACCGATGTCCTTATCCGTTTCGACCGCAGTTTTCGCTCATACACCGCGAGCACCTCGTTGACCAGTTCCTCCACTTCGACGCGCCTTCTGGTTGATGTGTCTTTGTAGAATCCGAGGGTTTGTTGGGCAATCTGCGCAACGCGCGCAAGCTCGCGATCGGCAATCTCCAGGTGCCGGCAGACTTCATCGGGCACGCCTCGCGTGGTCTTTGCGAGGTAAATAAGATTCGTTACCGCTTCCAGCGGATTGTTGATTTCGTGCGCAATTGTTGCTGCCATCCGACCCGCGGAAGCCAGTTTTTCAGCCTGAACGGCTACTTGCTGGGCATTCTTCAGTTCGGTGATGTCGCGCGATACGGCCACCAGCCGCTCAATTTCTCCATTGGCTCCCCGCATCGGCGTGATTCTGACATCCCAACTCTTCAAAGCACCGTCGTGCGTCCGGCAATCACCCTGAAAACTACCAACACTGCCGTTCCTTGCGTCGGTGATCGCGGCCTCTGCGCGTTCTCGATCCCCTTCGTTCCAGAAATCGGCCCAGCGCCCTCCCAGCTCCTGACCGGCATCGTGAATCTCGAGAGCTTTCAGCCCCGGCGGACTCACATAATCCATGCGCCCATCCAAACCGAGTAGGTTGACACAATCGACGCTGCTCTCCACAACTTGCCTGGCGAATCGCTCGGCGCGCTGGAGCCTGGCTTCCGCCTCTTTTCGCTGAGCCGTCTCCCGTTCGCGCTCAAGAACAGCCCAATGCACAACGGAGGCCCTTTGCTGCAATGAACTCACCATGCGCATGCGGGCGTCTTCGTCCCTGAGAGATGTGTAGCTCTCCGCCGGGACCACGTGACCATGCTCGGCGCAAACCCGCCGAAACGGTTCGAGCTGTGATTCATTCTTGAAAGATCCCAGAGGGTAGGCACAACGCAGGGTCATCGAGTTGCGTTGAGCAAGCTCAGCACACAGTCGTTCCACTTCAATCGCGGCGTCGTTTCTGCCTTTTTTCCAAAGCAGGGCCACCATTTCAACAAATCCAACAATGGTCTTGGATCTACGAATACCCCCAATCCCGGCGCGCCGCACCTCTGGTTCGAGCACATCAAAGAACAATTCGCTGTCCGGCCAACCGTCGAGCAGAAATTTGGATAACGTCTTTTCGGCGTCGAGCTCGATGTAACGATTTCGCCTTGTAGCGAGATCAACGTTGATTCCGCGCGCGCGCAGGCAGTCCGCAAGTTGTTGCCGGTGCTTCCTGGTTGCAATGACGATGCACGATCCGTCAGAACCCAGCGCCGCGCCGCCGAATTCGCTCAGGTTGTCGAGAAGAGCGGACTCGTCCTCGTAGAAAAAAATGGAATGGGACCCGTTGGGCTCGGCCGTGTCGATATCCCGCAACGGCATAGGACAATTCTCCAAAGTTGAGCCCCGAAAATACAATCCGCCCCCGCATCTTGCTCCGTTCAATCCACGGGATCATGGAAGAGGTCGCTCACTTCCTCTCAAGCGTACGATGCAGTTCCGACGCCTCCTGTTGTCAAAGCACTCGGTTTCGCTTGGGTCGCACGACCGCGAAACTACAGAAGGCAACCATCTTGACGCCGGTGCCATGTCTAAACACAACTCCGACGCTGAATCGCGTGTCTATATGAAACGTATGGCGGCTTTCACACACACGGAAGCCGCCGAACGAACGACCAGAAAGAGGAGGAAAGTATGACGACTAAGATGAGTCGTTCCAGGGCAGCCATCTTGGCGGCCACGCTCGCTGGATCCCTCCTGAGCCTTCCCCAGGTCTCCTTGGCGATGGCCGGGAACTCCGGAGCAAACACAACTGGCGTGCAAGAACAGCCGGATTCGGCAAGTGCAGTCAAATCGAAGTTAAACAAATCGCAGTTCAAGAATGTCCAAGTCAATGTGGATTCGAACGGGATCGCCACCCTGACAGGCGGCGTCGATTTGTTCGAATATAAAGCCGACGCTGAAAAGCGGGTGAGCAAAGTGAAGGGCGTTACCGCGGTTAGAAACGAGATCGAAGTCGCGGGACCAAGCGTATCGGACCAGGAACTTCAGAACAAACTGGGTGAAAAACTGGCTTACGATCGCGTTGGTTACGGGACCACTCCTTTCAACGCAATCAGTATCAAAGTTGAGAACGGCGTTGTGACGCTGGGCGGCCATGCGTACGGTTACCCGGATCGTGACTCCGCATTGGCTCTCGTGAGCAGTTACCCCGGCGTGAAAGACGTGGTCAGCGAAATTGAAGTCGACCCGACATCAATCATGGATGACCAGACTCGCTTGCAAGTGGCACGCGCTGTCTATGGCTATCCCTCGCTGAACAAGTACGCCATCGATCCGGCCAAGCCAATTCGCATCTCGGTGCAGAACGGGCATGTTGAGCTCTATGGCACGGTTGACACGCAGGCTGACAAAGAAACAGCCTACATTCGCGCCAACGGCGTCCCCGGCGTCTTCGGCGTGAAGAACTACCTGCAGGTGGCCAACCAACCCACCGAGTCGAGATAATTTAATAATTCATGGACTCGCTTCGCGCCAGGGCATTGTTGCTCTGGCGCGTGCTGGTTCTCTGTAAGGAAATCTGCAACTGCGTCTGTCTTCCTCATTCCATCCATGGTGGTACAGGTGCCTCTGCGCCGCATGTAAACTGTTCGATGGGGCGAGGCGCGGTGCAATTCCTTGAAAAAACACGTACGACTCTGGAAATGATCAAGTGGGAGCACTCGATTTTTGCGCTCCCCTTTGCTCTTACCGCGACCATCCTTGCTGCGCGGGGGGTCCCCGCCTGGCGCACCCTTGTGTGGATCCTCATCGCAATGGTCTCGGCTCGAGCTTGTGCGATGGCCTTCAACCGTTGGGCCGACGCCGACATTGATGCCGCCAATCCGCGCACCCAGAACCGCGCCATTCCGGCGGGTCTGTTGTCGCGCTCATTCGTCCTCGGATTCACAGTGCTGACGGGACTTCTCTTCGTCGTTTCTACGGCCAATCTCAACAGACTCACACTGGAGTTGAGCCCTGCGGTTTTGATCGTCCTGCTTGGTTACAGCTACATGAAGCGCATGACCCGCTGGTCTCACGTTGTACTCGGGCTTGCGCTTGGCCTCGCTCCCGCGGCGGCCTGGATTGCTGTGCGTGGCAGTCTTGACCCACGCATCCTTGTCCTCACGGCCGCGGTGACGCTTTGGGTCGGCGGCTTCGATGTGCTCTATGCCTGCCAGGACTATGAGCATGATCGGGCAGCGGGACTTTACAGCCTGCCGCAGTCGATAGGGATCCCAGCAGCCTTCTTGGCGGCACGTGCGATGCACCTCGCCATGCTGGCCCTGCTGGCCTGGTTTGCATGGCTCTTTGCTTTTGGTCCTGCGGGATGGCTGGGCATCGCGGCCGCTGGTCTTCTGCTGGCCTACGAGCATTCCATCGTTTCGCCCCGCGATCTCCGGCGACTCAACGCGGCATTCTTCACCATGAATGGTGTGATCGCCATGGTCTTCCTTGTTTTCGTAGCGACAGACTTATGGCTGCGGAGATGACGTTTCAATCTCTCCCGGCGAATTCTCAAACGGGGCGGCCGCAGCGCTATGGTATCGTGCAAGAGGCTTTCCGGTGCGCCTTTCGCAACAATGGTGGAAGGACGCGCAGGTTTGCCCGCCCCTAGCATGAGAGTCGCAATTCAGGGAGAACCCGGATCGTTCAGTCACGAAGCGGCGAAGAAACTAAACGCCGATGCGGAGATCGCTCCCTTTTCCCTCTCGGCTGAAGTCTTTGCCGCGCTCGCCAATGGCGCAGTCGAAGCGGCGGTCATTCCCATTGAAAACAGCCTGGCTGGGTCGGTATTGGAGCACTTCGATCTCCTGCTGGCTCACGATGTTCAAGTGGAGCACGAAACGCTGCTCCGCATTCGGCACAATCTGATTGCGCTTGCCGGGTCATCAATGGACGATATTGACCGCGTGTTTTCGCATCCCGTAGCCCTTGCACAATGCAGGCGTTTTCTGGCGGTGCATCCGACGATGAAATCTGTTGCCTTCTACGACACTGCGGGAAGCGTGAAACAGATGGTGGAGCTGCACGATCGCACGGCGGCGGCGATTGCCAGCGCGGCAGCCGCAACTTTTTATGGAGCGAACATTCTGCAAGCTGAAATTGAGGACAATCCGGAAAACTTCACGCGCTTCTTTCTGGTTCGGCGTAAAAGCGAATCGGTTGCAGATCCCGAAGCGAACAAAATCAGCATCGCGTTTTCGCTCGAAAACCGTCCCGGTTCGCTGGTGGCTGCGCTTCTGGAGCTATCGGCGATCGGTACCAATTTGACCAAGATCGAATCGCGGCCAGTGCACGGCAAGCCATGGGAATACATTTTCTACGTAGACTGCCAGATTCAATCGGCCGAAGAGGGCAGCCGCGCCCTCGCGGCTTTGAAACCGCACTGCGCGATGGTAAAAGAGCTGGGCCGCTACAAGGAAGCTCAGCGATAATTCCCAAAACCCTCGCCAATAGTCCGATTTCCGGCCCGAGGTTCGACGCAAAAACTAAGGGGATGAGTTGGAACTCATCCCCCGTCTCACAATCTTTCTAGGCAATCTTCTTAGAAGTGATACGCAACGCCGATCGCAGGAACAGAAACGTTGTACCAGCGCTTTGTGTCAAATTGCGAGTCCCCGAATGTTGGCACCTTCGTCACGACACCGCGATATTCGGCGCGGATATCGAAACTCGGACTTATCTCATACGCAATGCCGGCGCCGTAAAGGCCGCCGATGCCGGTCTGCTGCTTCACATCCAGCGAAGTCGTGGTGGAATCCCGGATAGGCAGAAAAATGAGCACCGCCGGACCAGCTTCGACAAATGGGTTGAATTTGCGATAAGTGAAGCTACGAACGTAGGCGAATGAAATCTCCTGGGTACGCGTGTTCACCAGGTAGTTGTTGGTATTGCTGATCAGGTAGTGAATCTTGTTTTCGTAGGTAATGCCGTAGTTAGCTTCGAGTGCGCTTGATGGCGTGAGCATGAATCGGTAACTGATCATGGCTCCTTCACCCACCGTCGCGCTCACCTGGACATCTGTGGAAGAAGCCCGGAATGGTTCATAAATGCCCGTTCCGCTGATGCTGATGTCCTGCCTGCTCTCCTGGGCACGACCCACTGACCCACACACGGCCAGCAGGAATGCAATAAAAGCGATCTTCTTCATCCCGTGTAGAACCTCGCGACTGCCCAACCGTACGGCCGGCAACCAATCTTATTGATTCCGGTGCGCCGGTTCGTGCCGGGCCCCGCTCTCAGCATTGTAAATGGCCGGAACGGGGCAAGACAGAAGGGGTTACGCCGGAATGACTCTTATGGCCTTAGACGCAGCGAATTTCAAATGGACTTCATTCTTCCGCGAGCAAAAAACAGATGCCCTATTCCGGCGAGCAAGGGCTCGTACATACGCAGGAGTGAAATCGCCGCACGCATCACGCCGTGCGTTCCACATGGTAGTAGAAGGGCGGTCCTTGAGCCTCGGCCATCGAGCGCACCGTCTTTAAGAATGCTCGCGCTGCGTAGCTGAGGGCCGCCTGGCGACGGTGTACAAGACGTAATACGCGCTTCATCTCCAATTCATCCACAGGCACGCGTACCAGATCACCGTTCGCCAGTTCACGGGCCACTGAAAGATGTGGCACCAGTGCGACTCCCGAGCCCATCGCCACAAAACGCTTGATCGCCTCGATGGTCGGCAGTTCAATCCCCATGTTGAGCGGCGTCCGAAAACGCTGAAACGCTTCAATCACTTTCTTTCGCAGCGGCGAAGCGACATGATGCCCAATAAAATCCTGCTGGCCAAGGTCGTTGATCGAGACGCGTTCCGCCGTCGCAAGGGGATGGCGCGGACTTACGATCAGCGCCAGACTGTCGCCATAGACAGCAATCGTCCGAAACTGTGCCGCATCCGGACGATAAGAGATCACTCCGATTTCAAAGGTTCGTAGATTCAATTCCTCGGGAATGCGGCTCGCCAGCATTCGATGCACCGTGACGTTCACATGAGGAAACTCGCGCCGAAATTGGTCGATGGCCGGCAACAGGTACATACAGGTGTACTCATTGGCCGCCAGTTGCAGTTGTCCACGCTCCAGGCTCTTCAATTCGCCTAGCGCGCTGGTGGCTTCGCGACGCAGTGCCATCAGCCGAAGCGCGTAATCGTACAAAAGCACTCCCGCCGCAGTCATTGACCCATCCCGCGCTGCACGGTCGAAGAGCGTCTCTCCGAGAGATTCTTCCAGCTTGCGAATCACTTGGCTGACGGCTGGCTGAGTCCGGTTGAGGCGAACGGCTGCCCGCGAGAAGCTTCGTTCATCGGCTACGGCCAGAAACGTCTCAAGCTGGGTTAGTTCCATAGCAATCTCGGCCTGTTTCCTCGAAATAGACCATAACAGCTTCTAATGGGTTCCCCAAAAATAATAACTTTGCCTTATATCCAAGGAATGCGAGACACTTGGGTGGTTGGCAGCGGCATCCCTGGCAGGCGAACCTATGACATCTGACCACGTAGTCTTCTTCGACACCACTCTGCGCGACGGCGAACAGTCTCCCGGTTGCAGCATGACCACTCAAGAGAAGCTCACCATGGCCCATGCTCTTGAGGACCTCGGGGTCGACATCATCGAG
>Ga0187863_10002752_pt1 | contig 13242 bp, 20 predicted proteins | sample June2016WEW_11_1_FD_132975 | JGI IMG/M metagenome (GOLD analysis project Ga0187863, IMG submission 132975) | Peatland microbial communities from SPRUCE experiment site at the Marcell Experimental Forest, Minnesota, USA - June2016WEW_11_10 | ecosystem: Environmental > Terrestrial > Soil >... | reverse complement strand
TGCTCGCAGCAACGCCTTTGCCGGGCCGGTCGGCTCGCGTCGTCCCTGCTCCCAGTTCTGCAGTGTGCTCACTTCGACGCTCAGGAGTTTCGCAAATTTGTGTTGGCTCAGTCCGGTCTTGCTACGCAACTGCTTGACCATCGAAGCGTCTACATAGAATTCGCGAGAAGGTGCTCGCTCACCACGTACGATCTCGCCCGCCTGCTTGACGCTCTCCAACAGTTCCTCGAACAACGCTTTCTTCATTTCAATGCCTCCACGTATCTCGCGAGCTGCCTGACTTGAGCAGGCGTGAGATTCGCCTGCTCGTTCTTCGCGTAGATCGTCAACAACATAATTTGCGCCTCGGCGACTCGCCAGAAGTAGACTACCCGCACGCCGCCGCTCTTGCCCCGACCGCTTGTGGCCCAACGGATTTTCCGGATTCCGCTACCTCCTCTGATCAGCACACCGATATCGGGGTGAGCCATTAGCATGCCTTGAAGACCAGCATACTGATCGTCAGTCAAGGCCACCAAAAGCTGCCGCGTGAAGATCGGGGTTTCAATGAAGACCACAACCTAATGTACGCCAGCGGCATATATACGTCAATGGCGTACAGCAGGAGCTACGCTGCCCGAATCTGCAGCAGCTCAGGTATCGAGCTTGCGGTGTGCCAGATTCTGAGTCGAGCCATCGTCAAATATCAAGATGGAGGTCCCGCCCGGCTGAAGCTGTTCCGCAACTAGTCGTGGCCGGCTCCCACGCAGCGCGGCACAAAGCCGCTCGTACAAAGCGGAGAAGCGAATCGACGAATATTCCGCGCCCGAGAGGACGAGCAGTGATGTCGAGTATTCCTGAGGAGATCGCGGGGTGCCCTTGCCCGTTCCTTCAGTCACGAAGACGACAGCCCGAAGTCCGTCCGCAATCGAGTGGACGCGTGAGGGAAGGAAGAGAGCATACGGGTCGGGAGCGCGCTCTCCGATGTGCTCCGGAACGCCTTGAGCCATGAGCGTGACCCAGTCGCAGCCAGTGTAGGCGTCGCCGAGTCGCGGAAATCTCAGTGCCCATAGAGTTGAATAGATGCTCAAGCCGAGATTATCGCCTTCTGCCGTGGTGCCGGTCTATGGAATAGAAGCCTTGGCGGCTCGCCACCAGCGGACTCAATGGGCGAGTCTTCTACTAAGAGGCGTAGGGACCTCACTGGGGGCCTTTCGCCGGAATCTGTGCTTCGGGGTGCGGGGACCCCAGCGGCGAGCATGGGAAAGGCCTCTGTAGCAGAAGAACGCGATTCCATTTGCCGGTTTTAGAGCAGCGTGAAGGCCTTGCCGCGTGGCAGGCGGTAGCGCGAAAAATCCGCGACATCGACCGTCAAGATCTCGGTCACACCCGTTTCAGCGGCCAGCCAATACAGGGACGCATCAGCGAGATCCAATTCGCGCTTGCCCCCTTCGCTGTATCGACGCATCCATCGGATAATGTCGCTAAGCTGTTCGCACTCAAACGGATAAACCACAACGCCGCCCAATTCCACCCATTTTAGCATCTCAAAACGCTGCGGAATTTCGAGCAGATACGACGCTTCGACTATGCAGGGCCAAGTCGTGATGAGCCGAAGTCCATCCGCCGACAATTCTTGCACAATCGCATCGAAGCGTGCGTGATGGCGGTCATCCACGGCAAACAGAGCGATTAACGGCCCGGAATCAATCAGACAACTTCGCACGTAGCTTAGCCTTCATTCTTGCCGAGACGTTGCGCGACGCTTGTGGGTTCCCCATTGCTTTGCCGCTGCGCACCGTTCTGAGCAAGTCCGCTGGGTTCTTGAGCCCTAACACCCGCTCGAGTGCATCCTTCACGAACTCCGATTTAGTAACGCCCAGTCGGCGAGACTCCTGCTCTACGCGCGTCTCCAAGGTCGGATCCAAACGCACACTCATGGCCATGTCGCTGCTCCAATGCGTAATACAGCAATACTGTAGTACATGTGCCAAATTCCGTCCAGAAGGGCAAGCCGCATAGCGCGGCTAGCGGGAAAGTATCTTGTCCGAGGAGGCCCGGGAATTGCCACTTTCGCGTGGGGGCCCCGGTGGGGGCCTCATCCAAATCGCCCTATAAATGTTGGTTGTTGATCAGTAGGTTAGGTCAAAAATGTGAGGGCTACACGGCCCACCATTTAAGCCAGCATAGTCAAGAACTTACGCGGTACGTTTGCATCGCCCGGGAGCGATGTTGTGCTATTCAACGGGCTCTGTGCTTTTGGCAAATTGAAATCAACGAGTTGGTTCAATTCTCCATCTGCTCGGCGCGTTGAAAGCACCACCATTAACTGTTCATGGCTTGCTCCCTGGGCGCATGTCTGGCGATGAGGTCATGTCGCCATCCTGCAGCAGGGATTCAGGGAATTGGGGGCTAGTTTCGCGGCTTATTCCGCGAAACTAGCCGCGCTCGCTATTCGGTGCTGATCTGACCGATGAAAGTGTAGACAGAAATCATGTATCTGTATACGATTTCATCGGTGCCTACCAAAGCTACAATACCGCTTCGCAAGAAACTTCCTTCGGTCTTCACCTACACCGAGGCGATAGCTCGCGGCCTATCCGCGGAGCGCCTCTATGCCTATCGAGATCAAGGGATTGTCGAACAAATTAGCCGGGGTCTGTACCGGTGGGCGGACGCACCGGAAATCGATCAGAATCTCCTTGAGGTCGCTTATCGCATTCCCGAAGGAACTCTTTGCTTGACGACTGCGCTTGCGCGTCATGGGCTGACGGATAACATTCCGGCGCGTATCGATGTGGCAATTCCACGGGGGAACCGGATTCCGACTCTTCTATCACCCGTCGATATTCGCGTTTTCTCAAAAGACACATTCAATTTGGGACGTGGGGAGTTCAAAGTCGGGGAGGGCTTCGCTGTTGGTTTGTACTCGCCCGAGCGTTCGCTGGTCGATATGATTCGATTGCGGCATCGCGAAGGATCCGATATCGCCTGGGAAGCGCTTCGTCGTTGGCTAGGCCGCAGAGGTGCCAAACCGGCTGCCTTGATCGAAATGGCAAAGTCCCTACATGGCGCCGAGCGCGCCGTTCGCAATGCGCTAGAAATTGTTCTGTGAAGCGTGCGAGCAAAGATACTCTCGCCGGCCGCCGCTATCTCGATCTGCAAAGAGAGGCGAAGCGCACCGGGCGGCCCACCGATGAACTTATTCAGCTCTACGCTTTGGAATGCTTTCTCGATCGCCTAGTCCATTCGGAGTTCGCCGACACCTTTATCCTGAAGGGCGGTGTCTTGCTCGCAGCGCTCGATGCACGGCGGCCGACCCGTGATATCGACTTTGCGGCGCGAGCGATTGAGAACACCACCGAAAAGGTTTTGTCGGCGGTACAAACAATCGCCGCCATCTCAATCGAGGATGGCATGGAGTTCGATTCCAATGGCGCGACTGCCGAGACCATCCGCGAGCAAGATAACTACAGCGGAATCCGTGTCACGATTAGCGGAACACTCTCGCGAGCCGAGATTCGATTCCACGTGGACGTCAACATCGGCGATCCCATTTGGCCGGGCCCGCAGCAGATTAGCGTCCCGCGTTTGATCGACGGCGTGATCGTTGTCCGCGGCTACCCGCTTGAGATGGTACTCGCCGAGAAGATCGTCACAGCGCTCGAGCGCGGTACGGCAAATACACGTTGGCGAGACTTCGTTGATATCTATGTCCTGACTGGGCGGTACGCAATCAACGCTCAAGCGTTGAAATCGTCAATGCAGCGTGTGGCTCAATTCCGTAATGCCGAGCTAGCTCCACTGCGGACCGCGCTCAATGGATATGCCTCAATTGCCCAGACGCGTTGGCGTGCCTGGTTACGGAAGCAGCGGCTCGACAGCGCGGTTCCGACGGACTTCTCGATTGTTCTTGAGCAGGTGGTTTCATTTGCCGATCCGTTGATCGTGGGAAGCGCCGCTCGCGGCGATTGGAACCCCGGCCAAAAGAAGTGGATCTGACTCTGAGAAAGCTGGTATAGGAGACCCAAGTGAAAGATTCGTTATTCCTCGTGATCATTTTCGCAGTTGCGTCAGGCGCTGCTTTTGGGGGATCTCCTCGCGCGAGCCAACCCGCAGCACAATCGGAAGGGTCAGACCTTTACGGACTGTTTTTAGATAAGTGGACCGGTGGTGGTGCTCAGGTTATTCACATCGCGCGAGTTGCAGAAGCACCGCCCGCCGAAGCGACGACTGAATATGCCGCGTGCTTGAAAGGATACAAGCTTGCGAAGCTCACGAGCCCAATGGGACCCCTGCCGCTGTCAGGAACGTCGTTCGCTCGCCGAGCAAACGTACGACTGGTAGATCCAAAGAAGTGGCAGCCGCGTGATCCAGGCCCTGCGATAGCTTCTGGAAAGCCGACGTCCAAAGCTGTAAGTGACGGCTTTGCGGCCGGACTACTAACTTTATCCCGCGTGATTTTCGACGAAGAACACAAGGTGGCGATATTTACATACGGCTTTGTCTGCGGTGGCCTGTGCGGCGGCGGAGGCGGCGTAATGTTTGATAAAACGGCGACGGGGTGGAAGCAACGCGAGATGCCTTGCGGAGGTTGGGTTTCCTAGAGCTATCGGCCCGGCACTTTGCACCAGCGCCACAGTCTTTGTGTGGGGGCTTACCGAAATGCTGTGCTATTTGGGCTGCTACCGATTCTGTTGACACCACCTTCAGCCTGAGCTCACCGATTTCTCATAATCGATCGGGCTCAAATATCCCAATGTCGAATGTCTGCGCTTAGCATTGTAGAACCGCTCGATGTAGTCAAACACATCCGCTCGAGCCTCGTCCCGAGTGGAGTATATGTTTCGGTTGGTGCGTTCGATTTTCAAGGTTGAGAAAAAGCTTTCCATGGCGGCATTATCCCAGCAATTGCCGCTGCGGCTCATGCTGCAGGTAACGCCGTGCGCCGAGAGTAAGCGCTGAAATTGCTCGCTGGTGTATTGGCTGCCCTGGTCTGAGTGACTCAGCAAGGCTTGGACCGGGCCGCGTCGCCAAATGGCCATCAGCATTGCATCGGTGACGAGTTGCGATGTCATCTGCGAGCTCATGGACCAGCCGACCACTCGGCGCGAGAACAGGTCCAATACGACGGCAACATAGAGCCATCCCTCCGTCGTCCATAGGTACGTAAAATCTGGCACCCACTTGTTGTTCGGCGCCTCCGAATCAAAGCGTCGATCCAAGACGTTTGGTGCGATGGCGTGTTCGCAGCGAGTTCCCAAGTCAAACGGCAGCCGGCGTCGTTTTGGGCGCGCTTCTAGGCGCGCCAGGCCCATCAGACGCTCAATCCGATGTATCCCGCACCGATGGCCCCAGTCGCGAAGATCTCGCCTCACCCGACGCGCTCCGTAGGTCTGATCGCTGTCGGTGAAGCTTGCGCGGATCAGTACGGTCTGCTCGATATCGAGCCTCTCTCGTGCACTCGGCGGGCGCTTCAACCATGCGTAGAATCCTGCTCGCGTGACCTCAAAGACCTCGCACATCCAGGACAGCGGCCAGAGGTGCCGGTACTCGGCGATCGCCGCGAACTTCACGTCGGATCCTTCACGAAGAACCCGATGGTTTTTTTTAGAATATCCCGCTCAGCTTTGGTCTTCGCCAGCTCGCGCTTCAGTCGAGCAATCTCGGCGTCGTCCGGCTTCATTTGCCCACGGCCTGGGAATGCGTGAGCCTTATCCGTCGAACTCTCCCGAACCCAGCGACCGACCACGCTTGGGCCGATATCCAGGTCTTTTGCCACCTGTGACACCGACACACCGCGTTCTTTGACCAGCTTGACAGCCTCAAGCTTAAACTCTCGAGTAAAAACCCTGCGTCCCATAATCCACCTCGTTGTAGCATCATCGCTCTAACTCGGTGTCAACGAAACTAGTAGCAGCCCAATATTCGCCGCTAGCTCGTTGGAGCCCTTCGCGCGGTCTTGCGGTGCGCCGTATTCCAGGACCGTCGCTTCAACGAGTTGATGCATTCGCTTGGCGACGGCGTCGTGCAACCGCTGAAGGAGCTCCATCCGGTATTCCTTGCTACTTTGCGAGAAGGAGTTGAAGGCCTCTTTCGCAGCACTGATGGCTTTTCGGGTGTCGGTTTCGTCTGCCATGGTGACCTTGCCGATAACCTGGTTGTCGGTCGGGTTCACCAGATCGACGATCTGCGTTCCATGGGGAGTGACGAATTGACCGTTGATAAAGGCCCGATCAAAAGCCCTTACTGGAGTCGTGGTTTCACGTGTTTTCATTTGGGGCACCCTTCATGAGGTTTCGGTCTTACCAAGGTCGCTGTGTCTCTCAGGACGCCAGCTCACAATTTCAGTGTTGCTCAAAAGCGGGGCGGCGTAACTAGCAAAAGACGCCAATGCTTATGCAGAACGTGCCAAACGGTTTATTGGCGGCCTACCGCTCCTAGTTCCCTCCGGACCGCGATCTCTGTGTCGCGAGGTTGGCCTGCCGGCCGGAGCGGGGTCGCTTGATGTCCATTGTGAGCCGGAGACAGCCACTCTCTGGCGGGGCATCAACTGGGGGCATCGACCATTTTATGAGAATGTATTGCTTTATAATTCAATGGATTACCGCGCAAATGTGGTGGCTACACGGCCCACCATCCAAGGAGGTTCAAACACGTCCGAGGGCGTCCAACGCGGCGCGGTTCGTTCCTCTCAAGACACCGCTGCGTATCTTCAGTGCCTTCCCGCCGGGGGACTGTAGCCTTAGACTCGTTCGGAGATGAAAGAGTTTATTCCTCGCCTGGATGTTCTTCCGCCGGCGCAATTACGTTTGTGGTCCGAACTCTCGTCTGTCCCGGAGGATTTCGTACTGTACGGTGGAACGGCGCTCGCGCTTCACTTGGGGCACCGTACTTCCATCGATTTCGATTTCTTCAGCCGTCGATCCCTGGATATTGACTCTTTGCAGGCAGAGATTCCATTCCTTGCGGAGGCAAGAGTGTTGCAACGCGAGAAGAACACCTTGACCGCTATCGTTGATCGCGGCGAGCCGGTCATGGTTTCTTTTTTCGGCGTTCCAAAATTGGCAATACTGACGCCTCCACATGTTGTGGAAGCGAACAACATGAGGGTCGCCTCCATGATAGACCTTGCAGGCACCAAGGCCTCCGTGGTCCAGGTTCGCGCCGAAGCCAAGGATTATCTGGACATCGACGCGTTGATGAGGCTTGGCAATATCAGCCTTCCGACGGCGTTGTCAGCGGCGCAAATGATATATGGACCGAGCTTCAATCCTGAAATCACCTTGAAGGCTCTGTCGTATTTCGATGATGGCAATCTTCGCGAGTTGCCGGACGAATTGAAACAGCGTTTGGCCATGGCCGCTCGGGAGGTGGATCTTGATCGCTTGCCTGGATTGACTCGCGAACTGCGAATTGTCGAATCCGATAACGGGCATGATTTATGAAATCCATACCGCTTACTCCCGCGACATTGGATGTTGCGCGCCGAGTCATTTGGTTTGAACCTCCGGAGCAGGCGCTCTCCGATCCAATCCGCTTCATGGCATACGCAATGACCTACGCGCGCCATGAAGATATGCAAGTGATACGCCGATACGTTTGCGATGACGAGTTTCGCGCGGCCCTTGATCGAGCCCCTCCTGGAATCATCGACGCAAGGTCCTGGGCCTATTGGAACTCGAAGCTGGGCCGGTATCCGCCCCCGCCCCGTCCTGTCCGGCGGTTTACTCGGATGACGGAAACATGCAATGCCGGTGAAGGAAGCGACGCGCATGAGTTTGAGTTGGACGAGCAACGGCGTTTGGCCAGGGAGAACTGGTTGCAAGAGCGTGGTGGGGGAGGTGCGAGACTTGATCTCGAGGACGTCAGGCGTATCGCTAGGGAGGAATGGCTCAGCAAGTTCGCCAAATGAACGCGAGCGCTGATCAAGCGGTGTATCGCCCCCTGAAGACTTCTTCCAAGGACGTCCGCCGACAGCCTACCTTGCATGGGGATCTGCGTGGGGGCATTTCAGTATTCCCCCCACTCAGAAAGTTAGTAAATTCAGATGTTTACGCGCGGAATTCGGTGGCTACACGGCCCACCATCCAAAGACTTCCAGTGGCGTCCGGGGACGTCCACTAAGACACATGAAATTCGCCCCGAATGGGGACATCGCGTGCACGACTTGATTGCTTTTAGCTGAGTCGAGCCATCCCCGGCATATTCGGGTCCATGTACTGGCGCGCGAGCTCCTCAAGCAAACCTTCCAGTGATTCGGGGGTTTCAGGATAGGCCATTAGCACGAACTCGGTCACACCGATTTCGGCATATTCTTGCACCATTTTGAGGTCCGCCTTGTGCGGATACGGCGAGGCAACGAACGCCAGATCGCTCATTTTACGACTCTTCTTGCCGAGCTCCGCCTTTAGCAGCTCGAGCTGGGGTTTCAGCTGCTCAGGCGTATTGTCGATTGTCCACCAGCCGTCCCCTTGCGCAGCGATTCGACGGAAAGTTGCCGGAACATGGCCGGCAATTATGACGGGCGGGTGGGGCTTCTGAACCGGCTTGGGATAAGCGCGGCAAGGGAGGAGATCGTAGAACTCATCTTTGTAGGCGGACACCTCGTCGCACCATAGCCGCTTCATGACCTCCACGTACGACCCCGAGCGCTGGCCGCGGTTCTCGAAGGGCGCGCCCATGACCTGGAACTCCTCCTTGCACCAGCCCACCCCGACGCCGAGACTCATACGGCCGTTCGATAGCCAATCCACGTTGGCCGTCTCGAGCGCCGTGTAGACGGGGTTTCGCTGTGGCATCACGATCGTCGCCGTTCCGAGTCGCACCTTCGTTGTGATCCCGGCCAGATAGGCCAATGCCGTGAACGGACAAAGCTCGACCCGCCCCTCGCGCGCACCGAGCATGTTGCCGTCGGTGCCAAGCGACTCGGCCATCGGATATTTCGACTCCTGCTGGTCGAACATCACGGAATGCTCGCCAACCCAGATCGTGTGGAAATTGAGGCGCTCCGCGGTCGCGCCCAATGTACGGATGAATCTCGGCGTGGCGTAGCGGCTAATCAGCGGAATCAGCAATCCAAGCTTCATGTGACCCCATTGGTGACTTGATGCTTGCAAAGAGCGCTGCGATTTTCATGTAGCTCCCGCTCTCAGCGCCCAAGTCCACGCCTGAGCGGCCAAGGGTCGGACGCGCTTGCTGACCGCTTCGGCCTGCGGGCTCGACGCGTTTCCGTCCATGACGCGTTTGCGGATGCCTTGAACGATCGCCATCAGGCGGAACAGGTTGAACGCAAAATGCCAATTCAGTTCGGGTACGTTGCCGCGGTTCGTCGCTGCAGCGTAGCGATTCAACATTTGCGCGAGTGTCGGGATCCCAAGCGACTCCAGGTCGAGGCTCGCCATCCCAGCGGTGCCGTCGTGTGGCATATCCCAATGCATCAAAAAATAAGACAGATCGGCCAATGGGTCACCGGTCGTCGACAGCTCCCAATCCAATACGGCGACTACTCGCGACTCATTCGTGGCGAACAGTACGTTGTCGATCCGATAGTCGCCGTGAACGATGCCGAAGCGTTCCTGCTTGGGCAAGGTCTTGGGAAGCCAAGCGATCAATCGTTCGGCTTCCTGAATGAGTTCCGTTTCCGACGCGCGGTATTGCTTCGTCCAGCGGATTACCTGGCGCTCGAAATAATTGCCCGGGCGGCCGTAGTCTCCGAGGCCGACCTTCGAGGGATCGATCGAGTGCAGTCGTGCGAGAGTATCGATGAGGGCCTCGTAAATCGAGCGGCGCTCGGTGGGGCTTGAGTCCGGCAAGGCGCCATCCCAGAACGACCGTCCCGGCACAAGATCCATGACATAGAAATCGGTCCCGAGTATTTGCGAGTCGGTGCACAGGGCGAGCGGTCGGGGTACCGGGAAGCCGGTCGGGTGCAACGCCGCCATCAACCGATATTCCCGGTCGACCGCATGGGCCGAGGGCAGCAAGGTACCGAAGGGCCTGCGGCGCAATACATAGGCGCCTGAAGCCGTATCGATGCGATACGTGGGGTTGGACTGGCCGGACGGGAATTTGACGACTTCGGCGGGTCCCACGTATCCGGCGACATGCAGGCTCATCCAGCGATCGAGCGCGCCGAGATCGAAATCTTGGGCGCTGCTCAAGACGCGAGCCTGACCAGCGATTTGCCCATGTGGCGCCCGGAAAAGATACCGCACAATGCGTCCGGAGCACTCTCGAGACCTTCATACACGACCTCTGGTAGCGTCAGTCGTCCCTCGCTGCGCCAGGTGAGCATGCTGCTGACGAATTCGTCGTAGACATCCAGGGAATCCATGAACCGATAGCTCTGGATGGTGAGAAACCGATCGAGAACGAATTCAAAATTGTCGACCAGTCGCACCTTGCCGTCACCGTTATAGGTGCTGACGAATCCGGCTATGAGAACTTGCTTTAACTCCTTCATGAGCGGCAGGCACGCACACAGGTGCTCGGGACTGGCGTTCTCGAGCACCAGATCGATGCCGTGCGGGCATGCCTCTGCTAGCGCTTTCGGGATCGGCACTTGCTTGTAATTGAAGGCGTGATCCACGTGGGCGACCGATTCGAGCCATCGGACTTTCTCCGCCGTTCCTGCGGAGCTGATTATCCGCAAACCTTGGATTTTCCCGATCTGGCAAGCAATCGAACCGACGGTACCGGCGCCGCTCGAGATGACGGCCGTATCCCCCGGCGAGCAGCGGGCAAGGCTCACCATACCCCGATAGGCGGTCAGCGCTGCAACTCCGAGCAGCCCGATGTAGTCCTGAGGGCGCGCGTCGTTGGCAGTCCTACGGGCCAGGGCGTCGTTGGGCGACAGGTAGGGAACGAAAGCGCCGCCATTGGACACGAAGTGCTCTTGCCATCCGGACATGCTCTCGACCAGATCTCCCTGCGCAAAGGAAGGATTTCGTGTTGCGACCACCCGCCCGATGGATGGACCGTCGAGAGGCTCGCCGATTGGCCAGGGAGGCAGATCCGTGGCTTCAGGGCTCATGCTCCGGCGCATGTATGGATCGACGGACATCCAGAGGTTTTCGACCAGCACCTGCCCGGGCGCCAGATCCGGGAGAACTGCCGACACGATCCGAAAGTCGGCCGGCTTGGCGATCCTGTCCGGACGCCTGATGAGGTGTACTTGTCGGGTGCGTACAGGCATTTAATTTGACTCAACTAGGCCGCTGGCCTATAGTTATCATGCAAGCGCGGCGAGCGCAAGAGTGAGGAATAATGCACGATCAAGGATCGACGCTAGGGAGGCTCGGGCCAATCATCGCGGTAACTCTCGCGATTGGGGGAGCGGCGGCGCGCGTCGATGCGACTGGAGCAGTAGACGTTCCTCACGGCAATCTCAGCCAGTTTAACTGGGTGGCGTTGCCCGAGTTCGGCGGCAAAGAGGCGATCATCTATCGATCATCGGACGGCAAGCGCGTTGCCGCCGCCTTTCACGAGTCCGGCACTCCGAGCTTTACCTATCCCTTTGACGAATTCCTCATTGTTACCTCGGGATCCGTGACGGTGCACGTTCACGGAGGCTCGACCTTCACATTGCGCAAGGGCGATGTGGCCTATTTCCGCGAAGGGATGTCCGTCGACTTCGCGTTCAGCAACGATTTCTCCGACATCACTTCGCTGGTGGCCGATCACGAGGTCAAATGGCGCTGATCGGTCCGCGGCTTTATGTCCGAACCGGTGATATTGCGGGGTCTGGGCCAACGGCTTAGGCTTGCGGAATCCGCGCACGGATTGCGGGACGTCAAGGGTGGAACCGACTGCGGGGGGTTGATGCGGCAGCTAAAAGGTCTCGTGCCAATCATCTTGATTGGCGTGATGGGTAACAGCGTAATCTACTTGATCCCCTTGCTGGTCGGAGGGATGGTCAGCGATCGAGGCTTCAGCGAGCAGCAAGCGGGCTTCATGGCATCCGCCGATCTGGGCGGCTATGCCGTCGCTACCTTTCTGACGGCGCTGATTCTCGATCGCTTCTCCTGGCGGCGGATGGCGATAGGCGCGCTCGTAGTCATGCTCATCGCCAACGTGGCGACAACGTTCATCTATCGACCAGACTCATTTGCGCTGATTCGGTTCGCAAGCGGCCTGGGGAGCGGCGTTCTCGCCGCGATCGCCTCCGTATCCGTCGGGCAGACGGACAATCCCGAGCGCAACTACGGATTGTTGATCGGCGCCGCGCTGCTGTTTGGGACCGCGGGTCTTTGGGGGCTTCCTTCATTGCTCGACCGCTTCGGCCTGAACAGCGCCTACTGGCTGCTGGCGGTTCTCGCCGCCTTGGTGTTCCTCCTGGCCATCAGGATTCCGAACGGGCGGGTAACGCGCGGGCAGACGAATGTGGCTGCGCCACGCAGTATCTGGCTGTGGTCCGGTGTGGTGCTGCTTGCCATCCTCCTCTTCTGGGCGGAGCAAAACGACGTCTACGCATACATCGAACGCATCGGCAATGCGGCCGGCATCAAACCGGAGTTCATCGGGTTCAGCTTGGGTGTCGCCAACTTGATGGGGTTTGTCGGCGCATCGCTGGTTGCGTGGCTCGGAACTAGGATGGGGCGGCTGGTCCCCCTGGTCGTTGCGACCCTGCTGCAACTCGCGTGCCTTGTGGTGCTAATGGGAAACCTAAGTCCCATGACTTACCTGGTGGGACTCGGCGTGCTGGCGCTGGCTTGGAACATTGCCAATCCTTTTCAGTTGGGCGTGCTGGCCGGAATTGATCCCAGCGGGAGAGCCCTTGCCCTGGCCACAACAGTTACCGGAGCGGGTTTAGCGCTCGGCCCGGCGATGGCAGCCGTAGCGATCGGGGTGGGTGGGTACAGTGCGGTCCTGTGGTTGGGCGGAGCCCTTGCGGTCCTGAGTCTCGCGTTAGTCCTCCCCCCCGAGCGCGCCGTCGCACGCCAATTGCGCGCTGGCTGGGTGAAAGGTCTCGTTGTGGCATCGCCGCCGGATACGGTCTGAGATACCACGGCGCCTAATGGAATGTACAATCAGGTACCAGGGATGATTACGATGGAAAAGCGCAATGGGTAAGAAGGGAGATGCAAGGCGTCAGCAGATCCTCGATACCGCAAAATCCATGCTGCTCCAGCGGGGAACTCACGATTTTGTATTGCGTGACGTTGCGGAGGCGCTCGGCATCACTCACGGCAATCTTCAGTACTACTTTCCTACCAAGCAGGCGCTTCTCGTCGCGATCTTCGACCAAGAAGTGGCGAAATA
>Ga0187863_10002749_pt1 | contig 13248 bp, 7 predicted proteins | sample June2016WEW_11_1_FD_132975 | JGI IMG/M metagenome (GOLD analysis project Ga0187863, IMG submission 132975) | Peatland microbial communities from SPRUCE experiment site at the Marcell Experimental Forest, Minnesota, USA - June2016WEW_11_10 | ecosystem: Environmental > Terrestrial > Soil >... | reverse complement strand
AGCACAGCGGCGTCGTGTGCCAGGCTCTCCGCGGTGGGACCATCTTTCGCGTAGTAGATGGTGAGCGCGTTCTTATCCGGGACAACCCATCGGTCCAGACGGAAAACGGCGCCCTGGGGGTTCTCCGTGAAGCTGCCGTCGTTTATTTCCGCGACCGATTTTGTTGGACCAGTGCCTTCTTCGCGAATATCCAGACGGATCGGCGAGGCGACCGAGACGCTCACCAGTTGGCATCCGGGATAAAGGCCGGCCAGCGTACCCTTGTCCAGCACCAGGCTGCCGTCGGCTTGCATCTCTTTCACGCGCGTCACCATGCCCGTGATGGAGTTCGGCCGTCCGCCGAACATGTCGAGATCCAAGCGCTCATCTCCATAAATCTCGGGGTGCTGGGCGGGCTCGGTCAGGCCAACGTCAAACTTGACGTCGTCGAAGATTGTGCCGATGGGCTCGCGAATTCCGTGATCCTGGAGTTTCCTCAAAAGCGCAGCGGTGAAAGCACCGTGTGGATGCGTCGTGTCGCCGTCTTCTTTGGCCTCCTCGGTTTCGTAGGCGGCGGCGAGCAGCAGCACGGGGTGGGGAAGGCCTGAAGAAAGTCGGGTGGGCAGCAGAGCCTTGTGGAAGGCATCCTGTGGCCCCGGGTCCACGACATACCGGCGATCTTGTGCCGCGGCCTTGCCGCGCGAGAACTGCTTCGCGCCGCGGCTCAGCCCGCCGCTTTGGCAGCTATCCGCGATTACAGTGAGGAAGACGCCCTTCTGCCCGGCCTTGAGGTAAAGGCGGTCCAGCTCTTTGTTGCGAATGTCGGGGACGCCATCGGCCGCATCGTAGGGCACCAGTGTCTGGTCGAACCGGTCGGGCGCGGTTTCGTCCTTCACGTACCGGTTGCGGATCTGCGATCCGTGGCCGGAGTAAAAAAACACTTCCACATCACCAGCACAGGTGGACTCGTCAATCAGGTGACGCTGAAAGGTATCGAGAATGTTCTGAGCAGTGCCGTTCCCTTCAATCAGCCGGACGACGTTTTCTCGCGGAAAATCGAAGCCGGTGGATTCGAGCAGATCGGCAAAATCGTTGGCGTCGTTCACGGCGCCTTCGAGGTTATCGAAAGGCCTCGGTGCACTGGTTCCCTGAACGGGCACCCGCGTCACCGACGGCTTCTCCACGCGCACTCCTGGAGGCCGCGAACCAGAGTACGTATTAATGCCAACCACCAGCGCACGCTTCGCCGGCTGGCACTGGGCCATCACGAGCGCCGGCAGGAAAACCGCGCCACACAGTGCCGCCAGCGCAACCGAACATCGCACAGGCACCGGATACTACCCCTTGCCTTTCGTGGTCTCCCTGGGCGACTTGGCGCCTCCGTCCCCACCCTCCGAACCCGTTGCAGCTGGCAAAGTAATTGGCGCAATTTTCATTTGCAGCGTGAGGTAGGTGACCTCCGGAATCGTCTTGAGTGCCTTCTGGTCCACCGGCAGGTTGGATTTGTCCAAGCGATCCACCAGCCAGCCCTGGTTGATTTCCAGATCTGTCAGCTTCGAAGCCAAGTCCGTAGTTTGCGTCAAGGGAACCATCACGTACTGACCGTCCTTAAGGGGAACAAAGGTTGGGGGAAAGCTGGGGTCCTTCAGCGCATACTGGGTCGCCGCCGCGTCCATCAGCGGACTGCTCATGATGAATGACGCGCGCTCTTCGAGCAGGCTGTAGATGGTGGTGAAGGCTTGCATGGCGGCGACGCTCACGGCAGGAAAGCCGACAAGCGGCGAGGCGATGCCCGCGATCTTGACGCCGTCCCGCAGAATCTTGTGCAGCGGGGACTCTTTGGTCATGGACGAAACATTCACCGCGAACTTGCCCAGGCCGCCGGGGAGAATCACTTTGTTGTCGCCGCTCAGCAGGTTCGGTTGCTGGAATCCCAGAGTCTGCAGGGACGGCAGCTTGCCGGCCTTATTTGTGTAAAGCGATGCCAGCGCCACCCAGGCGGCCGGGGCCAGAATGTTCATGAAAGACTTCGTTTGCACACAGTCCACTCGAAGTTGCGCCGAAGTTAATTCCTTGATCGATTTCGCGTCGGCATTTCCCGGCCGAAACTGGCCCAGCGCGATGCTCACAGCGACGTCGCCGTTGTGATCCAACAGATCTTTCGGTTTGAGCTGATCCGTGTACCGCAAACCCGCAGTGTCGTAGTAAAGGTAGCGAACGTCCTTGTTCTCCACCGCGGGCCTCCCAAGGATTCCGTGACGGCCTCTTCCCTTCCTCGGATCGACGCTGTCATAGAAGCTTCCCCAGAAACCACTGGCGTCGATCAACGAAGCGTCGGAGGAATCTTGTGGAGCGCCGGCGATGGCTCGCGCTGCCAGCAATCCCGACAGCCCTCCTGCTGTCAGGATCTCCTCGAAGAACGTTCTGCGTGAATCTTGCATGACAGCCTCCCGCGGATGAGAAGTTTCCCGATTATAGCGGCTGCCGACGGGAATCGACAACCCGCGAAAGGAGAACGTGACGCAAGACGGCGTTTATCGGCGAAGATGGAACATTAGTTGAAGAATGGCAGGTTCAGGAAAAAGCAACCGCTGGATGTGGTGGGCGGCGGCAGGCGTCGCGGCATTGGTGATAATTGCGGTCTCGTTTTTCGCGCTGCCCCGGCATGCTGCCCTGCCGGACAATACTCCACAGCCAGCGCCCGAGGAATCGCCAGTTCCCAACTCCGCCGCCCCGAGCCAGCCACTCCAGCCGAACTCCCTGCTTTCGCCGCCGAGCACCCCGGAGCCGCAAGCCTCTGCGGGAATTCAGGTCCGGCGCTATCCCAACCTTGAGGCACCCGACCGCGTGTCGATGGGCCAGTCGTTCTCATTGCAGGTCAGTCTGACCATGGAGCCGCTGTCGAGCGCGGCGCAAATCCAGCCCGGCTATGGTTCCCGTATCGACACGGAAGGACGGCTGAGCATGACGCTTCCCGCGCGTCCGGATGGAAGTCCCTGGCCAATCGACGTTGTCCTGACCGCGGCCGACTTCGACATCGCCAATGGCCGAAATCACACCCGGCTCGATTTGCCGGCGGACGGCGATTCGACGCCCGGTGTATTCGAGCTGACGCCGAAAACGGCACGAACGACAGGCAAAGTCTCGGTTACGTTCTGGCACAATGGCACGTATCTGGCGCGCGCCACGCGCGTGATCGGCGTCGATACTACGCCGGCTCCAGCCGCCCATGGGTTCGTAGAGGAAGCCGCATCCATCCGAGCTGTTGAGAAGCCGGCAGACCTCACTGTCTATGTGCATGAAGATCGCGCAGGCGATCGCACAGTTTGCGAACTCACTATCGAATCCCCTTATCTGCAGCCAGGAAGCGCGCCATGCACACCCGCCGAAGAGCTGCGGCCGTGGCTGACCGCACAATATGACTCGATAGCGCGGGCCTCGGAGAGCGCGCGTGGGGTGAGGGTGCGCAATGCCGGCGCTGCGATGAGCCCCGAGCAATCGATGGCCATGCTGCGGGGAATTGGCCGCGAGCTCTACCGGCGCGCCGCCGGCCCGTTGTTCGACAATGCCTTCTGGAAACTGGTAGACCGGCAACGCAGCGGCGGCTTTCAATTCCGCACAATTCAGATCTACACCAACAACCCTTCCCTCCCCTGGGAACTCATGGTGCCGGTGCACGGGCAGCGGTCAAGAGACGGTTTTCTGGGTACGGAATTCGAGATCGCCCGGTGGCACATCAACGACGAGGTCACTTCACATGACCGGCCTCCGCAACAACTGGACATACGCCAGGTGGTGGCCGTCGTGCCCACGTATTCCGGCGGGATGGCGCTGGCTCACCAAAACGACGAGATTGCGGCCATCCATCAGTTGCGCGGATTCCGCGAGGTGAACGGGCAACTGGCCAGCATTCAAAACCTGCTCAGAGACCCACCCGACGGCATCGTACACTTCGCCGGACATGGCGTAGCAGAGCAGGGCGCGGGCGGAGTGGTTGAATACGCCCTTCAACTCGACGGCGCCGCGAGTCTCGACCTGATGAGCTGGAGAGGGATGATGCATGACGAAGTCCGGTATCACCCGCTCTATTTCATCAACGCGTGCGATGTTGGACAGGCCAATCGCGTGCTGAATTTCGTGGATGGCTGGGCGCCCACGGTGCTGGACGGCGGAGGAAGCGGCTTTATTGGCGGCTTATGGTCACTTTCGGATAAGGGCGCCGCTGAGTTCGCAGAGCACTTCTATGGGGGCCTGAGGGATGCTTTGGATCGAGGCCAATCTGCCTCGGTTGCGGAACTCGTTGCCCGCTCACGTAGAGAATTCTTCGACTCTGGCGATCCTACATTCCTCGCCTATGTTTTCTATGGCGATGTGAATCTTCGGATGACGTCGCGGTAACGCACGCTATCCTGATATTTAGATGAACCGCCCCCTCATTGAGCGATCCGCTGATGTTTTGACGGCTCCAGCCGGGGCCGAGTAATCCCGTGGCGTGCCAGCCCGGCGCCTGTATTCCATCCGTCCTGTGCGGCCTCCGGGCAAAATTCCGACTGGACAGCCGCACCTGCCAACGCTTTAGCCGGTTAACTGCCAAAAGGTCACGCTGATCCTGCAGCGACCGCAGGAGCCAACGGCTCTAGAGGGCCAAGGGGCCAATAGGGGGCTGGGACCTGGCAGTAGTGGCAAGAACGGCAACCATGAACAATCTAAAGTAGATAAGTTAATTATTATCAATAGCTTGCCGGACTCCGAGTCCAGCCGCCCCTACCGATTCAGACTTGCCAAACTATCCGCCTTGGAGGATAATCGGGAGGAAAGGAGGATCTTATCTTGGCAGTCCTCAATATCAAGGACAACGAAGCGCATGCTATGGCGACCGAACTCGCCAGGAGAACCGGCCAAACACTAACCGGTGCGGTCAAGGACGCGCTACGCGACAAACTCCAGAGGGAACGAAATCGCGGATCGGACTCCTCCCGTTTGGTTGCTCGCGTTATGGAGATTGCGCATCGCGCTGCTTCCCGGCCCGTTCTCGATCCACGCAGCCCTGACGAGATCATCGGTTACGACGAGTATGGTGTTCCGCGCTGATGGTCATCGATTCTTCCGCGTTTCTCGCCATTTTATTTGAGGAACCTGAAGCGGAAGCCTTTGCGCGGGCCATCGCCAGCGATCCAGTCCGGCTCATGTCCGCGGTCAGTTGGCTGGAGACGGTGCTTGTGGCCGAAGGCCGGCTTGGCGCGGAATCGGCGGACGATGCGTTGCTGATTCTCAACGATCTGGAAATCCAGGCTGTTCCATTCGATCTCGAGCAGATGCGCGAGAGCCGTCGGGCGTGGCGCCGCTTTGGCAAGGGCAAGCATCCAGCAGGCCTGAACCTAAGTGATTGTTGTTCCTATGCACTTGCATCAACGCGCTCGGAGCCGCTGCTTTTCAAGGGCAATGATTTCTCGCGCACGGACATTCCACCCGCAGCGTGGTAGAGCGCTTTACTCTACGTTGAACCCCTCCACAACAATCCTCGGTTTCTCCCCGCGCGTATCGGCGTCGTCCACGTCCGTGATAATCGTCTGGCGCTCGCCGGGCATCAGCGCGAGGTAGTTGTCGCTGTACAACACAGGCAGAATACGGTCGCCGGTGGTCTCGCGCACGGCCTTCACCTTCACCATTAGCGCTGGTGTATCGGAAGCGTTGTGCAGTTCCGTGATTAGCCGCCAGCGCTTGCCGTCGCGCTCCACTTTGGTTTCCGCTTCTACTTTTGCTTTGGGCAGGTTGCGAATGGCCCGGTAATTCTCGGCTCCATCGATGCCACGCATATAGAAATTCGTCGAGACAACGCGATTGCCGTCGGTCAATCGCAACCGGATGAACTGCACGGGAGAAGCGCCGGACGGGTACTCCATTTTTATCGGCGTCTCGACGCTGTCCTCATTGCTGTTTACCGACGCGGTTTTCTCCCACTGGACTTCGCCGTCCATGTTCCGAATCTCCACGTGCACGCTCAGGCCTTTGTGATTGCCCCCGCTGTAATTGACCACCTCCACGTTGTCGGTGAGTGGATTCCACTGTATGTGCAACGGCTCCGATGCCTTCTTGCACCCGAAGTACGCGGCGGTCGGCTCGAAGAAATAATCGTACGTCTGCCAGGTGAGAGAGGTCCACGCAGGATGGCTCATCCAGATAAGCAAACCCATGCGATGCTGGCTCTGCGCCTCGAACATCGCCCGATAGCCGTTGTAGTTGACGAACTGCGCCAACTCGTCCCAATCGACTATATTGTTCGCTCCGCCGTAGTTACTGTCGATGTTCTCATCGAATACTTGTCCCGTCTGCGCGCCGTGCATGGTGAAATCATGCACACCCCACATGCGGCCCTGCGGCCACAGGTCGGATTCCGCCATCATGGCCCGCAGGCTGTCCACGGTGACAACATTGGGCATGCCCAGCTCACTGTGCAGCTTCAGCGTGGCGCGGTCGGTGAAATAATACTTTGTCGGCATGACGCGATAAGGTCCGTGACCGCTCACACCATCGTCCGCCGAACTGGGGATGTAATACGAGCCGGGCTGCAACTCGGCCAGGCTCCGGCGAATGCCATTTTCGATTACATCTGGCGGAAAGCCCTCGTTGCGGCCGACGTACAAACCGATGGACGGATGGTTGCGGATGCGCCGGACGAAATCGTCCACGTTGTTCAGGAACATGGCATTGTCATCCGGATTCGGACCATCCCAGGGATTGGCCAGCCAGAAATCCTGCCATACGACGATGCCGTAGCGGTCGCACGCTTCGAAAAATGCGTCGTCGCCCACCTGGCCCACCCAATTGCGAATCATAGTGAAGTTCATGTCGCGGTGATAGCGAACAGCCACATCGTATTCGCGCGCGCGATAGCGCAACATCGATTCTCCGAAACCCCAGTTGCCGCCGCGTGGGACGAAGCGGCGCCCATTCACCCAGATTCGGAGCGCGCCCCCATCTTCGCTGTAAGTGAACTGGCGCACGCCGGCTTGAAACGTCTTCATGTCCGAGACGCCGCCGCCGATTTCGAACTTCACCTCGACGTCGTAGAGATTGGGATCGCCATATCCGTTCGGCCACCAGAGCTTTGGATTTTGAAGATGCAGAACCTGGTTGATGGTCTCACTCTTATTGGGAGCCAGCGTCACGGCCTTTTCGAAGGTCATTTCGCCGAAGCGGCCGCGCAGCGTTCCACTCACCGGCCTCGCGTCGTGATTGTGAAGCGTGACGTCCACCGACACATCCGCACTGCTGGTATCGGGCAGCGGCAGGGTGGTTTTGACGAACGGATCTTCGACAGTGACCGGACCGCTGCCAAGCAGCCAAACATCGTTCCAGATGCCGGTGTTGCGGCCGCGAATGGTCGGAATCCAATCCCAGCCAACCGAGGCGTGAAATGTGGGGTTGTCCGCGCCAAGAGCGCCTCCGTTCTTGCCGGTGCTGTCCATGGTTTTTTCGGTGATGCTGCCCGGAGTAGCGTTCTTGATGATGCGAACCGCGATGGCGTTCTTCACGCCGGAATGCAATTTGCCGGTGACGTCGAAACGGCCGCGCGTGAACGCGCCATCGATGTGCCCGATCTTCTCGCCGTTGAGATAAATGTCGGCCTTCCAATTAATGCCGTCGAAGTTTAACCAGGCGTGGCGTCCCGCGAGCGATGCAGGCGCGACAAACTCATCGCGATACCAAAAATCGGCGTAGAAAAATGAATCGGAGATCATCGCCTGGTTGTCGCCAAAGTTCGGGTCCGGCAGAGCGCCCGCGTTGTAATAACTGGCCAGCACAGTGCCCGGGACGCTGGCGATCATCCAATCGTCATCCTTATAACCGGGGCGAGAAAGCTCGGGGCCACCGGCATGCACCAGCGAATCCCGTTGTAACCTCCATGCGCCGCCCGCCAGATCGAGACGGCCATCGGGACGGATTGCGGGCGCAGGTTTGGCCTGGAGGACCGGCCCGCCGCGGCCCCACACTTCCATTTCGCTGAGCGCGTAGCCATCGGTAGAGCTCGGCTTAGTCATCAACAGGCGAACGTACCGGGCGTGCGCGGGCTGCGCCAGATGGATGTTGTCGACGTTGCCGCCCGAAGTGGGCAGAGGCTGAAGCGTGGTCCAGTTTGCTGCGTCGTCGGACACCTGAAGGGAACCCTCCGCCGCGCGAAGAATCCAGTAAAGCGCGACGCGATCGAACGTGCAGGGCGCGCCGAGGTCGACATAGACCCACTGCTGGTTCAAGTTCGGGCTGGGTGCGTCTCCATTCAACTTTTCTCCACTCGGCTTCGCTCCGCTCAGCCAGGCGCTGGTGAAATCGTACGGACCTCCGATGTTGACCTTGCGGTTGCCATCGAAGAATGCCAGCTCATTCACGTGCCAGAACAGCGCGCGTCCGCAGTGAAACTCCACTCGATAGAAACGATGGCGCACGGGTTTGGGCAGGCGGATGGAGGGCGGGATCTCATAACCCAAAGGGCGCGCCATGCCTTCAGCGTGTCCAATTTCCTTCCATGTCCGGCCATCGTCGGAGCCCTTGAGCCAGCAGTCCCACACCTGCATGTCTCCGGTCCGCGTTCCGCCGGCGGCGTCGACATCCAACCGGTCAATTTCTGGAGCCTGCTCGCCACCACGCAGTTCGATCTGTATCCAGGAGTCCTTGCCCGAGAGGTCGATAGAAGTCGCCAGGTTGTCGTCGAAGGCCAGTTCGCGGCCGATCTTCGGCAGCGTTCCATCAGTGCTTGTGGAAACTACCACAGTTCGCGGTATTGCCGTCGTCTTGATGCCGTCGGTGATGAGCTGCGCGGTCAGGTTGAAATCGTAACTGCTGGAGTGCCACGCCGGCCGATGCAAAGCGAGGTTGCGATACGTGGACGAATCGATCTGCATCGATGGTCCGAAATACCGTTGCGGATCTCCCGGATACACGCCAATACCGCGCGTGTACTGCTGGGCGGAGAGGCTGAACATAGCGACAAGGCTGACAGACAATAAGGTCCTCATGGCAGGAAGAAGACAGTATACATCCCGCGGACTTTGCCGCTGCTAGGATGAAGTCTTACCCGCAAACATGAGAAAACGAGTTTTTTCGGGCATCCAGCCCTCTGGCGATCTGCACATCGGCAACTATCTCGGCGCGCTGCGGAACTGGGTGAAGATGCAGTACGACTACGAGAGCATTTTCTGCATCGTGGATCTGCATGCCGTCACGGTCTATCAGAACCCCGCGGAGCTGCAGGCCAAAATCGAGGAGATTGCGGCGCTGTTCCTCGCGTCTGGTATCGACCCGAAACATTCCGCGATCATGGTGCAGTCCGCTGTGCACGGCCACGCCGAACTTGCATGGATGCTGACCTGCGTGACACCGGTAGGCTGGCTGCAGCGCATGACCCAATTCAAGGCAAAAGCCGAAGCGCAGGAAACGGTAGGCGATGGACTGCTGCAATACCCGGTGCTGATGGCCGCGGACATATTGCTTTATCAGGCGGCGATTGTGCCGGTAGGCGACGATCAATCGCAGCACATGGAGCTGACCCGGGACGTCGCGCAGCGGTTCAACACGCTGTACGGCGAGACGTTCGTCGTGCCGGAGACGAGTCTGCCATCGGTAGGCGCGCGAGTGATGGGGCTGGACGAGCCGGACAAGAAAATGAGCAAGTCGGCGCAGGGTTCGGGGCATGCCATCGCGTTATTGGATGAGCCTGCGGTGATTCGGAAAAAGATCATGCGGGCGACGACCGATTCGAGTCCCGCGGTGGATTTCGCGGCGCTCGGCGCGGGAGTAGCGAACCTGCTGACGATTTTCCAGGCCTTCAGCGAGTGGACAGACGACCAGGTGAAGGCGCACTTCTCCGGCATGCGTTATGGCGATTTGAAGAAGCAGGTGGCGGAGGCGGTGGTGGCAGGGCTTGAACCGCTGCAGAAGCGCTATCGCGAAATCATGGCCGAGCCGGGATACCTGAAGAGCGTGCTGAACGAGGGCGCCGAGCGCGTGTCGCCCATCGCTGACGCGACCGTAGAACTGGTGAAGCAGCGCATGGGGCTGTACACGAAGAGCTGATAGCCTACCGCGTCAGCAGCCCGTTCCGCTCCAGCAGCGCATTCGGATCGGGATCGCGGCCCATGAATTCGCGATACAGATCCGCCGGATCCTCGCTGTCGCCACGTTGCAGGATGCGCGCGCGGAAGGCCATGCCGGTATCGCGATTGAAAATGCCCTCGCGGCGAAAACGGCTGAAGGCGTCGGCGTCCAGCACTTCGGCCCACTTATACGAATAGTATCCGGCACCGTAGCCGACCGGACTCGCGAACAAGTGAGTGAAGCTCGCCATCATGGCGTGATCGGGAGGCAGCTTCGCCGCAGAGAATCGCTGCAGGATGGCACGAGAATAAGAGATCGCATCGCCGTCGCGATCCGGATTGTAGTGGCGATGCAGCGCCAGATCGACGATGCCGAAGCTGAGCTGGCGCATCTGCGCATTGGCCGCGCGAAAGTTTCGGGCCCGCACCATTTTCCGGTACAACTCTTCGGGGATTCGCTCGCCCGTCTCGTAATGCCGTGAAAACAAATCCAGTGCCTCGCGTTCCCAGCACCAGTTCTCCATAATCTGCGAAGGCAACTCCACAAAGTCCCACGCGACGTTCGTGCCGGCGAGACTGCGCACCTCCACCTGACTCAGGCAATGATGCAGCAGATGGCCAAACTCGTGAAAGATGGTCTCGACATCGCGGTGTGTGAGCAGCGCGGGCTTATCACCGACGGGCGGAGTGAGATTGCCGCAGATGAGCCCGGCATGCGGATCGAAGCTGTTCCCGTGTACAACGCCTGTGATGAGGCTGTCCATCCACGCGCCGCCGCGCTTGTTTTCGCGCGGATACCAGTCGGCATAGAAGGCCCCGTAGAGCGCGCCAGTGCTCTCGTCGCGAATCTCGTAGTATTTTACGGCCGGGTCCCACGCGGGCACGCCCGTTTGCTCGACGACGCGCACACCATAGAGACGTCCGACGATTTCGAACATTCCGCTGACCACGGACTCGAGCGGGAAGTACGGGCGCAGCTGCTCTTCATCGAAATCGTATAGCGCCTTGCGCTGTTTTTCGGCGTAGTAGCCGACGTCCCAGGGTTCGAGTTCGCGGCCAGCAAATGCTTCCAGATCGGCATTCTCCCGCGAGAACGCGGACTCGGTTTTCTCCTGTAACCCCGCAAGAAACGCCTCAGCCCCAGCGCCCGTATGCGCCATTCGGTCGACTAGTACGAAATCAGCGAAGTCTGAAAAGCCGAGCAGTTCCGCCTTAGCGCGCCTCAATTCGAGAATGCGCGCGAGCACAGGCCGGTTGTCCTTGTCGCCCGCGGTGGCTCGCGTGGTCTGCGCATGGTACGTGTCGCGGCGAATACCCGCGTCGTCCAGATACGTCATCAGCGCGACGTAGCTGGGTCCCTGTAAAGTGAATCGCCAGCCCGGCTGTCCCTTCGATTCCGCGCTCGCTCGCGCAGCCTCGACGGCACTCGGCGGAAGCCCGGAAAGCTGCTTCTCGTCATTAACGATCAGCTCCCAGGCGTTCGTGGAGTCGAGCACGTTTTCGCTGAACTTCGTGGTCAGAGTAGTCAGCTCGACATCCATTTCCTCGAGCTTCTTCTTGCCAGCGGGATCCAGCTCCGCGCCGTGGCGGCGGAAGTTGTCCACCGTCTTCGTCAGGAATCGCTGGCGCGTGCCCGTGAGCGCCTTAGCCTCGTCCGTTTCCGCGTAACTTTTTACTGCCTGCCAGAGAGCATCGTCAAGTGGCAGGCTGGAGAAGAACGCACTCACGTCCGGCTGCACTTTGTTGAAGGCCGCGCGCAGTTCGGGCGTTGTCGCAACCGATTCGAGATGGCGCACGATCCCAAAGGCGTACTCGAGTGGATCCGCCAGATGATCGAGAGCGGCCATGGTGTTTTCCCATGTTCGCGGCCCGGGTACCGATGTCAGCGCGTCCAGCTCGCACTTTGCGCGGCCCAGCAACTCGCCGATTGCCGGCTCAACTTGCTCCGTTCTTATCTGGTCGAACGGGATTCGAAAACGCTCTTCAAGAAGGGGGTTGATATCGGTCATTCGTTAGCGACGATCCTCATGTGTGCTCATTCGGGGCTGAAAGACTGATCCCGCGCCGCCGCTGTGGCCAGTTCATCGCATCGATTATTATCCGCGTGCGAAGCGTGCCCTTTGGTCCACGACCACACAGTACGATGGCGCTCGTTCTGCTCGTCCAACTCCTTCCACAAATCCTGATTCACCACCGGCGATTTCGACTTCGTCCGCCAGCCGTTGGCTTTCCAGTTGTGGATCCACTCGGTGATTCCGTTCCGCAGATACTGCGAATCGGTCACCACCTCCACCGCGCAGTTTTCTTTCAGAGCGCGCAGACCTTCGACGGCAGCCTGCAGCTCCATCCGGTTGTTGGTGGTGTGCGGCTCGGATCCCCACAGCTCCTTCTTTTGATCGCCGAAGCGCAGAATGCAGGCCCATCCGCCGGGCCCGGGGTTGCCGATACACGCCCCGTCGGTAATCAGCTTGACCTGTTTCATCCGTCCGTCGTCAGGCGGGCACGGCTTCGAGCTCTCGCTCGAAGAATCGGTCGACCAGATCGAGAATTGCCGCGGCTTCATGGCTTCGGTAGATTTCCACGCGCAGCTTCGAGCCGTTGCGAACGCCATGCGTGAAGTAAGTAGCGAACTGCTTCATCTTACCCACGGCATCGGGTGCCTCGTGCGACTGCAACATGGAGTAGTAAGTGCGCATAAGGCGATAACGTTCGCGCTCGGGCGGCTGATAGTAAGTGCCTGTTTCCAGGTACTCGCGAATCTGCCGAAAGATCCATGGGTTCGATGAAGCCGTCCGTCCGATCATCACGGCGTCGCAACCAGTTTCGGCAATCATACGCACCGCGTCCTCGGGAGTCGCAATGTCGCCGTTGCCAATCACCGGGATGCCCACTGCGGCTTTCACCTCGGCGATGCGCGTCCAATCGGAAATCCCGCTGTAACCCTGCTCACGTGTGCGCGGATGCAGCGCCACGGCGCTCAGGCCGCAAGCTTCGGCAAGTTGAGCCATCCTCACATGGACCAGCTCGTGGTCATTCCAGCCGGCGCGGAACTTCATGGTAAACGGAATCGAGATGGCCGCTCGAACTTTGCGCAGGATTTCTTCCACCAGCGGCAGATCGCGCAGCAGACCCGAGCCGCCGTTGCACTTCACCACTTTGTTGACTGGACAGCCGAAGT